>ENA-UESH01001932-UESH01001932.1-human-gut-metagenome-genome-assembly--contig:-NODE-1932-length-12972-cov-4.563319_pt1 | contig 12972 bp, 5 predicted proteins | sample MGYA00243001_ERZ508002 | MGnify/ENA primary metagenome ERZ508002 (study PRJEB26167, sample SAMN06115447) | human gut metagenome | host: Homo sapiens | place: China:Anhui | collected 2015-08-07 | study... | reverse complement strand
ATCCATATTGTGACAAGTAATCCCAAACCTTTTTAGCTTGATTTAAATAACGGACGTCTTTAGATATGGAATACCATTTTGCCATGTCTAGTCCTATCCATGCATTATCATCATAAAAACGATCCGACTTTCCACCTTCTGTAAGATAAGATTGATAACAACCCGGTACACGCAATGAATCAAAGTAACATTCCAGGCCCGGTAAGATTACAGATTCAATCATGTTCTCATATTTCTTATCGCCTGTAGTTTTCTGCAAAGCATTCAAAGCTGAAAACATACCTGAAGTCGGCCATAAATAAGCAACTCTGTGCTTACGTATGGTGTCAGCTCCTGCTAAATAGGTAACCAGATCCGCATCACGTTTAGGATATGTTTCATAAAACAGGACCTGACCAGGTACTTTATAATACATCAAAGTACTATCCATTAACGTCATGGCATAGCTTGCAAAATCAGATTCATGTTTTACTTTGTGACACCCACTAAATATGAATAAACACCCTATAAACAGGATTAAGATTTGGTTTTTCATATCTTTAATAATCTAATTAAACGCCTTTCACTCATTTAAGTTGCAGCAAAGATAATTTAACAATACGTTTTTTTTATATCCAAAACTGACAATCATGTAACGCACAAGAAATATGTAAATTGCTAAAGGCCTCCCTATTGTATACATCCATGACATAAATGTATTTATATATGTCAATCATGTTATTCAGCATCTCATACGGCATAGCATAATACTTTTCAGAATAGGGAGAGGATAAAAAAAGAAAAAGCCATAGCATGATCTCAGAAATAAATCTTGCTATGACTTTTTATATAATTTATAATCTGTTCTTTTAGAGATTTTTTATTTCTCTTTATTCTGTAACAGTAAATTTCAAGACAAACACATCCTGACTATTTGAGCCTATCATTACATTAAAATCTCCCGGCTCACAGACATAATTCAGGTCGTAATCATAAAATTTAAGAAGTTCAGGAGTAATCTTAAAGGAAACTTTCTTACTCTCTCCTTTCTTCAAGTGTATACGCTGGAAACCTTTCAACTCTTTTACAGGACGGGTAATGCTGCCAACAATATCACGGATATACAACTGAACAATTTCGTCTGCATCGTAATTTCCTGTATTCGTAACTGTAATAGAAGCTGTCAGCTCACCATTTTGTTTATTCATAGAATCCGCACTCAACTGCATATCTGAATAAGCAAATGTTGTATAGCTCAATCCATATCCAAAAGGATATAAAGGATCATTCGAGACATCAATATAATTGCTACGGAACTTCTCAAACCATCTTCCTTCTGCAAGAGGTCGACCCGTATTTTTATGATTGTAGTTCATTGGCAATTGTCCGACATTCTGTGGGAAGGTTGCTGTAAGCTTTCCACTTGGACAAACGTCACCAAACAAGACATCACATATAGCATCAGCCGATTCACTTCCTCCAAACCAGACATTCAAGATTGACGGAACATGTTGTTGTTCCCATGTCATTACTGTAGGACGTCCTGAAAAATGAACTAACACAACAGGCTTACCTGTTTTCAACAAAGCATCCAATAAATCTCTCTGCGCATCAGGCATTTCCAACTCTGTACGACTACTACATTCACCACTCATTTCAGAAGATTCTCCTAATGCAGCAACGATGACATCAGCTTGTGCTGCAACATTCAAGGCTTCTTCTAATAGCTTCTTATCATCTCCACGAGGTATTTCACGCCCAAACATTGTAGCACGAGTCTGATAGTCGGCATCGTACATCAAATTACTTCCTTGTGCATAAAGAACATTAGCCTGATTACCAACAGCTCTTTGAAGTCCTTCCAGAAGTGTGCTATAGCGCTGAGGAGTAGCAGCTACACTCCATGTACCAGGCATATTGGTACGAGTGTTAGCCAAAGGACCAATCAATGCAATATTTCCTTTTTTCTGTAAAGGCAAGAGATTGTTCTGATTCTTCAATAAAACAAATGATTCTGCGGCTATTCTACGAGCTTCAGCACGGTGTTCTGCATTGTATAAGTCTTTAGCCGGACGTTTTAAATCACAATATTTATACGGATCTTCAAACAGACCTAACTTATATTTAGCTTCCAGCATACGACGACAAGCTGTATCGATATCCTGCATACTGACTTTTCCTTCCTTCAGCGACTTTTCGAGTGTTCCGATGAAACCATCAGCTACCATATCCATATCCGTACCAGCCTTTAGTGCACGTGCAGATACTTCTTGTAAATCACCGATACCGTGATCAACCATCTCAGCAATTGCCGTATAGTCAGTAACTACAAAACCGTCAAATCCCCACTGATTACGCAGAACATCCGTCATCAACCAGCGATTAGCGGTTGCAGGTATTCCGTCGACCTCATTAAATGAGCTCATAAAGCTACCAGCACCAGCTTCTGCTGCTGCTTTATAAGGAGGAAAATATTCATTAAACATTCTGTTACGGCTCATGTCTACAGTATTGTAATCACGACCAGCTTCGATAGCACCATATAATGCAAAATGCTTTACACAAGCCATAACTTCGTCATTTCTCTCCATCTTCTCTCCCTGATAGCCTCTGACCATAGCTTTTGCAATCTCAGAGCCCAGATAGGGATCTTCTCCATTACCTTCTGAAACACGGCCCCAACGTGCATCGCGACAGATATCTACCATCGGGCTAAAAGTCCAGCAAATACCATCGGCACTCGCCTCAACAGCGGCAATACGAGCAGATTTTTCTATTGCTTCCATATCCCAGGTACAAGAAAGTCCCAAAGGAATAGGGAAAACTGTTTCATATCCATGAATTACATCCATACCAAAGAGCAAGGGAATGCCCAGACGGCTTTTCTCAACAGCCAGTTCCTGCATTTCACGGATTGCCTTTACTCCTTTCAGATTAAATAAGCCTCCTACTTCTCCGCGGCTGATTTTTCCGGCTACATCACTACTTTTAGCCTGTCCCGTTGTTATATTACCTGTTACAGGCAAGTTCAACTGACCTAATTTTTCCTGAAGAGTCATCTTGCTCATCAGTTCGGTCACGAACTTATCCATATTACCCTCATCTTTAGGCAACAGTGATTTCTTGTTCCCGGCAAACATAGTAGCCGACACACACAAAGAAGTCACTAAAAGGAATGTTGTCTTTTTCATTATTTCTTTCTAATTAAAATAAATCACTTCTTAACTTCAAAACCCAAATTCTTCAGTCCTGCCTGAATTTCAGGACAACTCATAAACAAGTTCCACAATAATCCGCTACGATAGTTTTCTATCATTGGCGCAATTGTACACTGATCAATGGCCAGATAATGCGGTACAGTCCAGTTATCCGTTTCTGAAAATGCATCATAAAAGCCATAAGTTCCCCATATGCTGTCACCTTTTGAATAGAAATATTTCAAGGCACGCATTGATTCTTCAGGAGTATAAGGGAAACTAGATAAAGCTGCAGTAGGAGTAATTACTCCCAAATCATTTTCACCCGGACAATGTGCAGCATATCCTTTCACAGAATAACTGGCTGTAAGTCCCCAGCAGTTTTCACCATAACCTTTATATTTCTTAGGATTCTCTACACAATATCTATAGTCGGATAAAGCATGATTCCGTACTACATTCCAGTAATCAGCATATCTATCTTTAATCTTACGAGGATCAAGTCCTATATACGAATAGTGAGCCCAGAATAACGGTCCTCCCAATTCTTCCGCACCATTATGCTTCAATTCCAGAGGCAGTCCATATGGTGCAGCTGAAGTTTTGATATCTCCTCCTCGCGCCCATCCATTATGATATGCAGAAGCAGGAACAGGATGAGTAGGTGAAGATGCAGCTAATACATAGACAATCAAAGCTTCATTATAGCCTTCGAGAGGAAAGTTCATTTCCCAGCCATAATTGGGCGACCAATGCCAATAGATGACATCCTTGCCATTCTGATACCAGTCGAACTCCATTTCATGCCACAATTTATTAATCTTTGTACACAACAGCTGCTCTTCCTGATTACCATTTTCGAAATACTGGCGGACACAAAGTAAGCTTTGCATAACAAAACAGCTTTCCACCAGATCGCCTCCATCATCTTTCGTTCCAAAAGGTTTAACTTTCCCTGTCGGTCCATCAAGCCAGTGGGGCCATACTCCGTGAAAACGATCGGCACGTGTAAGATAGTCGACGATCTTATGTAAGCGTGCCACTCCTTCTTCCCGAGAAATAAATTTTCTATCAATAGCAACCAGAATACCTGCGATACCAAATCCACTTCCCCCCGTAGTAACTACTGAAGAATCATTCTGAGGATAGTTCCCATCCAGATGAATACGTTCAGGAGCCAGACCGGATGTCTGTTCTGCTCCATCCCACATATAGTTAAAATGCACCTTTTGTATATAATCTAACATCACGCTGTCCGAAGCAAAAGAATCCGGACGAGATGCTGTCTGTTCGGTTATACTTAAAGTTTTTTCTTTGGACGTAGATGTGCATGAAAGCAAAAACAATGCACACAGACCACAAAAATATTTCCACATAAGAATTTACAGATTATCGGTTTATAATACTTTCAGGAGCATCACCTGCACATACGTGATAAACTCCTGAAAGCTACCTTCAAAAAAACTATCTACCTTTATTCATCCTTTGGCTCATTTTCCAAAGTAGAAGAGATGTCTATCTGAGCTGTAGGAACCGGATAATATTCCTTTCCAGAAGTCCATCCCAACGGACCTAATACCTCACTCAGTTTTCCGGTACGACGCAAATCGTTATATCGTTCACCCCATTCTAAAGCAAGTTCCATACGACGTTCGTCCATAATCTGGTCAAGTGTCACATCTTCCAGTTCAGGCATTCCTGCACGCTTACGAACCAAATTGAATGAAATATCACCATCTTTATTCTGACGAACTTTAGCTTCCGCATTCATCAAAAGGACTTCTGCATAGCGGAATACACGAATATTATTATTTGTTCCATACTCTGTGCGACCTTCAGTCATCTGGTTAGACGGAGTATATGCCTTGCCATTGAAGCAATCTGGAGCAACATCACTAGCTGGTGCTTTAATGAAATCACCTTCCTGAGTAGTTTCACCTGCCATTAAGAAAGTAGTAGTAGCACGAATAGTCTCACCACGTTCTGCAGCCCACTGACGGAAAGCTTTGGTCGGACTGATAAAGCCCCATCCAGATATATTACCATCATTCAAAGGTCCCTGGAATGTGAACCAGCTATCCGAAACAACAACTTCTCCCGAACCATTTCCAAAGTCAGTAAACTGCATTTCGAACAAAGATTCATCGCAAAGCTTACCTGGAATCTTGAACAGATTGTTGAAATCACTGTACAAAGAGAATTTCTTACTACCAATAATATCATCTGTCAGTCTTTCAACTTCCGACCAGTTTCCCTGCTCCATATAAACTTTAGCAGCCAGCATTTCAGCTGTAAAAGCAGAAACAGCTCCGATACGGTCTGTATATTCATTAGGGCGGATACGTGGCAAATATGTCATAGAGTATTCCAGATCACTCAGCATATAACGATAAACAGCATTAACTGTAGAGCGAGTCATATCTGTCTGCTTATTGTCACGCAAGATAGTAACCGGGCCAAATAACTCTGTCAGACGATAATAGCAGTATGCACGAATAAATTTTACTTCACCTGTATATTCTTCATAACGTTTTCCATCTGCCTCCGAAACAATATTTACGGCATAATTATCAAGGGCTTCCAGTGCTGCATTTGCAACTTTGATGATATCATAGTAAACCATCCATGCTTCATTGGTTCCCCAAAAACCTGCATTATAATTATAACTCTGATCAATAGCCACCAAATCAGCCTGATCATCAATTCGTCCGGTAGAAACATCATCATCACGTACTACTGTAGCTCCCCATACAATCCAGTGAGAACCTCTCTGACGCAATTTGGCATAAACACCAGACACCGGCTGGTACATATTATTCAGGTTCGTATAGTCAACTTTCTCTTCGTCTACCTTATTTTCCGGCAATTTATCCAAAAAATCGGAGCAGGAAGACAATAATGTTGTGGCAGCAAATGCACACAATAATATATTTTTTATCTTAAGACTTTTCATAACTTAACGTGTTTAGCAATTTATTAGAAATCAATAGTCAAGCCAAAAGTATAAGTGGCTGCCAAAGGATAAACTCCCTCATCCCAACCAAAGTTTTGACTAATTTCCGGAGTAAATCCGTTAGATGTAAAGTAAGTAAACGGACGATCAGCAGTCAAGCTAAGTTTAACTCCTGGCAATGTATAGCCTCCCATACGGATATTACGGAAATTATATGCCAACATAATATTCTGTATGCGGAAGAAGTTTCCTTTTTCAACAAAGAAAGAATTTGTATGGCTATTGTTCCATGCTTTCAGCATACCTTTTGCTGACGGATAAGTATTGGTAGAACCTTCACCTGTCCAACGGTTATCATAAAAGTCTTTATCGAAGTTGAAGTTTGCCTGAGTGTAACGTACAGCACGTTTACGGTTATAAATTTCATTTCCAGCCTGTCCGAATGTTGACAGAGAGAATTCCAGATTCTTATATTGGAAACCTAAATTGAAACTATAAGTCAATCTCGGAATATTCGATCCTAAAATCTGACGGTCCTTATCATCTATAACCTGGTCATTATTTATGTCTTCGTAAATAAAGTCACCTGGTTCCAGTCCATTCGCCTTAGCTATCGGGTCTGCATCAATCTGAGCTTGATTCTGATATACACCCAATACCTTATATCCATAATACGACTGCATTTCTTCTCCTACCAGATTTATGGTACGGCTCTCAGCACTACCGCCATAAATATAAGGAGCACCATTCAAACTCTTTACACGGTTACGGAGAGTAGACAAGTTTACTCCAGCATAATAGCTGAAATCTTTGCCAATTTTATCACTCCAGTTTAATTGAATATCAACACCACTGTTTTCAATTTCACCATTGTTTCCAGCTAAAGTTTGAGTACTGAAAGGCAAGGTTGTACTGATAACAGCATTCTTTGTCATACGATTATAATAATCTACATCAACATTCAGGCGGCTATCAAGTACAGCGAAGTTTACACCAACATTGAATTCTTCTACTTTTTCCCAACCTAACCAGCTAAAGTAGCTTGTATTCTGGAAACCAGGCAATGTAGTATTTCCAAATACACCTGAAGCAGATGTGCCAGTTACAATTGAAGCAAATCCATCACTGGCAGAAACATGGTCATTACCGAGCTGTCCCCAGCTGGCACGTACCTTCATGTAATCAATTACTTCTTGCTTCTTAAAGAAATCTTCATCACTCATTACCCATGCAGCACCCACAGAAGGGAAATATCCCCATTTGTTCTGATATTTGGAACTACCATCTGCACGCATTGTCAAAGACAATAAATATTTTCCTGCATAATCATAACTAGCACGAGCAAAATAAGACAATCCACGATAGCAAGAACCGTCATCACTTACCTCACGTCCTGTTGCATTACCTTGAGTAAGATATAAATATTCATCATAGTCACCGGGAACATTGGTTGCTTTTCCTTCCAGCTTGCGCATCTGTTCCTGACGAGCAGACTGTCCTAACAAGACATTCAGATTATGACTACCCCAAGAATCTGTATAAGTCAATGTATTATCCCATATATAATTATAATAATTTGTGTCTGTCTTGGTCAATCTTGATTCTGAATTCTGTTGCAACGAACTTACCAGATAAGGCTGAACATATACACGTCCTCTTATCAATGAGAAGTCCTGGCTGTAACTTGTCTTGAATTTCAGTTTATTAGGAATTAAATTCAATTCTGCAAAGAAATTTGCCATAACCTGGAAGTTCTCATTCAGACTATTGTTATTGTATTTTGCAATAGCTACCGGATTCGAGAAGTTATTAGTAAGACCAATCTGCTGAGGAGAAGCAAATTTTTCAGGGAAAGCCTCATCATCCGAACGGCTATAATCGTATACCGGAATTAAAGAAGGCATATTGTATGCAGCCAGCCAAGCTGAATTTTCTGCATTGTACTGTTCTGAATTACTGATAACAATGTTGCTTCCTACTTTCAACCAGTCTGTTGCTTCAAAATCAAAATTTGCACGGAAATTCAGACGGTTATAACTGTTTCGGGTATCCATGATACCATTCTGATACAGATAATTTACACCCACTGCATATGTTGCCTTCTCACTACCTCCGGCAATATCTACTCCATGATTAGTCATCAATGCAGGACGCAGCAACTCATCATACCAGTCAGTATCAGCTCCAAAAGTCAACGAATCATAATTACCGCCGAATTTTTCGATAGAAGCTTTAACCAGCGGTTCATATGCCTGATGGTTAGCTTCAAGCACTAACGTAGCATATTCATGCGAATTAGCCATATCAAGCACATTGGTAGCAGTCTGTACACCTACATAACCGTTATACGTAATCCGCGCTTTTGTATTACGCTTACCTTTCTTTGTTGTAATAATCACAACTCCATTGGCAGCACGTACACCATAGATAGCTGCAGCCGAAGCATCTTTCAATACAGAAATTTCCTGAATATCAGAATTGTTCAAGAAGTTAATGTTATCGTAGAACATACCGTCTACAACATAAAGAGGAGAAGTGTCACCAAATGACCCCAAACCACGGATAGTTACTTTCGGACCACTACCTGGAGCACCCGATGAAACGACATTCATGCCAGGAACTTTACCTTGCAAAGCCGACATCGGTGAAGTTGTAGCCTGAGAAGCAATCTGATCACTTTTTACAACCGAAATAGGAGCAGTCAAATCTTTAGCTTTACTGGTTCCATAACCAATAACGACTACATCTTCCAACTTTTGAACATCATCAGAAAGCTCAACATTAACTGTAGTCTTACCATCGACTTTTACTTCGACGGTTTTCATACCAATAAAACTGAAAACCAACGTTCCGTCTGCTGGAACGTTTTCAAGAACATACTTACCATCTACATCACAGATGGTTCCGAGCGTTGTGCCTTTCACTACAATATTAGCACCAATTACAGGTTCCTTGAATGTTGCATCTGTAACAACACCTTGAACCGTTACCATTCGCTGTGCATAAGCGCCAACAACGAACAATAATGACATCAGAATGAATACTAATTTTTTTTTCATGAATTGATTAAAGTTATGATTCAAAACGATGGCAAAGGTGAACATAAACTTAACGATTCACAAAAAAAGTAATACGACGTTACTACTTCGAGGCCTTTTCACACTACTTTTTTACTACTTTTTTCAGCTAATCAACATTAATAATCAGGTAATTAAAGTATCACTTCAGTTCTATCAAAAAGTCAACCAAACTCATGCCATCGGGTACTTCCATACGCTTTCTGATACGATAACGAGCTGCCTCTACACCTCGTATTGTCAGATTTGTCATTTGAGCAATATCTTTAGTGGAAAGGTTCAGGCGCAAAAAGGCACAGAACCGTAAATCGGTTGCCGTCAAGCTCGGATAGCGTTCACGCAACGTACGGAAAAAGCGCTGATGAATCAAGTCAAAATTCTGTTGGAAAACTTCCCACGAATCCTCTTCTACTATATTTTCATTAATTTGCTTCAGTACCAGTTCCATGTTTTTACGCCCGCACTGCGATTTCGCCAACTGCTCCTGCACAACCAGACGAAGTTTCTCCAGCATTTCCTGCTTGGCAAATGTTCCTAATGCCATACTGGCAAGCTCTTTTCCCTTGAGCGACAATTCTGCCTCCAGCAATTTTTTCTGCTGTTCAGCTATCAGTCTTTGCTGCTCACTCAATTTAATATTCTGCTCTATTTTATGTGCTTCATATTCCTTTCTCTTCTTTTCAGCAACAACCTTTCCCCGCCATCGGGCCACACCGTAAACCAATCCTCCCAACAGCAAAAGATATAAAAACAACATCGGATAAGACATCCACATAGGTTTATTGATAACAAAAACATACTCCGTTTCATCCAATAAACGGCCATCATCACTATATACCCCAGCCCACAAAGTATATGTATCAAACTCCAGACTACCAAAGTGAACGGACGGGAAGGAAGAATCTTCTACCAAAAGCTGATTATTGGCATACAGCTTAAATTTAAAACGAATAGCCGGCTGATCATAACACGGATAAGATAAAAGAACAGATATGTCACGATAATCACTGGAAATTGTCGTTTTCTGCGATAAATCCAATGCCAGTTCTTTACCGGATGAAGAAGAAGCCAATATTTGCCGGATTTTTAAACCAGACAAGGCCTTCTGACCTATATATTGCTCGTTGAAATGCAAACAAGCTATACTATTATTCAGATTCAAATAACAATCGTTTCCATCTACATATATTTTATTATTCCCTTCAATACAAGGAGAATTGAACATTTCTACCGGAATACGACGCTTAATTACAAATTTTCCTTCCTGATAAGCCAGAAGAACATATTCATGTGAATTTATCAGCCACAGCATTTCATTATTATGCACATCTACGGCTGTATGGGCATCTGTCAAAAACGGAACAGAAGTATTCAACAAATCATAAGGCTTGATTTTCCGTTCGATATCATCGTACATGAAATATCCTTCTGTATTGGAAAAGACGATACGCCCTCTAATCTTCATTACATGAATTTTGCCGGACTTCTGCTTGCCTCCCAACGTATGAATATGCTCCAAATCTTTTATGCGATGCAAATCATCATCCAGTTTGATACGATAAAGTCCATTGTACATGTGTGAAGCCCAGATTGTTCCAGTACCATCAACTTCCAGCGACTTAATCGGCGCATAAAAATCCTGTACATTATGCGATAGTTTCCATATCCCCGCTTGTTTCTTCCAGATACGCAACTCCGCATAAGAGGCCTCTACCAGCACTTCTTGTCCGTTAATAGACGCTTCAACAATACATGTACTATTTAACGCTCCGGGAACAGACTGAATACTTCCATTCTGTTCCACAAGCATCGTAGACATATCATTTCCAATAAATATCTGAGAGTCAATTTGTTTTACATACCAATTCTGACCAGACGTATGCGGAAGAAGATGAATTTCACTTGTACGCCTGTTATATTCATAAGCTCCCTGATTGGTAGCCAAATAAATTTTTTCTCCTACCCTTTCCACTCCATAAACCATACCGATACTCAAATCTCTGACAGAAGGAGTGAGCAGTGTTATAGAAGTATTGGTATGAACAAAAGAAATACCATCATCCAGTGCTGCCCAAAGATTATTTTCCCTATCTCCGAACAGTCCCATTACAGAATTATTGTTCAATTGATTATCCCTGTTAAGATGCCAAAGCAGATGTCCTTTCTTATCTACTCCATAAATACCATCCAGAATCGTACCAATAGCCAATATAGAATCTCCAACCATTACAGCCCGGTTGCCTTTTGCCCATCTCAACTGAGCGTCTATATCCGTACGAAGTGCAGAAACAGTTCCATGCTCATACACAAACAATCCACTGTCGACAGTAAGCAAAACCATTCCGCTATTTCCATAAGGCAATATTGCTACTACATTGTCATTACCTACAGCTGTGCGCTCCAAAAGAAGATGAAAACGTTGCCCGTCAAACTCATAGAAACCTCCATTAATCATCTGAGCATAAACTTTTTCATGACAAGTATAAAAATACAAAGGGCGGAATCCACTTTTTCTGTCCATGTAGCTGACAGCTTTTCCGTCGTACGAATACCAGCCGGTAAACGACTGGAAATAGATTTTTTCTCCCAGGCGTATGATGTGCCAGATTTCATCGTTAGAACTTATTTTATCTTTAATCCCAGCACTCAAAGAATGATATTGCATTTGTCCATCCGTCTTCCGAATAAAGTAACCGAACTCTTCGAAAGAACCAATATATACTCTATCGCCATCAACAAAAACAGAACGGACAATATATCCACCGGGAACCCGGTGAAGTTCCCAGGAAAAACCATCGTAGACCAGCAAGCCATTATTATTACCAAAATACATTACTCCATCGTCACCTTGCGCACACGCCCAGTTCTGATGACCTCCCTCATAATCTTTTACCGTATAGTTTGTAATGGCAGGAATAAAATCAGCTCCCCAGACCTGAGAAAAGGGAAGAAACGAAAGTATTAGAAGTATCTTCAATAGTACTGACTTCATAGGAATTTTTTATAACATTTAAGTACAAAGATACACGATTTATTAAAATTCAATCATATCCATATACAGATTTTGCAGATAAAACAAAAGTCATTCATAGCTTACTGTGCCACGAATGACTTTTACAAATTCCCGTTCTATATTCTCTTTCTCTTATTTACAATGTAATATTTCAGAACGTTCGGCTACTCCATTCTCATTGAATGCCTCCACGCAGAAATAATAATCCTGTGTTGTTGTAAGCGAACGCATAAATAATTCATTTTCATCGTATACCATCCACGAGCTATACAACTTATCTGGAGCAATTCCCCATAATACATTATATCCTTGTGCACCTGGAACAGGTTTCCAACTGATAGCTACATCTCTGCGGTCCGCCTGACGAACCAGTTTTAATCCGTCAACTTTTTTAGGAGCCTTTCCTGTTCCTTTACCAAAAATACGCAATTCTGATATGGCCAGATGAGGGGTAGGTACATGAAGATTACGGTAACGTACATATCTGACTTTTGCAGGATGTGCCAGTTCGACATAGTCATTCGGAGTATCTTTGTAGCTTCTACGACGATCTACCAGAATCTTCCAATTTTTACCGTCGGATGAGCCTTCTACATAATAACGATGATATAATCCTTCATAACGTCCATACATATTGCTCTGATAATCATGATAATTAATCTGTACAGCACATACTTCAGCTTCTTTCTGCAAATCAATCGGTTCTTCGTCAAATTTGGTGGTACTTCTTCTATTGTGAATAAAGAATCTTGG
>ENA-UESH01001926-UESH01001926.1-human-gut-metagenome-genome-assembly--contig:-NODE-1926-length-12987-cov-2.936948_pt1 | contig 12987 bp, 9 predicted proteins | sample MGYA00243001_ERZ508002 | MGnify/ENA primary metagenome ERZ508002 (study PRJEB26167, sample SAMN06115447) | human gut metagenome | host: Homo sapiens | place: China:Anhui | collected 2015-08-07 | study... | reverse complement strand
CATCTTTCTGCTGCGGAGCTATGCGGACTTCGGCAGAGTTTATGTCCTCGCGCCGTTCTTCATCGCCTTCGCGGGTGATGCGCTGTCCATGTACTTCGGTATGTGGTTCGGCAAGCGAAAGATGGCGCCGCATGTCAGTCCGCACAAGACCTGGGCGGGCGGCTTCGGCGGTCCCATTGGCAGCGCACTTGCGATGCTGCTGCTCGGCTTGATCGCTCAGAAGTGGCTCGGCTATGCGCCGGACTATGCGCGGCTCGCGCTCGTCGGCGCGGTCGCCAATGTATTCGGTCAGCTCGGCGACCTCTCCATGTCGCTCATCAAGCGCGAGGCGGGCATCAAGGATTATAGCCATCTCTTCCTCACACACGGCGGGATGCTCGACCGCTTTGATTCCACCATGTTCATCGCGCCGGTCGTGTACTTCTTTGTGGCGGGTGGCATACTATGACAAGGAGTATTGCTTTACTCGGCTCGACCGGCTCCATCGGCCGCCAGACGCTGGAGGTCGCGCGGGAGCTGGGACTGACCGTCGCGGCGCTGACCGCCAATTCGAGCGTTGATCTCATCGAACAGCAGGCGCGGGAGTTTTGCCCGCGTCTTGCCGTGCTTTATGACGAAGCGGCGGCTGCCGTGCTGCGCGAGCGCCTGCGGGACACGAAAACGCAGGTGCTCTCCGGTATGGAGGGTCTGCTCGCCGCCGCGACCGCGGAGGACGCCGACACGGTGGTGACCGCCGTGGTCGGCATGATCGGTCTGAAGCCCACGCTTGCCGCCATCGAACAGGGCAAGCGCATCGCGCTGGCCAACAAGGAGACGCTGGTGTGCGCGGGCACGCTCGTGATGGACGCGGCGGAGAAGTTCGGCGCGGAGATCGTGCCGGTGGACAGCGAGCACAGCGCAATTTTTCAGTGTGTGCAGGGCTGCCGTGACCGCGGCGAGATCAAGCGATTGATCCTGACCTGCTCGGGCGGACCGTTCTATGGTCTTACCCGCGAGCAGCTTGCGGGCAAGACGCGCGCCGATGCGCTTCGTCACCCCAACTGGACGATGGGCGCGAAGATCACCGTCGATTCCGCGACGCTGATGAACAAGGGCCTTGAGATCATCGAGGCCATGCGGCTCTACCGTCTGCCGCTGCGGCAGGTGGATGCCATCATCCACTGCCAGAGCATCGTTCACTCGCTGGTGGAGTACCGCGACGGCGCAATGCTCGCGCAGCTCGGTACACCCGACATGAAGCTGCCCATCCGCTACGCGATGACCTATCCCTATCGTGCGGAAACGCCGGACCGGACGCTCGACCTGCTTTCCTGTCCGCCGCTGACCTTTGCCGCACCCGACGAGGAGACGTTCCGCTGCCTGAAACTCGCGCGTCAATGCGCCGCGGTCGGCGGCACAGCCTGTGCCATCCTCAACGGTGCAAATGAGGAGGCAGTCGGTGCGTTTTTGCGGGACGCGGTGGGCTTCAACGACATTCCCGCGCTGGTGGAAGCGGCGCTGGAAACGGTGGAGCAGGTCTCCGCGCCGACGCTGGAGGAGATCCTCGCGGCGGATCACGCGGCGCGCGAAGCGGTCCGCGCGCACATCCAATAAGCAAGTTCCATAAGGAGTTATTTCATGTATATCATCGCTGCCATTTTGATCTTCGGTGTGCTCATTGCCGTGCATGAGCTCGGACATTTTCTTGCCGCAAAGGCCTGCGGCGTGCGCGTGAACGAGTTTTCCATCGGTATGGGCCCGGCCATCTTCCACACGACAAAGGGCGAAACGGAATATTCGCTGCGCCTTCTGCCCATCGGCGGCTTTTGCGCGATGGAGGGTGAAGACGAGGAAAGCGACGACCCGCGCGCGCTGGAGAGGCAGGGCTTTTGGAAGAAGCTGCTGATCTTCGTCGCAGGCGCGGCGATGAATTTTCTGACCGGCTTTGTCATCATGCTCTGCCTGTACGCTGGCGCCCAGGGCTTCTATACGGCGGAGATCGTCGAGCTTGACCCGGCATTTCCCCAGCAGGGCGAAAACGGCATCATGGTCGGCGACGTGATCTGGGCCATCAACGGCGAGCGCATCTATCTCAAAAGCGACGTTTCCACGGTGCTCGGCGTGGTCGATCTGGATGAAAACGGCACCATCGAAATGACGGTCAAGCGCGGCGGCGAGAAGCTCAAGCGCACGCTGACGCTGCAGACCTATACGGACGAAAACGGCGCGGAGGTGCGCCGCTACGGCTTCACCTATGGAGGCATCGTGGAAGCGACGCCGCTTGTTCGGCTGCAATACAGCTGGTACAACACGCTCGATTTTGTGCGCCTTGTACGCATGAGCCTGATGATGCTGGTGAGCGGCTCGGCAGGACTGGACGATCTCAGCGGGCCGGTCGGCATTGTCTCGACCATCAAGGACGTGGGCGAGGAGGCGCAGGAGGAGGCCGAGAAGAACAATCAGAACGGCTTTGCCGCGGCGGCGGAGAGCATTCTCTACTTCGGCGCGCTTATCGCGGTCAACCTTGCCGTGATGAACCTGCTGCCTCTGCCGGCGCTCGACGGCGGCAAGGTGTTCTTCCTCGTGATCAACACGCTGGCGCTGGCGCTCTTCAAGCGCCAGATCCCGCCGAAATATGAGAACTATATCCACATGGCGGGCTTTGCCCTGCTGATGGCGCTGATGCTCTTCATCACGTTCCACGATGTGATGAAGCTGCTGTGAGGAGGGAAGAAGCATGACGAAGCAGATCATGGTCGGCGGCGTGGCCGTCGGCGGCGGCGCGCCGGTCACCATCCAGTCGATGTGCAACACAAAGACCGAGGACGCAGGCGCGACCATCGAGCAGATCCTGCGCTTGGAGCAGGCGGGCTGCGAGATCGTGCGCGTGACCGTGCCGACGCCGGAGGCGGCGGAGGCGGTCGAGATCATCAAGAACAGCATTCATATCCCGCTCGTGGCGGACATTCACTTTGACTACCGCCTTGCCATCGCCGCGGCGGAGCACGGCGCGGACAAGATCCGCATCAACCCCGGCAACATCGGCGGGGAGGACCGCGTGAAGGCGGTCGTGGACTGCTGCCGCGCGCACAAGGTGCCCATCCGCATCGGCGTGAACGGCGGCTCGTTGGAGAAGGAGCTGCTGGCAAAGTACGGCCGCGTGACGCCGGAGGCGCTTGTGGAAAGCGCGCTGGGTCATGTCGCGCTGCTGGAGAAGTATGACTTCACGGACATCTGCATCTCCGTCAAAAGCTCCGACGTACCGCTCAACATGGTGGCCTACCGGCTGCTGCATGAACGAGTGGACTATCCGCTGCATCTCGGTGTGACCGAGGCGGGCACGCCGTCGATGGGAGTGCTGAAGTCTGCCATCGGCATCGGCGGACTTCTCTGCGAGGGCATCGGCGACACGATGCGCGTTTCGCTGACCGCCGACCCGGTGGAGGAGGTCTATGCCGCCAAGCGCATCCTGCGCGCCTGCGGGCTGCGAAGAAGCGGTGTGAATCTGATCTCCTGCCCGACCTGCGGGCGCACGGCTTACGATATGATCCCGCTGGCGGAGGAGCTGGAGCGCCGCCTTGAGGACTGCGACAAGCCCATCACCGTCGCGGTCATGGGCTGCGTGGTCAACGGCCCCGGCGAGGCGAGCGCGGCGGACATCGGCGTCGCGGGCGGCAAGGGCGAGGGCCTTATTTTCCGTCATGGCGAGGTATTGTACAAGGTAGCGCAGGAAAAGCTGCTGGACGCCCTGCTTGAAGAGATCGAGAAACTGTAAGAGAGAAGCGAAAAAATGGCACAAAGGATACCGTTTTTTGAATTATTTGAGGGCTTTGCGCCGCCCATCGGACTGCGTGTGCTGCTCACCGACGCCCGCGTGACCGACGTCACCGTGGAGCAGGAGAGCCGCACGATGGCGCTTGCGCTGACGGTGCTGCAGGAGATCACGGATTCCGAGCGTACCCTGCTCGAGCAGCTTTTGGCGGACCGCTTCGCGCTCAACGGCGTGCGGGTCTCGCTGACGCAGGGCGGCTTTCCCAAGCAGGAGCCGCGTCCCTCGAACGCGGGCGGCGGCGCGAGGAAGGAGTCGAGCGCCGGCAAGATCATCATGGGCCGCGAGATCAAGGGACATCCCATGCCGATGAGCGAGCTGAACCCCAAGGCGGGAAACGTCGTGGTCGAGGGCAAGGTCTTCAAGTGCGAGTTCCGTGAGCTGCGCCAGCCGGGTATGTGGTTGGCGCTCATTGAGATGACCGACTACGAGGGCTCGGTCATCGTGCGCAAGCGGATGCTGGAGAAGGACGTCGCGCCGTTGCGCGACCGCGTTTCGACCGGTATGTGGCTGCGCGTCGCGGGTACGATGGAGTTGACCTACGACGGTCACGATATGCAGCTCAACCCGCGCGACGTGACCGAGATCACGCACGAGCCGCGCATGGACACTGCCGAGGTCAAGCGCGTGGAGCTGCACCTGCATACGCGAATGTCCAACATGGACGCGCTGACCGACACCGGCAGCGTCGTTAAGCTCGCCGCCAAGTGGGGGATGCCCGCCATCGCCATCACCGACCACGGTGTGGCGCAGTCCTTTCCAGATGCCTGGCACGCCGGTGAGGGTAAAATAAAAATACTTTACGGCTGCGAGGGCTATTTTGTCAACAACATTGACGACCGCATCGCCATTCATGGGCATCAGGACATCGGTTTTTCCGATGAGATCGTCTGCTTCGACATTGAAACGACCGGTCTCAAGGTCACGCAGGAGGCCATCACGGAGATCGGCGCGGTGCGGCTCAGGAACGGCGAGATCGTTGAGACCTTCCAGACCTTTGTGGACCCCGAGCGCCGGCTGACGCCGGAGATCATCGGTCTGACCGGCATCACGGACGAGATGCTGCGCGGCGCGCCAAAGCTCAAGGACGCGCTGACGGCGTTCCTCGCTTTCGCGGGTGACGCGCCGCTCGCGGCGCACAACGCGGAGTTCGATATCAGCTTTATCCGCGCGGGCTGCCGGAAGTGCGGCATTCCGTTCGAGCCGACTTATATCGACACGCTCATTCTGGCGCAGAATCTGCTGCCGGGGCTGGGCAAGTATAAGCTGGACATCGTGGCGGAGCATTTGCAGCTGCCGCAGTTCAACCACCACCGCGCGTCGGACGACGCCGTGCCGGTCGCGCAGATGCTGACAAAATTCTTTCCCATGCTCGCCGAGCGCGGCGTGACGCGCCTGCAGCAGATCAACAACGAAATGCTCAAGCTGCGCCCGCTGGGAAGCAAATCCAACCGCTTCCCGAAGCACATCATTCTGCTGGCAAAGAACAAGGCGGGCCTGAAGAATCTTTACCAGGTCATTTCGCTCTCCAACCTCAAGTATTTCAAGCGCGTGCCCATCATCCCGAAGAGCGAGCTGATCGCGCACCGCGAGGGACTTATCATCGGCTCGGCCTGCGAGGCGGGCGAGCTGTTCCGTGCGGTTGCGGATCACAAGGACTGGGAGGAGCTCAAGCGCATCGCGTCCTTCTACGATTATCTCGAGATCCAGCCCATCTGCAATAACCGCTTCATGCTGCGCGAGGGTGCGGCCAGGAGCGAGGAGGAGCTGCGCGACTTCAATCGCACCATCGTCCGGCTTGGCGAGGAGCTGGGCAAGCGGGTCGTCGCCACCGGCGATGTGCATTTTCAGGAGCCGGAGGATGAGGTCTACCGCCATATCCTGCTGGCCTCCAAGAAATTCCCCGACGCGAACGCGCCGCTGCCCATCTACTTCCGCACGACGGACGAGATGCTCCGTGAATTTGAGTATCTCGGCAAGGAAAAGGCCTACGAGGTGGTCGTGACCAACACGCGCGCCATTGCGGATCAGATCGAGAACATCGAGCTGCTGCCCAAGGGCAAGCTCTTCCCGCCGCGCCTGGAAAATTCCCGAGAGGACCTGAACCGCCTCGTCTGGGACAAGGTGCACGAGCTTTACGGCGACGAGCCGCCGAAGCTCATCAAGGACCGTTTGGACATCGAGCTGGGCGGCATTCTCGGCAAGTACGACGTGGTGTATATGTCGGCGCAGAAGCTCGTCCAGCGCTCGCTGGAGTGCGGCTATCTGGTCGGCTCGCGAGGGTCGGTCGGCTCGTCGCTCGTCGCCTATATGTCGGGCATTACCGAGGTCAACTCGCTCCCGCCGCACTACCGCTGCCCGAAGTGCAGGCACAGCGAGTTCATCACCGACGGCAGCTACGGCTGCGGCGCGGATATGCCGGATAAGAACTGCCCGGAATGCGGCACGAAGTACGTCAAGGACGGCTTTGACATTCCGTTTGAGACCTTCCTCGGCTTCGGCGGCGGCAAGGTGCCGGATATTTACCTGAACTTCTCGGGTGAGTATCAGGCGCGGGCGCACCGCCACGCCATCGAGATGTTCGGCGCAACGCCGGTTTTCCGCGCGGGCACCATCGGCACGCTGGCGGAAAAGACCGCCTTCGGCTTTGTCAAGAAATATCTGGAGGAAAACGGCATCCAGTCGGGCGCGGCGGAGATCGACCGCCTGACGGCGGGCTGTGTCGGCGTGCGCCGCACGACGGGCCAGCACCCCGGCGGCTTGGTCGTCGTGCCGGACGATCTGGAGATCGAGGATTTCTGCCCCGTGCAGCACCCGGCCGACGCGGAGGACAGCGACACCATCCCCCCGCACTTTGAATATCACTGCATGGAGGATAACCTCCTCAAGCTCGATATGCTCGGCCACGATGACCCGACGATGATCCGTATGCTCGAGGATCTCACCGGCGTGAACGCCCGCACGATCCCGCTCGACGATCCGGATACGATGAGCATTTTCACCTCGTCGAAGGTGCTGGGCTTTGAGAATGACGACCTGCTCGGCCCGACCGGCGCGGTCGCCATTCCCGAGTTCAACACGCGCTTCACGCGCCAGATGCTCATTGACACGCAGCCGAAGGACTTCAACACCCTCGTGCGTCTTTCCGGCTTCTCGCACGGCACGGACGTGTGGCTCGGCAACGCGCGCGAGCTGATCGTCAGCGGCACGGCGAGCGTTCTGGAGACGGTCGGCTGCCGCGACGACATCATGCTCTACCTCATTTCCATGGGGCTTGACCCGAAGATGAGCTTCAAGATCATGGAGGCCGTGCGGAAGGGCAAGGTCAAAAAGGGCGGCTTTCAGGACGGCTGGGTAGAGGCGATGCAGGAGCACGATGTGCCGGAATGGTACATCGAGTCGCTCGCCAAGATCGGCTATCTGTTTCCGAAGGCGCACGCGGTCGCATATGTTATGATGGCGTTCCGCATCGCGTGGTTCAAGGTGCATGAGCCGCTGGCGTTCTACGCGACCTTCTTCACCGTACGCGCGAAGGCGTTCGACGCGGAATACTGCTGCGCGGGACTGGACGCGGTCAAGCGGAAGATCCGCGAGATCGAGAACAACAAGGACGCGTCGGCGGTCGAGCAGGATCTGATGACCACGCTCGAGGTCTGCTACGAGTTCTATCGCCGCGGCTTCCACTTTGACACCATCGACATCTACCGCTCCGATGCGACAAAGTTCACCGTCACCGAAGGCGGCCTCCTGCCGCCGTTCATCTCCGTCCACGGACTCGGCGAGGCCGCGGCGCTGGACACGGTGGAAAAGCGCAGGGGCAAGGAGTTCATCTCGGTCGAGGAGTTCTCCATGTGCTGCAATAAGCTCTCCAAGACGCACATCGAGCAGCTGCGCGCCCTCGGCGCGTTTGCCGGCATGGCGGACACCAGCCAGCTCACACTGTTCGGATAAATAGGGGGAGGGGAAGATGGAGAAGTATCCCTGCCCATGCTGCGGATATTTGACCTATCCGGTGCCGCGGGAGGATGCGATTGCCTATATCTGCCCTGTCTGCTTTTGGGAGAACGATGTGTTTGTTACATCGGACGATGAACCGAGCGACGAAAATCACGGCATCTCACTCCGCACGGCGCAGGAAAATTACCGCAGCTTCGGCGCCTGTGCGCGCACGATGCTCCGCTATGTCAGAGAGCCGAAGCCGGAGGAAATTCCACAATAGAAAAACGCAGGACCTGCACTTGGCAGGCCCTGCGTTTTTTCATGCAGCAATGCAAAAGATGTGTTACAGCCCCAGCTCTACGGCGCGGCGCAGGCGCACCTTGCCGTCCAGCGCGGCGTCGATGGTTTGGATCAGCGCCTCGCGGTCGCGGTTGAGCGTACCGCCGAGGGGAAGGTAGTTTGAGGCGTGGTTCGAACGGAACACGCTGCCCTCGGAGTCGATGTGTTCCAGGAAGAGCCGCGTCTCGCGCATCAGATCGGCGGGCCCCATCATCTGAAACTCGCCCGCCTCGATCCAATCGTGCAGGGGAGTGCCGGAGTAGACGCGCAGCGTCAGGAAAGCGATAAATTCCGGCTTCATCGCGCTCACGGCCTTCGCCGTGTCGATGGCGTGGGCCTGCCAGTCGCCGTTGAGACCAGCCATGCCGTTGATGGCGGTGACGGAGATGGCGATGCCCGCCGCCTTGCAGCGCAGCGCATTTTTCACGGTCTCCGCCGCGGTGACGCCCTTGTTGAACTTCAAGAGCAGCTCCTCATTGCCGCTTTCCAGGCCGATGTAGACGAGCGCCAGCCCGTGCTCGCGCAGCTTGCGCAGCTCCTCGTCCGTTTTGCGCTCGATGGCCTTGGTGGTGGCATAGGCGGCAACGCGCGTACACTCGGGGAAGTATTCGCGGATGAAGTCCAGCACCTGCAGCAGATAGTCCATCGGCAGGATCAGCGCGTCGCCGTCGGCGAGAAAGATGCGCTCGATGCGCCGCTCGTAGCTGCGCGCCTCGGCGAGGTCGCGCAGGACCTCCTCCACCGGACGGATGGAAAACTTCTTATCCTTGTACATATTGCAGAACGCACATTTGTTGTGGCTGCACCCAAGTGTGCATTGCACGATCAGGCTGTACGCCTCGCTCGGCGGACGGTAAACGGCTCCGTAATAGTGCATGGGCTTCCTCCTTGCCTGTTCAGTCTTCCAGCTTGGCCAGGCACTTCTTCATGAAGCGCTCGCAGTCGATGATGGCGCGCTCGTGCGTGCCCTCGCCGATGAGGCCCTTGTTATCGTATGCCTCGACCTTGAAGGTATACATCTTGCCGTTCTCGGAAATGGCGATCAGCTCGGCCTTGGCGGTGATCTCCGCGCCGATGGGGGAGGGGGAAACGTGGCGGACGTTGACCATCGTGCCGACGCTGCTCTTGCCCTCGGGAAGCTGCTCCTTCATGTAGTAGTAGGCTGCGGCCTCCATCCAGCAAATGAGGAAGGGCGTGGCGAAGATGTCCAGTCCGCCCGAGCCGAGCGCGCCGGCGGTGATCTCCTTGGTGACGACATTTTTGTATTCGTAAGTGTCTCCGATCTGCATGGGTTTGATTCCTTTCTTTTGTGCGATGTTTTTACTTGGCTGCCTTGACCTTGATCCAGAGCTTGCTCAGCTCGCGCATGAGCGTCTGGTTGTCGTGGAACATCTCGTCCTTCTCGTAGCCGGAGCGGGGAAGGTAGGCGGCATTCTCTGCGTAAAGGTCCTCGGAGGAGGTCATCTCCTCAAAGACCTCTGCGTTGGGAGAAGTATACCCCACCGTCTCCGTATTGTCAAATGCGGCCTCATAGGTGAGCATATAGTTGATGAACTCGTGGGCGAGCAGGGGATTTTCCGCGTTCGCGGGAATGACCATCGCGTCGCACCAGATGTTCGTGCCCTGCTCCGGCATATAGAAGCTCATGTCCTCGTTCTCGTCGAGGATGACGGTGGCGTCGCCGGAGTAGACGACCGCGAGATCCTTGTAGCCATTCATCATGCCGTCGATGACCTCGTCGGTGACGTAGACGGGCGACATGGTGTCGTTCATCTGCAGCAGCCATTCGTAGGCGGCGTTGATCTCGTCGGGGTCGGAGGTGTTCATCGAGTAGCCGAGCGCCTTGAACGCCATCATGAACGAGTCGCGCTCGGAGTCGTAGATGTAGAGGTGACCGGCGTAGTCGGTGTTGCGCAGCACCTCCCAGCCCTGTTCCTCCACCACGGCGGGATCGACGTTCTCGTGGTTGTAGACGATGCCGACGCTGCCCCAGAAGTAGGGAACGGACCACTCGTTATCGGGGTCATAGCTCATGCCGCGCACCGCATCGTCCATATTCTCAAGGTTTGGAAGCAGGCTGTGATCGAGCGGCTGGAGATAGTTCTCCTTCATCAAGCGCTCGATCATGTAGTCCGAGGGAATGACCACGTCGTACTTGTCGCCCGCCATGAGCTTGGTGTACATCATCTCATTGGAGTCGAAATTCTCCACGATGACGCGCACGCCGAACTGCTTTTCAAAGTCGCCGATGACGTTCTCACCGAGGTACTCGCCGGGGAGATAAAGCTTGAGGACGTTGCTGCCGTACTTTTCGACGGCGGCAGCGTTCTTGTGCTGCTGAGAAAGGCTGACGCCGACCGTTCCGCCGAGAATGGCGAGCACCAGCACGCCGGCGACAGCGGCCATCAGCCTGCGGCTTTGTGCAAAGGACTTTCCCTTTTCACTTCCTTCTTTTTCACGCTTTTCGTGCAGGATCGGGACAAGGTTGACGATGCCGAGCACCAGCGTGATGGCGACAATGACGAGCGTGGAGAGTGCGTTGATGGAGGGATTGACGCGCTTGGACATGGTGTAGACCAGAATGGAAATATTATTCACGCCGTTGCCCGTGGTGAAGTAGGAGATCACAAAGTCGTCAAAGCTCATGGTGAACGCGATGAGCGCGCCGGAGACGATGCCCGGACGGATCTGCGGCACGATGACGCGGGTGAGCGCCTGGAACGGCGTAGCGCCGAGGTCCATCGCCGCGTCGATGAGGTTCGGGTCGAGCGAGCGCAGCTTCGGTGTGACGGAGAGCATGACGTAGGGGATGCAGAACATGATGTGCGCGAGCAGCAGCGTCAGAAAGCCCTTCTTCACCGCCAGCACGCTGAAAAACATCAACAGGCTGATGCCGGTGACAATATCGGGATTCATCACGGGCAGGTCGTTCACGCGCTCGACCATCGCCTGAAGGACCTTCTTCGACTTTGACAGTCCGATGGCGGTGACGGTGCCGACGATGGTGGAGACGACGGTAGCAAGAAGGGCGATGACGACCGTATAGAGCACGGCTTCCATCATTGTCGAGTCCGCGAACATCTTCTCATACCAGCGCAGGGAGAAGCCGCCGAACTTCGTGAGCGAGCGGGAATCGTTGAACGAAAAGACGATGATGTAGAGAATGGGGAGGTAGAAGAACAGCAGCGTCAGCGTGAGAATGACCTTGGAGGCGGCAGAGGTTTTCTTTTTCATCGTCCGTCACTCCTTTCCGCGGCTGGCGGGCTGCACGTCGACCTTGCGCGTGAGCCACATCGAAAGCATGATGATGATCGCCATGATGAGGGAAATAGCGCTGCCGAAGTTCCAGTCGCCGGAGGTGAGGAACTGCGATTCGATGATGTTGCCGACGAGCACGAACTGGCCGCCGCCGAGGAGCTTCGGAATGAAGAAGCTGGAAACGGCGGGCAGGAACACGAGCGTGATGCCGGAAATGACGCCGGGGAGGGAGAGCGGCAGCGTCACGCGCAGAAACGCCTGCACGGGTGTGGCGCCGAGGTCGTTGGCGGCCTCCAGCAGGCTCTTGTCCATCTTGGCGAGCGAGGTGTGGATCTGCAGGATCATAAAGGGAATGAAGTTATACACCATGCCGAGAATGACGGCGCCGTTCGTCCGGATGAGCGGCAGCGGCGAGAGGCCGATGGCGCGGAAGAGGTTGTTGAGGATACCGGTGTCCTCGAGCATGGCGACCCACGCGAGTGTGCGGAGCAGGAAGCTCATGCACATCGGGAGCATGATGAGCATCTCGAGAAAGCGCTGCGTGAGCGGCTTGCACTGCGCGATGAAGTAGGCCACCGGATAGCCGATGACCAGGCAGATCAGCGACGCGAAGAGCGAGAGCCAGATCGAACGCAGGAAGATCGGCAGGTACGTGCCGATGCTGGCGAGATTGGCCAGCGTGAACTGGCCGGTCATGGAGTCGGTCAGCGCGTAGTAGAAGACGATGCCGAGCGGGATGAGCGTGAAGAGCACCATCCACACGATATACGGCGCGGCGAGGAGTTTATTCTTCATCGGCTTCTTCCTCCGACGCATCGGCGATCTCATCATATTCCGCACTGTAGGACGAATAGTCGCCGTAGAGGCCGGAATATTCGCTCTTGTGCATGATATGGATGTCTTCGGGGTTCAGGCGGATGCCGATGAAGGAATCCACGGGGCAATAGTCCGTGGTCTGGATCAGCCATTTGAAGCCCTTGAAGTCGACAATGGTGTCGTAATGGACGCCCTTGAAGGTGACGGAGGTGACAGTGCCGGTGAGGTGGCCCTGTTCGGGCGGGACGATGTCGACGTCCTCGGGACGGATGACGACGTCGACCGGTTCGTTCGGGGCGAAGCCCTTGTCCACGCACTGGAACTTGCGGCCGAAGAACTTGACCTGATAGTCTTCGAGCATGACGCCGTCGAGAATGTTCGATTCGCCGATGAAGTCGGCGACGAAGGCGTTTTTCGGCTCGTTATAGATGTCCTCAGGTGTGCCGATCTGCTGGATCTTGCCCTTGTCCATGACGACGATTGTGTCGGACATGGTGAGCGCCTCTTCCTGATCGTGCGTGACATAGATGAACGTGAGGCTCATGCGCTGCTGGATGTTTTTCAGTTCGTTCTGCATGTCCTTGCGCAATCTGAGGTCGAGCGCGCCGAGCGGCTCGTCAAGGAGCAGCACCTGCGGCCGGTTGACGAGGGCGCGGGCGATGGCGACACGCTGCTGCTGGCCGCCGGAGAGGCTTGTTACCTTGCGGTTTTCAAAGCCTTTGAGGCTGACGATCTCGAGCATTTCGGTGACGCGGTCGTCGATTTCCTGTTCCGGCAGCTTCGCCAGGCGCAGGCCGAAGGCGATGTTTTCGTAGACATCGCTTTTC
>ENA-UESH01001924-UESH01001924.1-human-gut-metagenome-genome-assembly--contig:-NODE-1924-length-12994-cov-3.464427_pt1 | contig 12994 bp, 10 predicted proteins | sample MGYA00243001_ERZ508002 | MGnify/ENA primary metagenome ERZ508002 (study PRJEB26167, sample SAMN06115447) | human gut metagenome | host: Homo sapiens | place: China:Anhui | collected 2015-08-07... | reverse complement strand
ATTACAGGAAAAGAATCCGTGTAATCCGTGTAATCCGCGTAATCCGCGCCTAAAATTATATTCATAACCCTACAGAAAGAAATCGACCCGCACCTAAAAGAAATTATTCCGTATTTCTTTCGCAATATAACGCCCCATCAACTCCTGCCCTTCTTTATCGGGATGTAAGCCATCGCGCAGATAGCGTCCCCTGCCCGAAGGCTGTTCGAATTTCTCGGTTATACCACTATTGGAGTAACAATCTATCAGTTGTACGGAAAGAGCACGGCAGATTTCACGCAGAATGGCAATCTTCTCCAGATTACGTTCATTGCGGGTTACATCACCGGTCTGAATAGGGGTACAAACAAAAACACGACATTTGGGATAATGTTCCAGAATGGTCTGTATAGCCCAACGGGCACCACCTGCCATAGTGGTAACGTCCACTTCAGCAAGAGTCTTACCTTTCAAGGACTCTTCGGCAGAACCAAGGTTCTTGTCATTTGTCCCCATAGAGAAGACAAAGACATCGGGAACGGGATATTGCCCGTTTTCCACTTCGGCAATGAATTTCTGGATGTGAACTTTAGAAACATTATTATGCCGCATCTGCAATTCATGGCTGTCTTCTGTGGGACGCCAACCACCGGATATCCCTGCAAAACCTGCACTTCCATAATCCTGTGTATCGGAATGACAGGCCCAGGTTGCAGAACCTACCGCTACATTATGATGGGTGGAAAATCCAAGCAGCTCGACCACCGTCTTCGACCATTGTTCACCCGCCGTGATGCTATTTCCATCACAACCGAAATTCATTTTACTGAAATCAGGATAAAGGGACTGCGCTTGTAACGCAATCCCTATCCACAACACAACACAAAATCCAATCGTTCTTCTCATTCTAACCTCTAAACCAGTTTATGAAAAACGTTCCATTATCTCCATACACATACGTCCGTTATGATACGGGCATTTCCAAAATCCAGCCTTGTCATCTTCAATATTCACCGTGCCGTCAGCACGCACACTCCAATGCCACTCACCATTCCCGTAATCCACCAAATGCTTCTTGATGAAGTCCCAGCAACGGAATGCTTTCTGCAATGCTACTTCATCTTCAAAATATTGGTAAAGATTGACATGTCCCACCACATTTTCTGCCTGTACCCACCAATGACGGTCGGTATCGGTCTTCTGCTTACCCAGAAAAGTTTCATAAATCATGGCACCGTCAGGTGTCAGTCCTTCATCAGCTGCAGCGGCAATAAACTCAACTAAAGGTTCTACCTTTTCCAGTAAAGTTTTATCATCCAGAATCAAAGCGGCTTCATGTATCAGCCAGGAAGCTTCTATATCATGTCCGTAAGAGACAATGCGATACTTACTCCGCCAATTGTCATCGAAAAACAATTCCAGATGTCCTGTCTTAGGATTAAGAATCTTATCCGTGAATAATTCTATCAAATTGCGAAGTTGCCTCTTGAGGCGATCATCTTTCCACACACGGTACAAATTAGTATAGGGCTCCAAGATATGCAAATGGGTGTTCATTGTCTTACGTTCGTTCTCGTCTTTATCGCTAAGACGCATATCGGCAATCTCTCCCCATTCCCGGGTAAGAGCCTCGCAATAGCCATTCTTCACAGAATCAAAGCTATACTTCTCGATATCCTCAAACAGACGAACGGCATATTCCAAAGCCTCGGTATCACCCGTGGCACGATGATATTCGCTCAGACCATAGATGGCAAAGCCGATAGCATAGATTTGTTTCTTTGTATCCAATGGGTGACCTTTATAATCGAGCGACCAGTAAATGCCGCCGAACTCCCTGTCATAGAAATGATCTATCACATAGCGTTTGGCACGCATTGCCGCAGACAGGTATTCTTCTTTCTTCAGCAAACGGTAGGCTGCCGAGAAAGTCCAGAGAATACGGGCATTCAATACAGCACCTTTTTCTGTTTCCGGCATCAAGATTCCGGTTCCCGAGATACGGCCATAAAAGCCACCGTTCACCTTGTCTGTCATCTTGTTCAGCCAAAAAGGAAGAATGTTGCTTACTAACTCTTCTTCCATCTCTTTTCGCAGATTCGTGATGTTCATAAGATTTTGTTTTTAGTTTAACTTCTGGCGGGATTCATTTCTGTAGGGTTATGAATTAATTTACCACAGATTACACAGATTGACACAGATTCTATTTTACTGATTATTAGATTGATAAATCTGTGTGAATCTGTGTAATCTGTGGTGAGTCTTATTCATTCCTTTCCCGGTATGAATGAATTTCGCCAATGAGTTTTTTAGTTAGCTTATACTCCAAGTATTTTGCAGACCGACACATAGGTATTTGGTGGACCACCACATACGTATTTGGCAGATCGCTGCATACGTATTTGGCGGATCGGTAAATACGTATCGTATAATCCTCAGTCTGATGCTCGCACTTTCTTCAGTCCTTTGTTAATTTCCTCCACACGCTTCTTTGTCAACGGATAGAAGTACACGACTATCATTGCCACCACAGCCACAGCGGCAGGTATCCAGCTCATTAGCAGGTTCAGTCCCGTCAATGCTTCCGCTGTCTGCACGGCACCTTCCGCCGTATTGTAGCCGAATGACGCCAGTATCCACATCACAGCCGCACCGCCAAACGCACCGCCAAACTTCTGTGCCATAGATGAAGATGAGAATATAAGTCCTGTCGAAGCCGTTCCGTCCTTCAGTTCGGCATAGTCCGAAACATCGGCATACATACTCCATATCAATGGTGAAACGATACCCGTACAAATAGATATAATGATTTGCATTATCAGCATCAACCAGAAACCAAACGGTGTGCAAGGCAGGTAAAAGAACAGGATACTCAATACCGCCAATGCCGCCATCGTGAAAATATAGGTAGACTTCTTACCCAACCCACGCGAAAGGGGAACAGCCAGTACTACCCCTATCATATTAGAAACTTCACCCACTCCGAGGAATAACCCCGCATAGAACAAAATCGTGAAGTCACCCAAGTTTAAAAAAATACTGTCACCTATATAATCTTTAAAGAAATAAGCAGCCGTAGCACCACGCACCGTATTAAACAAGTTAGAACACAATGCCGCACCTATCAGCAACCACCAGGGAACATTGGACAACAACGACTTGAAGTCCTTCCCGATAGAAACTGTAGAAACACTCTTTACATATTCCCTCGTCATACTGAAGCAAAGCAAGAACACAACAAAGCACAATGCAGCAATCACAATCATGGAATATTGCCAACTGACGGTCACTGAACCAGTCATCTCCCTGAACCATGTACAAAGCGGTTCCCAAGCAAACAAGGCTATAAAACTACCACCATAGGCAAAGAACATCCGGTAAGAAGAGAACACGGTTTTCGTATCCGAATCGTCCGTCATCACTCCCAGCATAGCCCCATAAGGAACATTGATAGCTGTATAAACCGTCATCATCAGAATGTAAGTAACGTAGGCCCAGACGAGTTTCCCCGTAGGTCCAAAATCGGGCGTGGTAAACATCAATATACCGCAAACAGCAAACGGAAGAGAAATCCACAGCAGATAAGGACGGTATTTTCCCCATCGCGTATGTGTTCGGTCGGCAATGATTCCCATCATCGGATCGGATACCGCATCCCAAATGCGCGTTACTAACAGTAGGACACCTGTGTCCGCCAGGCTCAGCCCGTATATATTAGAATAGAATATAGGCAGATAATAGGAGAATATCTTCCAGAACATAGAGGAAGACATATCACCAAAGCCATAACCAATTTTCTCTTTAAGTGTTGCCATAGGTATGAAATATGAGGTATGAGGTATTAAGTATCAGGTATTAAAAAAGAGCATAAAAGTACAAAAATAGCGCTTCATACCTAATATTTAATGTTTAATTTCAGGTTCTTGTCGATAAGCTTCTTCAAAGTCTCTACGGAAGCGGAAGAAGACAAACCATCGACCGGAGTATTCATGCAATAATCTACCAATTTATCTACAGTAGAGGTAGCTACATGCATCCGCGTATCCGAAGACGCATAGTAGATGAATACCTTACCATCTTCATCGGCAATCCAGCCATTGGTAAAGAGTACATTGCTCACATCACCAATCCGTTCTTCTCCTTCGGGAGCCATGAAATAGCCACCGGGAGTAGCAATCAGTTTCGTAGGATCATCCAGAGCCGTCATATACATATAGAGCACATAACGCAGTCCGGCAGCACAGGCCCGTACTCCATGCGCCAGGTGAAGCCAACCTTTTGGAGTCTTTATGGGATGAGGCCCTTCACCGTTCTTCACCTCTTTAATAGTATGGTAATAACGGTAGTCTATGATCTTCTCTTCTTTTACCTCGGCATGAGTCATATCATCTACCAATGCCCAGCCGATGCCTCCACCACTTCCGGCATCAATAAACCCATCTTGCGGACGGGTATAGAGCGCGTATTTACCATCTACAAATTCAGGATGAAGGACTACGTTGCGTTGCTGGCTCTTAGTTTTCAGATCCGGCAAACGTTCCCATGTCTTCAAATCCTTGGTACGGGCGATACCTGCCGTAGCCGTAGCCGAAGATAGATCTCCCACGGGTGCATTATCATCATGGCGTTCGGCACAGAATATACCGTATATCCAACCATCTTCGTGTGCTGTAAGACGCATATCATATATATTAGTAGCCGGAATCACATCCTCGGGCATAGTGACCGGATAATCCCAAAAACGGAAGTTATCCACACCGTTGGGGCTCTCTGCCACGGCAAAGAATGATTTACGGTCAGCCCCCTCCATGCGCAGCACCATCAGGTATTTGCCATTCCACTTGATGGCACCGGAGTTGAGTGCGGCATTCATGCCGATACGCTCCATCAGATAAGGGTTGGTCTGTTCATTCAGGTCATAGCGCCAGAATACCGGTGTGTGCGCTGCCGTCACTACAGGATATTTATAGCGCGTAAATATGCCGTTTCCTTCCTCTATCGGCTCGTTCGTTCTTGTTATCAGTGCCTCATGCTTCTGAAAGAGTCTTGTTACCTTCTCATTAAAAGTTTCCATATTGATTGTTTTTTCTTATTTATACAAAGAGTTTATGTCTGCCGCAAAAAGTGTCTTAGGATTATTATAGAATGTCATGAAATCCTCTGCTGAGGTCTGTCCGGGATAGGGAGCATAAAAGTGAGTGATACGCTCACGGGCATTACGCCACACCAGAACGTAAGCTATCGGATAATTTCCAATGCCCGGCAACAGGGTCTCCGTCCACCACTTCGGATCAGGGATGCCTTCATATCCGGTTTCGGTAATGGCAATTACTTTATTGTGCGCTTTACCGATGCTGTCCACAATGGCAAGTGATTTTTCAAGATTGGCGAGGTACGTATCACGCTCGAATTGATAAGTGTCGAAGCCAATCAGATCAATAAGTTCATCACCGGGATAACGTTTCAGATATTGTGCAGTATCCTGAGGTTCTGAACCAGGCGAGTAAGCATAAAGTGCATTATCCACACCATCGTTACGAAGGATATCCACCGTCATATGCCAAAGCGCCTTGTATTCTTCGGGAGTACAAAGTTTTTCGCCCCACCAGAACCAACTGCCTGTATGTTCGTGCCACGGACGGAATAGTACCGGAACCTTTACCCCCTCTTCTGTTTGTAGAGAATTGATAAAAGCTGATACTTTACTTACCCAACCGGTAAACTTCTCATGATTGGCTCCACCGGGTAAGATAGATTTCACCACCGTCGTATCCGATACATCCCAGGAGTCTCCCCCCGTCAGCGGATTGCGCAGATGCCAGCTTAAAGATGACATTCCGCCCCTCTTATACTGATTCAATATCTCCTTTCTTATTTTAGTAAACGGAACTTTATCCAGACTCATAGTATCACCCAGTTCTATATGTCCCAAGTCGAAACTTATAACTGCGGGATAATCTCCACAAACGCTCTTCACATCAGAACGTCCTTCGTCGCCTTCCCAACCAATACCGTAGTTGGTATCATCATGATGCCCGAACATAAAGCCCCGGGATGATACTTTTTTAAGATTGGCAAGCAGGTGCTCAGTTTCGGGAGTACGCACAAATATCCCTCCTTTCGTAAATTCTTGTTTTTTAGGAGCAGATCCGCACCCCATCAATATACTGACTATTAAAAATGCAAGTCCAACTCTTATATTTTTCATATTTATACCTCTCATTTATTGTATTACATCAAGCGTCATCATTTATACAAATGCAAAAATAGCGAATTAAAGAATAGTATAATGATACTTTTTTATCCCTTTGCTATATCATATTTATATCGGTAAACCTTACCTCATTTTATCACTTCATAGAAGGAAGTTTTTCACGACTGATTACATAATCCTGATTCATGGCATCTGACCACCAAGCCTGATCTGCATGTTGATGACCAATCAGTGTAGTAGCATCATACTGATACCAAGGCATAAAGAACGCCCAATGCGCTCCAGCGCTCCATTGTTCGGAAAACTTTGCAACACCACCACATTCACTCAATGCAATCATCTTCTGCGAATAAGAATCAAAAATCAAGTTAAACTGTGCAGCATTGTCTACTCCAGCAGTCTGATTGTAGATATCACGTCCTATGATATCCACATACTCATCTCCCGGATAGAAGTCTACATCTTTCGTCTGAGTGGTCCACACCCAGATCAAGTTGTTGATACCCTTTTCTTTAAAGAAGTTGAACATATAACGCCATAATTTCTTATATGTGTCCGCACCATCAGATCCCCACCAAAACCAAGCCGTACCACCATTATACTCATAAATGTTACCGGCAGCCTCATGAAGCGGACGCCAAATTACCGGAATACCTTTATCCTGAAGTAACTTTAAATATCCTGCCATTTTCTCCAAATCAGCTTTGGCTACATTACTCTCCCAAGTGCCTTCTGTAAAGATATTCTTGGGATGGAAAGTGGTCGTCCAATTACCATCGTTATTCTGGGTTCCATTCCCTGGAGTACAAGTATATTTATTCAAATCAGTATCTTTTTCTGTAGCCGGAACATTCCAATGCCAACTCGCCCCCACCAATCCATTTGCATTCCACCAATCCTCTACAACCTTAGTGTCTGAATAATTAATCCAGTTAGCAGGCGACCATGCCAAATGAATATAATCGAAAAAAGCGATAGCTGGATATTTACCTGTAGCTTTTTTCACTAGTTCTGCCTCAGCAACGTTCCAACTAACATTGGCCATAGACGCAGACAATGTTTTACTACCATAAACACTGATCAAATAATCGTATACTTTCTTTGCCTGTAACAGAGGAGTAGAAGTACAAAGTTCAGTATCCACAGGTTTAACTCCCGGCTTCTTCACCGTCGAGAAAGAAATAGTCAACTGCGGTGCTCTCACCCCAGTAGGTCCTAAAACCACCCCTTCAGGAATAACCAAATTATAGTTTGTCCCTTTTTCTAATCCCGACAAGCAAATTGTCACATTTTTGAGATTAGCAGATACCTTATCCACCGTTGCTCCCGCAACCACAACCTGACTATGCCCGGAAGAAGGCGCGATTACGTTTTGGTCATAAGTCAACACTACATTCAAGTCTGCATCAGAAACATCAACAGCACCGTTGGCAGGAATACTGGATACCAATTGAGGAGCATCCAGTTGCAGTTCTTCTTGTGAGAAACCATTATCACTACCACACGCATAGAAAAGAGGCAGCAAAAAGATAACACTGAGCAACTTTCTAATGCATTTATATAATGCTACAGATTCAATTTTCATATCTTTCATTCTATTTGGGTTATTCATTTACTTACACTGCAAAAACAGTGTAAACAAACTCCCTTCATTTTACCTGAAAATCAAAATGAAGGGAGGCCAATCAAACTGTTATCTCTATTCTTATTTATTGAATAGCAACTTTTTTAATAATCAAATTTGCACCTTGCATAATGAGTCCCTGACCGCCATCCTGCAAAGTAGCCACGTCTCGCGCACCAAGCACATATTCCAAACTAGTATTACCAGCAGCAATATCTACGGCGTCTGCGCCACCTGCAAAATCCTTAAAATCAGGCAAAGTGTTCCAACCATTTCCCTGCCCAAGCTTCAATTGCCAAAAATCAGCGGCTGTATCCTGTTCAAAGTAAACAAGCAGCTTTTGCCCAACACTGACTGTCGTCCAATCATAACCACTCCATGCAAGATCTTGAAAACCGTTGGCCCAGTTTCCTAAATCGACCGAACCCGTCCAAAGAACTGTCTCAAGAATGGAAAGAGCTACCTGCTTTAAGATAAAACCATCTCCCGTAACAACCAGACCATTCTTCGTTTGCAAAGCTTCCAAGTCTTCGGCTGTCGGTTTAAATACCACTCTCTGAACTTCAGCACCTGGAGTCAAGTCTATCTGACCTATAGAAGGTAAATTACCCCAACCGTCAGCTACACGAGGGCTAATGCAAGCCCAACCAGCCGTAGGATCTGCAAATTCAACATAAAAGATAATCTCTTGCCCCACTTTTACAGTTGACCAATCAAAATTACCCCATGCAAGGTCTTGATTACCTGCCCAACCCGTACAGATCCAAGGACCAGTCCAAATAACAATTTCCGCGCCATCATGATGCATAGCTACTTTATCTGTTTCAATACTATAATTTTCGTGCTGCACCAGAACGACTTTGCCATCACCCATATCTTCAGGCACTGTAAATTGGATCTGGGTAGCACTTTGAACAAACTCACCTTGCTTCAACACGATGCCACCAGGCAAATTAATCGATGTTATGCGATCTAAGTTCTTTCCAGCAATTACTACAGCGTCTCCTTCTTTCAAATCTTCAGTAGGAGAAATGCTAACATACTCAGCCATCGGCAATGTGTACGCAACAGTTTCGGCTATCAAACCAGAATATTGAACTAAAGAAATAGTACCGGAAATAGTAGTTTCAGGTACAGTTGTCATCAACTGAGTGCCATCAGCATTTACCGTGAAAGCAACACCTTCAGTCATCAGCGGGAAGTTAACTTTTTCTACCAGATTAAGATCTGTACCAGAAATAGTAATTGTTTCACCAAATTCCAATGCTTCAGCCGAGAGTCCAGTTACTACCGTTTGTCTGATTTCAAGCGGTTCAGGCCATGAAACTATCTGAGGTTTATCCGCACCATTGCTGAATGTAATCTCACCGCTCTGCGCTTCGCGCGGTACCTCTACTTGAATCTCCTTACGAGTATTCTTCAGAAAATTTTCCGCTTCTACCACCACGTAGTCGCTGAAAGTGACCGAAGCAATGTTCCAAACAAATTCTCCGGAAATAGTAATTACATCTCCAGCACACACGTTTTTGATTGGAGCAACATTCTCTATTACAGCCGTTTCCTCGAATGTAATCTTCGACACAGATACAATAGTATCATTACCGACCACCAATCGAAGTTTTCCGGGAACTGTCTGGTCGGGCACTACCACCTCTATCTCTTCATTATTAATTAGATGAAATTCGGCTTCTTCATAGGTGGTAGATTCTGTCAACAAGGTATTCCCTTGCGGAAAAAGAACCTTGTCCACTCTATTCAGTTGAGTGCCGGTGATACGCATATTATCCAAACGTTTCAGTGGGCATGGGCCAAAGCCCAGCAAATTCACACCACCCCTATTGTATGGATTAGTATCCAAATCATCATTATCACACCCCGTCAGCATAGAACCACCCACAAGCAGCAAACCCGCCATTAAAAGCACCGATAATTTATGATATAGTTTCATATTAGTCATTTATTTTTATGATTCTTACTTAATTTAATTGGGCACCGCACGAATATTGTCAATCTTTATAAGAGGAGTACAATCGGTACCGCTAATGCCGCCGCCCACAACAAAGAGTACAAGACTAGCAAAATCGGTTTTCTTAAGCGCACCGGTAGCTATTCCGCCTTCAAACGCATAGACAAACTCAGTAGCAATAGGCAGAGTCACAGTAATCCACTTGCCGTTGGTATGATAAGGTCCTGAAGCAGTCCAAGGACGATACAATGCACGCGGCAATTCACTGTTTTGGAAGTAAGTATTGTTGGGACCGGGTACGGCATTACCGTAAATATCAGTGCCGGCATTTCCCAGCGTCACCTTATCGGTACCAGCAAAGATAACTTGCAATGCACCGGCACCCCAAGCATATTCAGCAGGTATACACATCTCAAACTTGATGGCCATATTCTTGAAATCATTGAAGTCTACAAAATCGAACAAACGGATGCCGTCTGCCGGATAATCAGTAGGTGTACTCCAGTCACCAGGCCAATACTCGAATGCAAACTTGCCGTCATTCCATGGACCTTCGGCAGCCATCAATGTTGCACCATCACCCAGCATGATGTAGTTGCCGGAAGGAGCATCTGCATCTGTTTCAATAGGGACATTATGCCATCCATGGTTACCGAGTCCGGTTATGCCATCAAAGTCAAACATAAGCCCGCGCGACTCCCGATAGTGAAACACAGATTTCGTTGCACCGTAAACGGTTTCTACTGTCACAGCGCTTTCTGCTGCACCTTCGGGCACTACTACATCAATGGCAGTTTTTGTAAAGTGTTCAATAACAGCCGGTATTTCACCGAACTTAACGCTGAGCGGCACATTGGGATCGTCAATAAAATAATCTCCGTTAATAGTTACGACACTTCCCACAGGAGCGTACTCAAACGACATGGTCCTCACCATAGGGGCAGGAACGCTTACATGAAAGTCATAAGTTACCGTATCGTTGTTGCAACTCACCATATATATCTTGTCAGACACCACTCCAGGTATGGTATTAGGGATATCCACGAGCAGCGTGTTGCCAGTGATATAACTGGTGTTAAGCGTAGCTTCCTGGTCATTGAAGTAAAGGCGACGTATGCTGGTAAGGTTATTACCTACCATACAAATCGTGTTTCCCATATATCCGCTCACAATCAGAGAGTCTGAAGACGCGGTATAAGGTAAACGAATATAACTTACCTCAGGAAGTCCGCCTGTATTTTCGAATGCATCTGGCTGATCTTCACAGGCTGTGAATGCCAACGTTGTAACAGTCAAGCATATCATCCATTTAAAATATCTCTTGATTTTCATATTTTTTTCCTTTTAATATAGTTGCCATTAACACAATTAATATGAGAAAGTGGCACGAACATCCACATGTTGTGCATCTTCCATAAGATGAGGGTTGAAGACTACATCATCCGAGGGGAGCGGTAGCGTAAATACTGAAGCCGTTACGTTCGGTTTAGCTGTATCTGTTTCATAAAGCATTTCCTCAGGATTCACCACCCATTGGGTAGGATCCTCATAATAGGCTTTATAAAGACCTCCTAAACCATAATAACCGTTACGACGCTGATTCTGCAAAGTCTGTATAGCCTTATCCATATTGTAATATGACATACGCACGAAGTCGAACCAATAGTCACCCTCGAAAGCCAATTCTAGACGACGCTCTTTCAATACATCATCAAGCGTAATGGACACCGGACGTTCATAAGAACTTATAGCACGATGACGAACGGTATAAAAAGCGTCAATAGCACTTGCATCGGTAGTGGAGGCAGCATTGCCTATCACGGCTTCCGCATACACTAGATAGACGTCAGCCAAACGGAGAACATGCGTACTAAGACTGCTTGTCTGCTGTTCGGCGGCAATACCGAATGTCTTCTTATGATCTTCGTTGTTGCCATAAAGGTGTTTCGCAATGTTGGCACCGGTTGCAGAACTGAGTCCTACGTTGGAACCGGGAGCATAGCTCTTGTCATAAAGGAATTGCAAATAGTCGAATCCTCCCTTGTCCTGCCACCAGTAACTGTATTTATCACCCGGCATCATCATGGTTGCCTTGCGGCGTGCGTCTGGGTTGATACGCTGGGTAGGATTACCGAGCGGAGAAACTTCAAAAGCATCTTGAAGGTCGGTAGACGGAGCCGTCCAGTCACCCCAGCTCGAATAAATGTCGAAGCCGCTCATTGCAAGTTCCGAGGTCAAACAGTTACCACAAGTATAAACCATCTGTTCCGCACTCCATCTCCAGCCAAAAAGACTTTCAACACAGTTGTTGTTCTCTCCTTTGAAAATGTCTTCATAGTTCGTCATCAGTTGTTTTCCCGAATTGTCTATCACATCTTTGGCATAACGTGCAGCACTACCCAAATCATCAACATTACGTTGACCGTTGCCACCGGCTTCAACGCCCGATTTCGTGAGATAAACCTTAGCAAGCAGCCCTTTGGCTCCCCACTTATCTATCCTGCCGGGATCATTGCGTTCTGGCAACAATTCAATAGCTTTCTCAAGTGTCATTACGATATATTCGTATAAATCATTCTTCTGCACCTTATACTTATCATTATAACTTCCATCGCCTATTTCACTACTGTTGTCATGAACAATGGGAACTTCGCCAAAGATACGCACCAGATAGAAATAAGCCATAGCCTTCCACGCAAGGCACTCTCCCATACAAGCACTCTTCACAGTCTCCGAAGCATTGGCCGACTTCAACCGATTGTAGATAACGTTTGCCTGCGCATTAACTGCCCAAAGTGACTCTGACGTGCTTTTTATATCCGGATCACTTCCGTTAACGTTAAGTGACAAGTAGGGACTACCTCCCATATAAATGTTGCCCGCCATCATAAAGGGAGAGTACACCCGCTTTACACTGTTCATCATTCTGATAATAATTAGAGTCATTGTAACTGTCTTCTGCCGGGCGATCCAAAAAATCCTCACACGAAGTGATAGACAGTCCAAGCAACATCGCTACTGCTATATATTTAATAGTTGATAGTTTCATAATAATATATCTATTAATTGAGTTAGAAAGTTAAGCTTAGTCCGAATGAATAGGTAGTAGGCGATGGGTAACGTCCAAAGTCCATACCGTAAACATTGACATTCTGGGTATTTACACCAATTTCAGGGTCATATCCATCATAACCGGTTATGGTCAGCAAAT
>ENA-UESH01001922-UESH01001922.1-human-gut-metagenome-genome-assembly--contig:-NODE-1922-length-12998-cov-2.626190_pt1 | contig 12998 bp, 4 predicted proteins | sample MGYA00243001_ERZ508002 | MGnify/ENA primary metagenome ERZ508002 (study PRJEB26167, sample SAMN06115447) | human gut metagenome | host: Homo sapiens | place: China:Anhui | collected 2015-08-07 | study... | reverse complement strand
ATATCCGGCAGACGCCAGTCGATGATATAGGCGTGGAACGCATCCCCCAGCTCCATGGACTGCCGGGCCCGGAGGACGGCCTCCTTGCCGGAGAGCGTCCACTCCGAGCGCATCCCCACCCGGACCAGCATTTTGGTCACGCTGTCGCAGGTGTTGAAATCGTCATCCACCACCAGAGCCTTCAGGCCTTCCAGCTCCGCGATCCGCTCCGCACGGTGGTGCTCCGGCTGGACGCGCAGCGCCACACGGATGATAAACTCGGTGCCCTTGCCCGGCTCTGGCCGGATCTCGATGGTGCCGCCCATCATATCCACGATGTTCTTGGTGATGGCCATGCCAAGGCCGGTGCCCTGGATCCGGCTCACGGTGGAGCTTCGCTCCCGCTCAAAGGGATCGAAGATCTTTTTCGCAAATTCCGGGCTCATGCCGATGCCGTTGTCCTTGACCCGGATCTCATACTGCTCCCGGTCCTTCCGGGTCCCCGGAAGCTGTCTGAGCCGGACGGAGACCGTTCCGCCTGCCGGGGTGAACTTGATGGCGTTGGACAGCAGATTCAACAGCACCTGATTCAGCCGCGTCTTGTCGCAATAGACGTCCTCATCGGTGACATCCATGGCGTCCATATAAAGCTCCAGCTGCTTTGCGTGGATCTGCCCGCTGACGATGGTCTTTAAGTCATGCAGCACATCGGACAGGTTGGTCTCCGTCTCCTCCAGATGGATCTTGCCGCTTTCGATGCGGCTCATATCCAGAATGTCATTGATGAGGGAGAGCAGATGGTTGCCGGAGGCCAGGATCTTGCTCAGGTAGTCCTGAACCCGCTCCTTGTCATCCATATTGCTCACCGCCAGCGTGGTGAAGCCGATGATGGCGTTCATAGGCGTGCGGATATCATGGGACATATTGGAAAGGAACGTGCTCTTGGCCCGGTTGGCGGTCTCCGCGGCGCGGACAGCCTCCGAAAGAGCCTGATTGATCTTCTTGTCGGCAGTCCGGTCCGACATGACCAGAATGTACTTCGTTCTGCCCTCCACATTGCTGCCCATGGCGATAACGTGGAACCAGCGGTGCTCGCTGGTCTTCTGGTGGATATATTCAAAGTCCCATTCACGCTGCTCGTTGACCGCAAGCCCTGTGAGATAGTTCATCGTCTGCTCTGCGGACTCCTGGGGATGCAGCTTTCCCAGAACATGAACGTCCTCCTGGATCTGTTCCGCCGTGATCCCCAGCAGCTTTTCCGCGTTCGGGCTGACATAATCCGCCCGATTCGTTTGGGCGTCCAGCATCAGGAACACATCGTCCACGTTCATGGAGAGCTTCATGAACAGCTCATCCCGGTACAGGATCTCCATGTCCTTCCGTCTCAGCTTGACGCTGCTCTTTCGGTGCACGAGCGCAAGGGCCAGCGCGGAAATGCCAAGGACGATCATGCTCACCATCACGATGGTGCTGGATTGCAGCGCGTTCATGCCGGCGTTGACAACCGCCGCCGGAACAAGGCCCACGATCGTCCAATCCAGAATGTGGGCGCTCTGATACGTCATGTAGTACCGCGTGCCGTCCAGCGTTACCAGCCGGGAGCCGCTGCGGCCCTGCGAGAAATCATCGGACAGGGTCTGAATATCCTCACTGGTGAGAGGAGAGCGCTCCTGCATGGCGGCCAGCAGGTTGTAGACGTCCTCTTCCATCTGCGCCGCGCAGTTGATGATGATGCGGCCGTCGGGATGGAGCACATATCTGCTGGCAGTCCCGTCAAAGGCGGAGATATCCAGCACCTTCACAATATCGTCATTGTAATAGGAAACCGCCACGGCGTCATACGCGAAGCCCCGATAGGTCCCCTGATTTTCCGGACAGGCAAACACCAGCATCTCCGGCTTTCCGGGCAGCACGGCAGTCATGACGATGTCGCCGCCCTGGGTGATCCGGTCCTCCAGATCATCCTGTATGCCCAGGTACCCCGTCTCCCCCGCAGCCGTCATATAGTTGCCATCGGCGGAGAGGAAGTAAAAGTCGGAAAAGCCCGTCTCCTGCTGAACAGCCTCGATGAGCTGCCGGATCTCGTCCTCGTCGGAAATATGCCGCATGGTGGTTTCCCACAGGTGCAGGTAGGTCAGATTCTTCTCCACCACCTCGTTCAGCATATTGTTGGACTGGTGGAGCACCTCCGCCAGATGGGCGGTGCTCTCCTCGTAGACGGTCCGGGACACGAAGTCGAAATATCGGACGCCGGCAGCGGCGATCCCCAATAACAGGACAAGCACCGCCGCCAAAGCAGCCACCCGCCGCTTCCCCAACGGTCTCATCCTTTTTGCGTGGTAATGCGTTTCTTCCATCTATCCTTACCTCAAGCTGATATAGGTCTCAGGCTCCGCAAGAACGGCGTCATCCTGTGCGGCGTATTCGGTCCAAGTATTCCGCACATGAACGTCTCCGCCTTCAAACATGCGGCTTTCATCCGCAAGGAGGGGCGCCATGTGCTTTGCTGCGGCCAGACAGGTCACGGTAAAGGTGTCCTCGTCCCGGACCGCCTCCCCGTCCCGTGTGACCTTCGTCAAAGTAAACGTCCCATGCTCCTCCTGCACTTCCATGGCAATGCCGCTGACCACCGGCAGAGAGCCCCGGTTAAACGGCGTAAAGCCACCCTCACAGCCCTCCACAAAGGCTTTGACGGTCTCCTTCAGCTCGGCGCCGCTCATTTCCTGCTGGTAGGCCAGCAGCCCATTGGGCATGATCATGTACCCGGCCATCTTCTCGGTGTAGTCCGCCTGAAGCACCGAGCCGGTGAAGCTGCTTCCTTCCGCGATCAGCACATCGGTCCCATAGATGCTCCGCAGCGTGTTGGCCATCACGGAAGCGGCCTCATTGCCGCCCTCGGGGCGGAAGGTATTGGAATAGGTCCGCTCCACTGTCAGGACAGTCTCCTCAGAGACGTCTCTTGGCTCACGGAGCTGGCTGTCAAACGCCTTATACGCCTGCGCCGCGCTGTACTTCCCCGCGATCATCTTGGAGACCACGTCCTGCGAAACGGAAAAGAAATCGTTGGAGGCGATGCGGATATACATGTGGTTCTCCTCCACCACCGGCCGCACCTCCTGCAGTGCGTCCGTAAAGCGAAGGGGCACATTCTGACTGTAGCTCAGCGTGTCCTGCCCATTGCAGACGATGTTCTGGGCCTCCGCCGACAGCATCACCTTCAGCACCCTCATGGCCTTTTCCCGGCGCGCCTCATCCTGTTCCAGATCCCGGTTCAGCGCCACCTGAAAATACGGCGTCGTCATAAGCCACTTTTCGCCATTCTCGCCGAAAAACGGCAGGAACACCGTGTCGATGCCCGCCTCCCGGAACAGGCTCACCCCTGCGGAGGAGCCGAAATACATGGCAAGCTGGCCGTTTTGAAACAGCTCGGTAACCGTGTCATAGTTGTTATTCAGGTCCTCTGCAGTCAGATGTACGTCCCGGATGAATTGCTCCATGCGCTCAAAGGCCCCCGGCCACACCGTATCATCCAGGCCCACACGCTCCGTATTGGCGGGGTCGCTGTAAGCGGTGCGCCACTTGCGTCCCGCCGAGGAGGAAAGCGCCGTGGCAGACAGCCCCTGTAAGGTCTCCATACAGGTGTAGTCATAGGAGTAGTCGGCGGTAAAGCCCCGGAGCCCCACGGCCTCAAAGGCGCGGCAGGCGGAAATGAAGCTGTCATAGTCCGTAGGCAGCGGGATCTCATACTGCTCAAACAATCCGCGGTTCACCACAAAGCCGTGGGCGTCCGCGCACACCGGCAGCCAGTTGATGCTGCCGTCCTCATTCATGAAGCTGTTGAGGTAGGTATTATAAGCGGTGCCCGCCTCGTTGCTGGGGGAAAGATCCATCAGGCTGTCCTTCAGCGGCTGTGCGTCATGGAGAGAAAACCGGCAGCAGGTGATCACATCCGGCAGCTCGCCGTTTTCGTTGAGGAATTTATAGAAATTCAGATCGTTGTTTCCCACCACAAATTCCACGTCCACATCCGGAAGCTGGGCCTGGACGTAGGGGGCGTACTTTTCATACAGGTTCGCCGTCCACAAATACACCTGGATGGGTTCTTCCTCATCCTCCGCAGTCCTCCCGGCGCAGCCTGCCAGGAGGGAAACGCTCATCGCCAGCGTCAGCAGCAGCGCAGCCATACATCCCCATACTCTCTCTTTCATAGGCTATCGTCCCTCCAAAAAAATCCGTTCCATCCCGCTTGCTTCTGCCCTCAAAAAAACACCTTCAGGACGTGGAACACCACATCCGAAAGTGTTTCGTTCTCAGAATATCAGGTTTTGGACACCGCAAGCACACAGAGAAGTCTCTGCGCAGCTTTGATCGATCCTGCCGCCAAATAGCTCCATGCCTGCCAGCTCCCGCGTTTCAAAAATCCGCAAAGCAGCCGGGTCCAGCAAAAAATGACGGCGGCCCGTCGTCGGCAGCTGGCTGACCCGGTGGGTCCCTTTAGCTTTGCGTCACCGGCTTGCGCCGGGTTTGCCTGCGATTCACTTATAGAAAATAATAACACAGCCTTGCGCGGTTGACAAGAGTTCGTTAAGAAATATCTAAAGAATTTTAAGCTTTTCGCAACCTATCGGGCGTGATCCCGGGGCTTTGAACCGTAATTGAAGGGTCTAAGCCCAAGGCAGACCCTGAAAACGCAGATCCCCTTCGGGGTTTTGCCCGGTGCCGGCAGAAAAAGAGTTCCGTTTTTGCCGATTATGGCAAAAGCGGAACTCTTTTTTGCGCTTTCTGCTCCGGACGTGCGGCTCGGCGGCGTTACCGCATCAGCTCCGACAGAACGCGGAACAGCTTCGGCAGGTCCAGCGGCTTGGCAATATGGCCGTTCATCCCGGCATTCAGCGCGTTTTTCCGGTCATCCTCAAAGGCGTTGGCCGTCATGGCCACGATGGGAACGCTGGCCTTCTCCTTGTCCGAAAGGGCGCGGATACGGCGGGTGGCCTCATAGCCGTCCATCACCGGCATCTGTATATCCATCAGGATCAGATCGTACCGGTCCGCAGGGGCATTCTCCACTTTTTCCAGAGCGATCTGCCCGTTTTCCGCCGTGTCCACCTCGAAGCCGGCCTCCTGCAAAATGGTGGAGGCGATCTCCAGATTCAGCTCGTTGTCCTCCACCACCAGCAGCTTCTTTCCGGAGAAATCCGGTCCTTTTTCTGCCGCGGCCGACGCATCCTCCGCGCCGAAGGGCTTCGCCAACACGCTGCGCAGCTCGGACATAAAGAGCGGTTTCGCACAGAAGGCCGTCACACCGGCCTCCTTCGCTTCCGTCTCGATATCCGTCCAGTCATAGGCGGTGAGAATGATGATGGGCGTCGCATCCCCGATGATTTTGCGGACCTGACGCACCACCTCGATGCCGTTCATATCCGGAATCAGCCAGTCGATGATATAGACGCTGAAGGCGTCCCCCTGCTCCATGGCGTCCTTGGCCCGGATGACCGCCTCCTTGCCGGAGATGGTCCAATCCGGCCGCATCCCGATGGACTGCAGCATCTTGCTGACGTTCAGACAGGTGCCGGTATCGTCATCCGCCACCAGGGCACGGAGGCCCTCCAGCTGGGCGATCTGCTTCGGCTCCTGCTTCTCTCCGCTGACGGGGAACCGCAGTGCCACCACGAATTCCGAGCCCTTCCCGGGCTCGCTCTCCACGGTGATGGTCCCCCCCATCATATCCACAAGGCTCTTGGTGATGGACATTCCCAGACCGGTGCCCTGGGTCTTGCTGACGGTGGAGGTCTCCTCCCGGGAGAACTGCTCAAAGATATGCTTCCGGAACTCCTCACTGATGCCGATGCCGTTGTCCCGGATGTGGAATTCATAGTCCGCATACCCCTTCGGCGCGGTGGGCTCCTCCACGATCCGCAGGCTGACCATACCGCCGGTGGGCGTGAATTTCACGGCGTTGGACAGGATGTTCAGCAGGATCTGGTTGAGCCGCATGGGGTCGGCAATGACCTGCTCATCCACAACATCGATGGTATCGATGAACAGGGACAGCCGCTTGGCAACGATGTTCGACTGAACGATGTCCCGGATGTCATGCACCAGATCCGGCAGATACACCGGCTTTGTCTCCAGGGTGACCCGACCGCTTTCGATGCGGCTCATATCCAGCACATCGTTGATGAGGGACAGCAGATGCTGGCTGGCGGTGGAGATCTTTTTCAGGTAATCAATGACCTGATCCCGGTTGTCAATATGGGTGGCCGCCAAAGAGGTGAAGCCGATGATGGCGTTCATCGGTGTGCGGATATCGTGGGACATATTGAACAGGAACTCCCGCTTGGCGCGGTTCGCCGCCGCCTCATGGCGGACGGCAAGCTCCAGCTCGGCATTCTTCTGCTCCAGAGATTCCTTATAAGCCTGCTCGGACTTCTCCTGCCGGAGCTGGAATTTCCGGGCGGTGCTCCAGCGGAGCCCCAGGACCAGCACCAGGATCAGGATATACGCAGCCAGAGCCATCGTCAGGTTCGGCGAGGTGGCGCTGTCGATCTGCCTGGCGGGAACGTATGCATAAAGATAGTAATTCCGCCCGTGGCTATACATGCCATAGTACTGCCCCATACCGTTTCCGACGTTCACAAATGTCAGCTTTTCCGACTGATTACTCTTTCGGATCGACTGGATCAGCCGGTCGTCGGAAACGTCCTTTCCGATGAGCTCCGGGTCATTGGACGCCTCCACCCGGCTCCCCTTTACCACAAGGAAGGTCGCCACGGTGTCGGCGTCATAGCCGTTCAGCAGAGTTTGGACGGACAGAACGGACTTCTGGGAAAAGGACGCCAGCGTATGGCGGTAGGCCAGCACCGCGCCGGTGTTATTGGCGCAGCTATGTACAGCGATATCGGCATAGGAGCCGTCCTCCAGATATACCCGCTTCACATAGGTCTTCTGGGGATAGCAGATGACGTCAAGGACCGACGCCCGTACCAGGTCGGTCCGGAGCCGGGCGTAGCCGATGCCGTGCTCCGTGTACTCGCACACCACGTTCCCCTGCTGATCCAGTACGGAAATTCCTGTAAGCCACAGCTTGTCGGCATACACCTCCAGCTCCGCCTCGCTGCAGTCCAGAGAGATCTCCTCCAGCGTCCGAATGACGGTACTGCCCCGCATCAGGCTTTTGGCGACGGCAATATTGTTGTAGTTCACATAGCTGTCCGTCTGATCCTTGATAAATTCGACTGTGGTCGTCAGCCGTTCCTCGCACCGGCGGATATCCACCTTGTGGGAGAAGGTGTACACCACGCTCAAAGCAATGATCCCCACCGCAAGACAGGCATACCAGAACCTTGCGCTGAACATGCTCTGTGTTTTTTCACTGCCCAAGGCTCTCTACCTCCAGATAGGTTTCGGGGTGCTCCAGATATCTGCCGAGGATCTCCTGCAGAGTGCCGTCCTGCCGCATCTGGGCAAAGGTCTCCGTCAGCCTTTGGGCCAGCCCACGGTTATCATTGTTGGAAAAGGCGACGCCGATCCCGGTGACCAGCAGGGGCTTGTCCAGAATACGGAACTCCGCCCCGTAGTCCTCCATATATTGCAGAATGGCCATCTCATGGGCGGCAACAGCGTCCACATAGCCGCAGTCCAGCGCGGCGTACTGCACGCCACGGTCCTCCAGGCTGATGATGGCCCCGAACTCCGGGATATCGGCGATCCGGTGGTGGAGGAACAGATCCTCCGGCTTTCCGGTGGACTGCACGGCAATGGTCTTTCCGGCCAGATCGCCCATGGTGTAAATATCGCTGCCCGCGTCCACGGCGATCACCTGGCGGCTGATCGCGTAGGGCCCGGCCCACTGGTAGTCATACTCCCGGCCGCTCATGGAAAAGCAGCCCCAGATGCAGTCGATCTCGCCGCTGTCCACCAGTGTTTTCTTCTGTTCCCAGTCGATGGTGGTGAACACCGCCTGATACCCCATCCGCCGGAAGGCCTCCGTAGCGATCTCCACATCGATGCCGGTGGGGTCGCCGTTATCGTCCAGATAGACGTAGGGCGGGTAGGTATCGCTGCCGATGATGATCTCGGGGAGTGCGGGTTCCGGCTGCTGTGCGCCGCAGCCGCAGAGCAGCCCCACGGACAGCAGACAGGTCAAAATAAGTGCTGTGATGCGTTTCATGTATCTCGTTTTCCTCAGTTTCAAAGCAATTCCCGCAGCGTTTCCCGCAGGATCTCCGTATTGATGGGCTTGGCAATATGGCCGTTCATTCCCACGTTGAAGGCCTTCTGCCGGTCCTCGGCAAAGGCGTTGGCCGTCATGGCCACAATGGGGATCCCGGCTTTTTCCTTATCCGGCAGGCCGCGGATCGCCAGCGTCGCCTGATAGCCGTCCATATTGGGCATCTGAATGTCCATCAGGATCAGGCCGTAGGTCCCAGCCGCCTCATGCTGATACCGGTCCACGCAGTCGGCGCCGTCTACGGCCCGATCCACCGTAAAGCCCATATCCTGCAAAAATGCGGTGGCGATCTCCGCGTTTAGGTCATTGTCCTTCGCCAGCAGCAGCCGCTTCCCGGTGAGGCAGTGGTCAGACTGCTCCTCCGTCCCGGCGGGCGTCTTCTCACAGTGCGCCTGGTCCGCCAGCTTATGGGTCAGCGTCACAGTGAATTTCGACCCCTTCCCCTGCTCGCTTTCCACGGTGATCGTGCCGCCCATCAGCTCCACAAGGCTCCGGACGATGGGCATACCCAGTCCGGTTCCCAGCACTTTGCCCGCAGTGGTGTTCCGCTCTCTGGAGAAGGGCTCAAACAGATGAGGCAGAAACTCCCGGCTGATGCCGATGCCGGTATCGGCCACCTCGGTACGCAGCGTCACGTGTCCCGGCTGAGCGCAGGGCAACTCCTCGGTGGTGACCGTGACGGTCCCACCGGGTGGGGTGTACTTGACGGCGTTGCTGATCAGGTTTGTAAAGAGCTCCTGCAGCTTTGTAACGTCGCATAGAATATCCAGATTCGTCGCCTTCTGCACTCTGGTCAGTGTCAGATTCTTTTTCCGGGCCTCCCCCTGGAAAACGGCGACGATCTTGCCGACGACATCTCCCACGCGGTTGTAGTCTTCATTCAGTTCCAGCCGCCCGCTCTCGATCTTCGTCATGTCCAGCACGTTGTTGATGATGGACAGCAGCAGGCTGCCGGACTCCTCGATCATCTCCTGATAGTGGAGCAGCTTGGGGTCCGTCAGTTCCTTCCGCATCAGGTGCGCGTAGCCCAGAATGGCATTCATGGGCGTGCGGATGTCATGGGACATATTCAGCAGAAAGGCGGTCTTGGCCTCGTTGGCTTTTTCCGTCGCCTGATAGGCGATCTTCAGCTTCTGGCGTTCCAATTCCTGCCGCTTTTCCTTGGTGACGTTTCTGGTCACATAGAGGATGTGGGTGACCCGTCCGGCTTCATCCCGCCGCTTTTCGATAAACCGGGCCATGTACCAGTTGCCGTTGGTGGCTAAATAATCCATCCCCACCGTATCGGTATCCGCCAGCCGGTCCGGCACCGTGGACAGGTCAAAGAACTGCCGGACCGCCAGCCGGTACTCCGGGTCCACAAAGGTGCTGCACAGCTCGTTCAGCTTCTGCTGGGCCATGCCCCGGTGTCCCGTCAGGCGATGTACGGAGTTGTCGCTGGAGATCTCCTCATAGAAGTTCTTTTTCAGGTCGATCCGGAAAATGGAGAAATACAGCCGGCTCACAGAGGAGATGATCTCGTGATCCAGCTCCGCCTCCTGCCGGGCGGTCTGCGCCTCCCGCAGAGCCCGCTGGGAGCGCTCCCGCGTCTCATGCTTTTCACCGGCGCTGCCGAAGATCCCGTCAATGAACTTGGGGGACCCGTCCGCACGGCGGGACAGGCCGCCGGTGGTGTGGAACCAGTGGTAGGTGCCGTCCTTGTGGCGCAGGCGGTATTCCACGTCAAAGGGCTGCTCCCCCGTGGTATCCTCCACCACCGCTTCGTAAGCGCTCAGGACCCGCGCCTCATCCTCCGGGTGGAGCTGTCTGGTCCACGCTTCAAAGGCATTGGGAAACTCCTTTTCCGAGTGGAAGCCCAGCATCTGCCGCAGCGTGTCGGACCATTCCACGGAGACCCGCTCCCACCGGTCATTGAACGTCAGGTGCCAGGCGCCGGAGGACATGGACTTGTGGATATTCCGAAAGGAGACGATCTGCTCCTCCAGCTTTTTCCGATAGGTGTCCTCCTTCCAGGAGTTCCGCAGAAGCAGGGCGCACTCGCCTGCCTCGTCGATGGGCAGGCAGTCGATATACAGATGAAATTTCCGCGCCTCGTCCTGTGCCTCCAGCCTTGCGGGGCTCTTTTCAAAGGCCGCCGTATAAAACGGTCCCATCCACTCGCTTGCGCCATCCGGGCGCAGCGTCAGGAAGCTGTTGCTCACCAGCTCCGCCCGGGTCCGCCCCGTCAGCGTTTCCAACGCCTGATTGCAGCAGAGAAAGCTCCAGTCTGCCGGGCGGCCGGTCTCATCCAGTTCCACGCGAACAATGCCAAAAGGCAGGGAGCTGTCTTTGAACATGGTGATTAGGGCTTCTTTTCCGCAATTCTGCACCGCAGTCTCCACCTTCCTGTTTCGATTGAATATTCATGCTTATTTATCGCGGATTTTTATATTTTCTTCCATTTTCGGGGGGGGGTGATATGTTCCCCTTCTGTATAATATTTCTCTTTATTTTCATACATCAGGTAGTCCGCCTGACGGATGGCCTCCGCAAGGGGATGCACGCCGCTGACGCCGCCGATGCTGACGGACAGGTGCAGCTCCGGATACTCCGGAATGACGATCCGGCGGACCGCCTCCCGGATCTCGTTCTGCTTCCGCACAAAAATATGCTCGTCCATTTTGGGAAACAGCAGTAAAAATTCGTCGCCGCCGTAGCGGATCAGCGTATCCGTACTGCGGATGCAGGAGTGGATCGCGGCGACAATGTCCCGCAGGACGGTGTCTCCGGTTTGGTGGCCGTAGGCGTCATTTACCTGCTTGAAGCTGTCCACGTCGATGATCGCCACATGCTCCATGCCCTCCAGATGGGAGCGGTAGGACTCAAAATACCGCCGGGCATAGGTGTTCGTGAGCGGGTCCATGAACAGCTCCATGTTCTCGGCCCGGCTGTGATCCAGCAGGAGCCGGGTGCCGTTGGCGTCGATCCAGCGGCCCTCACTCAGCTTGGACAGCATTTCCAGCACACAGGGCATCCCATTCAGGCACAGGTATTTGGAAATGACGAAGTACATATCCGTATTGGTAAATTCCAGCTTGTTCAGGGTCGTTTTCTGGGCGAGTGCCCGGGAGGAAATGCAGTTGGCGCAGCTGCGGCCGTTGTCCCAGAAGGCCGCGCAGTGGCTGCCGTTGGGATGGAGAACGCCCTGCTCGTCCAATTCCAACACGGAATTGGTAGTGGGGTCTACGAGGCGAACAACATCGAATACCATTCTCAGACGGCGCATCTCCGCCGCGAGGGCCAGCGTGCCGTCCTCCGTATTCACGTCCGCAGCCGACAGCAGCAGCGGCTTTTTGACGGAGAGCTGCGGGTCCACCAGTTGACCCACGGCGCCCACATAGTGCTCCGGCTGCCGGTCGGACCACAGCGTCCGCACCCGCAGGTCGCACCAGTGATGCTCCGTGCCGCAGGGCAGCAGCAGGCTCACGGAAAATTCCGGTGTTTCCTTGGTCGTGGCAGCCATCGCCTCCTGCAGCCGGTGGAAATCCTTCTGACTCAGGCGGCAGAAGCACTCCGGGTGAGCAGCGTTCTTCACCGTATGGCGGTACTGGGGCGGTTCATCCCAATTGGTGATGTCCGCCAGACCGGAAAGCGCATCGAACTCAAACTGGATCCCGCCGCTGCAGGACGCGAAGAAGTCGATGCGCTCCTGCAAGGACTCCAGTATCCGCTGCACCCGGTCATTCCGCGGCAGATCGGCCCGGGCCAGAAGCTCATCGGACAGCCGGTTCACCTCCAGCCGGTAGGGATCTCCGTCCAGCGGGACATGGGACGTAATGCGGAGCCGGGGCGATACGTCCGCCAGACATTCCAGCAGCAGCGGATTGAAGGCGCCGCACTCTCCGCCCAGGATCATGGCGATGGCCGTATCGTGGTCAAAGGCTTTTTTGTAGCACCGCTCGCTGGTCAGCGCGTTGTAGACATCTGCCAGTGCCACCACCTGCGCGGCGATGGGGATCCGTTCTCCCCGCAGCCCGTCCGGGTAGCCGTGGCCGTCCCACCGCTCATGGTGCCAGCGGCAGATCTCCAAAGCGTAACGGAACAGCGGCTTTTCCTGTCCGAAGGTCATCTGCTCCAGGATCACCGCGCCGGCTGCCGCGTGGGTCTTCATCACAGCGAATTCCTCCGAGGTCAGCTTCCCCGGCTTATTCAAAATCTCCTCCGGAATGGTGATCTTGCCGATATCATGGAGGGCGGAAGCCGTTTTGATCAGGGCGATGTCCTCCTCGGAAAGGTGGTAGGCCTTCGTCTTCTCTACCAGCCGGCGGAGCAGCAGCTCCGTTATGCTGCGGATGTTGCGGATATGGTCGCCGCCCTCATGGTTGCGGAACTCCACCACATGACTGAGAATTCCCACCATCAGGTTGCTGTTTTCCTCTTTTTCCCGGATCTGGTCGGAAACCAGATACATCAGCCGCTTCTGGTTGGCATAGAGCTTCAGGGTATTTTCCACGCGGTGGCGCACGATAAAGGTGTCGAAGGGGCGGCGGATATAGTCCGTAACGCCCATGGCGTATGCCTGCTGAATGGCCTGATTGGTCTCATCGGTGGAGATCATGATGACCGAGATCTCATCGATCCACCGGAAGCGGTTCATCTGCTCCAGCACCTGAAAGCCGTTCATCTCCGGCATATTGATGTCCAGCAGCATCAGATCCACCGTCAGCTTCTTTTCCATCAGCCGGACAGCCTCCCGCCCATTTTGAGCCTCAATATAGTGATACTGCTCTCCCAGGATCTCCATCAGCAT
>ENA-UESH01001920-UESH01001920.1-human-gut-metagenome-genome-assembly--contig:-NODE-1920-length-13006-cov-4.894269_pt1 | contig 13006 bp, 10 predicted proteins | sample MGYA00243001_ERZ508002 | MGnify/ENA primary metagenome ERZ508002 (study PRJEB26167, sample SAMN06115447) | human gut metagenome | host: Homo sapiens | place: China:Anhui | collected 2015-08-07... | reverse complement strand
GAAACAACGGGACGTATTTGCAACAAAATCAAACTCGGGATGGTTTCATTTTTAAAGAAACATAAAATAAAAACGCATTTAATATGACACGAGATTTTAAAGAAGCATTGAGACACCGCAGAACTTATTACCACATCACGGACAGTTCTCCGATATCAGACGAACAGATCAAAGAAATCATAGACTTCGCAGTCATGAACGTCCCTTCTGCCTTCAACTCGCAATCTACCCGCATCGTATTGCTGTTAGGCAAGAATCATAAAAAGCTTTGGGAGATAACGAAAGAGACATTGAAGAGACTTGTTTCAGCGGAAGTCTTCAAAGGGACGGAAGCTAAAATAGACGGAAGTCTGGCTGCCGGCTACGGAACGATCCTGTTCTTCGAAGACAAAGCGGTAGTTGAACAGCTGCAAGACTCCTTCCCTACTTATTACGACAAATTTCCGGTTTGGGCACAGCAAACATCTGCCATGCACCAGCTGGCGATCTGGACAATGTTGGAAGATGCCGGCTTAGGCGTGTCCCTTCAACATTATAATCCGCTGATCGACGAAACGGTATATGCGGAATGGAAACTCGACCCGAAATGGGAACTGGTGGCACAGATGCCTTTCGGAACGCCGACGGAAGGACCCGGACCGAAAGAGATCAAACCGTTAGACAAAAGAGTCCTGGTTTTCAAGTAAAAGAGCACAAGCATGAATTACGATATTGCAATCATAGGAGGAGGACCAGCCGGCTATACCGCAGCCGAACGGGCAGCCGAAGGAGGCCTGAAAACCGTCCTCTTTGAAAAGAACGCCATTGGAGGCGTCTGCCTGAACGAAGGCTGTATTCCCACAAAAACGTTATTATACTCCGCCAAGATATTGGACAGTTTCAAAACATCCTCCAAATATGGCATTTCACCGGAAGGAACACCGTCTTTCGACATGGACAAGATCATCAGGCGGAAGAACCGGACTGTCAAAAAGCTAACATCCGGTGTGAAGATGCGGCTCACTTCGAGCGGGATCACGATCGTCGAGGGTACTGCCGTGTTGAACGGGGAAACGGACGGAAGGATCCGCTTAGACTGCGGAAACGACCTTTTCACCGTCAAAAACGTACTCCTCTGTACCGGTTCCGAAACGGTAATCCCTCCCATCAAGGGCCTCTCGGACGTAGACTACTGGACTTCGCGGGAAGCGCTCGACAGCAAAGAACTTCCTAAAGAACTTGCCATCATAGGCGGCGGTGTCATCGGGATCGAGTTTGCTTCATTCTTTACCAGCATGGGAGTAAAAGTAAAGGTGATCGAGATGATGCCGGAAATACTCGGCGCGATGGACAAAGAGGCTTCCGCCATGCTCCGGAGCGAATATGCCAAGAAAGGGGTGGAATTTCATCTGAACACAAAAGTGACCGAAGTCAACCCGAAAGAGGTCATTGTCGAAAAAGACGGCAAGACGAATGCGATCTCCACAGACAAAATCCTGGTCAGCGTAGGCCGCCGGGCAATTACCAAAAATTTAGGCCTGGAAAGCCTTTCCATCGAGACGGACCGCCGGGGCGTCCGAGTGAACGAATATATGCAGACCTCCCATCCGCACGTTTATGCAGCCGGAGATATCACAGGATTCTCGCAACTGGCCCACACAGCCTATCGGGAAGGTGAGGTTGCTGTCAACCATATTCTGGGGAATGAGGAACGGATGGACTACAGGGCTATTCCCGCCGTCGTCTACACCAATCCGGAAGTGGCCGGTGTCGGCAAGACGGAAGAGGAATTGAAGGCAAGTGGAGAATATTACAACCTTGTCAAGATACCGATGACCTATTCCGGCCGCTTTGTCGCCGAAAACGAAACCGGCAACGGGCTATGCAAGCTCCTGACAAACGTGAACGGCCAGATCATCGGTTGCCATCTGGTGGGAAATCCGGCATCGGAGATCATCGTCATTGCCGGTATCGCCGTCGAGCACGGTTATACGGTCGATGAATTCAAGAAAACCGTATTTCCCCATCCGACTGTCGGAGAGGCGATACATGAAAGTCTCTACCTCTGATAATGCTTTATATCAACAATCCATACACGGATGCCTGGTTCAACCTGGCTGCCGAGGAGTATCTGCTCAAGAACTTTTCGGACGACATCTTCATGTTGTGGCAGAACGAACCGTCCGTCATCATCGGCAAGCACCAGAACGTATGGGACGAGATAAACCGAAACTATATTCAGGAGAAGCATATCAAAGTCGTACGCCGTTATTCCGGTGGCGGAGCCGTCTATCACGATTCCGGCAACCTGAACATCACTTTTATACAAAACAGCAAGGAACTCGCATCCGGCACATTCACAGCCCGGCTGATCGCCTTCCTTGCCACATTCGGCATCCGGGCAGAGGCTGACGAGCGGCAGGCACTCACAATCGACGGGTTGAAAATATCGGGCAGTGCGCAATCCATCCACAAAGGAAGGATCTTGCACCACGCCACCCTCCTTTTCTCCACCGACCTGTATCGCCTGACGACCGCCCTCAAAAGTACAGAACGGAGACCGGAAAGAAAAGAAATGAAGCCCGCTCCTTTTTATGTCAAATCCGTAAGAAGCCCGGTCACCAACATATGCACCTATACCCGTAAAGCGGTATCTATCGGAGAATTCAGAGACGCACTCCTGAACTATTTTACAGAAAACAAGACGGACACCCGTCCCTATTCATTCACTGAAGACGATTTGAACGCCATCCGGTCCCTACGTGACAACAAATACGCGACGTCGGCCTGGAACTTCAATATCAGAACATAAAATACACATTTAAACTATGTCGACATTTGAAATAAAAATGCCCAAACTGGGCGAAAGCATCACGGAAGGGACGATTGTCTCCTGGTCCGTCAAAGTAGGCGACGCTGTTCAAGAAGACGATGTCCTCTTTGAAGTGAGCACCGCCAAAGTCAGTGCGGAAATACCCTCTCCGGTTGCAGGAGAGGTGCTCGAACTGCTGTTTTCCGAAGGCGATACGGTGGCCGTCGGTACAACCGTCGCCCTGATCCAACTAGAAGGCGAAGAGGGAGAAGCACCCGAAAGTACCACTCCTGCCGCAGCTAAAAGCGACGAAAGCACAATGGTACAGTCTGTACCGGCAGAACCCGCCCAGCCCGTCAAATCATCCAAGGAAGAAGACGGAAGATGGTATTCTCCCATCGTGCTGAAATTAGCACAGGAAGCCAAAATATCGCAAGCCGAACTGGACGCGATTCCGGGAACCGGCTACGAAGGACGACTCAGTAAAAAAGATATTAAAGATTATATCACGACCAAGAAAAGTGGCATCACCCCACAAAGTGATACCGAAAACTTGCGTCAACCGTCGACGCAGCCCACCATCTCCGATCGACGTAACCCACCATCTCCGGTCGATGGTGTCCACCATCACCAACCGACGCAGCCCACCATCGACGATCGACACAACCCGGCATCTGTTACCGAAGACGAAACGGTCGAAATGGACCGCGTTGCCCGTATCATATCAGACCATATGGTCATGTCGAAAAAAGTGTCTCCCCACGTTACAACTGTTGTCGAAGCCGACGTCACCCGTCTGGTAAAATGGCGCAACCGCACGAAAGACGCATTTTTCAAACGTGAAGGTGTAGCACTCACTTTCATGCCTGCCATAGCGGAAGCTACAGCAAAGGCACTGGCTGAATTCCCGCACGTGAACGCTTCGGTCGACGGCTACAAAGTCATTCTGAAAAAGCATATTAACCTGGGTATCGCCGTGTCGCTGCCCGACGGTAACCTGATCGTACCGGTTATCCATGATGCAGACAAGTTGAATCTGAACGGCCTTGCTGCCAACATCGACACTCTTGCCGCCAAAGCACGCACGGGTAAGCTGATGCCAGACGATATACAAGGCGGAACTTTCACGATCACCAACTTCGGTTCGTTCAAGAGCCTGTTCGGTACGCCGATCATCAACCAGCCGCAGGTAGCCATCTTAGGCGTCGGCTTCATCGAAAAGAAACCGGCCGTCGTGGAGACACCCGAAGGAGATACGATCGCAATTCGCCACAAGATGTACCTGTCCCTGTCGTACGACCACCGGATCATCAACGGTGCACTGGGTGGAGAGTTCCTGCGACGCGTAGCGGATTATCTGGAGAACTGGGATAAATGATGATTTATCTGTTACTTTTGGCTTGATCCAAAAGTAACCAAAAGATCAAGGCTTAAGCTGCTTCGCTACTTCGTTCCCTCCGTTCGCTGTCGCGTCTGAAACTCGCTTCGCTCAAACAGCAGACGCTCCGGACGGTCTCTGAGCTTTACGCTCACCAGCTTAGGCCGGAGATAGAGCCTGACGGCTCTTCAGGGATTGCCAATGCTGCCTGCTCCTTTGTGATCCCGCATCAAGTGCGGGAACAGGCTTGTCCCCGTGCCCCGCACGGGGCCGCAAAAGAACGATCAGTATCGGCAATCCCAAAAGAAAGCGGAGCTTTCTTGGAAAGGCCTAAGCGGACGGGCGTCAAGCGGAGGGTAAAGACGAAGCGTCCGGAGCCTGCGCTGTTTGAGCGAAGCGAGTTTCGCAGGCGACAGCGTAGTCTTTGCCCGGAGTAGACCGGACGGTTAAGCCTTGACTTTTTGGTTACTTTTGGGTCAAGCCAAAAGTAACATATCACAAAACAATTAAAACAACACACAAAATAATCAAGTATGAAACGATACGATATAAAAACGACCGATACCGAGACCCTTCGCAAATGGTATTACCTGATGAGTCTCGGCAGGGCGCTCGATGAAAAGGCGCCTTCTTACCTACTCCAGTCCTTAGGCTGGTCCTATCATGCCCCTTATGCCGGACACGACGGCATCCAGCTCGCCATCGGGCAGGTATTCCACCGGGGAGAGGATTACCTCTTTCCCTACTACCGCGATATGCTGACCGTCCTGTCTGCCGGAATGACGGCGGAAGAAATCATCCTGAACGGCATCTCGAAAGCGACCGATCCGTCCAGCGGCGGACGGCATATGTCCAACCACTTCGCCAAGCCGGAGTGGCATATCGAGAACATCTCCTCGGCGACCGGGACACACGACCTGCACGCCGTAGGTGTCGCCCGTGCAATGGTTTATTACGACCATAAAGGCGTCGCGATCACTTCGCACGGCGAGTCCGCCACTTCCGAGGGCTACGTCTACGAAGCCATCAACGGGGCGAGCAACGAGCAGCTCCCCGTTATCTTTGTCTTGCAGAACAACGGCTACGGCATCTCCGTCCCCAAAAAGGATCAGACGGCCAACCGCAAGGTAGCCGACAACTTCTCAGGCTTCAAGAACCTGCGCATCATCCACTGCAACGGAAAAGACGTTTTCGACTCGATGAACGCCATGACCGAAGCCCGCGAACATGCGATCAATACGCATAATCCGGTGATCGTCCATGCAAATTGCGTACGCATCGGCTCCCATTCGAACTCTGACAAGCAGACTTTGTATCGCGATGAAAACGAACTTGCCTACGTGAAAGCAGCCGATCCGCTGCAAAAATTCCGCCGTATGCTGCTCCGTTACAACCGCTTGACCGAAGATGAACTGAAGCAGATAGAAGCACAGGCGAAAAAAGACCTGAGCGCGGCCAACCGCAAAGCGTTGGCGGCTCCCGAACCCGATCCTGCAACGATCTACGACTATGTCCTACCCGAACCTTACAAGCCGCAAAAATATACAGACGGCACGCACAAAGAAGAAAATGGCGAAAAGAAAACACTGGTAACCGCAATCAACGAAACACTGAAAGCAGAATTCCGCCATAACCCGAATACATTCCTGTGGGGACAGGATGTGGCCAACAAAGACAAAGGCGGCGTGTTCAACGTCACCAAAGGCATGCAACAGGAGTTCGGGCCGAAGCGTATCTTCAATGCTCCCATTGCCGAAGACTACATTGTAGGCACGGCCAACGGCATGTGCCGCTTCGACCCGAAAATACATGTCGTGGTGGAAGGAGCCGAATTTGCCGACTACTTCTGGCCGGCCATCGAGCAATATGTCGAATGTACACACGAATACTGGCGAAGCAACGGACAGTTCACCCCTAACCTGACACTCCGCCTGGCATCGGGCGGTTATATCGGCGGAGGGCTCTACCACTCGCAAACGATCGAAGGGGCGCTGACCTCCATTCCGGGAGCCCGCATCGTCTATCCTTCGTTTGCCGATGACGCGGCAGGACTGTTGCGCACCAGCATACGTTCGAAGGGCTTTACCGTCTTTCTCGAACCGAAAGCGCAATATAACTCGGTCGAAGCAGCCGGTTTCGTGCCGGAAGACTTCGAGGTTCCTTTCGGGAAAGCCCGTATCCGCCGGCCGGGCAACGACCTGAGCGTGATCACATATGGCAATACCACGCATTTCTGCCTCAGTGTCGCCGAGAAGCTGAAGAAAGAGCATAACTGGGACGTGGAAGTCATCGACATCCGCTCGCTGATCCCACTCGATACGGAAACGATCTTCGCTTCCGTGAAAAAGACCGGCAAGGTGCTGATCGTACATGAAGACAAAGTGTTCTCAGGTTTCGGAGCGGAAATAGCCGGTATCGTCGGCACGGAAATGTTCCGATACCTGGATGCTCCGATCCAACGCGTCGGTTCTACCTTTACGCCTGTCGGTTTCCATCCGGTCCTCGAAAAGGCGATCCTGCCCGGAGAAGAACGGATCTACAACGCAGCAAAAGCATTATTGGAATATTAATGAAGAGGGTATATCAAAATCTTCTTGTCCCCGCGCTTGATGCGGCGCCGCAAAAGGACAGACCTCATCAGTCAGATTTTATAGGGCCGGTTTTAATGCGATCCCGCGAGGGACGCGGGAACAGGATAGTTTTGACACACCTTCTATAAACAACATACAAAATGAAGAAAATAGGTTTATTCTATGGTGGCACAACCGCTAAAACAGCCGTAGTCGCTTTGAAAATACAAGAAGCATTCGCAGAAAACGAAGTCGTCCTGATCCCGATAGAAGGGGCGACACGCAAGGAGTTCGAATCGTTCGACAATATTATTGCCGGAACTTCCACCTGGTTCGACGGAGAACTGCCGACTTACTGGGACGAGTTCATGCCGGAAATAGAATCCATCGACATGACGGGCAAGAAAGTCGCCCTATTCGGGCTCGGAGACCAAGAACGCTATCCCGACAATTTCGTCGATGGGATCGGCATTCTGGCGGAAGCCTTTACCAAAAGCAATGCGGAGCTGATCGGTTTCATGCCTGTCAGCGATTACCATTTCACCCAATCACGGGCCGTTAAGGAAGGGCATTTCCTGGGACTTCCCCTCGATATCGAGAATCAGTCCGAACAAACGGAGGAACGGATACTGAAATGGGTGGCGAAACTGAAAAAGGAGTTTCAATAATATTTGCATTTGTTTCTGCTCTTGACAGGGAGCTGTGTCGAAGCAAAATTTTGCTTACTAATAGATATAATTTAGGCACGGATTACACGGAAAACACGGAAAAAATAAATTCATCCGTATAAATCCGTGAAATCCGTGCCTAAAAAGATTGTGATAAAGGTGTTTTCCGATTACTGCAAGCGACGAATGCCCACCGCCTTATTATACTGGGCGAGAGACGCTTTCTGCTGATACCAAGTCTGAATCAAGCTGCTATAGGACTGAATCCAGGAAAGCTGGGCGGAAAGGACATCGAGGATCGGAAGTTTTCCCTCTTTATAGCTGAACGTATTCAGGTCGAGATTTTCCTCAGCGATCTTGCAGGCTTCTTCGGCAACATCGATCTGCTTCGTGTTTTCCGTCAGGCTGGTCCAGGAATTGGCTACCTCCTGGGAAATCTGGTCGCGGGTGTAATCCATAACATATTCCTTACTGCGTAAGATAGCTTTCTGAGAATTCACCTCTTTGAAACGGGCTCCCCAACGAAACAAAGGTATCTTCAGGGAGGCGAACACGGCAGGTGTCCAAAGCTGGTCGGATCCTTTCACGTTCAACATCGGAGTGCCCCAGGTTCCCTGAAAACCGATAGCCAGTGTCGGATTATACTTTGCTTTTGACAAGTTGATCTGCCGCTTCTGGTATTCAACATTCAATCGGGAGATCGTAAAGTCCGGCCGGTTCTGCAAAGCGGCCTCTTCCCCTATGTGCATCGGCAACGGCTGCACCGTCGTGATGGCATCGGCAATCTCCACCGGTGTCATAGGAGGAACACCCATTAGCACATTCAGGTTCTGCAAGGCGATCTGATAATCTTTGTACGCAGCGCTTTTGTTCAATTCCGCTTCTTTCAAACGGGACTGTACCTGCAAGAGGTCGGTCTTACTGATCTGCCCGTCATTGAAACGGGTTGTCAGCACGTTTGCCAATTCCTGCACAATATCGACATACTGGCACATGACATCGTACATGCCTTTACGGGCAGCAGCAGACCAGTAGTTCAGGTCGGCGGCATACACGATATTATCCGTCGTCAGGTCTTCCGCCTCGGAAGCGATCTGTCCCTGTATCTGGGCGGCCTTGTAATTGTTGTAGATTTGTCCGCCGGCATAGATCGGCTGACTTACGGTAGCTCCCAAACTATAGGTGTTATGATCCATTTCGACAGCCATGCCGGGGCCGAAATCCAAATCGTACTTATTGATACGGTACTGGTAGCTGCCGGAGAAATCGACAGCCGGGAAGAAAGCGGTCTTGGCCGCCTTGATAGCATGCTGCATCGCAATACGTTCTTCCGCACTCTGTTTGATCTGGCGGCTATATTCAAGCACTTTCTGCTTGTAGTCCGCAGCCGTGACGGGCTTTTCCTGTGCTCCCACCGATAAAGCCCCCAACAGCATACAACCGATAATTATTTTATTTCTCATACTCATTATACCGATTTAATCTTAAAGAATATACAATAGGTCACCGGAAGCACGAAGATGGTCAGGATGGTCGAAACGAACAGACCTCCCATGATCGTCGCCGCCATACCGGCAAACATGGCATCGCCCAACAATGGCAACATACCCAAAATCGTTGTCCCCGATGCCATCGTCACCGGAACGATACGCGTCTTGGTTGCCTCGATCACCGCATTGACCGGCGCCAGGCCACTGTCAAGCTGCAATCCTATTTCGTCCACCAGCACGATCGCATTCTTGATATTCATACCGATCAGACCTAACAGACCTAACATGGCAAAGAAATCGAGCGACTTGCCAAACACCAGCAACCCCAATACCACACCGATGAAGATCAGAGGCAACATACACATAATCAAGACCGGCTTCCGGTAGTATTTCGGGAAGAGGAACAACAGGGTGAGATAGATCAGACCGAACATCAACGGAATATTGGCAGCAATCGCCTTGTTACCTTTATCCTGTTCAGACTGTTCGCCGAAGTATTGCAGTTTGTATCCTTCGGGAACCTGCACCTCTTGCTGGATATCCTGCCACAACTGGCTGAAAGCAGCCATCGTATTGGCTCCGCGTTTCGGCTCGCACTGCATCATCATATAACGCTGACGATTATAACGCTTCACGACACTGTACTCATAATCAAGCGAGAAGTCGTCGATCACCTGCTCCACTTTGACAGAACGCCCCTTGGCGCTGTAGACAGGCAAAGTCTTGATATCGTTCAGGTTCATCGAATCGCGATCGGCATCTTTCAGCAGGATCGGCATAAACACATCTCCTTCGCGATATTCGCCTAAAGGCACGCCATTGGTTGCCGAACGAAGCGAATAAGCCATCTGCTGACGGGTGATACCTAAACGGAGACCTTTTTCCTGCGAGTACAACGGCTTCCATACCGGAACCTTGTTTCCCCAGCTGTTGCGCACTTCCATCACCATGTCGTTCTTGCGGGCGATTTCTTGTGCACGCTGTGTCAGAGCCACCAACGTATCGATATTATCGCCAACAAACCCGATTTCAATTGCCGCATCAGGCACAGGAGACAAAGCAAACAAAGCTGAACGAGTCAAAATATCCGGATAGTTGGCGACCATATATTCATAGAACTTGTTTTCCTCGCTCTGTGCATCTTTCGCGTCCTTGGTTTCGATCAGGACATTGGCGAAGTTCGGCTTCGGACCGATAGACGAACTTGCCAGATAATAACGTACCGGCGAACCTCCCAGCGTGAACGAATAGGATTTGATCTTATCATTATTCTTGAGATACTCTTCTATCTTGATCACATTCCTTTCCACATCGTCGATCCCATACCCTTCCGGGAAGATCAGGTCGGCACGAAAATAGGGCTTGTTCATGATCGGGAAGAAGCTCTGCGGCATAATGCTCATGATGAACAAAGACAAGAACAAGGTTGCCACCACCGAAGTAAGCGTGAGATAACGACGTTTGATCAGACGTCCCAGCACATTTTCAAACTTATGGTACAGTTTGGTGTCATAGGGATCTTTGGATTCACCCGGTTTCGCCTCCTTCAAGATGAAATTCCCGAAAGTCGTCGTTTGCGTCAAAGCCAATATCCAACTTAACCCCAAGGATACACCAAGCACGATAAACAATGGCTTGACAATTTCGGCCACCGAAGCTGGCGCCAAATACATCGGCAAGAAAGAACAAACAGCGATAAAGGTCGCACCCAACAATGCCCACTGCGGTTTGGTGGCCCCATCGACCAACGCCTGATAGCGTGACAGACCGCGCTTGATACCGACCTGCGCATTATCGGTCACCACAATCGCGTTATCCACCAGCATACCCATCGCAATGATGAAAGCAGCAAGAGACGTACGGTTCAGCCCGACACCCCAGATCAGCATAATCAGCAACGTTCCGCCAACCGAGAATAGCAGTGAACTACCCACCAGCATACCTGCACGCGATCCCATCACAAGGAAGATAATCACGATAACGATGAGCAACGATTCGATCAGATTCAGGATAAATCCGTTATTCGCCTCGTTGGCAATCTGATTTTCCGGATAGATGGTTTTCAGTTCCATACCGATCGGGAAAAGCTGTTCCATCTCTTTCAAATGTTCGGCAACAGCGTCACCGACAGCCACCACATCATCTTTCGCACCCGTAGCCACACCGATACCGATGGCCCGTTTGCCATCCACACGCATCAGGTTGGAAGGCGGGTCCATATAGCCTCGTTCGATGGTTGCGATATCACCCAGGCGTACTTCGCCTCCACCCTTTGTCACGATCAGCTGGTCGCGTATATCCTCTATACTTTTATAAGTACCTTCGGCACGTACACGAAGCTGGTAGGTCCCGGTCATGATCTCACCCGTATTGACCAGCAGGTTCTGGGTTTGCAGGACTTGCTGAATCGAATTCGGATCGATCCCCAAGTTCGCCAGCTTGGGAACCGAGATACGCACATTCACGACCTGCGTCTGTTCCGCAAACAGATAGACCTTCTGCACACCCTGAATAGGAGTCAGCTCGGTCTTGATCTTCTGCGCCCAATCGCGCATATCGTCGTAGGTAAAACCTTCGTCGGCTGTCAGGGCGTAATAGATACCGAACACGTCCCCGAAATCATCACTCACATTGATGGCAGAGGCGCCACTCGGAAGGCGAGGCTGTATGTTAGCCACCTTACGACGCAATTCGTCCCACTTGACCGGCATATAATCCGGGGCCAAAGTCGGCTGCAACTCGATCGAGATCTTCGACATGCCGAAATAAGATTCAGACTTGATCTGAAAAACATCCGACATGGACTGAATTTCCCTCTCGATAGGTTCCGTTATCAATTTTTCTACCTCCTGAGGAGTAGCACCCGGATATTGCGTAACCAAAACAGCCTGCTTGATTACGAAAGGCGAGTCCTCCTTCTTCGGCAATTTAAAGAAAGAATATATACCTCCTATCAGCATGATAGCCAAAAAGAAATATATAATCTTCTTATTCTCTAAAGAATATACTGGAAGATTCATTATTTATCAGCTTAATCTGTTAATACTTTTACCTGTTGTCCTTCAACCAGGCGGGTAGCCCCGGCGGAAACGACCTGGTCACCGGCTTTCAGCCCTTTGGTTATTATAACATTGTCTTTTCCTACCAGTCCGGATTCTTCGATCTGGCGACGTTCCACCTTTTGCGACTGGGCATTATAAACAAATTTGTCGTTATTTTCTTCACTCGCTACAATAGCAGAAAGAGGCACCAACACCGCTCCCTCGTTAAAGCTTGCACTCTCGATATGCAGCACCACGCGACAGGAGAAGCCGACAGCCACTTTGTATTTGTTCAGATTAAATTCGGGATCGTCGATATATAGGAAAACGGGAACGCCGGAACCATCGGGAGACGCTTCCACATATTCCTTCACTTTCGCTTTGAAACGGATTCCCTTGTAGTTATCAAACTCCACATAGATCTGATAAGGAGTCGAGAAATAGGTAATGTTCGTTTCAGGCATCGTATACTGGATCTGCAACTTGTTCGGGTTAATCAAGCAAACGATCCCTTGCCCGGCCTGTACCTTCTGATAATTCTCGACATATTTCTTCTGGATAAATCCATCGAACGGAGCACGCAGTTTCGTTTGTTCCAGCTGATTCTGCGCATATTCGAATGCAGCCTTTGCATTCGAATAGGAAGCTTCGGTCGTTTCATATTCCTGCTTCGAAATAGCCTGTTTGGATAACAGCTTCTTCGCACGTTGCAACTGTGCTTCGGCAGTTTGAAAAGAGGCTTTTTTCGCTTCATATTCCCATTTGAAATCCTGAGGGTCGATCTCTGCCACGACCTGTCCCGTACGGACTTTTTGTCCTTCATCCACCTTCAGCGAAATCAGCGGTCCGGACATTTTAAAGGCCAGATCACTGAACTGATCCGGCGATACGACACCGCTAAACGACTTTTCCACAAGATTCAATGAGGTCACTTCCGCCAACTTTACCGGACGGGGACCTTGCTCCTTCACCGGCGGCTGACTACACGACATCAATGCTGCCAATACAAAAACAGGGATTAATTTACCATTCATGATAACTTGCATTTAGTTATTTATTATTACTATT
>ENA-UESH01001917-UESH01001917.1-human-gut-metagenome-genome-assembly--contig:-NODE-1917-length-13015-cov-3.997449_pt1 | contig 13015 bp, 10 predicted proteins | sample MGYA00243001_ERZ508002 | MGnify/ENA primary metagenome ERZ508002 (study PRJEB26167, sample SAMN06115447) | human gut metagenome | host: Homo sapiens | place: China:Anhui | collected 2015-08-07... | reverse complement strand
TTCCGTCAGAAACCCAACGGCTACGAGAGCGCGGACACCAAAAGCCTGTCCGAGAGCATTTTCTGCAAGCAGGTGCGCATTGCCGCCGCGCTGCAGGATGGAGCCTATGGGGACGAAAACTACCAGAACTGGCGCAAGATCTTAACGGAGACCTGCCGTGCCGAAGTAGGAGCGTTGAACCCGGAGCTGGTATCCGTGCGGCTGCACCGACAGGCCGTGGAACACTATCAAAAGCCGGAAGCCTTTGTCAGCCTGACCGAAACGGACAAGGGTACTCTGATGAAAGAGGTGGCACCGCTCATCTCGCTGGACGATAAGGACGAGGCCGCCAAGCGGTTCGATAACTTTGTGTATGGCTTGCTGCTCTGTGAACTGGAGGGTCTGCCGGGGCTGAGCCGCGCTCAGAAACAGCTGCGCAATACAGCGGCAATGCTGGAAGGGAAGGCTACCATCCCGCAGGTGCAGACAAAGCTGCCCCTCATCCGGGAGGTGCAGACAGACGAATTTTTGACCTCGCATGATCTGCTCCGCTTTGAGGAAATGCGGCAGGAACTGCGGGAACTCATCAAGTTTCTGGTGGAGGGCGGCGAGGGGCAAAAGCCTGTCTACACGGCCCTTGCCGACCCGGTACTGGAACAGACCGAGGGCAAAGCGCTGGATTCCGGCTACGATTTCGGCGAGTACCGGGAACGTGTGAACCGCTACATCATGGAGCACCGCACCGATACGCTGGCCATCCACAAGCTGACCCAGAACATTCCACTTTCCCGGGGCGACTATACCGAGCTGGAACATATCTTCACCTGTGAGCTGGGCAGCAAAGAGGACTATGCACGGGAGTTTCGGGATACGCCCTTTGGTCTGCTGGTGCGTAAAGTGGCAAAGCTGGACCACGATGCTGCCATGCAGGCATTTTCCAAGTTCATCAACGACGAATCGCTGAATGCAAAGCAGATCGCGTTCGTGCAGAAGGTCATTCATTACATCGAGCAGAACGGTTATGTGGAAAGCAAAGCGGTGCTGATGAAACCACCCTTTGACCAACCCATCCTGTTTACCCGCCTGTTTGATGGAAAAACAGGGAGTGAACTGATGGATACGATCAATTCGGTGAAAGAGAATGCCACCCATGTGACTGCATAAAGTAGTGGAATGTACTGATAAAAAACGGTATAATTCAGGACTATCGAAAAATGAATATCCTGCAACGCAGTATGGCAAGTCAGGGAATTTTGAACGATACGCAAACGACTCTGGCTGATTACCTGATGAGCATCGCACAAATTTCCGTGGAGGATGCCGGAGTGATTTATATCGAGTTGAGCAGCATCCGCGGCAATTTTATGGCAAACATCATTCTGCGCATGATTGAAAATTATCACTTCCTGCCCGATATGGCGCGGAAACTGAAAAACAAACATGCACTGGTGGAAAGCGTAATTGCAAATGAACAGCAGGAGTCTTCCATTACGTCGTCCATCAAAGATGTGTATGATGAACTTGTCAACAGCAAACTGGATATGATCGAGGGCCTCGTGCCGATCTCTGCCATCCGGTATGATGCTAAGATGCAGGAAGCAGAAAGACTTTAAGAGGAGTGCGGCTTGTAGGATTGCTTTAAATTATCGAGTTAATCCGCAGGCTGAATAGATTCACTCAAATCGAATGAAAACGAAAAAATGCCCGCTCACCGTGGAGATCCGGCTCCATCGGTGGGCGGGCATATCCAATAAAACACCAGGATACTATTATGCTTTTCGTACTTCAGCTGGGATCTTGTTCTGGCTCAGATATCCCACAGGGAGGGCGCAGAGGTGGAAACTGCGGCGGCACCTGCGCGCATGGCGGCCATGACGTCGGCTTTGTCCCGCAGCAGGCCGCCTGCAATGACAGGCACCTGTGTGCGGGCGCTGATCTCGGCGATGACCCGGGGCATGATGCCGGGAAGGATCTCGACAAAATCCGGCTTGCCCTGCTCCAGCTGACCGGACAGGCTGGTCAGCGAGAGGGAATCCAGAATGAATGCCCGCTGGACGGTCAGCAGGCCGCGGTGGCGCGCCCGGCGGATCAGGGTCGGGCGGGTGGAGATGATGCCGTCCGGGTGGCACAGGGCGTTGAGGGAGTCCACCGCGATCTCCCGCGACGAAAGGCCGTCCACAAGGTCGATGTGAACCACGGCCAGTTTTCCGGCATCATGTATGCGGTGCACCAGACCGTCTACGGTGAGCAGGGTGCTCGCCAGCAGAAAAACGGCGCTGCAGGGCGAGGCCAGTGCAGCAGTCAGGGCTTCGTCCGTTTTCACAGCGGCGATCACCGGTTCGTTCAACAAAGTTTCGGCAAGAGGATGCATTGGGTAAGACTCCTTTTTTATCAATTACTTGATTTATATTATTCTACAAAAAAGCCGCCATGTAAATAAGTTACACGGCGGCTGTAATGTAAAATCTAGGTTTTATCAGAATGTGGTTGCAATCAGCTCACCGCCGCCCAGAATGGTAGTAGTATTGGAACAGCTGATCATTACAATAAACATTGCATTGATCAGACCTGCAATGTACGGATTGCGGGTGCGTTTGTAGATGATGCGGGACATGATGGGCGTGACAAACAGAAGAACCATACAGGGGAACAGCCAAATGGGACCAATGCGCTGGCCTTCGGTCAAACCATAAAGCTGATAACCCGTTGCATAGAAGTAGATATATTGACTTGCAACCACAAAAATAGCACCAAGCGCATTAAAGAATGCAAAAATCAAGATGTTGCCATTTTTTCCGCCAATGGTGTTGTAGTTGAAGCAATTTGCCGAGATCGAGTTCATAACGTAGAACAGCAGGAAGAATGGCAGATAGCGAAGTGCGATCAGCACTTTATCAGCGCCGAAGGTTTTGAACGCAACGACATACATCCGATAATCAACTTGGAAGAAATAGTGTGCTGCAAAAACAAGGCCGAACGAAACAACGATCACGATAACAGCGAGGGCAATGGTCTTCCACAGCTGCTCCAGACTCAAATACAGACCCGCTCTTCGAGCACTCCAACCGTGTTTTTTTCCATAAGCACCGTAAAAAACAGCAGAGCAGAATATTGCAAAGATGCCGCAAAGAGCAGCCCATGTACCGATCGTCAGGGGGCCGGTCTGCACAAAGAAGTTTGTTGTCTTTGAGTAAACGGTATTCATGCAGAACAAAAAGCTTGCACCGGAAAAAACTGCACCGATAATCAGCAGAACCCAGTACCATGCCTTGGCTCCGCTGTCCTGCACAGGGGCTGGCTGTACAGTTTCACCACTGCGGAGAGCGGAAAATACGGGAGTATCAAGCAGAACCAGTGTGAAACTGACCATGAAGATCAAAAGACCGATCACGCCGAGACTGTTGAACACCGCTTTAATGGGCCAGATCTGATCGCTGGCAGGCAGAGGCTTTGGAGCGCCGAGCGTTGTATCAAAAAAATCAACGGCATAGCCGACACAAGTAGTAGAAAAAGCAACGAGAGGATGGATCATGTTCGGCCGATAAATTACGCGATAAGCGGTCTTTCCATCAAAATCGCGCGTATAATATTTGCCGCCTTCTGCGATACCGGCAAAGCCGTCCTCATTAAAATTCAGGAATTTTTTAGCACCATCTGTTTCCATGAAGGCTGCCGGATTGGTCAGCATATTTCCAGCGTCATCATAGGTTCCAAAGTAAAAGTCATCATGGGTACTGGCAATAATGCCTACACTGCGTGAGCCGTAATCTCCGCTATGATCACCGCCGGTGTCATCCTGCCAGTCACCAGCCTGCTGCAGAACGGCAGCAATCAAAGGAGTTTCCCGGGAATTATCGATCTCTACCGCCATATTAGCAGCTGTACCGCCGCTGGAATGGCCTGTAACGCCAATACGAGCTGTGTCAACGTACGGAAGGCTTGCAATAAGCTGAACTGCACCATCGACGCCCACAGCACCATCGTAAAGTTCTGCAATCGACAGGCTTTCCGAGTCGCCATGACTGTGCAGATCAAGTGCCAGCACCACATATCCCCGGCGAGCCAGCTCAATACTATACAAGTCCTGCATTTCTTTGTTGTTATACCATCCTTCGATTGTAACAACACCCGGCGCCGGTGTGTCTTTGGTTGCATTCCGTGGAATGTAAAGGTATGCGGCCAGCTGGTGTCCAGAGGGACTTTCCCAGCTCATTTCCTTGATCCTGATCCCACCAGAAGTTTGTACAGCGGACGCTACGATGGCACTTACAAGGCAAAGAATCAGTGACAGGCACAACCAGAATTTGCTGTTTTTCAACCTACCTTTTTGATGCGACATGCTTGGGACCTCCTTTTTGAATCTGATTTTTCCGTAATAAAAATGGGGACACACTGCATCTGGACGATACAGTGCATCCCCATCTCACTTCTCTTGGGATGCTTCTAGTATAGCGCTTTGTAACAAAATGTCAATAGAAAATAAACAATTAAAAAATATTTTGTGCGCGAATCATAAAGTTGGGCGAAAACGATCAATGCTCTGCCCAGTCGCAGCTGCGGCCAACAGCCTTGTGCCAGCCGGCCAGCAGACGGGTGCGCTCGGCCTCGTCCATCTGCGGGGCAAAGGTCATGTTGCAGTGCCACAGGCTGCGGATCTCGTCCCGGTCCTTCCATACGCCGGTGGCAAGGCCCGCCAGATAGGCTGCGCCCAGAGCGGTCGTCTCCCGGATGGCCGGGCGCAGCACGGTCTTGTTCAGGATATCGGCCTGGAACTGCATCAGGAACTGGTCACGGGATGCGCCGCCGTCCACCTTCAGCGAGGTGATGGGCACGCCGGTGTCCTTTTCCATAGCAGCCACAAGATCGGCGCTCTGGTAGGCAATGGACTCCTCTGCCGCGCGGATGATGTGGTTCTGGGTGGTGCCGCGGGTGATGCCCACGATGGCACCGCGGGCGTACATATCCCAGTACGGTGCACCCAGACCGGTAAAGGCCGGCACGATGTAAATGCCGCCGTTATCCGGCACCTTCTGGGCATAGTATTCCGCGTCGCGGCTCTCCTGGATCATGCGCAGGCCGTCGCGCACCCACTGGATGACGGCACCGCCCACAAAGACGCTGCCCTCCAGCGCGTACTCCACCCTGCCGTTCAGGCTGATGGCGATGGTAGAGATCAGGCCGTTCCGGCTGCGGCAGATGGTATCGCCGGTGTTCATCAGCAAAAAGCAGCCGGTGCCGTAGGTGTTCTTGGCCTCGCCCTTGCCAAAGCAGCTCTGTCCGAACAGCGCAGCCTGCTGGTCACCGGCAATGCCGGCCACCGGGATCTGCACACCGCACAGATCGGTGGTGCCGTAGACCTCGCTGGAATCCGTCACGCGGGGCAGGATGCAGCGCGGGATATCCAGCGCCTTGAGCAGGGTGTCGTCCCAGTCCAGCGTGCGGATGTTATACAGCATGGTGCGGCTGGCGTTGGTGCGGTCGGTGACATGCACTCTGCCGCCGGTCAGCTTCCAGACCAGCCATGTGTCCACAGTGCCGAACAGGATCTCCCCTGCCTCGGCCCGCTCCCGCGCACCGGGCACATTGTCCAGGATCCACTTGATCTTCGTTGCGGAGAAATAGGCATCAGGCATCAGGCCGGTGTTCTCCCGGATGTAGTCTGCCATGCCGGGCTGCTGCAGCAGTTCATCCACCAGCGGAGCCGTGCGGCGGCACTGCCAGACGATGGCATTGTAGATGGGGCGGCCGGTGGCCTTTTCCCACAGGATGGTGGTCTCCCGCTGGTTGGTGATGCCAATGGCGGCGATATCGTGGGCATCGACGCCGCTCTGGGCCACCACCTCGTTCATGACTCCATACTGGGTGGACCAGATCTCCATGGGGTTGTGCTCCACCCAGCCCTGCTGCGGATAGATCTGCTCAAACTCGCGCTGCTGCACCGCAATGATATTCTGCTCATTGTCGAACAGGATGGCACGGCTGCTGGTGGTTCCCTGATCCAGCGCCAGAACATATTTTGTACTCATGCTTTTGCTCCCTCCGTATCGTTTCAGGAGTGTGTATCACAGATTTCGCGTCGCCACGACATCCACGCCGGTGCCGCACACATCTGCCAGCACCACCTGTCCGGTGTGGACGGGGGCGTGCAGGGTGACGCGGTCCAGCGCAGCCATGACCTCGGTCATCTTCTCTTTGGGCACAGCCTGCGCAGTTTTTACCGGGCAGCGCGGGTACAGCCCACCCTCCGCCCGCACGGTGCTGGTGAGGATGCGGGTGGGGTGGGTCAGTTCTTCCCTGCCGTAGGCGGCACCGTTGGGGCAGGCGTTTCCAGTTACATTATAATCATTTTCCGGGTCTACCTGCAAGTGGCAGCCGCAGGGACAGCAGATGCAAATGACTTCTTTGATACGGCTCATTCTGCAATAACCTCCTCTACCGCAACGGTCAGCGGGCCGTCTGCTTTTTCCAGCAGGACTTTGGGCAGGGCGATGTGCTCCATCTCACCGGGTGCCATGCGCTGGCGCTTGAACCGGGCCAGCTGCCTGCCGCCGCAGGTCACGGTGATCTGGCTGGGGCCGTAGTTCTGCCGCACACGGAAGGAAATGTTCACGCTCCTGTCCACATCGGCGGGGCGCACCCGCTGCGGCACGGTGTAGCCCACGCCATTGCCCGGAACAAGGTCAAGCACAACCGTATCGGCGGCTTCGCCCTTCAAAACATAGGCCGCCGCAGAAGCACCGGCAAGGTCGCTTTCGCCGGAAACGAAGTCCACCAGATCATGCACGTGCACCACATTGCCGCAGGCGAACACGCCGGGGATGCCGGTCTCCATATTCTCGTAGACCACTGCGCCCTTGGTGTGAGGGTCCATGGGGATGCCCGCCTGCCGGGTCAGCTCATTTTCCGGGATCAGGCCGACGCTGAGCAGGATGGTGTCCACATCAAATTCCATCTCGGTGCCCGGGATGGGGCGGCGGTTTTCGTCCACCTTGGCAACGATGGCCTTTTCCACGCGGGCCTTGCCCTGAATATCCACGATGGTATGGGACAGATACAGGGGGATGTCGAAGTCCTGCAGGCACTGCACGATGTTGCGGGTCAGGCCGCCGGAATACGGCATGACCTCCACACAGGCCAGTACTTTGGCACCTTCCAGCGTCATGCGGCGGGCCATGATCAGGCCGATGTCGCCGCTGCCGAGGATGAGCACCCGCTTGCCTACCAGATAGCCCTCCATGTTGACATAGCGCTGGGCCGCACCGGCGGTGTAGATACCGGCAGGGCGGCTGCCCGGGATGCCAATGGCACCGCGGGTGCGTTCCCGGCAGCCCATGCAGAGGATGATGCTTCTGGCTTCCAAAATCTGATAGCCCTTTTCCCGGCTGACGCAGTGGATCTTTTTGTCCGGGGTGACGTCCAGCACCATCGTGCCCAGCTCCACCCGGACACCGGTGGAGCGCAGCAGTTCAATGCAGCGGCCTGCGTATTCCGGGCCGGTGAGCTGCTCGCCAAAGCGGTGCAGGCCGAAGCCGTTGTGGATGCACTGGTTCAGGATGCCGCCCAGCTCGTTGTCGCGCTCTAAGATAAGGATATCGCGCAGACCATGCTGCCATGCGCTGTAAGCTGCGGCAAGGCCTGCAGGGCCGCCGCCGACGATGACCAGATCAATCATGGTGCTCTCCCTCCTGCTTGGTTTCGCACAGTAAGACGTTGGTGCCGGCCTTATCCTGCAGCACGTCCAGCGGACTGATGCCCAGCGTTTTGCTGATCAGTTCCAGCACGCGCGGCCCGCAAAAGCCGCCCTGACAGCGGCCCATACCGGCACCGCAGCGGCGCTTGACACCGTCAATGGTGGTGGCGGGGATCTCTTCGTGCAGAGCGTCCAGAATTTCGCCCTCGGTGATCGTCTCACAGCGGCAGATCACGCGGCCATAGGCGGGTTCCTTTGCAATGAGCCGGGCTTTTTCTTCGGGCGGAAGCTCCTTGAAGCGCACCCGGGTGCGGCCATCCCTGTAATCCGCCTTGGGGGCGGGCAGATCGCCGTGGGCTTCCAGAATTTTGACGGCTTCTCTGGCAACGGCCGGTGCACTGGAAAGGCCGGGCGATTTCATACCCGCCAGATCAATGAAACCGGGCGCGCCCTCTGCTTCGCCGATAACGAAGTCGCCCGTGTCCACATTGGCACGGACACCCGCAAAATTGCGGATGGACTCGCTGAAGCGGATGTTCGGCACGCTGCGGCGCGCTGCGGCGCTGACGAAGGCCAGCCCGGCGGCGGTGCAGGCGGTATCGTCCCCTTCCACGGGGTCGGCGTTCGGGCCGACGATCAGGTTGCCGTGGACGGTGGGGGCCACCAGAACGCCCTTGCCGTTTTCGTTGGGGCACTGAAAGATGACGTGGTGCACACGGCTGCCCTCGGATTTATCCAGCAGGTAGTATTCGCCCCGGGTGGGCTGGATGGTAAATTTGTGGGGTGCGGCCATATCGTGCACGGCCTGCGCCGAGATGCCTGCCGCATTGATGATATAGCGTGTTTCCACAATTCCGGAGGGGGTGGTCAGCGCCCAGCCGCCGGCGGTCTTTTCGATGCGGGTCACAGGGCAGCTGCGGTGCAGCTCCACGCCGTTGCGCACAGCCACTTCTGCCATTGCCAGCGCAAACTCCCACGGGCTGACGATGGCGGCGCTGGGCGCATACAGCGCGCCAACGACAGTGGGGGCCAGATTCGGTTCCATGGCAAGCGTTTCCTCTGCGGAAAGCAGCCGGATGCCCGGCACGCCGTTGGCGATGCCGTTCTCATACAGTTTCTGCAGGTGGGGCAGCTCTTCCGGGCTGAGGGCCAGCACCAGACTGCCGCACTGCAGGTACGGCACATCCAGCCGGGCGCAGATCTCCTTGGCCAGTGCGGACCCCTCCACGTTGAGCCGCGCCATCCGGGTGCCCGGTTCGGGGTCGTAGCCAGCGTGCAGAATGGCACTGTTGGCCTTGGTGGTGCAGTCTGCCACATCATTTTCAGCCTCGAAAATGGCGGTCTGCAGCGGGTAATGGGACAGCTCATAGGCGGCTGCCGCACCAATGACACCGCAGCCGATAATTGCTACATCCAGCATAAAAACCTCCTGATCGCTCCGTTTGCCGAATAAAAGAAAAAGAGCAGGACAAACAAAAGGGCCTTTCGACTCTCCCCTTGCTTGTTCTGCTCGATCCTCTGAACAAACTTTTATTGTCTTTATGATAATGCGATCTGCACAAGATGTCAAGCTTTTGTTGAAAATTTAAAGCTCATTTTTACCTGTGCGGCTTTTTCCTGCTTTTTGCGGGCGCGGAGGCTTTTGGCAGAGCACGGCCTGCTGCAGCATGGCCTGCAGCGCTGCGCCCGGCCACAAGGCCGGAGCCGAACGCCCAGTGCAGGTTAAAACCGCCGCAGCTGCCTGCGCAGTCCAGCGTTTCGCCCACAAAGTAAAGGCCCGGACAGCCCTTGAACTGGAAGTGCTGATCCACCTCCCGCAGGGCCAGCCCGCCGCCGGTGGTCTGGGCCTGCTTCCAGCTGCAGGGGGTCAGCCCCTCAAAGCGCCAGTGCTTGGCGGTGTGGGCCAGCTTCTGCCACTGTGCGGCGGTGAGCACGGCAGGCGCGTCGCTGTCCTGCAGCCCGGCGGCAGACCACACAGTACGGCCCAGCTTCTGGTTCAGCAGGCCCAGCCAGAAGTCAGCGGCGCTGCCCCCTGCCGTCTGGGCGGCGTGGGCCGCAAACAGGCTGGCAAGTGCGGTTTCGTCCACTGCCGGGAAGAGGCCCAGCTCCACAGCAGGAGCCTTGGGGCCGCGGCCCGGGGCCAGCAGGCCGGACAGCTGCATGATGCAGATGCCAGAAAGGCCATAGTCGGTGAACTGCACCTCGCCGGTCTCTGCGGCCAGCACACGGCTTCCGTCCAACAGGGAGGCCGCGGCCTTGGCGCGGATGCCGGCCAGAGTCTTGTTGGGCTTTGCGCACTGCAGGGCGGTCAGGCAGGGGTACAGCGGCTCCACCCTGCCGCCGCACTGGGCGGCGAACCGGGTGCCAAAGCCGTCGGTGCCGAACTGCGGCCCTGCCTCGCCGCCCATGGCGCAGATGACGGCATCGGCGCGCAGCGTTTCGGCAGAGCCCTCTGCCGTCTCGAACTGCACGGCGTAGCCGCTGCGGCTCTGGCTCAGGGTGCGCACGGTGCAGCCGGTGCGCAGCTGCACATGGTGCTGCGCAAGGTGGTGCTCCAGCAGGGCCAGCACGTCCGCCGCCTGATTGGAGTACGGATACACCCGGCCCGCCTCGTCGGTGCGGGTGTAAAGCCCCAGCGCACGGAACCAGCGCAGCGGGTCGGCGGTATTTACGGCATCCAGCAGCGGACGAAGTGCTGCCGGGTCTGCAGTGAAATACAGCTCCGGTGCAATGCCGGTGTTATCCAGATTGCAACGGCCATTGCCGGTGGCAAGCAGCTTTTTGCCCGGCTTCGGGTTGCGCTCCAGCACAATGACCTGTGCAGCGGGGGCACTTTGTGCCGCCGCCAGCGCGGCTGCAAGACCGGCGGCACCGCCGCCCAGAATGAGGATGTTCGGCATCCGGACACCTGCCTTTCTCAGTAGAATTTTAGGGTCTGTCTTCATAAGCGGGGTGCTGTGCTTATGAAAATGGCTTTTTGTATCATTGTAGCAGAACCCTGCCGGAAACGCAACGAAGAGGCAGCTTTCCGTGCAGGTCTTTTTGCGCGGGGGCAGCAGGTATAAATGGCTCGGCCTGACAGATACTAGTGCTGCAGGCATTTTTAAGGAAACGGAGGAGCAAAAACATGAAAGCAACAGGAATCGTGCGCCGCATCGACGAGCTGGGCCGGGTGGTGATCCCCAAGGAGATCCGCCGCACCCAGCGCATCCGCCGCGGCGACCCGCTGGAGATCTTCACCACGGGCGACGGCGAGGTGATCTTTAAAAAGTATTCGCCCATTGGCGAGATGAACGCAGTAGCGGCCCAGTATACCGAGGTGCTCAGCAAAAGCTTTGCGCTGACCGCACTGGTGGCCGACCGCGACCGCATCCTGACGGTGAGCGGCTCCGGCCGGCGGGAGCTGGCCGACCGCAGCATCAGCCAGCCGCTGGAAAAGCTGATGGATGGCCGCAGGCTGTACCAGAGCGAGGGCATTGCCGAAAAGTGCATCCTGCCCTGCGAGGGCTCGCCCCGAGCAGTGCTGTGCGCCGCACCCATCATTGCGGCGGGCGATGTGACCGGCGTGGTGGCCCTGCTGACCGAAGACCGCACGGCCACGCCGGATGCCGCCCAGCTCAAGGCCGTGAATGTGGCAGCGGCATTTCTGGCAAGGCAGATGGAAGAGTGAAAACACCGCCGCCCGGCCTGTGGAAGCAAGCCGGGCGGCGGTGTACATGAAAGGATGAATGTGAGGATGATTATTTGATGGTCACGGGCACTTTTTTCAGGCTGTTCCATGCGCGGATGATGCGTGCATTGGTCACCTTGGTGTCCGGGCCGAAGGTCGCGCCGTGGTCGGAGAGCAGACCCTGCTCTGCACACCAGCGGGCGGCTTTCTGCTGCTCGATGTCGTCAGCGGGGATATCGGTATACAGGGCGGTGCTTACGGGGTCGGGCTTACTGGCAGTCGTCCACAGGACGGTGGCCAGCTCCTGTCGGGTGGAGGGGATAAAGCCGTCCGGCAAAACATAGTGCAGGTACAGGGAAGAACCGCAGACATAGGTGACATAACCCAGACCCGCAGTGCCCAGCACGATGCCAAGTGCGGCTGCGCCGGAGGAGAGACCCGGGTCAAGCTCGCCGCCGGGTTCGCCCGGTGTGGGCGGCGCGGGTTCTTCGGTCACCAGCACGATGGACGCCGGGGAATACACGTCAATGGCGTAGCTGCCGTCCGCGTTTGCCTGTACGCTATCCATAATGGATACGTCGCCTGCAAGGCAGTCGGTCAGTGGGGCAGCGGTCTTTACGGTAATGGTGTTGGGCTGCTCAGACGATCCGCTTGGAACATAAAGCGTTTCATAGCCGTTTTCAGAAAAGCTTCCGTTTACAGGCACTTGGAAGGTTCTGCCATCCTGATCGCTCACAGAGGTAAAGGCAATGTCGCTGCCTTCCGGCAGAGTGGGCTTGTTCACAAAATAGCCGCCGGTGATGGAAAGATTGTCCGGGACGGTGATGCTGCTTACATCCACGGCTTTGGTAAATAGGCCGCCGCTGATCGTAAGTGGCTGGGGACCTGCTTTGGTGGAAACCTTGCCGTCAAACAGGCCGTCGGTGATGGTGGTGGGGTAGTCCGCATCGAGATAGATCTCCATACCATCTTCAAAGGTTCCACCCTCGATCTGAGCCGGCTGGAAGATGGCTTCCACAGTAACAGTTAACTTAAAGATGCCGCCGGAGATGGTGCCGGAGTTGTACATCATTCCTTGGAAGTTGCCGTTGGAGATAGTGCCGCTGTTGTGCACCTGTTCTTTGAAGATGCCGTCAAGGATCAACCCCTGATTGTTGGGGGGTGGCATCGTTGTGCACCGCTTTTTGGAAGGTGCCACCGGAGATAGTGCCGTTGTTGAAGGTTGTGCTGCCGACGGTGCCGCCGTTAAATTTGGCATCTTTATAAATATAGAGATTTTCCTGCAATGCGCTTTCAGCCCCGGCTTCCGAGGAGGGCTGCAGGGTGAAGATGCCTTGATACAATCTCAGGTCATAGTGTGTTACACCGCTATATACCCAATGCTCAAGGTCGCCGCTGTCTGCGGGCTTGCCTTCGGCATTCAGCTGGATGGTAATGCTTTCGGCGGTGCCGTTTTCTGCGTCCAGATCACGGCTGCTGCGGGTGGCGGCTTCCTCCTCGGTGCTGCGGGAGGCGTCTGCCTCCTGCACAAGGGGTGCAGCCTTTTTGGCCGTGGTCTGGGCAGGTGCATCGAACACCGGGGCAGCTGCCAGTGCAGACACCGGCAGCAGGGACAGCAGCATACTGCCGGTAAGCAGGATGCTCAGGATACGTTTTGCTTTCATTGTTTTCGCTCC
>ENA-UESH01001909-UESH01001909.1-human-gut-metagenome-genome-assembly--contig:-NODE-1909-length-13069-cov-2.554649_pt1 | contig 13069 bp, 9 predicted proteins | sample MGYA00243001_ERZ508002 | MGnify/ENA primary metagenome ERZ508002 (study PRJEB26167, sample SAMN06115447) | human gut metagenome | host: Homo sapiens | place: China:Anhui | collected 2015-08-07 | study... | reverse complement strand
GCGACACCATGCGGTGAATCTCCTCACGGAAAAGTAATGGTAATCAACCTAGCAATGCTACCAGCCGGTACCGCCGCGGTGCTTGAATGGGAATTATGAGTGTTGAAGTGCCAAGCGTCGAAGAGCTGCTCACCATGACCGAACCGGCATGCTACGGCGATGACGTGTCATCTGAAGGAACCCGTGGGGGAGCGTTGCACCTGTCATCGGTACTTCCTGCTGTTTCCAACGCCATCGGATACCCCATGCCAACGGCAGTCCATCCTGATCCGAAGCGTTTGCAGGGAGCGCTCGGCATTCCCGATGCGACTTCCGTGGTTGTGGCGCTCGTGGACGGTCTCGGCTACTGGAATCTCAACATGAGGCTGGGACATGCCCCCTACTTGCGTGCGCTGATGAACGACACCGCCAATCAACGTCCCATCGCAACATGCATGCCAAGCACCACCGTCGCAGCCATGTCTACCTTCGGTACGGGAACATGCCCCGGTATGACCGGTATGACCGGCTACACGCAGCTCAATCCGAAAACCGATGAAATATGCCAGCTGATTTCCTTCAAAAACGCAATTCCTCCGCTTGAATTGCAGCAACAACCGACCATTTTCGAACGGCTGAGCGCGCAGGATGTTCGAGTGACCAGTTCTGGACTGCCGAAATTCGCCTTTTCCGCGTTGACGCAGGCGGCGCTACGGGGCAGCGACTACATTTCCAACGATGATCCGCGAAAACGGATTGCAGCCGCGGCGCAAGCGGCAAAAACGCCCGGTCTGACATATTTGTATCTGAGGGACACCGATAAGATCGGGCACAATTACGGTTGGGATTCCGACAAATGGATCGGCACGTACGAGCGCGTTGACGCTCAGCTCGGCCTTCTCCGCCGCAGCGTGCCCAAAGGCACATTGATTGTGATTGTGGCGGACCACGGCATGATCACCACTGATCCCGAATCCGTGATTGACATTGCACAGGACCAGCGACTCATGCAAGGCGTCGCCCATGTCGGCGGAGAACCACGTTGCGTCATGCTCTACGCGGAACAAGGCGAGAATCCAGAAGACATCGCCACACGATGGCGCAGCGTGCTGGAGGACCGTGCGCAGGTGCGCACGCGCTCGCAGGCAATGGATGAAGGCGTGTATGGGCCGGTGGAAGCTCGCGTCGAACCGATGATCGGCGATGTGATCGTATCGGCCGCCAAAGCCGTCACTATTGTGGACTCACGTACGCAAGCAGAAAAGGCGATGCACCTGCCAAGCGTGCACGGGTCGCTCACCATGCTCGAATCCGACATTCCCTGCTTGATCGACGTGGCCTAACTTCAGTCGCCAAACAGGATTTCGTCCCAGCTTGGCACGGCGGAACGTCCGGCACGCCGCTTCGATTTGGTGGTGTTCTGGCTATGCGGGTCAAGTGTCTGGTTCTCGTTCGCCATGTTCGAAACAGGCTCCGGCGTGGATGGAACGGTATTGCGTGTGTCGGTGTTTGTTGCGCTGGCTGTATTGGCTCCTGCAGCAGGGTTCTCCGGTCGGCTCGGCAGAGGCAAGTCGGATGCGATGGCTGGCGCGTTCGGCGTGTCAGGCGTGTCGGATTCATTAGACACGCCGCCGATTGGCGCGATCGGAACGGAAGGCGCTGCCGTGGGACGGGCCGCAGGCATGGACGGCTCGGGCGTGTTCCATGCGGACACCGTTTGCTCGATACGCGCCGACCGTGCGGAATTTCCGGGAAGATTCAGTGACACGAGAAAATTTTCATCGGCGTGTTTCTCGGCGTGTCCTTCTTTCGACGTGTCCTGTTCTCCAATGAGTTTTCGTGCTGCGGAATTCAGGCAGCTTACGGCATTGTCGTGCATGTTCCACGACCATTCCGCGCAGACATTGTGACCGGAGGAGACGAACTGAGCGCTGATTTTCCAAGGCTCCAAGCCAAGTCTGGTGGCCTTCCAAGTCACATCTTCCAAGCGCACCCGCGCTGCCGCAAAAGTGCGTTCGATCAGTTCGGAAAGCGTGCGTACGCGGCTTTCCTTCGGCGCTGGAACGGCGAGAAACTGCTCGATCGCATATTGCTTTTCCGTTTCGACCGAAGCCGAGAAACGCCGAACAAGCGCTTCGCTTAACGAATATCTTTCCGCGACACGCGCGGGATCGGCGCCAGCGCGAATCAACGATTGAATTTGCGAAATCGGCAGGGTGGGTGGGATGCGTGTCTTCTGTTCCTCCTGTACTTCGGAACGAATCTGCTTGGCCTCCAAAATGGCTCTTTCAAGCGCTTCGTCGACCTTTACAGCGAACTTTCCGGCACCTGAAACAAAGACGAGTTCACCGGTGTCGCTGACATGATCGAACCGCGCTTCCTCGAGTGAATTCCCAGGCACAACACACCACTTTCCTTCAAGAATTTCTGTTTGTTCCATTGTGCCCCACGTGTCGGATTTTACGAGTATTTCGATTCGTGTATCCTATGCGGGGTAAAAGTCATGTATCCTATGGCGCATAAGCACCATAGATGACGAAAGGAATCTCGATGGCACAGGATTATGATTCCCCGCGCAACAAAGACGAGGACGAGGAGTCGCTCCAGGCTTTGGGCAAGAGCTCCCAGAACACTTCCAACGATATGGACGATGACGAGAACGCCATCGCCGAAGATTACGAGCTGCCCGGTGCAGACCTCAGCAATGAGGACGCCTCGGTGACCGTCATTCCTATGCAGGGTGACGAGTTCATCTGCTCCGAATGCTTCCTGGTGAAGCACCGTAGCCAGCTTGCCTACACCACTGACGACGGTCAGCCGGTGTGTCAGGAGTGCGCTGCCTGATGGCGTTCGACGAAGCATATAACGAACCGGAAAACGTCGAGGTTCTGGTAAAGTCGCTGGATCCTGACCATCCGGCGGAATTGTATTATGCCCATGCCGGTGACGCTGGCGCTGATCTGCGCACTACGGAGGAAGTCACGCTGAAGCCGTTCCAGCGGGCACTGGTGCCTACAGGAGTGGCGATCGCCCTTCCAGCGGGTTACGTGGCTCTGGTGCATCCACGGTCCGGTCTTGCCGTCAAGCAGGGTGTGACTGTGCTCAATGCGCCGGGAACCATCGACGCGGGGTACCGTGGTGAGATCAAGGTGCCGCTGATCAATCTTGATCCGGAACACACCGTGACGTTCCATCCGGGAGACCGTATCGCGCAGCTGGTTATTCAGCGTTACGTCGAAGCGACGTTCATCGAGGCGGAAACACTGCCTGGGTCGGATCGCGCTGAGCGTGGGTTTGGTTCCACAGGCGTGGCTTCCTGAGCTGAACGCACTGGCTTAGTCGCAGAGGAATCGGCAAACGCTGACATCTCAATGGTTTCGGGGGTATTTGGCCGTGCAACACGCGGTCGGATGCCTCGGATGCACGGTGAGGCGCGGGTAGTATAGGGAGCATTGCGAGCGAGGAGGTGGACGATGGGTGACGTTGAGCGTGAGGTTCATTCTGCCCGAATGTTGGGCTGCGAGATCAGCACGAATCCGCTTGATCCGCTTGAGCCGATCCTGAAGATGTGCGAATACCATCATCCCGATGAGGACATAAGCATTCTTGAGCGCGCTTATGAGCGTGCGGTCAAGCAGCATTCTTCGCAACGGCGCAAATCGGGCGAGCCGTACATCATCCACCCGTTGGCCGTGGCGCAGATTCTTGCCGATCTCGGCATGGGACCGTTGGTTGTGGCCGCCGGCCTGTTGCACGACACGGTTGAGGACACCGACTATACGCTCGATGAGTGCCGCGCCGAGTTCGGCGATACCGTGACCGGTTTGGTCGATGGCGTCACCAAGCTTTCCAAGATGGAATACGGCGATTCCGCGCAAGCCGAAACCATTCGCAAGATGGTGGTCGCGATGAGCCGCGACGTGCGTGTGCTGGTCGTCAAACTCGCCGACCGTGTGCACAACGCGCGTACCTGGCGTTACGTCAAAACTCCGAGCGCGCAGAAGAAAGCGCATGAAACGCTTGACGTGTACGCGCCACTTGCCAATCGTCTCGGCATGAACGCGATCAAAACCGAATTGGAAGAGCTCAGCTTCAAAGTGCTCTATCCGAAGATCTACAACGAGATCGTGGTGCTGGTGGCCCGTCGCGCAGGCCAGCGAGACGTGTATTTGAAGCAGATTCTCGCGGAGATCAACGAAGATCTTGACGAACAGAACATTACGGCGTACGTAACGGGACGTCCGAAGGACTATTTCTCGATTTATCAGAAGATGATCGTACGTGGTCATGATTTTGCGAATATCTACGATTTGGTGGGTGTGCGCATCATCGTCGACACGATTCAGGATTGCTATGCCGCGTTGGGTGCGGTGCATGCGCGTTGGAACCCCGTTCCGGGCCGTTTCAAGGATTACATCGCCATGCCAAAGCTCAACATGTACCAGAGCCTGCATACCACGGTGGTGGGTCCTGGCGGCAAGCCTGTCGAGATTCAAATTCGTACGTGGGACATGCATCGCCGTGCGGAATTCGGTATCGCCGCGCATTGGAAGTACAAGGAGAACGGTCAAGCTGGCCGTGCGCTGAGCTCGCCCGATAAGTCCGATCGTAAACGTGGCGAGAACCAGGAGCTGAGCGAGGCTGACAATCTCAAGTGGATTCAGCAGCTCGCCGACTGGACGAGTGAGACCCCGGATTCCAATGAATTCCTTGGCTCCCTGAAGGAAGATCTGGGTGCTGCCGAAGTCTACGTGTTCACTCCGAAAGGCAAGATCGTATCGTTGCCTGCCGAGGCGACACCGATCGATTTCGCTTACGCGGTGCATACCGAAGTCGGCCACCGTACCATGGGCGCCCGCGTGAACGGACGTCTGGTACCGCTCGACACCAAGCTTGAAAACGGCGACACCGTCGAGGTGCTTACGTCGAAGTCCGAATCGGCTGGTCCGTCTCGTGACTGGTTGAGCTTTACCAAGAGCCCGAAGGCACGCAACAAAATTCGCCAATGGTTCAGCAAGGAGCGTCGTACCGAGGCCATCGAAGAAGGTCGTGACGAGCTGACACGAGCCATGCGCAAGCGCAATCTTCCGATTGCGACTCTGCTGACTCCCGAGGCGTTGATCGGTGTTGCTGATGAGCTGAATCTCGCCAATGCCGAAGCTGTGTTCGTGGCGATTGGCGAAGGGCAGATTTCCACGCAGAATGTCATCTCGCATCTGGTCCGTGATGCGGGCAGCGACGAGGTGAATGAGGAGGTGGAGCAGGAGGCTCTGCCGCTCAAGCAGGTGGAACGCACCAAGAAGACCACCAGCTCGCTGGGCATTTCCGTCAAGGGCGTGGGAGACATTTGGGTCAAGCTCGCCCGATGTTGCATGCCGGTGCCGGGAGACAACATCATCGGCTTCATCACCCGCAATCAGGGCGTGTCCGTGCATCGTGTGGACTGCCAGAACATGCTGGACTTGCAGAAGCGTCAGCCGGAACGTGTGGTTGACGTGCAGTGGACGAGTACCAAGGGCGTGTTCATGGTCAAGATTCAGGTGGAGGCGCTCGATCGCCCGCATCTGCTGAGCGACGTGACGCGCGTGCTTTCCGACCATGGAGTGAACATTATTTCCGGCTCCATTTCCACGGGAACCGATCGTGTGGCCACTAGCCAATTCAGCTTCGAAATGGCCGACCCCCAGCATTTGAATACTTTGCTTGCCGCAGTGCGCAAGATTGAAGGCGTGTTCGATGTGTATCGTATCACCGGTGCCAAGGACTCCGCCGAACCTCGCTTACGCAAAATCTGACACGATCAGTGCGGTCGTGAGACTCATCTGAACTGCTGTAGATTCTCTCGGAGATAATGAAAAGCCTCTCACACGAGGGGCTTTTCATTGTTTTGCCGTAAGTCTTGTTGATGCGAAACTTACTTCAGCACTTCGATGGAAGTGATGCCGACCGGTTCGAGCGGAGCATCGGAACGGTCAGTTGCCACGGAGTCGAGCTTGTCGACGACGGCCTTGGACTCGTCATCCGCGACTTCGCCGAAAATGGTGTGATGGCCGTTGAGCCATTCGGTCGGCACGGTGGTGATGAAGAACTGGGAGCCGTTGGTGCCGTGGACCTTGCCGTCCATGCCTCGGCGCAGGCCGGCGTTTGCCATGGCCAGCAGATATGGGCGATCGAAGGTCAGGCCTGGAACGATTTCATCGTCGAAGTTGTAGCCCGGGCCGCCGGTGCCGGTGCCCAGCGGGCAGCCGCCCTGGATCATGAAGTCCTTGATGATGCGGTGGAAGGTCAGGCCATCGTAGAACGGTTCGTGGCTCGGCTGGCCGGTGAACGGGTCGGCCCATTCCTTCTCGCCAGTGGCGAGGCCCAGGAAGTTAGCCACGGTTTCCGGGGTCTTGTCGTCGAACAGGTTGATCTTGATGTCGCCGTCGGTGGTGCGCATGATAACTGTAGTCATGGTTCCTAGTGTCTCATGGGCTTGAGACCGGGCGTTGCTGTTTGATTGCGGTGAATGGCGCAGAGGGCCCGTGGGCTGGCCGCGGCCGATAGCCGGGCCGCCGAGCTATAACGTGGAACGTCATACGAATTGGCTCACTATGATCAGCGCACCGGCAACGACCATGAGCGCCGAGAAGACACGTAAAAGGAGTCCTTTTGCGTGTCTTCCCAGTTTTTTGGATCCGATCGCGACGGATATCAGGACCAATCCGACGGCCAGCGGCACCAAGGCCAGCAGAAGCAGCGGTTTTTCCACGGCATCTTCTCTCGAACGCTGTGATTCAGATGTTTCGATGCTCGGTTTTTCTGCGCTTGCTGACAAGAGCCATGGAGCAGCATGTCGATACGCACAGATTCACTATGCAGGTCGCTGCCGGCAGTAGCCGTATGAACGGCTGACTGTAGAAATCGATAACATCCGGCTCCATGGATCCTGAGTACATTTCAAAAACCGGATACGATGCGAGAGCCAGCGCCGAACTCACGAGGAACGGTATCCAAATGACGGACAGCCGCAGGATGGATACTGTTCGGCCTTCCCGATGAACTTTTTTCGAGAACATAAAAAGAGACCAAGAGGCCACTGCGATTAATGCACCCGTGCAATACAACAGACCAGGGAACTCGCTACGCATGATTCCGTCCTTACTTCAGTTGCAGGTAATTTGGCTTATCGATGTTCTGGATGGTTCGAGGTTATACGGTGTTTTGAGATTACCATACCTGACATGGCAGTCGAATTGTTCCTTCATCATTTTCGAAGCTGTTGGATAGGCCGTCCAATGACGACTCGAGCTAAACTGGGGAGGGACCGTCGCCCATGCTGATTCTGCGTAACAGTATCTTGTCGGTGTAGCCGTTGCTGCCCACCAAGTGTGTGGTTCCGCAGCCAATAAGAGTGGTGCCTTGTCCATGGCGTCTCCTCTCGAACGCTGTGATTCAGAGATATCTTTAGTGAATCATGGGATATGGGTAGGTCGGCACTGACTGGTGACGGGATTCGACCCTGATGTTCGTCGGTGTCGGAACATGGCTTCGCCGTGTAGCATCTGACAAATAGGGCATTTACTCATGATTGAGGGGAATGGAGGACGGTTATGCGAAGAAGAAGGACCATGGCTTATCGGATTGCGATGTTGCTTACGGCATGCGCGCTGGGGTGGGGGACCGCAGCGCCCGCCGCCGCGCACCCGGACCTGTCCGGCGAGATCGCTTCGATAGTCAATCTCGCGCACGACTCCTCACGCCGTCTCAGGCCCATGTTCTCGGAGCTCAGCCTCGACGCCGCAGCGCCGAGGCTCGCGGCCGCCGTGGAGGAATCCAGACTGATGCTGCGACCAGGGGCACTCGAGTGGGACGCGCATATGCCGGGCGACATCGACGGCGGGATTTCGAGGCAGACGATTCTCACGGGATCACTGTTCGTGAGCGAGCCCGCCGAGAACGGCAGCATGGCTCTGCGCGAGCTTTCCCGGCGGGCCGTGGACGTGGCCCTGTTGGACGTGGACATGCCCGTCCTCGACGGGCTGGCGGCCGCCAAGGAGATGGCGAGGCTGTATCCGTCGGTCGTGGTGGTGATGCTCACCGTGTTCGAGCATGAGGAATCGCTCGCCAGGTCGCTGGCTCTGAACGTGCGCGGGTTCTTGACCAAGGACATCTCCTCCGCACAGCTCGCCCAATTGATCAAACAGGCACACGCGGGATACTCGGTGTTTGGACCGCGCCCGACCAGTATCCTCGCCGACAGCTATCTGAACTCCGGGCAGAACGATCCCAAATATGACGCCTTCCGCGAGAGGGCGGAACGCCTTCCGGGCTATCTGCGCACCACGTTTGATTTGCTCATCCAGGCGCTGCCGAACAAAACCATCGCCAAAAAGCTCGGCCTGAGCGAAGCCACCGTGCGCTCCTACATATCCGAGATCTTCACCACACTCGAATACACCAACCGCGGCGAACTCACCATCACAGCCATCAAGGCCGGATACTGACTTCTATTCCTGACCTGGTCTCCGGTGCGGGATGAACTTAGGGATTCCGCATATTCGTGAATCCTATGGCTGCTGCGAGGACGATCAGTACAGATGTCTCGACGGGGAGATATCTCAGGAACAATTCGGGAAGCTCCTGTTTCGTTACGATTGCCATGACAACGACGATGGGGCAGGCAGACGACGATCGAAATGGAGAGAGACGAAGACGTGTTTCCAGGAAAAGCGCTTGTTCCGCATAGCTACTCCTAATTGCGGGAACGGCGCAGAGAGCCGCGGCCGCAAAGGGCTTGACGCTGAAATCAATCTGTACTTCAACATAATCGAATCCGTCATCTTCATAGAGGCGGATTCGACTATTTCTTTCGTGCAGACAATAAGCGAAAAACCTTCAACGGCATTCTCAATAGCGTAAAACAGACATAGTCAAAATCTGAGCAACCAACGGCGATGATGAAACACGTGACCTTACACTGCACATGTAGTCCCCAACACGTCAGACGCTTACGATTATGACCACATCAACTTCGCAGAATACTCACGAAACAGATACCGCAAACAACGCATCATGCACCACCATCAGCACCATTCTCACACTAGCCATACCAACATTCGGGCAACTTATCGCCGAACCAGCATTCGTACTCATCGACACCGCCATCGTCGGACATATTGGCGGGCAGGCGCTCGCCGGTCTGTCGGTCGGGTCAACCATTGTGCTCACTGTAGTGGGGCTATGTGTGTTCCTTGCGTATAGCACCACAACGCAGGTGGGACGTCTTTTGGGCGCCGGCAAACGAAGAGAAGGCTTGGAAGCAGGCATTGATGGCCTGTGGTTGGCTGGAATCATTGGCGTGGTGGTATCTGTGGCGCTGTTCGTCATTGCACGCCCGTTGTGCATGGCTATGGGAGCCCAGGGGAGTGTGCTGCATAATGCGGTTGACTATGTTCGCGCAGTGGTGTTCGGCATTCCCGGCATGTTGCTGGTGTATGCGGCCAACGGTATTTTCCGCGGGCTGCAGAAGGTTCGCATTACGTTGGTAGCTGCTATGGTGGGTGCGATACTCAATACGTTGCTGGATTTGCTGTTCATTCTCGGATTCGGTTGGGGTGTGTTTGGTTCTGGAGTGGCCACGCTGATTTCGCAATGGTTCATGGCAGTGGTTCTTATTGTTCCTGCGGTGTTGTGGACTCGTGCGGAAGGTGCCCGTTTACGGCCGCGTTTGTCGGGAGTGTTGAACAGTGCTGGCGATGGTGCGGTGTTGTTTTTGCGTACGCTTGCGTTGCGCGCATGCTTGGTGGCGAATGTGGTGCTGGCCACGCATATGGGTGTGGAAGTGTTGGCTGCATATCAGGTGGTGAATTCCAGTTGGAATTTCGTGTTGAACATGCTTGATGCCATTGGTATTGCCGGTCAGACGTTGGTTGCCGCGCAGATTGGTGCCCGTCAAGAGGATGAAGCCATGCGTTTGACGAGAATCGCTGGCAGGGCAGGATTATGCGGAGGAACGGTAATCGGTATTGGTTTGATGATTGCCGGATGGTGTGCGTCCCCGCTGTTTTCTCAGTCGATTGAGATCCAGCATTTGCTCACTGTCGGTATGGTGGTTGTTGGCGTGACATTGCCGTTGGCTGGTTGGATGTGGGCTGTTGATGGCATTCTGATTGGGGCAGGGGATTACCGGTATCTTGCATTGACGTGTACGGCGACGGCTGCAATATATGTGCCCTGTCTTGCTGTGATTGGTTGGATATGCGATGCGATGCAGGCTTCTTCCGCGCTGCGTATGGCGTTGCTGTGGCTTGCCGTGAATCTGTTATTTGTAGGATTGCGTGCCATTTTCAATGGTTTCCGTATCGGAACTTCCACATGGTTGCATATCGCACATTGAAATCAGCTTGTGATGGCAGTTTGACATGACGTGAGATGGGCGATCTCTGCAAAATAAAAAATCCCGCATGATTCCGGCGAACCGGATCATGCGGGATTGTTATTTGCGAACGAACTTAGGAATGAATCCTAAGAACAGGCTCTGGCAATTCACGAACGCTTGCGCTTGAACACGAACAATGCCCCTGCTGCAACAACCAGAACAGCGACCACCGCAACAACGCCGATTACGTTGGAACCGGTGTTGGCAGTGCTTGCCTTCTTGTGTGCGGCAGGCTTCGTATTCTGCTTGTCATCATCCTTCTTCGGTGCGTTCGGAGTGCTGTCCTTGATAGCCACGGTGAAGCGCACGCGTGCACCCTGGTTGTAGAACACCACCACAGAACCGGTGCTGCCGGTTTCGCGACCATTGAGGAATGCGCTGCTCAACACGATGGAACCGTCATCAGCCACGGTGTAATCCATGCCGGCGGTCAGCGACTGGTAGTCGTACTGCACGTCTTCCACGGTATTGCCATTGGGGTTGATGGCAACGGTCAGACCGTTGGCGTTGGCGCTCTTCTTATCGCTATCATACTTGTCGTAGTCGAATGTATCGCCATTCGTCAGCTCAGCATTCTTGATTTCACCATCGTTCAGCAGCCACACCTGAGTGCCATGGTACGGGTTTGCGGTGCCAATTGCCAGACCGGAATCGGTGACGGCGAACACGCGTAGACCGTGGTTGTTGTTATCTCCGAAACCGTTACGGCTGATGGTCTGGAAGTTCGTGCCATCGGAGGAGACGATTAGGTCGAAGCCACGAGTCTCATCGTTGGAGTAATGCAGGTAGCTGAGCACGCCCACGAAGTCGGTGAAGTTCTCCAGAGTCTCTTCGGTAAGCCATTTGTCGAGCTCGTTGGTGATGGATTCCGGCAGATACTGCTTGTTCTTGTTGTACAGGTCGAGCAGGCGCTGCAGGGATGCGAGGAACTGGTAACGATCATCGAGCGTGTAGGTTTCGGCAGACTGTGGAGCGACGCCGTCAGGGGAGACCACGTCGGTCTGCTTGGAGCTGAGGTCAGCGCCCATATCCTCCAGCAGCTGCTGCATGGTGGCCACGTCAGCAGCCACTTCGTCGGTCTTGCCGGCTTCTTCAACTGCCTGTGCGGCCTGATCGCTTTCGGACGTTTCGTCGCCCTCGTTCAGCGGCATGATGTCGTCATCGTCGCCCGGCTTGGTGGCTTCCTGAGAGTCGGACTCGGTAGGCTTGGTGGCTTCCTGAGAATCCGTGTCGGTAGTACCGGAAGTGCCGTTCTGGTCATTCTTCTTCAGAGAGTCGAAGAAGATCTTGATGTATTCGATCTGCTTCTTCCACTCTTCCGGAGTTCGCTTCAGAATGTCGCCGTTGGCGAACTGGGTTGCCGGGTATGCAAGATCACTGATGTCGAAGGTGCCGACGTACAGCTTGCCGTTGTAGGACTGCATACGCCACACATACTGGTTCAGGTGACGGCTCTGCTCGTCGCTGTCGCCCAAGCCGGACAGCATGGTATTGCCATCGATGGTGCCTTTGGAATCGCCGAAGTACTTGTTGTTGGCTTCGCCGGCGAGCATTTCGAAGTTTTCGTTGCCGTCTTCGTCAACGTCCATACGCCACAGGTTGACCGGGCTCTCCAGATCCTTGTACAGATCGGAGAAATCCATTTGCATGGCCTTCTCCAAAGCGTTCATCGGATCGTTGTAGCCACCGATGTACAGGTGGCCCTTGTATACCACCATGTTGGCTGCGCCGGAACGACTCGCTCCGAAGCCCCACTCGTACTTGGCGCCGTCTGCCGGATCGCCGACCAGCGGCTTGAAGGTCCACTTGCCGGTGCTCGCATCCTGCGTGCCACGGAGCAAAGCGAAGGACTGCTTGGTGTTTTTGCCCTTGCCGGTCACCACGGTGACATACAAGTTGCCCTTGAATCCGACCATATCCCATACGCAGCCACCGAACACGTTGTCGGTCACAGCACATGCCGGATAGTTGTACAAGCCCTTATCCTGAGTGGCGATGGTGGCGAAAGAATCCTGACCTGCGGACGGGTTAGAGGAAGCCACGATAGCGGCACCGTTGTCGGTGATCATGCTGGCGATAAGCTGATTGTTGACCACGGTCAAACCACGGATACCAGCAGTGTATCCCTTCTTCAGACCAGTGGTCATGGCAGCGGAACGATACACGATTTCAGTGGCATCACCACTGTTCGGATCAACTTCCAGTAGGTACGGCTGACCCTTTGCGGCGGCAGCAAAGTACAGTTTGTCATGGAATTCAACGGCTGCACGATAGCCGTTGACCGCATGCTCTCCGCCAATCGCATTGACGATGATCTTCACTTCACCGGTCTCGACGTTGATCTTGAGCAGCAAGCTGTGGTTCTCGCCATTGTCGAGGAACAGCTCGCCGTTAAACGCAACATCCAAAGCGGCCTTGATGCTGGCATACTTGGTGCCCATGGTGTTAGCCATGTATTTCAGCGTGGAACCCATTGCGGAATAGCAGGTGCCCACATACATCCAGTCGCCGTAGCCGGCCGAAGCCCATGAATAGTTCTGACCACGCTCGGGCAAACCCTGCGTGAGATCATCAACAACGAAAACGTGACCGAAGAACAGAAACAAAATGCAGTCAACGATATGACCGCCCTCACAGAGAACGCAGAAAAAGAAGCGGCAGCAGAGCTTC
>ENA-UESH01001907-UESH01001907.1-human-gut-metagenome-genome-assembly--contig:-NODE-1907-length-13081-cov-3.181867_pt1 | contig 13081 bp, 12 predicted proteins | sample MGYA00243001_ERZ508002 | MGnify/ENA primary metagenome ERZ508002 (study PRJEB26167, sample SAMN06115447) | human gut metagenome | host: Homo sapiens | place: China:Anhui | collected 2015-08-07... | reverse complement strand
GCTGGCGCTTGCGAGCGTGCTCGGTGCGCTGGCGGTGCTGTTCCTGTTCCTCGGTGGTGTGCTGCCGCTGGCGCTCTACGCCTGTCCCCTGCTCGCATCCGCCTGCCTGCTGCCCGTGCGCGAGGAGTGCCGCGCGAGCTATCAATGGTGCTGCTTTTTCGCCGCCGCCATTTTGGGACTGCTGCTGGGGCCGGACAAGGAATCCGCGCTGCTCTTCTGCTTTCTGGGCTATTACCCGCTCGTGCAGCCGAGTCTCGACGCGATCGGCAGCCGCGCGCTGCGCTTTCTCACGAAGCTCGGGCTGTACGTCCTCGCCGTCGGCGCGATGTACGCGCTGCTCGTCTTTGTGTTCCGGCTCGACGCGGTGACGGCGGAGCTGGCAGCGACCGTCCCGTGGCTCATCGCGGCAACCTTTGCGCTCGGCGCGGTGCTGCTCTTTCTCTATGACGAGCTGCTGCGCCGCTTCGCGCGGCTGTACCGAAGGAGGAAGAGAGGATAACAAGGAAGTCGGCAGGAGCCATACGGTTCCTGCCGACTTTTTATGTTCTTATGCATCCTCCTTCGGCTGTAGCTTCGCGCTGAGATAGGCTGCGAACGCGCCGAGCGCGGCGGCAAGCAGGCACAAAAGCGCGTCGCGCGCGCCGTCGTAATGCAGCGGGATGATAACGACCGTCGAGGCCAGCACGATGCCGAACACGGCGTGGTAGAAAAGCGGGTAGTGCGCCCGGAAGCACCAGTTCACCACGCGCGCGAGCGTCAGCACGATGAGCGCCATGCCGAGCAGCCACGGCAGGATCACCGCCATGTCGAGCCTTGCGAAGCCCTCGGCCATCGGCGTGAACAGCCCGACCGCCATCAGGATGGAGGAGGACGTCATGCCCGGCACGATCCGGCCCAGGCCCCAAAGCAGGCCGCAGAAGAGAAAGCCGAGGAAGCCCGGGCGCATCGTGTAGAACGCGCCGTACTGCGCGTAGAGCAAAACGGCGGAGAGGGCAAGAAAGCGGGCCGCGCAGGAAAGGTACGCGCCGCGTCCGCGCCCCTGCGCGCCCGCCTCGGCCCACAGGCTCGGGAGCGTGCCGAGGATGAGGCCGATGAACAGGCAGGTCGCGAGCTTTTCCGAGCGGTCGAACAGCACAAGGATCAGCCCGCCGCCGCACAGGAAGCCGAGGATCGCGCCGGCGCCGACCGGCAGCAGGAGGGAAAGATGGCGGCGCAGCCCGTTGAGCGGGTGGGCGAGCACCTCCATCACCGGCCGGTAGATGCCGAAGATGACCGACAGCACGCCGCCGGAGATGCCCGGCAGAATGCCGCCTGCGCCGATGATGAAGCCCTGCACCAGCCGCAGCAGGACCGTCTTGAGGGGGAAGCCCATTTTTAATAGCCTCTCTTCCGGTCGACCAGATGCGCAAGCGGACGGCCCGCGGCATAGTTTTCCAGATCGTCGCAGAACATCTGCACGCTCTTGTCGCAGGTGTAGCCGAGCGTCATGTTGCCCGCGACGTGCGGCGTGAGCAGCAGATTTTTCGCGCGGCGCAGCGGGTGGTCGGCGGGCAGCGGCTCAGGCACGACCACGTCGAGCGCCGCGCCGGCGAGCCGCCCGGTGTTGAGCGCGTCGCAGAGCGCCTCCTGGTCGATGGCGGTGCCGCGGCCGACGTTCACGACGAAGGCGCTGTCGGGCAGCAGCGCGATGCGCTCGCGCGAGAGGATGCCCACGGTCTCCGCCGTGGAGGGCAGCGCCATGACAAGGATATCCGTTTCGGGCAGGACGCTGTCCAGCTCCGCGATGGCATGAATGGCGGTAAAGGCGGGGTCGGAGGGCTTGACCGTGCGGCGCACGCCGTTGATGCACGCGGGGTGGAAGGCCTGCGCGCGGCGGGCAAACTCCGTGCCGATGTCGCCCGTGCCGAGCACAGTGATGCGCGCGCCATGCAGCGAGCGGATACCGCCGGAGAGCGTTTCCCAGCCGCCCGCGCGGATGATCTCGGTATACTCCATCTGGCGGCGCAGCAGCATCAGGCAGACCATGATGAGATGCTCGGAGATGGTGGTGCCGTAGGCGCCGGAGGAGTTGGTGAGCCGACAGTCGGGATTCTGGTACAGGCTCTCGTCGCAGAAACGGTCCACACCCGCCCAGCAGCAGCAATACCACTTGAGGCTTTTCGCGCTGCGGATGACCTTCTGCGAGCAGTGCCCGTAGAGGATCTCACAGTCGTCCACCCTGCCGACCGCTTCAGCGGACGAGGGGAAATACTCGATCTCATAGCCATATTTGGCTGCCGCCGCGTTGAGCTGACGCTCGTATTTGTCGTTGAGAAAGTCAATGATGACGCCGATCTTTTTAGCCATGCTGAGTGATCTCCTTTATAATTTGTTCCGCGCAGCGCATCCCATCCGCCGCGGCGGAGAGAATGCCGCCGGCGTAGCCGGCGCCCTCGCCGCAGGGATAGAGCCCGCGCAGAGCGGTTTGATAGGTGTTGTCGCGCACGATGCGCACGGGGGAGCTGGAGCGCGTCTCGACCGCGGTGAGCACCGCGTCGGGCGCGGCAAAGCCATGCAGCTTTTTCTCCAGCAGCGGCAGCGCCTCCTCCAGCGCCGCACAGACGAACGGCGGCAAGCAATCGTGCAGGTCGCACCAGCGCACGGCGGGGCGGTAGGTCGGTGTGACCCTCCCCGGCCCGATCGACGGACGGTGCGCGAGGAAATCGCCGACCGTCTGTGCGGGAGCGGCATAGCCCCCGCCGCCGAGGGCGTAGGCAGCCTCCTCCAGCCGACGCTGAAAGGCGACGCCCGCGAGCACGTCCGTGCCGCCGAAGTCCTCCGGCGTGACGGAGACGAGCAGCCCGCCGTTGATGTTTTCACCGTCGCGCGCCAGCTCGCTCATGCCGTTCGTGACCACGCGGCCCGCTTCGCTTGCCGCGGCGACGACCTGTCCGCCGGGGCAGACGCAGAACGAGAACACGCCGCGCCCCGCCGCCGTGTGGGCCGAGAGCTTATACGAGGTCGGCGGCAGCGAGGTGTGGCCCGCGTACTGCTTATACTGCTGCGCGTCCATATCGCTCTGGCGGTGCTCGATGCGCACGCCCACGGCAAAGGGCTTCGGCTCCATCGGGATGCCCGCATCACGCAGCATGGCGAAGGTGTCGCGCGCGCTGTGACCGACCGCGAGCACCGCGTGCTCCGCGGGGAGTGTATACGTTCCGTCGGGAGACGTGACCCGCAGCGCGGCGAGCCGTCCGCCCCTCTGCTCCAGTCCGGTGACCTGATGCGCGAAGCGCACCTCCGCGCCGAGGGAAAGCAGCTCCTGCCGCAGATTCTGCAAAACGGTGTAGAGTCGGTCGGTGCCGATGTGCGGCTTGGCGTCGATGAGGATGTCCTCGCTCGCGCCGAACGCGGCGAACTCCTCTAAAATATAGCGGTGGCGGACGTCCTTCGTGCCGGTGTTGAGCTTGCCGTCGGAAAACGTGCCCGCGCCGCCCTCGCCGAACTGGACGTTCGAGCGCACGTTCAGCTCGCCCGTTGCCCAGAAGCGCTCGACATCGCGCCGTCTCCGCTCGACGCATTCGCCGCGCTCGAGCAGGATAGGCCGCGCGCCGCAGCGGGCGAGCACCAGCGCCGCGAACAGTCCCGCCGGGCCCGCGCCGATCACCACAGGGCGCACGGCGGGAGGGGCGATCATCGGCGGCAGCTCGTAAAAGGCGGGCGCGTAGACGCTGACGCTTTTGTTTCTCGCACGGCGCAGCACTCTTTCCTCGTTCTCGAGCGCGGCGGAAACGGTATAAATAAACGTCACGCCGTCGCGCGCGTCGATGCTGCGGCGGAGAATGTGCAGCGTATGGAGGGGCGCTTTGACACGCGGCGCCGCCGCGGCGCGTTCGTATAATAACGCCTCGCTCTCGCCCGGGGCGAGCTTCAGCCCTTCGATCTTCAGCATGGCAGCGCTCCTTTCGCATTGGGAAATCGGCTTTATTGTAGTATATCCGAATGTCCCGCGCAAGCTATTTTTTCCAATTCGGCCATTCTTCAGGATTTCTTTATGGCCTATTCAAAAAAAGTTCAAAAAAATTCGTTCCGGCTTCACGAAATGGACATAAACAGGGGGTATCATCGGTAGCATCAAAAGAAAAATAAACGCTTCACGGCAAGGAGGCTTATCTATGTATTACGAAGACGAAAACAACCTGTACCATTACCGCTACCGCAAGGGCGACAAGGTGGAGAATGTCCGCGACGTGGACTACACCGAGGCGCCGAACACCGCGGCAAAGGCAGACCCCTGGGAGGAAAAGAAACCGACGAAGAATCGGCTGGGGCTGAAGATCGCCGCGCTGGCGCTCGCCTGCGCGCTCATCGGCGGCGCGGCGGGCGCGGGCATCACCCACGCCATTACCTCCGCGCACGGCTCGACGCAGATCGAGGTCTCCGACCGTCAGGTCGCCGAGGTCCGGCAGGTCAAGGTGGACGGCAAGCAGCAGCTCACCATGCCGGAGGTCTACGCCGCCAACGTCAACAGCGTCGTGAGCATCAACGTGTCCACCACGACGAACGTCTTCGGCCGCACGACAGAGTCCGCCGCCAGCGGCAGCGGCTTTTTCATCACCAAGGACGGCTACATCCTCACCAACTATCACGTCATCGAGGGTGCGAGCACCGTCAAGGTCACGGCCTACGACGGCACGACCTATGATGCCGCCGTCATCGGCGGCGACAAGGATTACGACATCGCCGTCATCAAGGTCGAGGGCACGGATTTCCAGCCGGTCGTGATCGGAAAGTCCGGCAGCGTGCAGATCGGCGAGACGGTCGCCGCGGTCGGCAACCCGCTCGGCGAGCTGACCTTCTCGATGTCGCAGGGCATCGTCTCCTGCGTGAACCGCGCGATCAATGTGGACGGCAAGCCCTTCAACATGATCCAGGTCGATTGCTCCATCAACCCCGGCAACTCCGGCGGCCCGCTCTTCAACAGCTACGGCGAGGTCATCGGCATCGTGTCGGCAAAGTATTCAAGCTACTCCAACACCACCGTTGAGGGCATCGGCTTCGCCATCCCCATCGACGATGTGCTCGCCATGGTCAAGGACATTATGACCGACGGCTATGTGACCAACAAGCCTTACATTGGCATCACACCGCAGAACATGACCGCACAGATGGCGCAGCAGTACCGCTACGATGTCACGCAGGGCGTGTTCGTCTGCTCGGTCGAGCCGGGCAGCGCCGCGGAAAAGGCTGGCCTTCAGATGGGTGACGTCATCACCAAGATCGGCGACACGGCGATCAGCGACATGAACGACCTGAACGCCGCGAAGAAGTCTTACCGCGCGGGCGATACCGTGACGCTGACCATCTATCGCGCGGGTGGAACGAAGGAGGTCGAGCTGACCTTCGACGCCGCTCCTCAGACGCAGGAGACGGCGCAGGACAACAGCCAGCAGCAACAGGGCGGCAATAGCGGCGGAAACGGCGGCTATTACTACAATCCTTGGGATTTCTTCAATAGCTTCTTCGGCAACGGCTACTACGGCAGCAGCTATTCCGGCGAGAGCCGCGACGCAGCCTGAGCAAAACAGCATCCGACATACCGGGGCGGCTCTTCGGAGCCGCCCTTTTTTGCCGCGTTTTGCCGCGCAAAAATAAGGACTTCCGCTTTTGGGAAAGCTGTGGTATAATTTTCTTCTATGAAACATGGAGAAGGAGGGAACGTCCATGCGCATCGGTACAGTGGAGATCAACTCGCAGCTCGCGCTCGCGCCGATGGCGGGCGTGACCGACGCGGCCTTCCGCGAGCTGTGCGCGTCCCTCGGCGCGGGGCTGACGTGCACGGAGCTCGTGAGCTCGAAGGCGCTGTGCTATCAGGATAAAAAGAGCCGCACACTGCTCGCGCCCTTTCCGGGCGAGCATCCGATGCAGGCCCAGATCTTCGGCAGCGACCCGGTCTGCATGGCCGAGGCCGCGCAGATCGCTATTGAGGCGAGCGGCGCGGACATTCTGGACATCAACATGGGCTGTCCGGTCGGCAAGGTCGTCAACAACGGCGACGGCTCGGCGCTGATGCGCGACCCCGAAAAGGCGGCGCGCATCGCCGAGGCGGTGGTCAAGGCGGTAAAGGTTCCGGTCACGGTGAAGATGCGCCGCGGCTGGGACAAGGGCAGCATCAACGCGCCGGAGCTGGCCGTGCTGCTCGAGAGCGTCGGCGTCGCGGGCATCACCGTCCACGGGCGCACCCGCGTGCAGATGTACGGCGGACAGGCAGACTGGTCGACCATCCGCGCGGTCAAGGAAGCGGTGAAGATCCCCGTTATCGCCAACGGCGATGTTTTTACCCCGGAAAATGCGATAAAAGCGTTGAAGCTCACCGGCGCGGACGCGGTGATGATCGGGCGCGGCTGCTTCGGCAATCCGTGGCTCTTTCAGCAGTGCAGAGCCGCGCTCGCGGGCGAGCCGATCCCGCCGCTGCCGCCGCTTGCCGAGCGCTGCGACGCGCTGGTGCGCCAGATCGAACGCAGCGCGGAGTTCCGCAATGAAAAGGTCGCGCTGCTCGAGGCGCGGCGGCACTACTGCTGGTATCTCAAGGGCGTAAAATACGCCAACTACTATAAAGACCAGATCAACCATATGGAGACGCTTGAGGATCTTTACCGCGTCACGGCGGGCATCAAGCGCGATCTGAGCGACTGAACACACGGAGCGGACATGAACGAGAGTGAACTGATCCAAGCCGCGCGAGGCGGCGACGAGGCAGCCTTTGAACAGCTCGTCCGGCTGCATGAGAAGAAAATATACAACCTCTGCCTGCGTATGTGCGGCAGCAGCGAGGACGCGGCGGAAGCCGCGCAGGATACCTTCCTCGCCCTCTGGCGCGGACTGGAGGGCTTCCGCGAGGATGCGGCGCTGTCCACCTGGCTCTACCGTTTGGCGAGCAACGCCTGCATCGACCTGTTGCGGCGCAACAAGCGCACGGTGGACGGCATATCGCTCGACGACGAGGACGTACACCTCGAGGTGTGCGACCGTGCGCCCACGCCGGAGGAGCACGTCGAGGGCCGGGAGACGCAGCGGCTGGTGCGCGAGGGGCTTGCCGCGCTGCCGGAGGATTACCGGCGCGTGCTCGTGCTGCGCGAGCTGCATCAGCTCAGCTATGCGGAGATCTGCGAGGTCACGGAGCTGGAGCTCGGCACGGTGAAGAGCCGCATCAACCGCGCGCGGCTGCTGCTGCGAAATTATTTGGCGGCAGACGGGAACTTTTTTGAAAAGCCAGCGTCAAAGGTTACAGAATGTAATCAGACTGTCGGAGGGGAGAGGAACGCAATATGAAGGAATGTGAAGAATTTGCGCCGCTGCTCTCGGCCTTTGTTGACGGAGAGCTGACGGAGGAGGAGCGTGCGGAGGTGCTCGCTCATGTGAGCGAATGCGAGAAATGCAGAAGGCTGCTCGGCGAGCTGACGGCCCTGCACGCCGCCCTCGGCGAGCTGGAGGACGAGGACGTGCCCGCAGGCTTCACGGAGGGCGTGATGGCGGCGGTGCGCGCGGAAAAGGCGGCAGCAAAGCCGCAGGTGAAAAAGCGGAGCACGTGGCGGCGGTGGATGCCGATGGCGGCCTGCGCGGCGATCGTCGCACTCGCGGCGGCGGTAACGATCCCGCGAACGGCGATGAAGCAGGAAGCAAACGACGCTGCGCCTGCCGCGCCTGCCGCACAGGAGGATCAGGCGATGTTTTCGATGGCGGCGCCGCCCAGCGATCCGCTGCCCGATACGGACGCCGAGGTGGAATATCCCGAGCAGCGCTGTGAAACGGTGCAGTCCAGCCCGTATTATGACCGCCAGCTTGGCGGCGCGGCGGCGGACGGGTTCAAGACCGCAAACGCACCCGCTGACTTGGAAAACGGCAGCCCAGAGGCAGAATACTACTGCGAGACCGCTCCCATCGGCGAGAGCGGCGAGGAGGGCAGCCTGCTCACCGCGTGGTACGGTCCCGTGGTGCTTGAGCTGTACGGCGCGGGCGCGACGGACTATGTGCTCTCAAGCGGCGGCGTGAAGGACGGCGACGCGGGCTTTTACTATGCCCCTATCGCCGCGCTGCGCGACCTGCCGGAGGGCCTCGGCATGAGGCAGGCGCAGGCGGAAACGCTCGCACTTGCCCCCGCGGACGCGGAGTGGGTGCTCGTCTATCCCAATGACTTCAGCGAGGTGCCGCAGCCGTGAAGAAGCGTTCGCTGTGGCTCTGCCCTTTGGCTATCGCGGCCATCGTCACGCTGGACCAGTGGGTGAAGGCCTATATCGTGACCCATTTCGCCGTGGGCGAGAGCAAGCCCTTTCTCCCACAGCTGCTGCGGCTGCACTATGTGCGCAATTTCGGCGCGGCATGGTCGAGCTTTTCCGGCGAGCGCTGGCTGCTCATCGGCGTGACGGGCGTGGGGATGCTTGCGATGGTATGGCGGCCCGCGCGGACTGTGCGGGTCCCGTGCGGGGTGCGGGCGCGGTCTGGCGTGTTCGGCGGCGGCGTGGGAAATCTTATTGACCGCGTTCGCCTCGGCTATGTGGTGGATATGCTCGACTGCGCGTTCATCGAGTTTCCGGTTTTCAACGTTGCGGACTGCTTTGTGGTCTGCGGCACCATCGCGGCACTCGTTTACTACATTTGGATCTACCCGAACACCGACGCGAAGAATTGGGAGAAGGACCATGGAACCGATCCGGCTCAGGGCAAGTGAAGAAAGCAAAAATCAAAGGCTCGACGCATTTCTTGCGTCGAGCCTTGACGGCTTGACCCGCTCGCAGGCGACGCGGCTCATCGAGAGCGGCGAGGTCGCGGTGAACGGGAGAGCCGTCAGCAAAAGCTATAAGCTCGCGGGCGGCGAGGACATCGCCGTGACGCTGCCCGAGCCGGAGCCGGTCGAGGCCGTGCCGCAGGACATTCCGCTCGATGTGGTGTACGAGGACGCGGACGTGATCGTGGTCAACAAGCCCAGCGGCATGGTCGTCCACCCCGCGCCGGGACACCCGGACGGCACGCTCGTCAACGCACTGCTGTACCATTGCGCAGGAACGCTCTCGGGCGTCGGCGGCGCGCTGCGCCCGGGCATCGTCCACCGCATCGACCGCGACACGAGCGGTCTCATCATCGCGGCGAAGAACGACGCGGCGCACCAGTACCTCTCCGCACAGCTCGCCGACCACACGCTCGCGCGCACCTACGAGTGCATCGTTGTGGGCGCTCTGCGCGAGGACCGCGGCACGGTGGACGCGCCCATCGCGCGCCACCCGACCGACCGCAAGCGCATGGCAGTGGTCGCCGGTGGACGCGAGGCGGTCACGCATTGGGAGGTCATCGCCCGCTATCCGGGCTATACCCACGTCCGCTGCCGGCTCGAAACGGGACGCACGCACCAGATCCGCGTCCACATGGCCTACATCGGGCATCCCATTCTCGGCGACACGGTATACGGCGCAAAGAAGGAGGTCCCCGGCCTGACGGGGCAATGCCTGCACGCGGTCGGCCTGCGCTTTCTCCATCCGCGCACACACGAGGTCATGGAGCTTTCCTGTCCCCTGCCGGAGGAATTCACAAGGATGCTGCAAAAAATCAGGAAATAAATTGCACGCGATACGGCACCAAACAGGGGGAGCGTTCTCTATGGCAGAGAACGCTCCCCTTTTGCTATGCTGTTATTTGCACAAATATGAGAACCAGCCCTCGCTCTCGCGGGCCTCCATGATCGCCCAGCCTGCAAGACGCAGCGCGTCCGCGACCTCGACCGCGCGGTCGTCGATGATGCCCGAGCAGAGGAACAGCCCGCCCTTTTTCAGCAGCGGCCGCACCTGCGGCGCGAGCGCGATGATGACGTCCGCCACGATGTTCGCCACGACGATGTCATAGTCTCCGCCGAACTCGCGCGCGAGCCTTTTGTCGCTGAGCACATCGCCCGCGCGGACGGTGTAGTGCTCCCGCCCGATGCCGTTGAGCGCGGCATTCTCGTAGGCGACGCCCACGCACTTGTCATCGATGTCGCAGGCGAAGGCGTCCCGCGCGCCCAGCAGCAGCGCCGCAATGGAGAGGATGCCGCTGCCGCAGCCGAGGTCGAGCACCTTTTCGCCGCCGCGGATGTGCTTTTCGAGTGCCTGAAGGCACAGTCGTGTGGTCGCATGGCTGCCCGTGCCGAAGGTCAGCCCGGGATTCAGGATGAGCTTCACGCGCTCCGTCGGCTTCGCCTGCTCCCACTCGGGAATGACCAGCAGGCGCTCGCCGATCTCCATGGGCTTATAGAACTGCTTCCAGTTGTTCTCCCAGTCGGCGTCCTCCACGTTTTCCATCGTGAGGAGCAGCGGCGCGTATTCGGGATGCTGCTTCTTGAGCGCCGAGAGCGCGATGCGCACCTGCGCCAGCGTGGAAAAACCGCTCTCGCTTTCTTCGAGGTAGAAGGTCACGCGGCATTTGCCGTGCTTCTCCGCCAGCAGCTCATCGTCCACATAGTCCCAATACTGGTGGTTGTTTTCGAGAAAATCCTTAAAGTCTGCCTCATCGTCGATGACAAGGCCCTCGACGCCCTGCTCGCGCAGCAGCTCGCTGACCGGCTCCAGACCGGCGCGGGCGGTGTCGATATGCAGCTCCAGCCACTTCATCGCTGCGTCCCCACGAAGAACAGCCCCAGCGTGCCGCAGCCGGTGTGCGCGCCGATCACGGGGCCGATGAAGTCTGCGCGGACGTCCGTCACGCCGAAGCGCTCCTCCAGCAGCTCCTTGACATACGCCACAGAGTCGGGGCAGTTGGCGTGGCAGATGAACAAGGGCTGGTTCTTGTCCGGCTCGACGCCCAGCTCCTCCACCTTGTCGACCAGCGCCTTGAGCGCAGCCTTGGTGCCGCGCGCCTTGCTCATGGGAATGAGCCTGCCCTCGCTGTCGGTGTGCATGACGGGCTTGATGCCCAGCATCGTGCCGACGAAGGCCGCCGTGGCGCTCACGCGGCCGCCGCGCTTGAGGTGGTTGAGATCGTCCACGATAAACCAGTGGCATTGGGTCTGGAGGATGCTCCTCACATATGCCGCCAGCGTCTCGATGTCGGGGTTGCTCCTCCGGCGCTCCTGTACCGTGCGGTAGAGCAGCATCCCCTGTCCGCGCGAGGCGGAGAGGGAGTCGATGACGACGATCTTCGCGTCGGGGTACTCTCTTTTCAGGTCCTCCGCCGCGATGCAGGCGGACTGGTAGGTGGTGGACAGTGCGCCGGAGAAGCAGATGCACAGGATATCCTTGCCCGCGTCGAGCGCCCTGCGCATCGCCTCGTCGAACTGACCGACATTGGCGGCGGCGGTGGTGCTGTTCTCGCCCGCAGCGATCTTTGCGAAAAATTCCTCGGGGGACATCTCGGCATGGTCGGGCGTGTTGAGATAGGTTTTGCCGTTGATCGTAAAGGAAAGCGGCAGAACGGTAAGCCCGAGCTCGTCGACCTCCTGCTGGTTCAGGTCGCAGCAGCTGTCGGTCATGATAATATAGTCACGCATGGCGTTCCTTTCCGGGCCGCAGACAAACGGCCCCTTTTGGGGAATAGAGTCGATTCTTCCTTAGAATGGCAGTATTGTAGCAGAACGTTAAGATAATATCAATCATTTTCTGTAAACAATGCGTTCCGCTCACTTTCCGACGCAGAAGCGTTCAAAAATGCGCGTCACCATGTCCTCGCGCGCCGTGCGGCCGGTCAGCTCACCGAGCGCGTCAAGCGCACTCTCGGCCTCGGTGAGCACCACGTCGGGCGTCAGCCCGGCGGTGAGCGCCTCGTGCGCCGCACGGACGCTCTCGAGCGCACGGCGGATGGCTTCGGCCTGCAGGGCGTTGGTGAGCAGCGTACCGGCGGCGGACGGCTCGGGGTAGAGCGCCTTTACCGTCTCCGCCAGCGCATCAAAGCCCTCGTGCGTCACGCTGGATATCGAAATGACCGCTTCAGGCATACGCCAGTCCTCGTCGGGGACTGCGCCCATCCCGCCGCCGAGGTCAGATTTGGTCACAAGCAGCAGCCACGGCTTGCCGCTCTTCGCGGCAAGCTCCAACGGGGCGAGCATTTCCGATGCACGCTCCTCCAGCAGCGGCGATTCAGCGCTGCCGTCCAGCAGCGCGAGAATAAGATCGGCGCTCTCGACCGCGCGGCGCGAGCGCTCCACGCCGAGCCGCTCCACGGCGTCGTCTGTCTCGCGGATGCCCGCCGTGTCGATGAGCCGCAGCAGCACGCCGCCGACCACCGCCTTCTCCTCCACGGTGTCGCGCGTCGTGCCGGGAAGGTCGGTGACGATGGCGCGGTCGTAGCCCACAAGCGCGTTGAGCAGCGAGCTTTTGCCCGCGTTCGGCGCGCCGACGATGGCGGTCGCCGCGCCGCTTTTGAGCACGCGTCCGCGCGCAAAGGTGCCGAGCAGCGCCGCGAGCGTTTGTTCGCTCTCCGTGAGCGTCCGCTCCGTCTCGGCAAGCGTGAGGTCCTCGATGTCCTCGTCTGGATAGTCCACCACGGCGTAGAAGCGGCTGGTGAGGCTCAGCAGCGCGTCGTAGACCTGTTCGAGCGGGCGGCGCAGCGCGCCGTCCACCTGGGCGGCGGCGTTCCGCGCCGCCTCGGCGGTCTCGGCGTCGATGAGGTCGATGACCGCCTCCGCCTCGGTGAGATCCATTTTGCCGTTCAGAAACGCGCGCTCGGTAAACTCTCCCGCCCGCGCCTGCCGCGCGCCTGCGGCAAACGCGGCGCGCAGGACCTCCTGCAAAACGACCGGCGAGCCGTGGCAGTGCAGCTCCGCGCTCTCCTCGCCCGTGTAGCTGTGTCCGGCGGAGAACACCACCGCCAGCGCGTGGTCGAGCGTGCGGCCCTCGGCGTCGCGCACCGTGCCGTAGGTCATGCGCCGCGGCGGAAGCTCCACAGCCGAACGACCGTTCACCGGCGTGAACAGCGCCGCGAGCACGCGCCGGGTCTCCGCGCCGCTCAGGCGCACGATGCCGACCGCGGCGGCCGCGGACGCGGTGGCGATGGCAGCAATGGTGTCGGGCATAATGCTTCCTCCTTGATGTTAGCCGGTATTTGCCTGTATGATACCACAAAACGGAAAAATTGAAAAGGG
>ENA-UESH01001901-UESH01001901.1-human-gut-metagenome-genome-assembly--contig:-NODE-1901-length-13101-cov-5.735488_pt1 | contig 13101 bp, 11 predicted proteins | sample MGYA00243001_ERZ508002 | MGnify/ENA primary metagenome ERZ508002 (study PRJEB26167, sample SAMN06115447) | human gut metagenome | host: Homo sapiens | place: China:Anhui | collected 2015-08-07... | reverse complement strand
TGACCGGCCCGAAAAGCCCAAACCCAAGCTGAAGTTATAGCTCCTGTAACCGAAGCCATAAAGACAACCCCACTCCGCCGGCTTCCCATGAAACAGCGAAGTGGGGTTTATACTATACATATAATCGAAATTTTACCGCTGTAAAGTTTGCAACGGTAAAATTTCAGAAATCATGAATCAAATGTGAAATTCCACTATTCTCAGAGCAGACTTACTATCTCGGCCCTATAAATCTGTCTCCATTAAAATGAATCATGTGATCTGGATTTTCCGCTATCCAAACTTCGGTTTCCCATGCAATATCAGCCACATGTTTCTTGAACTCGATTTTGTCAGGAAAAGCGGTAACATATACTTTCCCCGCTTTGCATTCTTTCGTAAAATCTTCCAGCTCGATTACACGTTTGGGAGATACCGGCCCATGCGAAGCAACCACTTCGATTAGGAATAGCCACTCTTTATTATCGTCATAAATGACAATATCCGGTAGTTTGCTGTGTTCTGTGATTGGAATGCCAATTTCTTTTAAAAGCTCCTTGTTACAATAAAGGTCTTTATTGGCAGTATCACCGATATAAAGGACTTTTGCGCCTGCCGCAAAACGGGGTGCAAACTCATTAATGACCGCCGCCTGTACTTCATTATGCTTGCCCGGAGACAGTTTAAACTCCATATCTTCAATAATAACCGGCATCATTCTATACCAATTTTTCTCAATTCCCTTATTCTGTCACTTTATCTTCTATCTCTAAACAGAACAAATCCAAACTCCTATTTTTTTGCCGACACTGCTTCAGCTTTTTCCGCATATCCTTGGCAATATAGATATAATTCAAATTTTTCTTATCCGTATCTATATAGTTATTTTTTTTCTTGCCATCAATTCGATTGATTAAATAATGCAGATGTTCTTTCGGATTAGCATATTGTGCGGTTTCCTTACAAGAAGTTTCAAATAAAGGTATTAACCAAGCATCGGTTTCCTCTATGGCAATTGCGTACGCTACCTTATCTCGATATGCTTCAGGAACAATTTCAACTATTTTTTGTTTTACCGTAGCATGAAGTTGTTCACAATATTCCCTCCAATCCGTACCCTTGGTACGCAATGGTTCCGCTATATCATACCCGACTTCTCCACGTTCTGCCGTATCTATTTGAACAACCAATAAAGCATCTTCAGTCAAACCATCAAAGAATGGCTGAAGCAAGCGTTCATCTCCGCATGACTGTAAAACCAGATTCCAGTTACTGAAACTCAACTCATTCAAATCGGTTTCATCATACTGTTCACGGGGACGCAACTGTACGACATCGCTACCATCAATACCTTTCAAAGCCTTTAGGACAGCTTTTATCACGGCTACATCCGCATTCCCTTCTGCTATTATTCCTAATCTCATACTGTCAGAAGTTGTTAGGAACACCGCCAATCAATCCTTTCATCCACATTTCAGAAAGCATCATGCGATAATCTCCGGTCTGTTCTTTAGTTTGAATGCGTTTGGCTTGTGTTTTCCCCTCGTCATTACGAGTCACGACAAATAATCGTTGGCTGTCATCATTCAAATTCAATCCATCTAATATGGCCGGGTTGTGGGTGGTAATCAAAACTTGTTTGCCGTTCTTTACCGCCAATTCACAAATCTTCTTCATTAAGAATCTGCATAAACGAGGATTAAGACCATTTTCAATGTTATCTATGGCAAAGAAATCCGGCGTTTTTTTACTGATAAATAATGTTAGATAGAATAACAATTCCAATGCACCTTCATTGGCATTTTCCGCAGAAAATAAATTATTCTTCTTTTGCATGAATTTATCTCTAAAATAAAGATTGGACTTGCTTCGACCTAATTTATATCCTTGCATCTTGTACATATCTTCACTGTCAAAGAATATATCCTCAATCCAAGAAATATATTCTTTAGCGGATTCTTTGATTTGAATAATTTCTTCCTTAGGAAGATTGTTTAGCAAGACATCCAATCCTTCTCCGTTAACTCCTAACGGATATTGCAGGCTTTCAGAGGTCAATCCGCGAAGTGCATTGATAGATAAAGAATAGATAAGATATTTAGAAACATAAGTTCTTAACATCTCTGTTTTTTTGACGACATCATCCGCATCTGCGTCTTCACGATTTTCCCCGGTTGAGTAAGCGGCAGCCCAAGTGGAATATATATCTTCCGGTGTCGGATTATATACTGTATATTTGATACGTGCACTTTCTGTACCAGACACATTCACACTGATAGTACTATTAGCCATTTGTCCATAAAAGGAACTTACCATTAAATCAGGCTTGGCTATTCGGATACCTTTCTGCACCATAGCATTGACCTCTATTTGGCAGGCACGTTCTGCGGCAACCATTCCTACGGCTTCCAATATATTCGATTTACCGGAACCATTGGCTCCAATAAATACATTGACATTACCTAATGGTAAATCAGCTGCTGTTATAGACTTGAAATTTTTTATGGTTATCGTTTTTATCATATCCTTTGTTTTATGCAAGCACTTAATATTCAACACATATTAAGTCATTACTTTACGACAAAGATACTGATTTTCCGTTATAACAATGAATTAAAAAGTATATTTTTAGATATATACTGTCCGGCATTAACTTTTCAATCGTACAAGAATCGCTTTTCTCCTAAAAAATATTCCGGTTTTTACGCCACGAAACTGGAATATTTTTAGGTGTACACATAAAAAATGATACCCCTCCGGACCGCTGTCCTTTGGAGTATCACCATTCGAACAAGAAAAGAAACTTCATCCTGTTTCACAACTGTATGAAGTCATTGCCATGACAAACACCAATACGCAGTTTGGGATTTCCTGCCTCACGGCAGTAATTTCACCGGTACAAAGCAAAAACATGGACTTATTCTTTCGGCAGCGGATAGCTCTCGGACAGCTTGTCCTCACGTGCCTGCCGTTTTATCTCGTTCTCGTCGAAGTTGTTGCGGATGAACTCGTGCAAGTCCGACTCCTTGTAATATGTCTTGTGATATATCGAATAGAACTTCAACACCCCGTTATTCCGGTATCGTTGCAGCGTGCGTTTGCTGATGCGCAACAACAGGCATACTTCCTGATTGTCGTACAGACGCTCTCCGTTCAGGTAGTTCAGGTGCTTTTCCCTCGTTTCCGCCTTGTCCAGCTTCCGTGAGATGCGGTACAGCTCACCCATGATACGTTCCATCCATGCTTCAAATTCCGTTTTATCTACTAACATACGCTTTCCTCCTTAAAAGTTCCCGATAACATAATAGCTCTGGTTATCGGATGATTTCAGAATGATTTCTTTCTCACGCATGAACCTGATGTAGCTTTTCGCCGTACGTTCCTTCACCTCCAGTATCGACTGGATTTCTTCCGCAAGCTCCACATAAGTAACAAAGCGCCTCCGGCTGAATACCTCTTTGGCCACCGCTACAAGCTCGTCCTCTTTGCGCTTGTCCTTTTCCTCTTTCGGCTTTTCGCCCAGATAGACATGCATGGCCTTTTCCTTATCCCACGAAAACTGCATGATAGGCACATCCAGCGGACTTCCATCCCTTACTTTCAGAGCTTTCACCACCGATACGGCCGGATCGCTGTCCTTCTCTATTGAAAGGATCGCCGCAGCCTTCCGCTGCAACTCGCTTCCCAAGTGTCCCCTCAGCTTCAGCCCGTTGGGGATAAAATGCAGTACCGTTACGATACACGTCTTGTAGATACCGGCCAACCGGTACAGTTCTTCCACGACGGCTATGCTCTCCGCTTCATCGTTGGCGCATTTTATCAAATCCGCAATCCCGTCTATCACCACCAGATGAACACCGCCGTATTGATAATGGTACTTGTCCAAGCTCTGGATAATGGAAAGCAGGCGTTCTTTCCGGCTCATTCCCGTAAGACAATACGCCTTGAACCATTCCGGCATCGCCTCACGTCCGCATCGCCGCAGCAGGTTGCTGATATTCTTATACAGCTGTACTTCGCTCTGTTCCGTGTCATAGAACAGTACCGCCTTGTTCCTGCTGTTTTCGTGGAGCGTAACGCCCAGCGCATCCACATCCGTTCCGGTGGGACGGATAGCACCGGCAATCAGTGCCGCCACATAGTTACTTTTTCCCGTGCCTTCTCCGCCGGTGATACAAAGCAGGTTGCCTTGAGTTCCGAGAGGCACGTCATTTACCGATACGATCATCTGTGCAATGGGAGGCGGGTTCTTGAAATCCACCTCGCAGGATTTCAATGCCGACATGGTTTCGCTGTATAAGGTTTCCAGATAGTCCAGAAAGAGCTTTATCAAATCCTCACGGCTGTTCCCAAGCATGAAGTAGTCCGATACATCCTTTTCCGTCTTTGTACCGGCAAGCGGGAGCAACAATCGTTTAACCCCGTATTCCTTCAGCTCCTCTTCACGCTTCGCCGAGCTTTTCAGCCCGGTACTGTCCACATCATAGAGGAGGATGATATGTTTGAACCGGAACGAAAGCCGGTGTATGACAGCCGCAGGGATAAAAGCCGTTTCCGAATTGAAACAGATCGCATGGAAGCCGTGTGCCGCCAGACTCATCACATCCTTTTCCCCGCCTGTGATAAAGAGCAGATCACCCTTTGCCGGCAGCTGCTCCAGCCCGAAACAGTAGTTGTCGCCAAAATCACCGGCATACAGGAACCGCATTTGTGAACACGGACGGTAAACCTTGATATGCTGTTTCCCCATATATCCGAACATCGGTTCATCGACGCTTGTCATGCAGGAAAAAGGCTTCCTTTCCTGGTTCTCGCTGCTGAACTTCTTCAGCGACACCGTCCGGTACGCTTTCAGAACATTTTCCCCGATTCCCGATTTACCCCAAAAGGCAAGTTCCGCAGCCGTAAAGGGCTTTTGCACGACAGTATAAGGCCGGACGCTTTTCGCTTTCGGTTCTTCCGATACCACTTCACTCTTTTGGGGTACTTTGCTATGGCTCACATGATATTCCTCATGTGCGGACAGCCCCAAATGCAGATCGCGGTTTATCATTTCCATGATCTCGACAAACTCTTTAGGCTCCTTGCAGCTAAGGCCGTTCAGCCTGCCCACCAGTTCAAAGCAGTCCCCCGAATAATCCTCATTCCCGAAATCCTTCATTTTAAATACACCGGCCTTGCGTTCGTAATAAATATTGCACGAAGCCTTCGTATCCTTATAAAAAGGGTTCAGGAAGTTCTTTCCCACCTTGAAGTCCACCGGCAGGTAATAGCGGAATACGGAAATGCCCTTTTCCGTCATTTTCAGTATATCATCCTTTCTTATCATTGCCGGTTCTCGTTAGGTAGTTCTTGCGAAAATCCTCCAATGTTTGAGGCTTGCACCGAATGGTACGCTCTTCCAGACAGCGTTCGACCTCCGACAGCTTGTACATACACCGTCCACGCAGCATGGAGTAGCTGATCAGGTTTTCATCCCTCAGGCGTTGCAATGTACGTGTACTGATCCCCAACGCTTCCGCCAGTTGGTTGCTGTCCAGCCAAGCCTCCTTTTTTTCTTCCGAAGGCAGCTGCGCTTCGGCTACATACCCGGCGATTTTTTCAATCTTCCCTACAAGCGCTTTATACGCTTCACTTTCAAATGTAATAACTTCCATAACAAACTTAATTTTTAATGTTTGCTGCAAAAGAATAACAATAAAAGGCAGCGCATGGGATACTATACGTGTACTACACCATGATTTTTTCGGTTCAGCGAAAAAGGAGGGGGAACCGCTTCACATAAACGGTGGTATCGAGGCGGACGGCAAGGCTGTAGGACTGATGCAGCATCCGCCCGGTGCAAGGGGCAAACCTATCCATATATATAGGTTCGCCTCTTGCACTGGGGATCTTTTTTTTAAAGATTTAATAATCAAATGTTTGGAAAATAAAAAGTAATGCTCTATCTTTGCGGCATCAGAGAACGGCTGACAAACGAATGCCTCTCACTGACAACAAGCGTTCCTATAAATCGTTACTAATTCGTTACGGTACAATTTTTTAAGGTTTACAAGAGCTTATAAATCAAAGATATAGACCGCTACGGTGAAAACCCCAGGCGGATCACTGAAAGAAAAAAGATGTAACAATTAGCAATCAAATTATTACATCTTTTTTTATTTTACTTAAATATACCCGATTGGTTGACGCCAAACTTCGAGTTTTCGTAATTATTTTTTCAAACTATAGTCAATTGAATATTCCTCAACACATACTTCGACAATTACGAGACCTTTCATGTGAAGAAACCGCCAAACAGCTTGGTATGAATGTTAAGCGACAGATGATGTCTTGCCCATGGCATACTGATAAAAAACCAAGTCTGGGATTTAAAGGGAATCATTGGAAATGTTTCTCATGTGACAGAGGTGGAGATGCTATTGAATTAGTGCGTCAATTATACTCACTTTCTTTTATTGATGCATGTAGTGTTTTATGTGAAAAATTCAACATTAGACTTCGAGATTATCCCTCTGATAGTATTTATATTCCAAAACTCAAGAAGATTAACAAGGAAAACAACCTAAAAGAAAAGGAATTGTTTGATAGAGATGTTGCACAAGCCATTATAGACAATACTTCTTTGGGATTATCTGCCACACGCTTTCTGTATGGAGAACGTAAATTATCTTCAACTATTTGCGAATCTTTACATATACATTCGTTTGAATTAGAAGATACACAACTTAGAACGACTTTAGTAAAGCAATTTGGCTTAGACAGACTTAAGCGTTGCAAGGTCGTTAACGAGCGAGGATACTTAAATATTAATACGCCTTCCTTGATTATTCCATATTACGATTCATACAAACATTTGATTGGATTGCAGACTCGATATCTCGGAGAGCAAAATAAAAACTACTTCATCCCAAGATTTAAACGAATATGCAATTCTAATATGAGAATCTTCAATATGCAAATTCTTTCAACTCTTGTCCCTGATAGTAAATTATTTATCGCTGAAGGAATTACAGACTGTGTTGCTATGCTGACAAGAGGCTTTAACGCGATAGCCATCCCTAGTGCTTCATCTATACCAACAACCGACCTCACCTCTTTAGCTAAATACGATTTATATATGATACCAGATAAAGACACAAGTGGACAGTTAGCGTTCGAGAAATTACATAGACTTTTTCTTAGACTAGACAGACGCCTGAAGTGGATAGAACTTCCATCTCAATATAAAGATTTCGCTGAATATCATATGAGAAATTCTGTAAAATAATACTATGAACAATACGACATTTCAAAAGGAAAACTCTCAAAAAAGCATAGCATTCAAGAATTTCACAAGAGAAGTCCTTAACACTCTTGTGAATCGAGAATCAATACAACGACTATCTATTGAGGAGATTGAGACCGACGAATCAACAATGGAAACAAAGCAATCTTATGAAATAGACATACGATATAAAGAAGAGAAAGAATTAATTCAATCAATGTTGTTTGATACCCAATTGAAACAGCTTATGAACTCTGTATACAATCAGAAATATGATTATATGATCGGATTTCATGCCTATATATCCTCCAATCCAAATTTCAAATATGGATTTGGTTGTTTTGTTGAAAAACTAAAGGAATTTAATTACTCACTCGAACAATGGGATAAGTTTCTTGATATGATAGTATCAGATATCCAAAAGCTACCACCAATTTTAATCGATCAAATGATTCTTGTTGAGTTTGAAAGTATCATTAGATTATCTATTAAAAATAACAGTATTATAAATGCAAGTTTTGATTTGCAAAATTTGGCAAAAGCTTTTTCTCTTGAGAAAGCCGATTATAGATTCAATCTATTTCTATCTGAATTCACAAAAAATCGAGACTATAAAATCGAACTATTTGATTCAGGAAGAAGCAATGGAACTGGCACAAAAAGTGGCTTATATAATTGTATATCAAAATTTAATGAACTGGTAAGAAATCATTTTAACTACAAAAATGAAGGACACAAAACTCTATAAAACAATAGTTTCAAAAGAGAATCTTTATAAGGCAATCTACGCCTTGGAATCATACATTTCTGAACGAAATCTGTTGAAATCAGAAGATTTAGAACGCAATTACGTGATAAATTCGATTTTGAAAATATATCAAATATTATCACAGCGTGTATGAATAAACTAGAGTTTATTCTTAACTCCAAAAATGAACTTTTTGATGTTCAAGTTTATTTCAAATTAAAAAAACTAAAGTCTGACAAGTTCCACAAAGAGACAATTACATACCGTCCATTACACACAGCTAGTCTTATAGACCAAATTTGCATGGCTGCGTTATTAATTCCACTCATGTATGATGACACCAATGGAACAAGAAATTTGTCGGAATTGTCTCGAATGATTCCCCATAACTTTTTTGGAAATATACCATCAAAAAATGTTGAGCATCTATTCATAAATTGGTCCGAGAAATATCGGCAATATTCAAAAGTTATAAACGATAAGGGTCGACAATATGCCAAAACAAGAGAATATGATAAAGAAATTACTTTTGACCTTAAAGACTTTTTCCCATCTATTGACCCTAGTAGAATACTCAATTATATATGGGTAAAGTTATCAAGCAAATACAAGACAGATGAAGAACAAAAATGTTTGAAAACAGTTATCACAAAACTATTATACTTTCGTATCAAAGAACAGAATCTTGATAATTGGCTCGACGTGTATTACCCTAACATGTCCATTTCTGCTAAGGATGGATACTATATATCACGAGGTATAGCGCAAGGGTTACCTCAGTCTTACTTCTTTGGGAATCTGTGTATGATTGACGTAGCTGAAAAGATGAAAGCAACTAATGGGCTCGACAACTCTGATTCCTATTTTTATGTAGATGATTCTGTTGTGTTTACAAAAAGTATAGAGGAATCTAACTTCCCGAATTTAATTGAAGAGCTTAATAGTAACGTCATAGAATCTCCATATGAGAAATTGGAGCCGCTACTACCAGAAGAAACAATAAAAGCAATTTCCTCTATCACATATGGAGTATCTTTCCATAAAGAAGGTAAAAGTTCAATTTGTGATATTGAAGATGCATTTAATGGTCTAGAACATTTATTCCTCGTACAAAGACCGGTTTCAATGGGTGGATGGCTTCAAGGGAACATCGATGAAGTTGACGATAATGTTGCCTTAAAAAAACTTACAGCACTTCAACAAGCTGTTGATAACGAAATAAACAATATAAAAGAAAACAAGGAAAAGCAACATGCCAATAAACCTGAGTGGGGCGAAACAAGGCTCAAATGGCTCAGACGCTATAAACGGTATTTCCTATTTCGAGAACGTAAACTTCAGCTTAATATTAATGGTGGCTTAGATAAGCAGCTGTGTGAAAACTTTAGAACAACATTCAAGTTTGATGAAGTCATAAAAACAACAGGGATTCTATCTGAGAAATTGGTTAAATCCATTTTTGAGAACTTTGAAGAAGAAATTTTCAAAACAGAAATAGAACTGATAGGAAATGAAATGCTCGATAGTCAAAAGCACAAGTTCTTTGATGAAGTCAGAGAGTTTGAAAAAAAACTTACTGAATACAACTGTGATAAAAACAGAACTAAAGAATTTCTATATTATAATAGGTTGACCAAAACATTGGAAAACGTCAGTTGCATTTTCCCAACAGGATACGAGGGACTCATAAAAATTGTTCGTCGCCACCGTCCATTCCGAGTGCCCAGCAAATTCATCGAGGCAGTTGCTTCTTTCGGAGATTCTGATTCCTATTCAAGTTGGAATAGATTCCCATTCTTAGCAACATATAATCCAGATAATCATCTGAAGAATAGTGAAGATAATAAACGATATTTCCCTTTATGGAGTAAGTTCATTTTTGATAATTCAACTGATTTTAAACGCCGAATACTCAATACTTGCTTCTCGTTATCTTGCGACATTATTCCTGGAGATAACCTTGCTATACTAAAAACGGATATAAAGCCTGTTAGATATTTTGAACTACGTCTCCTCTCTATGCTGAGAAATCGAAGATTTAACCTTCAAGATTTCTGTGAATTTTCCCGAACATTCACTACCACTGACTTAAACGAGAATATGGAAATTGACTTGGGGCTGTTAGAAGCATTAGGAATATTCCGACAACGAGTTCAAGATCCACACAAGATTGATAGTTTGATTCAGACTCACAGGTTGGTGAAGAGCCTATGGCATAATGGCTCGAAATTCCTAAACGCTTATACCTTGCACAATCAGGAACATGCGATCAATCTGATAAAGAATGTCATTCGACTGATAAACAATATTGACTTCCTCAATTTAAAAGCAAATGATTTTTTCTTGCTATTCCAAGCTTGTTATCTTCACGACATCAGTATGGTAATTCATCCTGATGTAGCATCGTTTAATGCGTCATCTCATGAGGCGGAGTGTCTTATAGGAAAATGGCTTAAATACTCTGTAGAAATTTCTCGCGACTTGGATAAAGCTTTTGTCGAAACCAAATTTTCTTTAGATGCTATTCATAAACTCCGAAAGAAAGTTGGGTTATATTTAATTGAATCATTCCAAAATGTGTTTGATTTCTTTGAGAATAAAGTAAGAAGCACACATCCTAATGATAGTGCCCAATATATTCGTCAATGGCAATCCAAAATGCTTAAATTCTTGACAGAAACTGAAGCAGACACAGTAGCCACAGTATCTCACAGTCATGGATGGAATACAAATGATGTCTATACACTGAAATCTGCTGCTAAAGATGAGTTGGTCAGCCTTAAGTACATGATGATTTTAATCCGACTGGCAGATTTACTTGATTTAGCCAACGACCGTATCGACTATTATCTACTTCGCGAAAACCGCTCTCAGATGGGGCTCGTATCACGCTATCATTGGATTTCGCATTTGATTACTGACAAATATGAACTTGATGTAGATTATGAAGTTAATGAAAAAGTAAAACTCTCCAAGCATCCCATAAAAGAAATTATCCACCTTGACATATATCTTAACACCGAGATTCTTGCAAGAATGAAGGTTCATAAAAATCCATGCAAAAACATATGTGGGAATCTGATAATGAGGAAAACAGAACGCTATCCAAAGAACGGAGAGGAATACAAATGTATCGAATATACACTACAAAATGGTGAATACATGTGTGATTCAGCGTTATGCAGCATTGAGGGGAAAGAAGAAAGAACATGTCCATTCTTGTGTATTTGGATGAGTGAAAGATATAAATGGCTATTCTCCGAATTCGGTAAACTCAAAAGTTATCTAAATGCAGTTAATTCTCCACTTATTTCTTCCGAAATTTTAGTTCGCTTCTTCTACAGCAACACCAGCACTCTTGACCAAGAATTTTATGATGATATCAAGACTTTCATTATAAAATAGAAAGATTCGTTTAAGATATTCATTGTATCATAATTTCTCGACAAAGTACCAATATAAACAAAGAACTATTATAGACATACTATAAATTATATAGTAATTTTCTGTTTATATCGGTACTTTATCGGGAGCTTACATCTTTCATTACACATCTCTTGATCTTGCTATTCTTAATAGAAGATTGTACTTTTGCCATTAATTAATAATTTAAACAAATGGCCTTTATACACAATTTATTGCTCATTCTGGGACGTGGAATAGGACAAGTGATGTTTCAGAATAATGCGTTATCCGGATTATTAATGCTAACTGGAATATTTCTAAACTCATGGCAAATGGGAATACTAGCAGTCTGCGGTAATATAATAAGTACACTGACAGCTTATTTTTCAGGATATAAGCATGATGATATTAAAAATGGATTATACGGATTTAATGGGACTTTAGTAGGTATAGCGGTTGGCGTATTTCTGCAATTATCGGTAGGAAGTTTAATCATGTTGATTATCGCTTCGGCCCTTTCCACATGGATTACCTATTTTTTCAGTCAGCAACGTTTGCTCCCTGGCTTTACTGCTCCTTTCATTCTTGCTGTATGGGGAATGTTGGGAGTTTGTAACTGGCTTATACCAGATCTACTATCAGTTTCTGATACGGTTATTGATACCACACAGAATATTAATTATTTCCAGACCTTCTGCTTAGGTATAGGGCAAGTTATGTTTCAGGGAAATACAGTTCTAGCCGGATTATTTTTCTTTATAGGCATTTTAATTAATTCTCGAAAGGCAAGTCTCTATACTATCTTGGGAGCACTTCTTCCTATTCCCCTAGCCATTTTACTTGAAGTGGATGCTACAAACTTAAATGCCGGATTAATGGGCTACAATGGTGTATTATGTGCTATAGCTTTAGGAGGGACGACCAGAGAAAGTGGCATATGGGCAGGATACTCTGTCTTACTGTCCACCGTATTACAGATTCTAGGAATGAGCTTGGGTATCACTACCTTAACCGCTCCCTTTGTTATATCTGTATGGATCATACAAATGGTACAATAAGTAATAAGGACGCAGAATAACTAAATTAGCCTTCAAATAAAGTTTTGTGATATTTTTTCAAAGAAAAAGATATTATCTTGTCACCCGAAATAATTGCCTTTGTGTTGTGAACACTACACCATAATGCAGTAAACTTAAAAATACTATCCAAACTCCTTGAACTAAAAAGAGTTTGGATACCTCAATATTTATAGTAAAAAACACTATTTATAAAGTTTCAATGAAATCTTAGTTATATCCGAATGAATAACCAAATATCTTTTTTCTACATTCTTTCTAAAAAAAATTACCTTTTCACTTACTATCCTCTTTTCCCTTACTATATTTTTCTCTTTCTATTTTCAACAATTCCTCAAACAATTTCACAGCTTGCTCCATTGAAAAGTGATTGAGATTTTCCACATGAGTTATAGGGCCGATATTAGATGCACTCACATGACAGTTCTCATAAAAATTGTTTGTGCTATATAGGACTGTTTCTTCCGTGAATTTCTTTAAGCCATCTTCCGTGACACCTAACGCGTCAGCTACTTGTTTTAATTTATCGTCATCTATTTTTTCCGATTGCTCCATTTTGGAAATAGCCTGTTTAGTCACTCCCAATAATTCACCCAAATCAGTCTGCGTCATGCCACGAAGACGCC
>ENA-UESH01001898-UESH01001898.1-human-gut-metagenome-genome-assembly--contig:-NODE-1898-length-13119-cov-3.017175_pt1 | contig 13119 bp, 7 predicted proteins | sample MGYA00243001_ERZ508002 | MGnify/ENA primary metagenome ERZ508002 (study PRJEB26167, sample SAMN06115447) | human gut metagenome | host: Homo sapiens | place: China:Anhui | collected 2015-08-07 | study... | reverse complement strand
GTTCAAGGTCTTCGAGCGAATCAACAAGCGTCTCTTTCTGACTGAACACGGTCGCCAGCTTTGGAACGACAGCGAGCGCGTGCTGAAGGACTTTGGCGTGCTGGAGCAAAATGCACAGAATTCCTCCAAGATATCCTCACTCCAAATCGGCTGCGGCATCGCCATCGGAACCATACTCATGCCGGAACTGATCATGTCCTTTCACGAACGCTAAAACAATAAGCGCCCCCACTTTGGAGGCAGCTGAAAAAATTTCGAGAAAAATTGTATGTCTATCTTGACACAAGCCGAGGGCATCATCACCGGCATGGCGGCAAAGATGTTCGTCATCGCGGGGCCGGTGATCGTGTTCGGCACGCTTGCGAGCGTGGTGTACGGCGCGGTGCTGATGCTGATGGGATAGGAAAAAGCGCGGCGGGGCCGCGCTTTTCTCTTGCGCCGCGGCGCACGGTATTCTATAATAGTGCCATCGAATCAAACAACGGAGGATGGCACGATGTACGAAAACGGTAAGATCTACATGGGACTTGCGGACGGCGCGCGCGTGGAGCTTGCGCTCAATATGTGCAACCGCCACGGCCTGATCGCGGGCGCGAGCGGCACGGGCAAGACCATCACGATGAAAGTGATGGCCGAAAGCTTTTCCGACGCGGGCGTGCCGGTGTTCCTGTGCGACGTCAAGGGCGACGTCGCGGGCATCTGCGCCCCCGGCGTGAGCAGCGAGGGCATGGAAAAGCGCATCGACCGCTTCGGTCTGCGCGGCAGCTTTGCCTACAAGGGCTATCCCACGACCTTCTGGGACATTTATCAGACCGGCGGCCACGCCGTCCGCGCGACGGTGAGCGACATGGGGCCTGAGCTTTTGTCCCGCATCCTCAGCCTCACGCCCGCGCAGGAGGGCATCCTGCACATCGTGTTCCGCATCGCGGATGACAAGGGGCTGCTGCTCCTCGATCTCAAGGACCTGCGCGCCATGCTGAACTACGTCAGTGAGCACCGTGCGGAGTACATGATGACCTACGGCAACATCACGCCGCAGTCCGTCGCGGCGATTTTGCGCGCGCTGCTGCCGCTCGAGCAGCAGGGCGGCGACCTCTTCTTCGGCGAGCCGCCGCTCGACATCTATGACTGGATGCGCACCGACGCGGACGGCCGCGGCATGGTCAACGTGCTCGACTGCGTGAAGCTGGTGCAGAACCCGACGCTCTACGCGAGCTTCCTTTTGTGGATGCTCTCGGAGCTGTTTGAGAGCCTGCCCGAGGCGGGCGATCTGGAAAAGCCCAAGCTGGTGTTCTTCTTCGACGAGGCGCACACGCTCTTCCGCGACGCGCCGGCGGTCCTCGTGCAGAAGATCGAGCAGACCGTTAAGCTCATCCGCTCGAAGGGCGTGGGCGTGTTCTTCGTGACACAGAGCCCGAGCGACATTCCCGACGCGGTGCTCGCGCAGCTCTCCAACCGCGTGCAGCACGCGCTGCGCGCCTATACGCCCGCCGAGCTGAAGGCTGTGCGCGTCGCGGCGCAGGCGTTCCGCGCCAATCCCGCCTTCCGCGCGGAGGATGCCATTATGGAGCTGGGTGTCGGCGAGGCGCTGACCTCGTTTTTAGATGAACAGGGCGTGCCGACCATCGTGCAGCGCACGAAGATCGTCTGCCCGCAGAGCCTCATGGGTGCGCCCGAGCCGATGGCGCGCATGAAGGCCATGCTGCATGACGGCATGGAAAAGTACGACGACTCGGAGGATAATCTCTCCGCCTATGAGGTGCTAGCCGAGCAGGCTGACGCCGCGGCGCTGGAAAAGCAGCGGGAGGAGGAGCGTCTTGCGCAGGAGAAGGCTGCGGCGGAGGCGGAGAAGCAGCGCGCCAAGGAGGAGGCCGCGGTGGAAAAGCAGCGGGCGAAGGAGGAAGCCGCCGAGGAAAAGCGCCGCCAGAAGCTGGAGGATGAGGAGCGCCGCCGCGCACAAAAGCTGGAGGACGAGGCGCACCGGAGGGCGGAGAGGGCCGCCGAGGCCGAGCAGAAAAAGCTCGAGCGGCAGCGCGAGCGCGAGGCCGCCGCGGCAAAGAAAAAGGCCGAACGGCTCCAGTCCAAGATCGAGACACAGCTCGTCTCCGCGGGCGGGCAGATCCTCAAGCGCGGGCTTCTGGGCATTTTGAAACGGTAAATAGAGAGAAAGGCGTGCTGGACGGCACGCCTTTCTCAGTGCGGTTTACTTGTTTGCCATGCGGTAGACGGCGAGGATGCCGTCGTAATCGAGCGGGCAGAACTTGCCGACAACGCGGGTGTGAAAGAAGGTGCAGCGCTCGGCAAGCTCACGCAGCTGCTCCTCGCTGAGCACGCCGATGCCGAGCTCGGTGAAGGTGGTCGGCATATCAATGGAGCGGAAAAACTCCTCGGTCGTGTCGATGGCGCGGAGGGCAAGGTCGCGGTCACTCTCGCCGTCCTTGCGGGTAAGGCGCCAAACGGCCTCGCCGTAGTGCGCGAAGCGCGCGGGATCGGTGTCCACCACATAGCGCGCCCACTGCGGCCACATGACCGAGAGCGTCGCGCCGTGCGCGGCGTCGAACATACCGGAGAGCTCGTGACCGAACTGGTGCACGGAGAAGTCCTTCACGCCGCCGAGGCCCGTGAGGTTGTTGTGCGAGAGGGAGCCGGCCCACATGATCTCGCTCATGGCGTCATAATTGTGACTGTCCTGCATGGCGACGCGGCCCGCGTCGATCACCGTGCGCAGCAGACCCTCGGCGATCTCGTCGGTCATGCGGTTGGAGGGATGGCCGGGGTTGAAGTAGCGCTCAAGCGTGTGCATCATGATGTCCACCACGCCGCAGCCGACCTGATAGCGCGGGAGCGTATAGGTCAGCTCGGGGTCCATGATGGCGAAGAGCGGACGCTGCAGATCGGTGTTCAGACCGCGCTTGAGCGTCGTTTCATCGTTCGTGAGCACGGCGCTGTCGCTCGTCTCGCTGCCGGCGGCGGAGATGGTCAGCACCGCGCCGAGCTTGCTCGTTTTGGTAAGCGCCGCCTTCTTGCTCCAGAAATCCCAGATGTCCGTTTCGGGGTTGGCGACGCCGTGGGCGATGGCCTTGGACGTGTCCATCACGCTGCCGCCGCCGACGCCGAGAATGAAGTCCGCACCGAAGGCGAGCGCCTTCTGCACGCCCTCGCGCGCGTGGGACAGGCGCGGGTTGGGCTGCACGCCGCCGAAGCTCATGTGCTCAAGCCCCGCGTCGGTGAGCGTCTGCTCGATGCGTGCGATAAGCCCGCTCTTCACGGCGCTGTGGCCGCCGTAGACGATAAAGACCTTCGTGCCGCCGAAGTGCTTGACCGCCTCGCCGACCTTTGCCTCCGCGCCCTTGCCGAAATAGATCTTAGTCGGGCAGTAAAATTCAAATGCCTGCATGGAATGGGTCCTCCTTGCCTGCGTGCGGGATATCGCGCACGCGGATTTCATGCGCCTATGGTAGCACACCTGCGCGCACATTGCAAGAGGTCGAAGGGGAGAGAAAAAGCACATTTTTTGCGTGATTTTGTGTTGACATAATGAATGTGGATAACTCTGTGGAAACTGTGAATAACCTTGATTTTACAAGAAATTTACAGGTTGACGCTCGATTATTTTTTGACCGATACGAAAACTATTTGAGAATGCTGTGCGACTTTTTAACAAGCGCGGAGCGCGGCGCGGGAGCGCATCAAAACACTTGCTATTGTGGGACGGAGCTGCTATAATATACAAGGAATAGTATCCTATGGAAACGGAGAAGACAAATGGCAAAGGCAGGAAAGAATTACGGCAACGAGAGCATTTCCTTACTCGAGGGTGCGGAGCGCGTGCGCAAGCGCCCGGGCGTTATCTTTGGCTCGGACGGACTGGACGGCTGCGAGCACGCGGTGTTCGAGATCCTCTCGAACTCCATCGACGAGGCGCGCGAGGGGCACGGCAAGGTCATCACGCTCACGCATTACGCCGACGGCAGCATCGAGGTGGAGGACAACGGGCGCGGCTGTCCCGTGGACTGGAACCCCAAGGAAAAGCGCTACAACTGGGAGCTTGTGTACTGCGAGCTTTACGCCGGCGGCAAGTACAACAATCTCGACGGCGACAACTACGAATACTCCCTCGGCCTCAACGGCCTCGGCGCCTGCGCGACGCAGTACGCCTCGCGCTATATGGATGTGACCGTCTGGCGCGACGGGAACAAATATTCCCTCCACTTTGAGCGCGGGCAGATCACCGGCAAAAAGGGCGAGGAGCTGAAGATCGAGCCGACCGACCGCGGCAAGAAGACCGGCACGCTCACGCGCTGGCTGCCCGATCTCGACGTGTTTACTGATATCAATATCCCCGCGTCGTATTTTACCGACGTGCTGCGCCGTCAGGCGGTCGTCAACGCGGGCATCACGTTCCGCTTCCGCGACCAGGTGGGCGGAAAATTTGAGACGCAGGAGTTCCTCTACGAAAACGGCATCGTGGACTATGTGACCGAGCTGGCCGGAGAGGGCGCGCTGACCACGCCCGTTTTCTGGGAGACGGAGCGCCGCGGACGTGACCGCGAGGATAAGCCCGAGTATAAGGTCAAGCTCTCGTGCGCCTGCTGCTTCTCAAACCGCGTGAACGTCATCGAGCACTACCACAACTCTTCGTGGCTCGAGCACGGCGGCGCGCCGGAAAAGGCGACTAAGACGGCCTTCGTCTACGCCATCGACAAATATCTCAAGGACAGCGGCAAGTATCAGAAGAACGAGAGCAAGATCACCTGGCAGGACGTGGAGGACTGCCTCGTGCTTGTGTCCAACAACTTCTCCACGCAGACGAGCTACGAGAACCAGACGAAGAAGTCCATCACGAACAAATTCGTGCAGGAGGCCATGACGGACTTTTTGAAGTCCCGCCTGGAGACCTACTTCATCGAGAACCGCGTCGAGGCGCTCAAGATCGCCGAGCAGGTGCTCATCAACAAAAGAAGCCGCGAGAGCGCGGAAAAGCAGCGGCTGAACATCAAGAAAAAGCTCTCCGGCAATATCGACATTTCCAACCGCGTGCAGAAGTTCGTGGACTGCCGCACGCGCGACGTGTCCCGCCGCGAAATTTATATCGTTGAGGGCGACAGTGCTCTCGGCAGCGTCAAGCTCTCGCGCGACGCGGAGTTTCAGGGCATCATGCCCGTGCGCGGCAAGATCCTGAACTGCCTCAAGGCCGACTACGCCCGCATTTTCAAAAGTGAGATCATCACCGATCTTCTGAAGGTGCTCGGCTGCGGCGTGGAGGTGCAGGGCAAGGCGGTCAAGGAGCGCAACGCCTTCGACCTCAACAATCTACGCTGGAGCAAGGTCGTCATCTGCACCGATGCGGACGTGGACGGCTTCCAGATCCGCACGCTGATCCTGACGATGATCTACCGTCTCTGCCCCACGCTCATCCGCGAGGGGTACGTCTACATCGCGGAAACGCCTCTCTTTGAGATCAACTGCGGCGATAAGACGTGGTTCGCCTACTCCGACAAGGAGAAGAACGACATCGTGAAAACGCTTGAGGGCAAGCGCTATAAGGTCGACCGCTCCAAGGGCCTCGGCGAGAACGACCCGGAGATGATGTGGCTGACGACCATGAATCCGGAAACACGCCGTCTCATCAAGGTCATGCCGGCCGACGCGGAGGCGACCTCACAGGCGTTCGACCTGCTCCTCGGCGACAATCTGCAGGGCCGCAAGGACCATATCGCAGAGAACGGCTACAAGTATCTGGAACTGGCGGACATTTCGTAGGAGGGCGGAAAATGGGGCAAAGCCCTTGCAAAAGAGCGGCGTTTATGGTACGCTGAAGGAACAGGATACCCAATGGACCCACACAGGGAAGGAGAATGGAAAAATGAAAAAACTGATCGCTCTTCTGCTGGCGCTGATGTTGGCGCTGGCGCTGGCCGTCCCCGCAAGCGCGGCGGGCGAGGATATTGGCATCATCGGCGGAGCCGACGGTCCGACCTATATTCTCGTCAGCGCCGATCCGAAGGCTGCCGCGACGGTTTCAAAGGAACAGCGCGAGCAGAACATCAAGGCGCTCGGCGGCGTGGCCGGGCAGGTCAATGTGCTGCTGGGCGACCGATGCATTGCTTTCACCGACGCGGTGCCCGAGGTGAAGAACGGGCGCACGATGGTGCCGCTGCGCGCCGCGCTGGAGGCCATGGGCGCAAGGATCGAATTTGACCAGGCCACCAAGACCGCTATCGTAACGGGTGAGAAGGCGAGCTTTACCCATGTTGTCGGCAGCGACGTCATCACGCGCGCCGACGGCTCGACGGTGAAGATGGACGTCCGCTCCTATGTGACGCCCTCCAACCGCACGATGGTGCCGGTACGCTTCTTCTCGCAGGTGCTCGGCTACGACGTGTTCTGGGACAACGGCTACCGCATGGTGTTCCTGCTCGACGAGGAGACCTTCGCGGAGAAGGTGGACAGCCGTCTCACCATTCTCAACGGCTATCTGGCCGGAAATGCGAAGCGCTTTGACGCCTCCAAGAATTATAAGGAGGATGTGACCCTCTCCGGCACGGTCAAGGTCATCGACTCCATCAAGGGCGACCGCAGCTATCCGTATTCCGGCAAGGCGTCCGTGCTGATGGGCGGAGAGGGTATGAGCATGAGCGTGAGCGCCGACCTCGGCGATCTGGCGGAGCTCCTCGAGGGGCTTGGCGGAAAGCTGCCGGAGGCGTACCGCGCCTTGACCGTCAAGCCCGAGCTGGAGGCTATATTTTCTGATAAGCTCTACTTTAGGTCCCCACTCCTTGACGCGGCGATGGCAAAGGCAAATGCGCCGCAGGCTGTCTCCGGAGCATGGTATGCGACGGACGCTGTGATGAGCTTCCCCGACCTCTACAGGTCGATGTACGGCAGCGGGGACGGCCGCACCGTCGGCCACATTCTCTATGCCATGATGAAGCAGGGGGATGCGAATGGGTTCTACGAGAGCTGGAGCAGCGCGGCGCAGCTTGCCTCCGATGCAGTCGAGCTCCTCGGCGACGAGACCTTTACGAAGTCCGCCGGCAGCTATAAGTGGCACCTCGGTATCGACGAGCTGACAAAGCTGATGGGTCGGAGAACCGGCGGCGGGACGCTTACCGCACAGACCGCCAAGGACGAGGGGCTTGAGGAGCTGAGCATAGATCTCACGCTGCGCAGCGACGGCAGCGTGGAGCTCAAGTACACGGCGGCGATGAACGCGAAGGAGGAGGCGGCGTTCCGCATCGACTATACACTCACGGGGAACAGCAGCCGCATGACCGTCAAGGGAGCGGTCCAGCTGCGCAATATCTGTGATGTGCGCTTTGATGCGGCGATCAGCGTTCGCACGACGAGCGAAAAGCCGCTCACGGCTCCGCCCGCAGGCGCGACGATCATCACGCTCCCCCCGGTAATGCCGATCGCGGCATAAAGAAAAGAGAGAAGGAAGGCGCACTCGGATCCGAGCGCGCTTTCCTTCTCTTTTGCCTTATTCGATGCCGAGGACCTTGTAGTCCTTGTCCTCCACCGCCTTCTTGAGCACGGCATCGTCCACGGGGGACTGCAGCGTCACGACGGCGGTGCCGGCGGTGTGACTGACCTCGGCGTCCACGACCTCGGGAATGGCCTCGAGCGCCTTTTTGACGGTCGCCTCGCAGTGGGTGCACATCATGCCTTCGATCTTCATCGTCTTTTTCATGGTTTCTTTCTCCTTTTTCGTTGTAGCTTTTTCTTCTGCCGGTGCTGTGTTTGCAGAGGCAGGCTTTTTCCTGTGCTTGTGGTCGTGCTTCGGGTCGCGGAGCTTGAAGAGATTCAGCCGCAGGGCGTTGGACACCACACAGAAGCTCGACAGGCTCATCGCCGCCGCGCCGAACATGGGGTTGAGCGTCAGCCCCAGCGGGACGAACACGCCCGCGGCCAGCGGGATGCCGAGCGTGTTGTAGAAAAACGCCCAGAAGAGGTTCTGGTGGATGTTGCGCAGCGTCGCGCGGCTCAGACGGATGGCGGCGGGCACGTCGCTCAGGCGGCTCTTCATCAGCACCACGTCTGCCGCGTCGAGCGCGACGTCCGCGCCCGCGCCGATGGCGATGCCGACGTCCGCGCGGGTGAGCGCGGGAGCGTCGTTGATGCCGTCGCCGACCATAGCGACCTTGCCGCGCTCGCGCAGGCGGCGGATCTCCGCTTCCTTGCCGTCGGGCAGTACGCCGGCGATCACGCGGTCCACGCCCGCGGCGGCGCCGATGGCGCGCGCCGTGCGTTCGTTGTCGCCCGTGAGCATGACGACCTCGATGCCCATATTCCGCAGCTCGCGCACGGCCTGCGGGCTGTCGGGCTTGATGACGTCCGCCACGGCGATGACGCCGAGAAGCCTGCCATTTTCGCTGAACAGCAGCGGCGTTTTGCCGTCCTCCGCAAGCGCCTCGCAGCGCGCCCGCATGGCGGGGGAGACCTCCGCCGCGGCGGAAACGTAGGCGAGACTGCCGCCGCAGAGCGTCTGCCCGTTCCGCACGGCGGTCAGCCCGCTGCCGGAGAGCGCCCGGAAGTCCGTGACCTCATCCGCGGTCAGGCCGTCGGCTTGCGCCTTGGCGAGGATCGCGCGGGCGAGCGGATGCTCGCTCTTCTGCTCGAGCGCGAGCGCCGCGCGAAGCAGCTCTGCTTCGCTTACACCGTCTGCGGGAAGAAGCTCGGTGACCTGCGGCTCGCCTGCGGTGATGGTGCCGGTCTTGTCCAGCGCGACGATGTCCACGCGACCCGTCTCCTCCAGCGACGCGGCGGTTTTGAACAGAATGCCGTTCTTTGCGCCCAGTCCGCTGCCGACCATGATGGCGACGGGCGTGGCGAGCCCCAGCGCGCAGGGACAGCTGATGACGAGCACGGAAATGCCGCGCGCGAGGGCAAAGCCGACGCTCTGACCGAGCAGCAGCCACACGGCGGTCGTCACCGCCGCGATGGCAATGACGGCCGGCACGAATATGCCGGAGACCCTGTCCGCGATCTTTGCGATGGGGGCCTTGGTCGCGGCGGCGTCGCTGACCATCTGAATGATCTGCGAAAGCGTGGTGTCCTCACCGACGCGCGTGGCGCGGCAGCGCAGGAAGCCGGACTGGTTGACCGTCGCAGCGGAGACCGTGTCGCCCGCGACCTTGTCCACCGGCAGGCTCTCGCCCGTCAGCGCCGCCTCGTTGACGGCGCTTGCGCCGTCAAGCACCACGCCGTCCACGGGAATGCTCTCGCCCGGGCGGACCACGAAGATGTCGTCCCTTTGCACCTGCTCGATGGGGACCTCAAGCTCCCGACCGTCCCGCTCGACCGTCGCGGTCTGCGGCGCGAGCTTCATCAGACCCTTGAGCGCGTCGGTCGTGCGGCCTTTGGAGCGGGCTTCGAGCATCTTGCCGACGGTGATGAGCGTGAGGATCATGGCGGCGGACTCGAAGTAGAAGTCCATCATGTAGGCCATCACGGCCTCCGTGTCGCCGCGCACCTGTGCGCCGGTCATGGCGAAGAGGGCGTAGGTGCTGTAGCCGAAGGCTGCCGTCGCGCCGAGGGCGACGAGCGTATCCATGTTCGGCGCGCGGCGCCACAGGCTCTGGAAGCCGCTGATGAAGAATTTCTGGTTGATGACCATGACGGCGACCGTTAAAAGCAGCTGGGTCAGGCCCATCGCCACATGGTTGTCCGTGTAGAACGCGGGCAGCGGCCAGCCCCACATCATGTGTCCCATTGAGAAATACATCAGCACGAGCAGGAAACCGAGCGACCAGAGCAGCCGGCGCTTCAGCTTCGGCGTTTCGTGATCCTCCAGCGCGGCCTCCGCCTCGGCAGCGCTCGGCGCGGCTTTGCCCGCGCCCTTTAAGGACGCGCCGTAGCCCGCCGCCTGCACGGCGGCGATGATGTCCTGCGGCGCGGCGGAACCCTCCACGCCCATCGAGTTCGTCAGCAGGCTCACCGAGCAGGACGTGACGCCCGGGACCCTGCTCACCGCCTTTTCGACCCGGGCCGAGCAGGCGGCGCAGCTCATGCCGGTCACATTGTATTGTGTCATTGCGTGTTCCTCGGTTCTGTGAAATTGCGGTTAGGTTGTGCGCTTTTCACTCATTTCATGAGCTTTTGAAGCGTCGTCACCAGCTCGTCGATGGTCTCGTCCCTGCCGGCGCGGATATCCTCCGCCACGCAGGTGCGGATGTGCGCGGCAAGCAGCTCCTTGTTGAAGGCGTTGACCGCCGCGTTGACCGCCGCGGCCTGCACTAAAATGTCGGGACAGTACGCGCCGGACTCCACCATGCTGCGGATGCCGCGGATCTGCCCCTCGATGCGGTTGAGCCGGTGAATGAGCTTTTTGTACTCCTCCGGCGAGCGCTCCTTTTTGCGCTGCGAGCAGCGGCAGCATTCCGATCGGTCCATATACCGTGCCTCCCTGATAGCGATATACCTCTTGGGGGTATCTGCACTATATACCCCTATGGGGTATTTGTCAAGGGGAAAAAAGTGAGAAGGCCGCAGGGCCCTTTCTCTTCCTTTTTGTCAATGATGGTCGCGGTGGCGCGCACGCGGCGCAGATCGAAGTCCCGCACGTTCCAGCGCTCAATGAGGTCGCTGATCTGCCCCTCGGCCTCGGCGACCTCCTCCTCGAACGCGCGGGCGGAGATGCGCAGCGCGCCGTGACCGAGGATGATGACCTGCTCCATGTTGTCCGACGTGGCGACGCGGACGCGGTGGTTTTTGCCGAGGTCGTAGGTCGCGCGCTCGATGTAGCTGTCGGCGGTCTGCGCCTCCTTGGTGTAGACGATGTAGATGCCGTTTTTCTTTTCCATCGAGCCGGGATTGCCCTTGACCTTGTAGGCATCGAACACCACGATGACGCGGCATTTGCGAAAGCCCTGATAGTTTGCAAGAATGTCGATGAGCGCACCGCGCGCAGCGGCAATGTCCTGCGCGGCAAGGCGCTGCAGCTCGTCCCAGGCAAAAATAATGTTGTAGCCGTCAACGAGCAGATATTCCGTGTCCTCGGAGTGGATCGTCACGTCGTAGTGGTCGGCAAGCGAGGTGCGCGCGGGCTTTTTCGCAGGCTCGAACGCGCGGCGCTCTACCTTGCCGTAGGTGCGCTCGAAGATCTCCTGCAACTCCTTGTCCGCTGCATACGCGCTGCCTGCGCCAACGCCGCGGCGCGGCGGGGGAGCGGATTTCTCCTCGGTTTCCTCTTTGTCAAAGTGAATGCCGCTGTCGCAGTGGACATGCTGCGCGACTTCATTCCAAGGAATGGTGATGCTGCCGCCGTGGTCGCAGAAAACGGAGGAGGCGGGATTATCTGTGTCGCGCTCGGCGTCATAGCCGAGTAAGGCGACGATCTCGTCCTGATTTTGGCAGGTCTCGTACCCGCGCACGGCGCAGGAGAGCTGTCCGCGGCCGCGGGTATAGGCTGCAACGTCGGTGAAATAGTCGCGCAGCGTGCGCACCGGCGCATAACCCGTGAGTACGGTGTTTTCCCCCACGCTTTGCGGGGGATCGACCGTTCCGCCCATGTTCTGGAGGTCGGTCATCGCGCGGCCGACGCACTCGGCGGGAACTTCAAGGCGGAAGTCATAGTAAGGTTCAAGAAGCAGGCTTTCCGCCTGCATGAGCCCCTGCCGCACGGCGCGATAGGTTGCCTGACGAAAATCGCCGCCCTCGGTGTGCTTTAAGTGCGCCCGGCCTGCGACGAGCGTGAAGCGCACATCTGTCAGCGCCGAGCCGGTCAGCACGCCAGCGTGCTCTCGCTCCAAAAGATGCGTAAAGATGAGCCTCTGCCAGTTGAGATCGAGCGCATCTGTTGCAAGGTTTGACGCAAGCTGGATACCCGTCCCGCGCGGAAGCGGCTCGATAAGAAGCTGTACCTCCGCATAGTGGCGCAGAGGCTCGAAGTGTCCCATGCCGAGCACCGGAGATGCGATGGTCTCGCGGTAAACGATGCTGCCCTCGCCAAAGGTCACGGCGAGGCCGAAGCGGTCGAGAATACGGCGGCGCAGGATCTCGAGCTGGATCCTGCCCATGAGCTGTACGTGGATCTGGCCGTAGCGTTCGTCCCAGACGATGCGCAGCATTGGGTCCTCTTCCTCCAGTTCTCGCAGCTTCGTGAGCGCGCTGTGCGCGTCTGCGCCGTCCGGCAGGACAAGCTGATAGGTCAAAACCGGCTGCAAAAACGGCGCGGACGCCTCAGCCTCTGTGCCGAGACCGAGCCCGACATAGCTGTGACTCAGACCTGTGACAGCGACGACGCTGCCAGCGCCCGCTTTCTCGAGCGCGCGGAATTTGATGCCGGAGTAAAGCCGCAGCTGATCGGCCTTTTCATTGTAGTCCTGATTCTGCGCGCGATACGAAAGCGGTGCTTTCACGCGCAGTGCGCCGCCTGTGACCTTGAGCCACGTGAGCCTCCCGCCCTGCGCGTCGCGCGAGATCTTGAAGACCTTTGCGCCGAATTCCTTCGGGTAGACTGGCTCGCGCGTGAAGCGTGCAAGCGCGGAGAGAAAGTCCTCCACACCGTCCATCTTGAGCGCCGAGCCGAAAAAGCAGGGGAAAACCTTGCGGCTTTTGATCATTTCGGAAATCAGGGAATCGTCGATCGAGCCGCGCTCCAAAAGCGATTCAAGCGCCGCTTCATCACACAGGGCAAGCGCTTCGTTACGCTCCTGCGGCGGCGCGGAAAAATCGACGCATTCCGCGCTCAGCGTTTGCGTGAGCCGTTCCATCAGGGCGCTTTTGTCTGTTCCTGCAAGATCCATCTTGTTGATGAAGAGAAACGTCGGCACCTCGTAGCGCGTCAGCAGGCGCCAGAGGGTGCGCGTATGGCTCTGCACACCGTCGCTGCCGCTGATGACGAGCACCGCGTAGTCAAGCACCGACAGCGTGCGTTCCATCTCGGCGGAAAAATCAACATGCCCCGGCCTATCCAGCAGCGTGAACTCGCGCTCGCCCACGGTGAGCATGGCCTGCTTTGCAAAGATCGTGATGCCGCGCTCGCGCTCGAGCGCATCGGTATCGAGGAAGGCGTCGCCGTGATCTACGCGTCCGAGCGCCCGCAGTGCGCGGGAAGCATAGAAAAGCCCCGCGGAGAGGGTCGTTTTTCCGGAGTCGACGTGGGCGAGGATGCCG
>ENA-UESH01001897-UESH01001897.1-human-gut-metagenome-genome-assembly--contig:-NODE-1897-length-13125-cov-3.470647_pt1 | contig 13125 bp, 10 predicted proteins | sample MGYA00243001_ERZ508002 | MGnify/ENA primary metagenome ERZ508002 (study PRJEB26167, sample SAMN06115447) | human gut metagenome | host: Homo sapiens | place: China:Anhui | collected 2015-08-07... | reverse complement strand
CTCAGGAAACATTTGCAGCCGGATATTGGGTACATACTTTCGACAAGTTGCTTCCGGCTGATATTCCAGGCCTTCAGCATAAGGCATTTCCCCAAGTAACATCTGAATCAGAGTTTCTGTGCTTTCTCCCATCTCATCTGTCAGATACTGGCTGTCTGTTCTCGGATAAGTGACAAGCTTCTGCTCATACATCTCCTGCACGGCATCCAGCGTCTGCTGTGCGGTATAGCCAAACATTCTGTTTGCTTCCCTCTGAAGAGTGGTCAGATCATAGAGTTTTGGAGGGCGTACCGTCTTCTCTTTCACATCATCCTTTTCCACTTCGCACATACGCTCCCGACAGTCTGCAACCACTTTATCTGCATCCTCTTTTTTCTGAAAATGCTCTGTGACTGCATCCATATCATCAAACTTGATATGAGCCATATAATATTTTTCTTTGGTAAATTCCTTGATCTTCTGATTTCGATCCACGATCATGGCAAGCGTTGGTGTCTGCACTCTTCCGACTTTCAGATTCTGGTTATACAGAACGGAAAAAAGACGGCTCGCATTGATTCCCACCAGCCAGTCTGCCTTTGCCCTGCAAAGTGCTGACTGATAGAGACTGTCATAACACGAACCGTCTTTTAATGACGCAAATCCATCTTTAATTGCCTGTTCTTCCATGGAAGAAATCCAGAGCCGCTTCATCGGCTTTTTGCATCCTGCCTGCTCATACACCAGACGAAAGATTAACTCTCCTTCACGTCCTGCATCAGTAGCACAGATCACTTCATCTACATTGGAATCTCTCATCAGTTTTTTCAAGATTCCATACTGCTTCTTTGTTCCATCCAAAACCTTGTGTCTCCAGCATTCCGGCACAATCGGCAGATCTTCATATCTCCATTTTTTATATTTTTCATCGTATTCCGATGCATCGCATAATCCAACCAGATGTCCTACGCACCAGGAAACGAGATAACCGTTTCCTTCCACGTAGCCATCTTTTCTTGTTCTGGCTCCAATCACGGAAGCCAGTGCCATCGCAACCGATGGCTTTTCTGCAATCACTAATTTCATTTACTCCTGCTCCTCTTCTTCATCTTCTAGTACATCATCATTGAAATCTTCATCTCTCAGAATTTCCGGTTCTGCACTTTCTTCCTGCTCATCTGCATCGTCTACTTCCCGTTTTTCTGACTCTGAATCTTCGGATTCATCTTCATCCTCTTCCATCTCATCCTCGTCATCATATTCATGCTTTGGTTTATAGACTTTGAAGTAATATCCCCCTGCCGTAGCTCCGACTGCAACCAGTGCGATCAAAAGATAGGTTCCAAATGGACTTTTATCTTCTGGCATCTGAATGTCATCCTCTACCTTATCTTTCTCGGATGACTCTGTCGTTTCCGGTTTTTCTTCCTCTGCTTTTTTCTCTGGTTCTGCATAAACCGTATCCACTTCCGGAAGTGTCACTGAATCAGAAAGTGTGAAGTTCATCAGATCTTTCTCACTGACTTCGGTAAGGAAATACACATTATCCTGAGATTTTGAATTGTCGATGATCAGATAGAAAATCTTACCACTCTTCGTTGAAATGGTATAAAACTCTTTTGTGCCTTCCGTAGCTGTTTTTGTAACGGATTCTGCCGTCTCGCCTTCTTTATTAAGCTGTTCCTCAATACCTGTCACTGTCCGATCATCCACGGTTCCTTTTGCATCTGTCGGCTCAGAAGCCTGTGCATCCTGTGGAAGCGGAGAAGTCGTTGTTTTTTCAGTCCCCGTTGCATCTGCACTGGTCGTAGTTGCCATTGCACCATTGCTGACACTGGAAGATTTCTGTTTTTCTGCCTGCTTCTTTGCCCATTCATAATAAGGATTCTGCAACACATACTTTTCAGAAGTATTTCCAGCTCCGTCTGTTACCGTAATCTCAATCTGTTTTGTAGTAAAATCTTTCTGTGTCAGTTGCACTCTCAGCATTCCATCCTTCAAGTCTGTATAAGTGGTGCCATTGACTGTTACCGCAGTAATCCCGGATACTGTATCATTCCCCTGAATCGTCAGCACACCATCTGTCAGAGAAGCAGAAAGTGTCGGCTTTTCCGTGTCATAACACTTAATAGAGCGATTCTGCTCATAGACCTTTCCCTCACCATCTGTCACACGCACATACACTGTCTGATTTCCAGTGATCGTGATACTTCCGCTTCCGGTTACATCCTGCCAGCTTCCATCTTTTCCTGCTTTTGCTTCCATCTTTGCTATTGAGAAACCTTCCGGCATATGGCTGGCATCTACCGTAACAGCAATGGTTGTTTCTCCCTGTTTCCAGCCATCCGGTTTCTCAATCGTAATCGCAGGTGTGGTATTCTCAGCTGCATAAGCAGTCTGTGTCTGGAGCAAAGGTGTTGTCAGGCAAAGAAATGTCGTTGCTGCAAGCAAGCCCTTTTTTACCCTGCTTTTAGTAATTGTTCTCTTCTTCTGTTTCATTTTTTCCAGATTCATCATCGGCTTTTGTTTCCTCCTTCTGTATTTCCACCCTGCCGGGCAGTTCATTTTTCATTCTCTTTTTGAAAGCTTCCAATTCCGGAATACTCATATCCATTGCACGGATAATTCTTACAATTTCCAGATTTTCCGCTTCTGTTTTTGCAATCTCCGCAGCCTTGAACCGCTTTAAGTCTGCTTCATATCTGGCTTTGGATGCTTCCATTTTTTCCTTGGCTTTCTCATAATCCGCCGTTGCTTTTTCAAGACTTTTCATCGCTTCTCCTTTCCGGACGGCTGATGCAGCCGCCCTTTTTTCTTACCATCGTCCAAATCCATAGAAATGGCTCTGCCAGTATGGTGAATTGATGGACGTGTACTGCACCGGATGACCGCAATGGATCATCTGACCATTGCCTACATAGATTCCAATGTGCGTTACCGGAACTCCTGCATCATAAGTGCCTGTAAAAAAGATCAGATCTCCCGGCTGTGCTTCTGACTGAGATACCGGCGTGCAGATGTCATACAGTCCCTGTGCAGTCAATCTTCCTGTATTCCTTACACCAGAGTTTGTCAGGCAGTAACTTACAAATCCAGAACAGTCAAATCCACTTGGAGAATATCCACCCCACACATACGGTGTTCCTAGATATCTCGCTGCTTCGTTCAACAAACGCTGTGCCGCTTCACTGGTGTATTCATTGCCGCCAAAGCCTGCCCCTTCTCCAGTTTCCAGATAAAAGATCGGGTTTAAGCGCTCTCCATTTTTCAGAAGTTCAATATGAAGATGGCTTCCTGTAGAATTTCCAGTATTTCCTACAAGACCAATCTCATCACCTTTCGTGACGGATACACCTGCAGATACACTCCGGCTGCTTAAATGTGCATACCGCAGTTCATAGCCTTTACTGTCCTTGATCACAACATAATTGCCATAGCTGTCGTTATAAGCAGAAGTTGTAACCGTTCCGGTCAGCCCTGCCATTACTTTTGTTCCCTCCGGCGCTCCGATATCCATACCATTATGAAGCTGATTTGCTCCTGAAATTGGATGAATCCGATATCCATAATAACTTGTCACACTGGAATACCAGTTAAAATCAACCGGTGTCGCAAACATCTGTAAATTACCTTTCGTATCGTTATAGGCACTGAACAGTTCTTTCTGGAAAAATCCCAGCCTGTCCTGACAGATCGACATCAGATTTCCGCTGTTTAAGGTGACATTCAGCACATCTACATCTCTTGTCCTGGTCACTTCCACTTCCTGGCTTCCATTATCATCTGCCAGATAGCATTCCCAGGTCTTATGACCATGTGCGGATGCTGCCGCATGACTGTCATAATAGACATCAAACTGTACACCGTATCTTGCGAAAGCTCCGGTATCTTCTACCGTATATTCGACACCATTCATGACCACCTTTGTTCCCATTGGAACAAACGGATTGGAAGCATCTACTGCTAAGGTATGATTGGCTGTTGGATATGCTCCACTGGCAGTCGGTCCTCCACTCCAAATACCACAACAGATTGGACAGTTACAATATCCGCTTGTTACAACCTGTCCCAACGATTCTCCAACTCTTACTGTTGCTGTCTCTGTCACAGTTTCATTGACTGCTTCAGTAGTCAGATGATATTGCTCTGCAAACAATGCATCCAGTTCAGGCTTGACCTGTTCAAAAGTAAACTCCTCATACTTTGCTGACAGATAACTGATTAGGATAAACGGATCATGCTCAATAGGTCCGATGTTATATCGGTATTCCTCATGTCCCGGTTCTTCAGACTCCATGTTGTTAATCCGCTCCTGCAGATTAGCTTCCAGCTGTGTATAATACAGTTCCGCTTCCCGGATTGCTTGATCCGATGACAGATAACTGGTTCCCGTGTAAGTGATCACATTTTGTAAAAACACTGCAGAGCATGACGTGACATTCGTTATAATCAGAAACATCAATCCGATCAGAACTGCCACACTGATATACACCTTCCGGTTTTCTTTAAAGAAGTTGGTGACTTTGCCGCCAATCTTCTTGATATAATCAATCGTACCTTTTGTAGCTGTACCTACGGTCTGTTCACTTCGCTTTGCTTTGGCATAATCCCGTTTGATCTGTTGCTTCTGAATCTGTTTTTTTAGCTTCTTCTGCTCCTGACGGGCTGCCGCCTGTGTCTGTTTCTCTGCCTGTCTCTCCAGTCTGCTTCTCTTTCTGGAAGCCCTCTGTTTCCTTCGTCTGGCACTTCTCTGTTCCAGCCGGTAAATACCTTCGCAGCCTTCTTCCAACTTATGGGCACCTTCTACTGCCGCATTATCGTCTTCATTTTTACTGATCTCACGGTGCAATGCTGCGGAAGTTGCACTTCCTGCTTTCTTAACAACAAAAGCTTTTTCTGTTTTCACAGATTCCCCTTCGCCAAACTTCAGGCGGGATTTCTTCTTTCCAGAACCCTCTCCTTCATTTGCCTGATAAACCTGTGCCTTCTTGGAATGCTGCTTTGCTTCCTTTTTCTTTCTTGCTTCCTCATAAGAAAACTTTTTGGCTTTTTCCTTCTGTTTCTGATGACGGAAATTGACTCCATCCGTATCCATCTGGTTCAATTTCTCCATATCTTTATCATTTTTCACAGAAGCACCAGTTTCCTCATAAGCAAACTTCAAACGCTGTTTTTGTTTTGGCTTTTTGCTGCCACCTGTCTGATTTCTCCGGCTGTCTCCTCTGTTTTCTGAAAGATCCGCACGTTTTTCTTTCAGTCTCCCTGACTGGCTGGCTTCGGATTTTTCCGCAAATCTTGATTCTTTTCTGTTCTCAGCACGGATTCTTTTCCGGTTTTGTTGCTTTCTATTTTGTCCAAAATCCTCACTTTGGTTCTCCGTTCGCATCAGTTCCGGTGCATCCCTGGATTTTTGCACAGAGGGACGGATATTTTTCCCACTCCGCTTAGACTGGCGGGGAGACTTATCCACAAGGTTTTCTGCTTTTTCCCCCTGTTTTATTCCCATCTGCACATCACTGGCACGGTTACTGACACGAACAGAAGATTTATCCGTCAGGTTTTCTTCCACCAGACCATCTTTGGTCATCTTCTGGACCTTCTTATCCCTGACTTTCATTCTCTGTTCTGCCACTGATTACTCCTCCTTCTTCGGATACCCTTTCCCTGCCTGTAATAAACAGAGAAAAGCGATGCCAAATACAGCACCGCCACTAAAAGTTAATACATATGAAATTGCTCGTAACATTGTCTTCTCCTTTGATTTAACCTGCTTCGGAAGTTTCCTCCAAGCGGGTTGTCATGATTTTATAGAGGGAATTCTTCGGGAATCTGTCTACAAATGGGATAATGACATTTCCATAGAACAAAAGTCCTTCCCCCTCATTACTGTTGGTTACATAGGACAGCTGGGTTGGTGAGATATTCAGCTGTTTTGCAAGAATCTGCCTGTCTCCGGAAGCCTGGTTCAGCATATAAATAAAATCTGAATTTTCAAATATATTCTCTATCTCCCTGGAAGACAACAAATCCTTAATATTCTGGGTGATACCAGTTGGAATACCACCCCATTTACGAAATCTCTTCCAGATTTCCACACTATAAGCTGCAGTCTGCTCTTCCTTCAAAAGAAGATGGAACTCATCCACATAGTATCTGGTGGACTTATGGGCAGAACGGTTCATCGTTACCCTGTTCCAGACCTGATCCTGGATTACGAGCATCCCAATCTTTTTCAGCTGTTTGCCAAGTTCTTTGATGTCAAAGCAGACAATACGGTTATTGATATCCACGTTCGTCTGATGGTTAAATACATTCAAAGAACCTGTAACATAGATTTCCAATGAAGTGGCCAGTCGCTGTGCTTCTGGCTCTTCCTGTTTTCTCAGAAGGTTGTATAAGTCCTCCAGGATTGGCATCTTCTCCGGTATTGGATCGGCAAGGTATTCCTGATATACTAACCGAACACAACGGTCAATAATCGTTTTTTCTACCGGCTCCAGTCCATTCTTTCCGCCAACAATCAACTCACACAGAGATAAAATAAAATCTGCTTTTAATGACAGCGGATTGTCTTCCTCGGAATAATTCAGGTTCAGATCCATCGGATTGATATACTGGTCAGATACCGGTGAAACCCGAACCACCTGTCCATGCAGCGCCTGCACAAGTGCCGAATACTCGGCTTCTGGATCGCAGACAATGATATCGTCTTCCGTAATCAGAAAACAGTTCGTAATTTCCCTCTTTGCTGAAAATGACTTACCAGAACCTGGTGTACCAAGAATCAGTCCATTTGGGTTCTTCAGGCGTTTCCGATCAACCATGATCATGTTATTGGATAACGCATTCAATCCATAATAAAGAGCTTCCCCTTCCTGAAACAGTTCCTGTGTCGTAAATGGCACAAAGATTGCGGTTGATGATGTGGTAAGCCCTCTCTGAATTTCAATTCGATTGACTCCAAGCGGAATGCAGGACATGAGTGCTGCTTCCTGCTGATAATCCAGCTGTTTTAAGGAACAGTTATATTTCTGTGCGATTCCCTGTACCTGGAAAATATTATTCTCCAGCTTCTGCCGCTTCTTTGCGGTATTCATAACCAGAACCGTCACAAGGAACATTCGCTCATTTCTGGACTGCAGATCTTCCAGCAGGTTTTTCGCCTCTTCTCCATAGGTTACAAGGTCCGATGGAAGCACGTCCATATCATAACCGGAACGTACTGCCCGCTTCTGCTCTTCAATCTTCATCTTATCCAGATCTGAAATCTTGCTCTTGATCATCTTAATCGCAGAACTCTGGTCAATGGACTGGATATGAATGTTGACATTGATGCTGTCATCCACATCCAGGAAATCTGCAAGCATCCGGTCTGTCAGCTCCGGTGCAAGAATCTGCAGGTAACTTACACTTCCCATCGTTCTTCCCATCAAAAATGTCTGATTCTTGGAAAAGTTAAAGGAAGTCGGTGCAATAAAATCTTTGGTTTTTAATCCGGTTTCCGGCAGCATCTTATACTGGAACTTAAATGGTTCGATCCGATCCTGGTTGAACACATGATACAGAATCTCAAGCCTTTCCAGTCCATTCAAGGAATGTGCCTGTGCTCCCAGAACCTTAAAGTTGTTTAAGATATCTGTTTCGATTCTTTCAAGTCTTGGTCTTGCTACCTTCAGACTTTCTGCTTCTATTCCAAAAGTGATATACTTCGTCTTTACCAGACCATTATTTCCCTTGGAAAGCTGATTTTTCAGCATAGTACGGTACTCTTCACGAATGGCATTAAAGTCATCCGTCTGATCCGGAATATCAATGCTTTTTTCAAATTCTGCCACATCCACCTGCTGATTGATGAAGGACAGCTGCACACTAATGGAAGAATCAAAGTAATTTAAGAAATCACAGTAATTCTCAAATATCGTGGTCTTATCCTCGTTTAAAGCAAGCTGATAATTGATGTCGTAAAACTGAATCGTCTTGGAGAAAAAGGTCTTTGTCACCTGGCAGATACCATCCTGCAACATCCGAATATACGGAATACTCTGCTGTGCAGTTGTAGGAATGCTTTTCTGTTTCCTGCGGTCCCGTTCCTGTTTCTTCTTACGCTTTTCCTGTTCTCTTTCTTTTCTGCTTTTTTTGTTTCTTCTTTCCTGACGGTTTCTTTTTTCCGCCAGGGACAGACGCTCCTGCTGAGTCTCCTGCTTTGTCTTTTTTGCCATCCGGCACACCCTCCTTTTTTACAAGGGTGGAAATCTCCTGATAAAAATTTTCTGTCTTATATGGTCTTACTGCCGGACAGATAAACTTCTGTCGAATAATATTTGCCACCACTTTTTCAAAGGGAAGTCCGTCTTTTTCATACATTGCCATGAAGAAAAACGGAAGCATGATCGTTACCATCAAAATGGCAGCAATACTGGAACCGATTGGTTTTCTCATGAACAGATAAAACGGAATTCCCACAACTGCGGCAAGTGAAAAGAAAATCAGCTGCCGCTTTGTCAGATTTAATGCTACTTTTGTTTTGACCTTGGTAAGGTCTTTTGGTACTGGTACATACGCCATGGTATGCGCTCCTTTCCTGCCCGTTAGTGGGCATTGAATATCGATTTGCTAAGGCTTCCGGTCTTGAATAATGAAAATGCAAGAATCACGGTATAAGCCGCTACTGAAAACATTGCTGCATGAAGGTCACTGGATATGGTCATTGCATTTACTAAAACTGCATAAATTCCCACACAGACCATCATGAAGAATCCCTGAAATGCCAGTGCGAACAAGCCTTTTAAATAGTTGTTTCCGATATTGCCCCATTCCTTATTGGTCATGGTGGCAAACGGAATTGGTGCTATGGAAGTATAAAGGTAAATTTCTATCATTCTTCCGTACAAAATAACGGTTATGATGATTGACAGAATCCGCATGGTAATACTGATCAGCAGCGTTTCCATGGATAGCAGGAACAAATCCCCTAACTCCATATCCTCCAGGGCATCCACAATTCGTGTAATTGCTTCTGTTGCATCCACCGCAGTGTTTCCTGATATCACCCCGGCGGCATTATTGACCACATGTTGGCCAACGTCAAAGACCGCCATCGTGATATTGAACGTATTTGTCACCAGATAAATGGCTACATACGCTTTGAAGATCCAGAGGAAAATGTTATAAGTCTCAAATTCATGGAAATTGTTTTTTTGTGTTACCATCGTGATCAATTCATAGCACAGGACAAAGGTGATGATCAGTCCCGCAATGGGGACGATCACCGTTTGGGATATATTCTGAATCAGATTAAAAATCCCTGCATTCCACCCCTGCGGTGTCTGTCCCACCTGCCCGGCTATGGTTCCCACCTGCTCATTGACAGACGTGAACATGTTATCCAAACATGACTTGATAAGTCCGATCAGGATATCCTTTATCGCTTCCGTAATTCTCTCAATGATGGTGTTCATCTACCACTCCTCTTAAGAGAACAATGTTGCCAGCTGTGGAATCAGGGTAGTTCCCAGCAGCATGATTCCGGCACCAGCCATCAGCTGTTTGATGCCCTGGCTCTTAGCGCCGGGATTGTCATTTCCATATCCTTCCAGAAGGTTTACGACACCCCACACACCAAGACCTGCGCCGATTGCGACTACAAGAGTTTTTAAAGTTGTAATTGCACTGCTAAAAAATGCCATATATTCATAAACCAAAACTGACTTCTTTCAGGTGTTTACGGGAATGAAAAAACACCGACTAAAAAGCCGGCGCACCTAATGTCAGTTATTCCTTTCCTCATTATTTTTCGTTCATTCCCAAGGTTACTCCGACAGTTCTACATGAATCACTTCCACCTCTTCTTCGGGTTTCGGTGTGTACTGCGGATTTAACTCTTTCTCTACTTTGTACCGGTTCTTCTCGTTTTCATCTGCAAGAAGCCGATAGTTTTTGTGTTTCGTGATATCATATTTATCCGAGAAAAATGGTCTGGCACCACGGATCTGCAGGATACATTTTCCTCCATCCATGACTGCAATCTCATCTTCCGTCATCAGCTGTTTGCCTGTTTTCTGGTAATTCAATCCAAAGGACTTCTGATTACTCCTCGTCTCCGAAGTGTTATACAGGTCAATGGTTTCCTTCCCCAGAAGCTCACTCATTTCCTTTAAGGTGGTTTTCTCTTTGCCACCAAGAAAAAGTGTAGTATCACAGTTGCCCAGAATGGTATCTGCACTATCCTTATACATTGCCTTTAACTGACTCTGGGACTGCAAAATAATAGAAGCAGAGATTTCCCTGCTTCGTATGGTTGCAATCAGCTTGTCAAACTGAGGAATCTGTCCGATGTTGGCAAACTCATCAGCGATGACACGCACATGCACCGGAAGTCTTCCACCATATTCATCATCTGCCTTATCGCAAAGCAGATTGAAAAGCTGTGACTGTAACATGGCAATCACAAAGTTAAAGGTTGTATCTGTGTCGGACATAATCAAGAACAAGGCTGTTTTCCTGTCTCCGATCTTATCCAGTTCCATTTCATCGTAAGACATGATCTCACGAAGTTCTGCGATATCAAATGGGGCAAGTCTGGCTCCACAGGATATCAAAATACTTTTCGCTGTCTTTCCAGCCGCCATTTTGTATTTTTTATACTGTCTGACCGCAAAGTGCTGCGGATCTCTTTCTTCCAGTTCCTGGAACATCATATCCACTGGATTCTGGTAAGTTTCATCCTCTTCACGCGTTTCGCTTTCATTCAAAAGATCCAGAAGGGTATTCAGATTCTTTTCCTCTTCATCCCCTTCATACCAGATAAAAGCAATCAGTGCTGTGTACAGCAATTTCTCTGCTTTCACCCAAAAATCTTCGGAAGCTTTTTCCCCTTCGCCTTTGGTATTCACAATGATTGTTGTCACCAGCTTCAGGATATCTTTTTCAGACCGTATATAAGCAAATGGATTGTAATGAAGCGATTTGGAAAAATTGATGGTATTCAGAACCTTAATCACATATGGCTCATGAACTACTTTTCCGGATTTATCTTTCATGATATTTCCATTCTTATCTTTCTTAGGCGGTCCCTTTGCTAACATCTTCCCGCACTCCTCGATCAGAGTGCCTTTGGGATCTGTAATGACCATGGAACAGTTCATCTGCATGACCGATGGTTTTACGAAAAAACGTGTCTTACCGGAACCACTGCCGCCGATAACTACAATATTTTTATTTCTTGCATATTTCGGTTGCTTCGGTCTGCTCTCCATGGTCAGTGCTTCTGTTGCTGTCAACGGAATATTCATCCAGGGATCCTCTGACATATAAGGCTTTATATCCTCTGCAGTTCCCCATCTGGCTGAACCATACTCGATTCCCTTCCGAAGTTTCTTTGCATCTGACTGTTTCTGCCAAACCAATAGTTTTAAAATAACTGCGACAGTAACTCCAACCAATAGATCTCTAAGGTCAAAACTCAACAGAATCCCTGTAAAGATCCGATCTGCATGTTCCATCGCATATAACAGTTTGTTCCCTATATCTTCTCCGGGACTGCTTCTGTATAAGCAGGTCCGCATAAAAAGCGGTCAGAACATAGGGAAGATTGGTAAGAACCAGTTTCTTTTTATCCAGGGCGGACAGCCTGACCCCAGCCTTATTCTTCCACTTCTGCATCAGTTTATTGCCGTTTTGTTTCTTCATCGGCTCTGTTCCTGATGTCGGTTCTTTACTTTGTCCTTCGTCTTCTTTGGCATCATTGCCCGGTAAGCTGCAAGACGCTTATGAATAGAAGGCTTATTCGCTTTTTGAATCTGTTTCTGGGAAAACTCACGGAAAGCAGCATTGAGGGCATCCTGATCACGTCCCTTGAAAAATACCAGATAAACCGGCGGCTCTTTGCTCTTGTCTTTTTTCAGAGCATAATTGATCCCGTATTTTCTGGCATACCGTTCAAAGGACTTGATATTCTTATTTGTGATCTCGATATTGACCATCCCGGCATTCTGTTTTGCCAGCTCTTTTACCGTGACCTTTCCCTGTTTCGGCTGATTTTTCTGTGCTTTCTTCTCTACTGATTTCTGCCTCTGATGACGCAGATACGCAACAAGAACCTTTTTCAACAGGTCTGCCGTAATCTTAGTAGCCCGAATACAGAACGTGACCGTTTTCTGAGTTACCTCTTCCTGCATGACTTTTCCCTCCTTTCAGCGATTCAACTGCTGTCCAGATCTGTAATCATGGCAACCACCCCCTTTAATGAAAAAAGACAGATTAACCGGTAATCAGGTTCTGCACCTGTACGAGTTTTTCTGTCCCTTCTTCTTTTCTCTTATCTTCTCCACCACAATAGATGGGAACACACATTTCAAGTATTCTACTGTAAATACGCTGATGGGCAGTATCCAAGTCTGTGGATTTCATTTCATTCAGTCCCAGATTCGTTGTTACGATCAGCGGAAGCATTTTACAATAGCGGCTGTCTATCACATTATAGACCTGCTCCAAAGCAAACTCGGAATTTCGTTCTATTCCCAAGTCATCAATAATCAGCAGCGGATAATCCACAAGATTTTGTATAATCTGGTTCTTATCTGCCTGATAGCTGGTCATTTCATTTAAAATCCTGGAAAAGTTTGTCATCATGACACGTTCTCCCTGTTCCAAAAGTGCATTTGCAATACAGCCTGCAAAAAAGCTCTTCCCGGTTCCAACCGGTCCCATCAAAAGCAATCCTACATTTTTCCTCTTCATATCTGCCCAGTTTTCTACATACTGCCTGGCGATTAGTATCTTCTGGTTGCTTCCATTGTCATTTTCAAATTTCCATTCCCAGAATCTTCTTTCCCGAAGTCCGACGGATTTTCTCTGATAAAGCTGCCGCTGTTCTTCTTCCCGCTGCATCTTCTCATCCAGTTCCTGCCTGGCTTTTACCTCGCATTCGCACAAACAGGACACTACATGCTCAAAACCCATCAGACTGACTTTCATCTGTTTTCTTTTTCCACAGGTGCCACAATGAAGACATCCCTCTTCGTCCAGATAATCTGCTGTTACTTTGTTTTCCATCACAGGCTTTCTCCTTCCTGAAATTCATATTTGTCAATTCCTGCCCTGGCGCCATCCCGTTCTGCCCAAAGACAGATTGTTGCAAAATGATTC
>ENA-UESH01001881-UESH01001881.1-human-gut-metagenome-genome-assembly--contig:-NODE-1881-length-13238-cov-2.782235_pt1 | contig 13238 bp, 8 predicted proteins | sample MGYA00243001_ERZ508002 | MGnify/ENA primary metagenome ERZ508002 (study PRJEB26167, sample SAMN06115447) | human gut metagenome | host: Homo sapiens | place: China:Anhui | collected 2015-08-07 | study... | reverse complement strand
TTTTTCCGAGGCGCTGCGGATGATCTCTTCCGGAAGCCGGATCTTGCGGGCGATCTCGACGGCGAACGAACTGCCCGGCTTCCCCATTTCGAGCCGGAACAACGGGCGGATGTTCTGCACGTCGAACGTCATCGCGCCGTTCTGAATGCCGCGCGCATTGCTGGCGTAGTATTTCAGATTCGAATAATGCGTGGTAATCACGCCGAAACAGTGCCGCTGTTCGAACTTCTCAAGCAGCGCCTCGGCAATCGCTCCGCCGATGATCGGCTCGGTACCCGTGCCGAACTCGTCGATCAGAATCAGCGAACGCTCCCCCGCGCTGCGGAGGATATTCTTCATATTCAGCAAGTGCGAACTGTAAGTACTCAGGTCGTTTTCAATCGACTGCTCGTCGCCGATGTCGATGAAGATATCTTTGAAAATCCCCATCTCCGAATTTTCGGAAACCGACACGAGAAACCCCTTCTGAAGCATGTATTGCAGCAGCCCGACCGTTTTCAAACAGACCGATTTGCCGCCGGCGTTCGGCCCCGAAATCACCAGGATATGCTTGTCGTCGGTCAGGGTCAGATCGAGCGGAACGATCTCCTTCCCTTCGCGCCGCAACGTCTGCGCGAGCAACGTATGCCGGGCCCGGATCAGGCGGATCGAACTGCGGTTCTCGACGATCGGCAACGTACAGTCGTTGGCCAGCGCGAAACGCGCCTTGGCCCGGATGAAATCCATCGTCGTCAGGAAATCGCCCGACTCGCGGATACGGGGCAGGTCGGGACGGATCGCATCGGTAAAACGGGTCAGGATACGCACGACCTCGCGGCGCTCCTCGTATTCGAGCGCCTTCAGTTCGTTGTTGAGCTCCACGACCTCGATCGGTTCGATATAGACCGTCTTGCCGGTCGCCGACTCGTCGTGGATCAGGCCTTTGATTTTCTTTTTATTGGCGGCGGCCACCGGGATCACGGCGCGCCCTTCGCGGATCGAGACCGACACGTCGCCGTCCACGATGCCCGAAGCCTGCGCCTGTCCCATGATCTGTTGCAGGCGGCGCGACACCTGGCTCTCCCGGTCGCGGATCGTCCGGCGCAGCGAGAACAGTTCCGCGGAAGCGTTGTCCCGCACCTTTCCGAACTTGTCGACGATCGAGTCGATGTGGTTGATGATCTCCGGAAAACCGTCGACCCCGCTGCACAGGGCCCTCAACTGCGGATACTGCTCGTCGGTACGGGCATTGAAAAAGGCGACCAGCCCGTGGACCATCGCCAACCCTTTGCGCAACGCCGCCAACTCGCCGACATCCAGGAAAGAGCCCTCGACGGCCCCTTTTTTCAGGAACGCGTCCATATCGACAAAGCTGCCTTCGGGCAGTCCGTTGTCCATCATCAACACCGTTCGCATCTCGAAAACCTGACCGAGACGCGCGACGACCGACTCGTAGTCGTCACTGAACGCCGCCTCGAAAAGTTTATCGACTGCGCCCTGCGTCACGCAGAGCGCCTTGACCTGGCTACGGATACGATCGAAACCGATCTTATTCTCAAAATTATCGGGATAAACCAAAACTTTCGGAAAAAAATTAATACGGTAAACGGACGCGCTATTCGTCCCGGTTGCGCCGGCCGAACACCGACACGTTGATATAACGGCTCGGGTGCGCTTTCAGATCTTCCAGCAGGGCCGACAGATTCGCCGTGGCGTCCACCAGTTCGTCATACAACGCCTGGTCGTTCAGGAACCGACCGACCGTGCCGTCTCCGTGGTTGACTTTTTCGAGCGTCGTGTTCAGCGATTCGAGCGTCGTGGTCACCTGCGCGATCATCGTCGGAATCTTCGACTTGCTTAGCGAATCGCTGAAATTCTCGACGTTGGTGACGATCCGGTCGATCTGTCCTGACTTGCCGTTCAGCGTTTTGGACAACTCGTTCAGGTTCTGCACGATCTCGCGAACGTTGTTTTTCTCCCCGGCGATCACTTCGTTGAGATTACCCGATATCGAAGCGATGTTCGTGAATGTCGCATTCAGGTTGTCCTTGTTGTCGGCCATCAGCGTATTGATATGTCCGAGCGTAATCATCAGTTGGTTGATCACGTCGTTGGCGCGCTGTTTCAGGAACTCGAACTCGCTGCCGGCCACCTCCAGGAAATCCTTGTTGATCTCCGAAAAGAGCGTATCGCCCTGTTGCAGGTATTTGGCCGACTTGCCCAGTTCCAGTTCGACGGCCTTGCCGCCCATAAGCCCGTCGCTGAAAATCCGCGCCTTGGTATCGTCCGGAATCTTGAATTTCGACTTGATCGAAAATTCCACGACCACCTTATCCGACCGTTCCGGATCGAAGCTGATATCGCTGATCGACCCCACCTTATAACCTTTGATCAGCACGGCGGCCGACGACTGCAGGCCGTTCACCTGATCGTATACGGCATAGTAATGCACCGACGACGTGAACAAATCCCGTCCCTTAAGGAAATTGATCCCCCAATACAACGCCGCGATCATCAGTATCCCGAAAAAGCCTATCTTAAATTCTCTGCTCAGTTTCAATTTCATGCCTAAAATTTTATCTGTCCGTTATTCACAATCGTTCGTTCAATCACTGCTGCCTGCGGCGCGCTTCGCCGACCGGGATCGTTTTATCGCCGTCGAATGCGACCAGGAACGCGTCCCGGATACTCTTGCGCACCTGGGTTTGCAAAGATAACGCTTCGTGGTAAGACGACGTGCCGCCGACGAAATATTTGTACGTGCCGCCGATCACGATCTCCTGCACCTCGCCGCGATAAGGCCCGAAACGGGACGAATTCTTCGGCAGTTTCTGCGGGGCCGAAGCGACTTGAACCCGGTAGACGATCTCCCCGCCGCTGTCGTCCGCGACGCTCTCCGTTGCGGCCGTTTCCGGCTCGTCCCGGGCGAAATCCGCCGCAGAATCGTTCCTCGGCTGCGAATCGTCCCCGTCGTCGTCACTCAAAACAATCCGTGTGCCACGTCCCTCGCTGCGCACCTTGTACTCGCTGAATGCGTTGAACAAACAGCGCGCATACGTCTCGCGCCCTTTGTCAGAACCGACGAACTTCTCCTCCGCGGGATTCGAAATAAACCCGAACTCCGCCAGGATGCTCGGCATCGCCGCCGACCACAGCACCAAAAAACCGGCCTGGTGCACGCCGCGGTTCTGCATTTTGGTCTGACTGGCAAACTGTTTCTGCACCATATCCGCGAACGTGCAGCTTTGCGACAAGTAAGCGGACTGGATCAGCGAAAAGATAATGAACGATTCCGGCGAGCCGGGCACGTATCCCTGGTATTTGGTCGAATAATCGTCTTCGTACGAAATCACGTCGTTCTCCTTCATCGCGACATCGAGGTTCTTGCCGGCCTTGTCGACCCCCATCACGTAAGTCGACGTGCCCGACGGCGCGGAAGATTTGTTGCTGTTGATATGGATCGAAATGAACAGATCCGCTCCGGCCTTGTTGGCGATGTTTCCCCGTTCGTTCAACGGGATCAGCACGTCGGTCTTGCGCGTATACACCACTTTGACATCGGGATATTTCTGGCCGATCATCTTTCCCAAACGGAGCGCAACGTCCAGATTGATATCTTTTTCCTTGTAAATCCGGCCGACGGCTCCCGCGTCCCGTCCGCCGTGTCCCGCATCAATTACGACGGTATTTATACCGATTTCCTTCTTTTGCGCGTTAGCAGTAATAACGACGCCGAAAAGCGAAAGAAAAACGACCGAAACCGTTAAAAACGTGAGGCTTGAAACTTTCATTACGGCAAACGTTAGAGAACTCTTTTTTTTTAACTATTTTTGCGGACGAAATTTGATAACTTTGCAAAGTTAAATTATTTGTTGGGATTTGCGGCTAAAAAAAGCGAAATATATCTTACTCCTGCTATGTCTGATCCCGTTTGGGCCGCTTGTTTTCAGCCGCGAGAGGGCTTATCCGGCCTCTTCGGACGAATCCTTTTTGCAGGATACCGCAGGACGCGATTCGCTGACGGAAAACGTTGCGATCGCGCACGCGGCCGCAGACTCCGTCCCCGGACTGGATTCTTCCGCGACGCCGCAATATGCGGCGGCCGACAGTGCGGCCGTCGCCGCGCGGGATACTTCCAAGAAAGACACCGCGCAGCGCAAATCGTTCCTCGACGACGTAATTTCGGGGAAAAACCAGGATTCGCTGGTTTACGATCTTCGTAACAAAACGGTCTACATCTACGAGAAAGGCGACGTCGACTACCAGGATAAAAACCTGAAGGCGGACTTCATGAAAATCAACATGGACGACAAGATCATCTTCGCCTACGGACGCGAAGATACGACCACCAAGACGAACACCCGGCCCGAATTCACCGACGGAGGATCGACCTACCAGATGGACACGATCACCTACAACATCGCCACCGAAAAGGCCCGTATCAAAGGCGTGACGACGCAGGACGGCGAAGGCTACCTGAAAGGCTCGCGCGTCAAGAAAATGCCCGACAACACGATCAACATCGCCAACGGCAAATACACCACCTGCGACTTGGATCACCCGCACTTCTACCTGGCAATGACCAAGGCCAAGACCATTCCGGGCAAGAAGGTGATCGTCGGCCCGTCGTACCTGGTGATGGAAGACGTGCCGATCTATTTCCTCGGACTGCCGTTCGGCTTCTTTCCGACGATGAGCGGACGCCACTCCGGTTTCATCATGCCGACCTGGGGCGAGGAGGCCATAAAGGGCTTTTTCCTGCGGGACGCCGGATACTATTTCGCATTCAACGACTACATGGACATGACCGTCCAGGGCGGTTTCTACACGCTGGGATCGTGGCAGGCGAGCCTCGCGTCGCGGTATGTCAAGCGGTACAAATACCGGGGCGGCCTGAATTTCTACTTTTCAAAAGACATCATCGGCGAACGCGACGAGCCCGACTACGTCAACATGAACAACTTCAACCTGCAATGGACGCACCAGCAGGACGCGAAGTTCCGCCCGAACTCGACCTTCTCGGCCAGCGTGAACTTTTCAACCAGCGGTTACAGCAAATACGGGGCGCAGACGATCAACGACTACCTGAACACGCAAACCAACTCCAGCATCTCCTACTCCAAATCGTGGGCCGGTACGCCGTTCTCTTTATCGACCAACATGCAGCACTCGCAGAACTCGCAGGACACGACCGTTTCGCTGAGTTTCCCGAACGTGGTTTTCAGCGTATCGCGCGTCTATCCGTTCCGGCGCAAGGAGGCCGTCGGCAAGCAGCGCTGGTACGAGAAAATTTCGTTCACCTACACGGGAACGCTCGGCAACAACGTAAAAGTCAAAGAAAGGGATCTGTTCACCGACCGGATGTTCAAGCAGATGAAGAACGGCGTCAACCACAACATTCCGATCTCCACGTCGCTGAACCTGCTCAACTACATCAACGTCAGTCCTTCGGCAAACTATCAGGAACGCTGGTACTTCCGTAAGATCGACAAGGAGTGGGACCCGGTTTCCCGGTCGGTCGTCAACGGCGATACGACCACCGGCTTCTACCGGCTGTACGATTACAGTTTCTCGGTCAGCGCCACGACCAAGCTGTACGGAACCTACCAGTTCAAAAAAACGGCTGCCGTGCAGGCGTTCCGCCACACGCTGACCCCGACGATCAGCTTCAACTACCGCCCCGATTTCGGAGCCGCCAAATACGGGTATTACAAATACGTGCAGAGCGATACGCTGGGTAACATGAGGCGCTATTCGCCGTTCGAGGAGGGTCTGTACGGGGTGCCGAGCGCGGGGCGTAGCGCGGGCATATCCTTCGGACTCACCCAAACGCTGGAAATGAAAGTGCGCAGCAACAAAGACACCTCGGGATTCCGGAAGATCAAGCTGATCGACAACTTCAGCATCACGTCGTCCTACAATTTCCTGGCCGACTCGCTGAACCTGGCTCCTTTCTCGATCAACCTGCGCACCAACCTGTTCAAAAACGTCGGACTGAACGTCAACGCGACGCTCGATCCTTATCAGATAGACGCCAACGGACGAAAGGTCAACAAGTTCATGCTGCGGAAAGGGAAACTGGGACGGCTCACGAGCGTCAGCACCTCGTTCGGCTATTCGTTCAATTCGAAAAACCGGGGATCCTCGTCGCCGGCAGCCATCAACGACATCAACAGCGGGACGACCGAAGTGCCTCCGGAATATACCGACATGTTCACGCAGCCCGGCTACAACCAAATCGACCCGTTCACCCGGCGGCAAATGATGTCGGCCACTTCCTACGACTTCAGCATCCCGTGGAATTACAGCTTCAGCTATACGAAGCCCGGGCTTCAGGCCAATATCGTCCAAACCCTCGGCTTCAACGGCAGCGTCAACCTGACGGCCAAATGGGGGGTTACGTTCAACGGCGGTTACGACTTCGGATCGAAAAAAATCACGCCGGGAACCTTCACGCTGACCCGCGACCTGCACTGCTGGCAGATGTCGTTCAACTGGGTTCCGATCGGGTTCCGCAAGAGCTGGAGCTTCACGATCAACGTGAAGGCTTCGATGCTGAAAGACCTCAAGTACGACCGCAACAGCAGCTTCTACGACAACTTCTACGACAATTAAACGGTCGCGGGCCGCGTTAGTTAGTACGATATTTGCAATCTCTATACTGCTTTGAAATGAAAAAAATAATTTTGTATTGTATGGCTAGTCCCGTCCTGACGCTGGGAGCCTGCGGCGCAAAAAAGAATCCGCTGCTGGTGACGTCCACCGCGCCCTACGAAGCGCCGCTGTTCCCGCAAATCACAAACGAAGATTACAAACCGGCTTTCGACAAAGCGCTCGAAGAGGCCCGCGCGGACATCGACCGCATCGTGAACAATCCCGACGAACCGACCTTTGCGAATACCGTCGAAGCGCTTGCGTTCAGCGGAGAACGCCTCGACAACGTCAGCAGCGTCTTTTTCAACCTGAACGAAGCGAACACGAACGACACGATGCAGAACCTGGCGCTGGAAATCTCGCCTGTTCTGACCGAATTCAGCAACGACATCACGCTGAATCCGGCGCTTTTCGAACGGGTCAAAGCGGTCTACGCCCGACGCGACTCGCTCGCCCTGACGCCCGAACAGTCTCGCCTGCTCGAAAAGACCTACAAGGATTTCGCGCGCAACGGCGCGGCGCTGTCCGAAACGGATAAAAAGACCTACCGCGAGTTAACCGCCAAACTGTCGCAACTGACCCAGAAATTCAACCAGAACACGCTCGGCGCGACCAACGCCTTTATCCTGCACATCACCGACTCGGCGCAGGTCGCCGAACTGCCCGACTTTGTCCGCGAAGGAGCGGCGGCCGAGGCCAAAGAGCGTAACCTCGAAGGGTGGGTCGTCACGCTGCAATACCCGAGCATGTCGCCGTTTATGATGTACTCGTCGAACCGCGAGCTGAAGGAGAAGCTGTGGAAAGCGTATAACACCCGCGCGTTCGGCGGCGAGTTCGACAACTCGAAGATCGTCGAAGAGATCGCCGACACCCGGCTACAAGTGGCCCGCCTGCTCGGCTACGATACTTACGCCGACTATGTGCTCGAAGAACGGATGGCCGAAAGCGCCCCGACGGTCAACGCTTTCCTGACCGAACTGCTCGACCGGGCGATCGGCGCCGCGCATGCCGACGTAAAGAGCGTCGCCGAATATGCGGCCGCGAACGGTTTTACCGGCGAGTTGATGCCGTGGGATTTTTCCTACTATTCCGAAAAACTGAAAAACGAAAAATACAGCATCAACGAAGAGCTGACCAAGCCCTATTTCAAACTCGAAAACGTGCAGGCCGGCATTTTCGACCTGGCCGGCAGACTCTACGGAATCTCGTTCAAAGAGAACCCCGACATCCCGGTCTACCACCCGGACGTAAAGGCCTACGAAGTGCACGACGCCGACGGGAAATTCCTGGCCGTACTGTACATGGACTTCTTCCCGCGGGCCTCGAAACGCGGCGGGGCCTGGATGACCGAATTCCGCAGCCAGTCGGCGCGCGACGGGCAGGACACCCGCCCGCTGGTCTCGCTGGTTTTCAACTTCACGAAACCGACCGAGAATACCCCGTCGCTGCTGACATTCGACGAGGTCAGCACGATGCTGCACGAATTCGGACACTCGCTGCACGGCATTTTCTCGCAGGGAAACTACCCCGGCATGACCGGCACGTCGGTCTACCGCGATTTCGTCGAACTGCCGTCGCAGATTATGGAGAACTGGGCTACCGAGAAAGAGTTCCTCGACCTCTGGGCCGTACACTACCAGACCGGCGAAAAGATGCCGGCCGAGCTGATCCGGCGGATCATCGACGCCAAGAACTACCTGGCCGCCTACCAGCATATCCGCCAGGTATCGTTCGGTTTGTGCGACATGGCCTGGCACAGCATTACCGCCCCCGTGAACGAACCGGCCGACGCTTTCGAAGCGAAGGCAGTCGCCAGGGCCCAGGTGATGCCGCGGGTGGACGGACAGTGCATGTCGACCTCGTTCACGCACATCTTCGCCGGAGGCTATGCCGCCGGGTATTACAGCTACAAATGGGCCGAAGTGCTCGAAGCGGACGCGTTCTCGCTGTTCAAGGAAAAAGGCATTTTCGACCGGGAGACGGCCGCGTCGTTCCGCGAAAACAGCCTGTCGAAAGGCAACTCGGAGCACCCGATGGAGCTGTACGTCCGTTTCCGCGGACATAAACCCGACACGCAGGCGCTATTCGACAAAATGGGAATCAAATAGTCCGAAACACAAACCGGGAATTGCTATGAAAAACCGACGTTACTGCCTGCTGGGATTGCTTGGAATCGGCCTGTGGGCCTCCGGATGCAACCGTGCGAAACCGCTTCCGTCCGACTATTTCGGAGGCGAATTCGTCTGCTACGACGACACGGCCCGGTTTTTCGACTGCGCGACCGGCCGTACCTATCTGCTCGACCGCAGCGGGGCGTATCCGGAAGTCATCGCAAACTACGAACAAATGCGGCCGGCCCCCCACGAGCGGGTTCACATGTTCTGCCACGCCGAGATCCGGCAAGAAGCCGACTCGTCGAACGGCCCGGTCCGGATGGTCGTCCGTGAACCTTTCGGTTTCGACCGGGCGACCCACTGCGATCCGAACGGCCTGATCGCGGGCATGTACCGTAGCAACGCGGGCGGCGGGGAAGGCAACCGGATGCTGCACCTGAGGGGCGACTACACCTATACGGTCGTCCGTTTCACCGAAACGACCGAACAGCGCGAGGACGGACGCTGGGGACTGAGCTCCGAATCGGAACTGGTACTGAACCCTCAGGAAGCCGGCCGGCCCCAGCGCCGGTTCGAGATCCTGTTCGAACCGGAAACCCTCGTAGCCAACGACGGACTCGGACAGCTTACCTATCAAAAAGTTTATCTGGACTGACCGTCCTTGCGGACAGACAACAACGGAAGCGGAGGAAAAAAAACGACATTTCCTCCGCTTCCGTTTTGATGCCGGAACGCTAAACGTCCAGCGAATATCCGTCGCGGTACTGGTAATGCATCCGTTTAGTGGCTTCCGGATCGTTCATGAATTTCTCGACGATCGGGTTCCACACCACCGGACGCTTCAGTTCGTTGGCGATGTTGCCCAAATTGCAGACCGTGCAGGAACTATGTCCCACTTCCACCGGAACGTTCGGATCGATCCGCGAACGCATCGAGTTGATAAAGGTCTGGTAGTGCCCGACTTTCGTCTCGTAAGGCACGCTGCTGTCCTGCTGTTTCTCGGCCTTCGGCATGAATTTCGGGTCGGAAGCGAGGAATTCGCCGCGGCACACCTGGATCCAGCCGTTGTCGCCGTAAATTTTGAGTCCCTGCTTGCCTCCGTCGAACTCCTGTTCGGTAACGGTCGTTCCGTTGTCGTATTTATAAGTCAGGTGATCGTAATAGCTGTATCCGGCGGGAATAATCTCGACCGGGCCGTTGCCGTCCTTGCCCATCGCCCACTGCACGATGTCGAACATGTGCGCGCCCCAATCGGTCATCAGGCCGCCGCCCATGCCCTGATACCAGCGCCATGCGCCCCAGAGCTGTTCGTTCTGCTCGGGATCGATCGTGATGACCGGGTTCAAATCCGAATTGTAATAAATGGTTTCGGGCAGCGGACCGAGCCACTTGTCCCAATTCAGGCCGGCCGGCACTTCCTGTTTCGGCAGCGTGTAGGGAGTCGGCGAACCGCCCACATGCACCTTGATCAGCCCGATCTTGCCGAGTTCCCCCTCGCGGCACAGGTTGGCAGCGTGGATAAATTCGGCGTCGGAACGCTGCTGGCTGCCGATTTGCAGGATGCGGCTGTACTTACGCACCGCTTTGCGAAGCTGCTGTCCTTCATAAATGGTCAGCGTCATCGGTTTTTCGAGGTAAACGTCTTTGCCGGCCTTGCAGGCGGCGATAGCGATGATCGCATGCTGGTGATCCGGCGTGGCGATCACGACCGCGTCGATATCGGGACGCGCCAGCAGCTCTTGATAATCTTCGTACAGGTCGACCTTGCATTTTTCGCCGTGATCGGCGTAGTATTTCTTCACGCGCTTATCGAAGCGGGCGCGTTTCACGTCGTAGACGTCGCAGCCGGCCACTACTTTCACCCCGTCGATGGTAATGAAACCGTTGAGCAGGTGCATCGCCTGCTGACCGAGGCCGATAAAACCGATGTTGATCGTATCGTTGGCAGCGGTTTTTTCATTTTTTTTGCTTTTCGCAGCAGCCGCCAGCCCGGAGGGCATCAGTAACGCCCCGGCTGCGCCGAGTGCGGAAACTTTCAGAAAATCGCGGCGTGAGAATTTCGATTCAGAACTCATTTTCAGTTGGTTTAATAATTTCGGTTTTTTGTTTTTGGAAAATCATGTAGGCAAGTTACTCATTTCGCCCGGGAAAAACAAAATATTTTAAAAAAACGATTCCGTTTTGCATATCCCGCGTCCGTTCGTTATCTTTACATTTCGACAACTTAATCGAAAAACCTATGAAAACGTTTTTTTACCTACTGTTGGCACTGTGCTGCGCGGCCTGCGCGCCGAAAAAGCAACCCGTTTCGCTGATTTTCGACACGGATATGGCTCCCGACTACGACGACGTGGGCGCCATGGCCGTACTGCATGCGCTGGCCGACTCCGGCGAAGTCGATATCCTGGCCACCGTCTCGTCGAATAAACAGGAGACCACCGCGCCGTGCATCGACGTACTGAACACCTATTTCGGGCGGCCCGGGATTCCCGTCGGCGCGCCGAAAGGCGAAGGGGTCAGTATGGATACCTGGCATAAAGGGCTGAAGTGGACCGAAGAACTTCCGTCCCGTTTCCCGCATAAGGTCGAAAGCGCATCGCAGGCCGAAGACGCCGTATCGGTTTACCGGCGGGTGCTGAACGCGCAACCGGACACCAGCGTCGTCGTCGTGACGGTCGGCTTTTTCACGAACCTGAAAGACCTGCTCGAATCGGGGCCGGACGCCGACAGCCCGCTGTCCGGCAAAGAACTGGTCGCGGCCAAAGTGAAACGGCTGGTTTCGATGGCCGGGTATTTTCCGGAAGGCAAGGAGTTCAACGTGATGATGGACGCGCCGGCCAGTCAGTACGTATTTGAGAACTGGCCGACCCCGATCGTTTTGAGCGGATTCGACATCGGCGAAAAGATCATCACCGGCAAACAGACCGCCGCCATGCCGGTCGAAGGGAGTCCGGTGCGCGAAGCCTATAAAATGTGTCTCGAACAGGATAATCCGGAAGGACGGAACAGTTGGGATCAGTCGGCCGTACTGGTCGCCGTACGCGGAGCCGAACCCTATTTCGGTCTCGAAACCGGCACGCTGACGGTCACGCCGGCCGACAGCAACGATCACTGGACGCCCGATCCGGCCGGCCGACACGCGCGGCTGCTGCCAAAAATGCCGACCGAACAGGTTACGGCTACGATCGAAGCATTGATGATGCATCAGCCCACGGTACGGAAATAACTTTCGCAAGCCGCTCCGGACGTAACTTTTGCCGAAGGAAAACGTTTTACGGAAAACAACCAACCGAATGGAAGCCATGAAAAGAATCATACTGATCCTGGGGAGCCTGTTCCTCGGATACGCGGTCTTCGCACACCCGGCGGACCGCTATTTCGACGACGACGATTACGATGACGGCGATCTGTACGAATGGGGCGTGCAAATCAACAATTACGCGGCCCCTTATTCCGACCAGTTCGTGATCTGGGCCGCACGGGAATACAATTTCCCGCGCAACGACCTACGGTACTACCTCCGCAAAGGATACTCGCCGAGCGACCTGCTGGCCGGAATCGAACTGTCGCGCCGATCGGGATATCCGTTGCGCGCCGTGATGGACTATTACCGGCGCGGCAAAGACCGCAACTGGATCAACGTTTCGCTCCATTTCGGAATCGGACGTTCGTCGGCGGACTTCCGCATCATCCTCGGCAGGTTCCGCGAATACAGTCGGTACTGGAACGCATACTACGCGCACCGTCATCCGGGACGGGTTCCGCCTCCCGTTTACCGCCACGGCTGGTCTTACTTCCGGCCCGATGCGCCGCACCGTCGGCCCGCGCCCAAACCTCCGCGCCCGGTCGTACGCCCCCCGCACCCTCCGCGTCCGCAAATGCCGGGCAACCGTCCCGCCGTTCCGCCGGGACATCCGGTTCGGCCGCAGCGGCCTTCGAGCACCGACCGGCCGCAGCGCCCCGAATACCGTCCGCGGAACCAAAAATCCATCTCCGGACGTAGCGCGCGCGACGCTTCGCGGAGAAACGACGACCGCCGCAGCGACCGAGAGAAGGATCGGACGCAAAAGGTCGATAAAAAGGAAAATAACAAAAGTTATCGCCGCTGACCCTACGCTCCGGCCGCAACATTCCGCGCCGGACGGAAAATCCGCTGGATGTCGTTGCCGGAAGGATTCTGAAACAGCACCAGGTCGAATTCGGGCACGACCGCGATGATATGGTCGAACAGATCGGCCTGGACGCTTTCGTAGGCGACCCACTCCTTGATGACCGAAAAACAGTACACCTCGACCGGAATCCCGTTCGGAGTGGGCTGTAGATGGCGCACCATGCAGGTCAGCTCGTGGTTGACGACGGCCAATTTTTTCAAGTAGAGGTTCAGGTAAGCTCGGAAAACAGTCAGGTTGGTCAGCCGGAAAAAATCGGCGCCGTTCGGGTTTTCCGCACCGTTACGGTACCGGTCGAATTCGGTCTCGCGCTGAACGATAT
>ENA-UESH01001879-UESH01001879.1-human-gut-metagenome-genome-assembly--contig:-NODE-1879-length-13242-cov-4.246031_pt1 | contig 13242 bp, 9 predicted proteins | sample MGYA00243001_ERZ508002 | MGnify/ENA primary metagenome ERZ508002 (study PRJEB26167, sample SAMN06115447) | human gut metagenome | host: Homo sapiens | place: China:Anhui | collected 2015-08-07 | study... | reverse complement strand
ATCTCCCCTGTGTTCTGATTCCTGGGCAGAACCCAGGATGAGAAAGCAAGCTTCGGATTTTCCGGGGCTTTTTTAATCACGTTTCCCAAGAGCCCCGCTGTCTCGGCGTCGGGCCGGCGGTATTAGGGTTTACATTACCGGGTTATATCCGGTTGGCGTTTATCCTAATTCCGTTGGCACTCACACGCGAAAGTAGATAGAATGGCTCCGTTCACCAGAAATGCAGCGACATTTACGCACTCCACTTCTGGGGGGAACAGTTTATAGTTTATAGATTCCATCCTAGATGGACGTTTGTTTTAGAGGATTGTCTCAAAAATGAATACCGCTCTGAAGATTGTTGCCGCCGCTTCTATCGCCATGATGGCTGTTGCTTGCTCCAAGCAGGCTTCTGCTCCTGCCTCTTCCGCTGCTGACGCTGCTCCGTCCGCTGCTGCTTCTATGCCCGCTTCTTCCGCCGCTGCTGACGCTGCTGCCGCTTCCGTCGCTGCTTCCGCTCCGGCTTCTGCCGCTGCCTCCGCTCCGGCTGACTCTGCTGCTGCTTCCGCTCCGGCTTCTTCCGCCGCTGCCAAGTAATTGTTCCGCTGCCCAGGTGGCAGCTGACAGTTAGCAGTAATGCCCTGATCTGATTCGTCGGACCAGGGCATTGTCGTATCTGGGCTTCGCGCGGGCTTACGCTTGAATTTACTAAAAAATTCTCGACGCCCGTCTGGATTCCGTACTAAGATTACCTCTCGATTTTTAAGTTCCCGCTTGAGGCCGCGCTGCCGCTCACCCCTATTTCGGCCGCGCTCCCTGTGGGTCCCTTATCCAGAAAAATGGAGATTCGCTCATGAAGAGGCGTTCCCTGCTCGCTGCGGCCGCTGCCGCCGCGGTGTTCACTGCAGCTCCGGCCATCGCCGCCCCGGTTTACTCCGTCGGCACCGGCGCGACCTACCGTCCGTTTGAATTCCAGGCTCCTTCCAAAGAGATCGTCGGCTTTGATATCGACCTCATGAAGGAAATCGCGAAGGCAGCGGGCTTCCAGGTGAAGTTCCAGAACACGCTCTGGGGCGTGATCTTCGAATCCGTGAAGAACGGCGACCGTGACATCATTATGAGCGGCATCACGATCACCCCGCAGCGTCAGCAGACGGTGGATTTCTCGCTTCCGTACTTTGCCGCGCATCAGCTGATCCTCACGCAGCGTAACCTCCGCGTGAAGTCGATCAATGACCTGAAGGGGAAGAAAGTTGCTGTCGTCGCGAACTCCGCGGGCGATATCGTCTGCTCGAAGGCTTTCGGCAAGGCGAGCCCCAACATCAAGCGTTTCGACAACACCCCTCTCGCGCTTGAAGAGCTGAATGCGGGCGGTGTCGACGCCGCGATCGGTGACGTCGGTGTCTTCGCGTACTACGCGCAGCAGAACCCCGGCAAGCACTTCAACATGACGCGCGACCCGAATTTCGAGGAACAGTACTTCGGTATCGCGGTCCGCAAGGGCAACACGAAGCTGCTCGCCCAGATTAATGATGGTCTCCGCAAGGTCTATAAGAACGGCACCTACGCGAAGGTCTATCACAAGTGGTTCGGCAACACGCCGGTCCCGAAGCTCCCGATCAAGTAATCCGCCAGGCTTTCCGCCCCGGTTCCCGCGGCACTTCCGCCGGAGCCGGGGCTTTTCATTATCCGGAAACCTGAGAGCCTCACTGATTCCCTCCGGTTCCCGCACTGACTGACTTCAAATGTTCCGTTTCGACGTCCTTTCCGACTATTGGCCGCTCTTTATTGAAGGCGCGGAGATGACGGTCAAGCTCACGCTCGCATGCGTTATCTGCGGCGTGTTCCTTGGCATGATTCTCGGCATGGCCCGCATGGCGCAGGCCCGCCATCAGCCTCTCAAGGCACTGCTGTACTTCGGTGTCCGGTGGCCCGTGACGATCTGGGTGAGCTTCTTCCGCGGCACACCGCTCTTCGTTCAGATTTTCCTGATGTACTTCGCGGTCCTCCCGGTGTTTGTGCACCCGGTGGACGGGCTCCTCGTGAGCGGTGAGCTCGCGCGCGACCTCCGAAGCAACTACGGCGCGCTGATCGCCGGTTTCCTCGCGATTTCGCTGAACGCCGGCGCTTATATGAGTGAAGTGTTCCGTGCCGGCATTCAGTCGCTCGATAAGGGGCAGGCTGAGGCTGCGCGCTCGGTCGGCATGACGTACTGGCAGTGCATGCGCCACATCATTCTTCCTCAGGCCTTCCGCCGTATGCTCCCCGCGCTCGGGAACAACGCGATCGCGATTCTGAAGGACTCGTCACTCGTCTCCGCGATCGGTCTCACGGAGCTCGCCTACGCCGCCCGTACGGTGGCTGGCGCCTCCGCCCGCTACTGGGAGCCGTATCTCACGATTTCCGCGATTTACTGGGTGATGACGCTTGCGCTTGCCTGCGGCATCCACGCGCTCGAAAAACATATGGGTAAGGGAGACGACAAATAATGGCTGAAGAGAAAAACATGTCTTCCGACGTCATGATTCAGATCCGGGGGCTGAAGAAGAGCTACGGAAAGCTTCAGGTGCTGCGCGGGATCGACCTCGATGTGAAGCGCGGCGAAAAAGTGGTGATTCTCGGGCCGTCTGGCTCCGGGAAATCAACCCTCCTTCGCTGTATCAACGCGCTCGAGGAAGCGGACTCGGGAAGCATCCTCGTGGACGGCATCGAAGTGACGAGCCGCCGCACGAACCTCAATCACCTGCGTGAGCATCTCGGCATGGTGTTCCAGCGCTTCAACCTCTGGCCTCATCTCACGGTGATCGAAAACGTGATGATCGGTCAGGTGGTTGTCGGTCACAAATCGAAGGCCGAAGCCCGGGAGAAGGCGCTTGCCATGCTGGACCGCGTGGGGCTTAAAGACCGCGCCGATGAATACCCGGTGCGGCTTTCAGGCGGCCAGCAGCAGCGTGTCGGCATTGCCCGAGCGCTCGCGATGGATCCGAAAGCGATTCTCTTTGACGAACCGACCTCAGCGCTCGACCCGGAGCTCGTCGGCGAAGTGCTTGCCGTGATGACGCAGCTCGCCCGTGAAGGCATGACGATGGTGGTTGTGACGCATGAGATCGGCTTCGCCCGTGAGGTCGCGGATCACGTGATCTTTATGGATGGCGGCGTGATCGTCGAAGAGGGAACGCCGGAAGAGGTGGTCGTGAATCCGCGTGAAGAGCGGACCCGCGCCTTCCTGAAGCACGTGCTCTGACGCGATTCAATCGCTCGGAACCTCGGCCGGCAGGGGATTTTCCTCTGCCGGTTTTTTCATTTTCCTCTCCGGTTTTCTACAATCACGGAACGGTTTTGTTTTTCTCGTGTTTTAGGAGTCACTCCTCATGGATTCTTTTCTTCTCATGCTGTCAGTCGCGCTCGGAGCGCTCTGCACGGTGCTGCTTCTGAAGATCGCGTTCGGGGAAAAGCGTGAGGAGACGGATACGGCGGCGCTTGAAGCCGCGATCCGGGACGCGCTGGATCGGAATTCGGACGCCGCGGAGGCGCGCCAGAACCGGCTTGAGATGAGGCTTACCCAGGCGAACAGCCTGAACCGCGAGGGAATGGAAGCGGTGAGGCGGGAGTCGCTTGACCTGATCCGGAAGGGGTCGGAAAGCCAGGCGGCGCGCCTCACCTCGATGGAGTCGTCGCTTGCCGCCGGGATCAACGCGGTGAACGAAACGGTGTTCCAGAAACTCACCGCGCTTCAGGCGCAGAACGATGCGAAGCTTGAGCAGATGCGCTCAACGGTCGAGGAGAAGCTTCAGACAACGCTTCAGACACGGCTCTCGGAAAATTTCCGCCTCGTGGCGACCCAGCTTCAGGCGCTTGAAGAGGGGCTCGGGGAAGTGAAGGGGCTTTCTGAAAACGTGGACAGCCTCCGACGCCTGATGTCGAACGTGAAGACCCGCGGCACCTGGGGTGAGGCGCAGCTCGGCGCGATCCTTTCCGAGATCCTCACGCCGGATCAGTTCGGCACCAATGTCGAAACCGTTCCCGGGACCGGAAAGCGGGTTGAATTCGCGGTCCGGATGCCGGGCCCGGATGCTTCGACGCCAGTGTGGCTTCCGATTGACTCGAAGTTCCCGCGAGAGGACTGGGAGCGGCTTGAAGCGGCGCGTGAAGCGGGGGACCGGGACGCGGAATCGTCCGCGCAGGCGTCTCTCCGGACGAGCGTTCTCGCTTTCGCGAAAGATATCGCGGAAAAGTATCTCAAGGCCCCGTATACGACGGAATTCGGGATCATGTACCTGCCGACCGAGAGTCTGTACGCTGAGGTGCTTCGGATTCCGGGCCTCTTTGACGAGCTGCAGCAGAAGTGGCGCGTGACGCCTGCCGGCCCCACGGTGATCTCCTCACTCCTTAATTCTCTCCGGATGGGGTTCCGGACGCTCGCGATTCAGGAGCGGAGCGCGGATGTGTGGAAGCTGCTTGGCCGTGTGAAGAGTGAGTTCCAGGCGTTCGCGGCCGCGATGGACGCGGTGGATAAGCGGCTCCGCCAGGCGCAGGAAGCGGTGGAACGGGTTCAGAAACGGACGGAGCGCGTGGACCGGAGTCTCGCCGATATCGAGACGCTCCCATCGGATGACGCGTTTGGCGATAAATCGGAGTCGAGTGCCGGGGCTATTCAGGCTTCAGAGGCGGAACCCCCGAGGGGCTGAGTTCTCAGGCTTTCCGCTGCGCCTCAATCCAGCGCGCGGCGTCCCCCGGAAGCATCACCGCGGTGCCTTCTTTTCTGGAACGGCGGCCGGCCTTCATCACGAGCTTATCCTTGCTCACGATCAGCGGGCAGCCGGAGCCTGAGGCGAGGTCAAAGAACTTCTGATCAAGCGGATCGCGGCACCGGGCAAGCGCGTCTTTCGCCGGGGACGCGGGGCGGCGCGCGATTCGGAACCAGTGAGTGAGAATCGCGGTCTGCTCTTCAGGTGACAGTCTGAACCCCGGCCGGTGAATCACTTCCGCGAATTCGTTTTCCGTTGCCTCATCCCGCAGCATCGTGCAGGTGCCGTCCTCAATCAGTCGGAGCAGCGCCTCGGTCTTCGGATCATGAAACGCCCAGAAGTCGAGGAGCACGTTCGTGTCGACAATCACGGTGAGGGCGCTGCTGTCCGGGGGATCATTTGCCGCGGGGGCGGACCGGAGCTGATCAAGGAGAGACTGGATTTCAGAAGCAATTGGCATCGGGGTTCGGTTTTTCGGTCACTAAACAAAAAGAATCGGCCGGGCGAAGCCCGGCCGGTGCAGAAGGGGAAGCCGCAAGGCACCTCACGGGCGTGAGGGCCGGCGCGGCTTCACGCGGTCCGGTTACTCCGCGATCAGGGGAGCAACGGTTTCGCTTTCCTTCACGAGTTCAGCCACCGTCTTATCGAGGCGGGCGCGGCCGGCAGCCGTGAATTCAATATCCTTCACGATTTCGTAGTTGCCGTTTCCGGTGCAGATCACGGGCATGCCGCAGACGATGCCTTCCGGAATGCCGTAGGAGCCGTCAGAGGGAACCGCCATCGTGACCACACGGCCGTCGGAGCCATTCCACCAGTCGCGCATATGGTCGATCGCGGCGGAGGCGGCGGAGGCGGCAGAGGACTTGCCGCGGGCCTTGATGATCGCGCCGCCGCGCGTCGCGACGGTCGGGAGGAAGTAGTCGTTATACCAGGCTTCATCGACGAGCTCGGTCGCCGCGGTGCCGGCGATCGTGGCAGCGGTGATATCCGGGTACATCGAGTTCGAATGGTTGCCCCAGACGCGGACACCCTGGATCGAGCAGACCGGCTTCTGGGTCTTCTCGGCAAGCTGAGCGACAGCGCGGTTCGCGTCAAGACGCATCATGGCGCTGAAGCACTTCGGATCAAGATTCGGGGCGTGGTGATAGGCGATGTAGGCGTTCGTGTTGCAGGGGTTGCCGACCACGAGCACCTTGACGTTCCGGTCAGCCGCTTCGTCAAGCGCGCGGCCCTGTTCCTGGAAGATCGGGCCGTTCGCGAGCAGCAGGTCCGAGCGGTCCATGCCGGCGCCGCGCGGCATCGAGCCGATCAGGAAGGCGGCATTGGCGCCGTCAAAGGCAACGCGCGGGTCGCTCGTCGTCACAACCTTCGTGAGCAGCGGGAAGGCGCAGTCGAAGAGCTCCATGCAGACGCCCTGCAGGGCAGCCTTGCTCTGTTCGTTATCGCGTTCGAGCAGCTGCAGCTGAACCGGCGTATTGGGTCCGAACACGGCACCGCTCGCGAGGCGGAAGAGCAGAGCGTAACCGATGTTGCCGGCGGCACCCGTAACGGCGACGCGGACAGTCTTATTTAGCTTCGGATGATTTGCAGGACAAGCCATTTGAATCTATCTCCTTCCTTGGATTTTGGGATCGCCCGGCGGGAACGCGGGGGACGATCTTCGCCAGGTGTTCAGAAACGTCCGGCCGGTACTGATTTTGTGTGTTTCCGGCAGGGTTCTTCTGCGATTCTACACGCAGAAAAACGGCTTTTACAGTGAAAAGCAGTACCGTAAATCAGGAGTTTCCTGTGTCCTGTCATTCATTCCGTTTTCGGGACAAAATAGAGACACGTAAAAGAGCCGCGCGCGTTTTTGTGCGGGCGAAGGGAGTCTCTAGAAGATGGATCAGATGAATCTGGCCGCCGCAGGGCCGGCGCTCGGGAGCAACGCCTCCTATATCGAGAAGCTATACGCACGGTGGAAGGAATCCCCGGGCGCGGTGGCAGAAGCCTGGCAGACATACTTCACGCAGCTTGAGACCGGCGCGGTCCCGGATTCCGGCGTCATCGCCCGGGCCGGAGCCGAAGCCCGCCCAAGCTGCATTCCGGAGAATGAGGTGCTCGCTTTCGCGCAGCGCCAGGTCGCGGTGCAGCAGCTCGTCGCCGCGTACCGGAATCTCGGCGCCGAGATCTCGGACCTGGATCCTCTGAAAAATCAGCCTGCCCGTGTGATCCCGGAGCTTGATCCCTCGTACTACGGGCTTACCGATGCGGATCTCGATCAGGTTTTCTCAACCGCGAACACGTATTTCGGCCGCGCCTCGATGACGCTCCGTGAACTGATTGAAGCGCTCCGCGAAACGTACTGCGGAAAGATTGGCGCGGAATTCATGTACATCACGGATCCGGAAGAGAAGCGGTGGTGGCAGCAGAGGCTTGAATCCATTCGCTCCGCCCCGTCCTTCACGCCGGAAGCGAAGGTGCACATTCTTGAGCGGCTGACCGCGAGCGAAGGGCTGGAGCACTTCCTACATAAGCGCTACACGGGTCAGAAGCGTTTTTCGCTCGAGGGCGGTGAGTCCTTTATCGTTGCGATGGACCGGATCGTGGAAGACGCCGCGTCCCGCGGAATGAAGGAAATCGTGATCGGCATGGCGCACCGCGGCCGACTGAATGTTCTCGTGAATATTCAGAATAAGGATCTGCAGGCGCTTTACGACGAATTTGACGGAAAGGAGTCTGCGGAGAGCCTCCCGTCAGGCGACGTGAAGTATCACAACGGTTTTGAGAACTCGGTCCCGACCGCCTCGGGCCCGATCTGGGTGTCGATGGAGTTCAACCCCTCGCACCTCGAAGCCGCGGATCCGGTGGCGCTCGGCTCGGTCCGGGCGCGTGAGGATCAGCTCGGTGACCGCGAAGGGAACCAGGTGCTTGGCATTCTCGTTCACGGCGACGCCGCGTTCTCGGGCCAGGGCATCGTGCAGGAAACGCTGAACCTCGCCTCCACCCGAGGCTTTGGGACCGGCGGCACGGTTCACATCGTGATCAATAACCAGATCGGTTTTACGACGTCTGATCCCCGCGACAAGGGCTCCATGCTCTACTGCACGGACCCCGCGAAGGTGACGGAAACCCCGGTGCTGCATGTGAACGGCGATGAGCCGGAATCCGTGGCGCTCGCGACGCAGATCGCGATGGAGTGCCGCCTCCGTTTCCACCGCGACGTGGTGCTCGATATCGTCTGCTACCGCCGCCTTGGCCACAATGAGCAGGACACGCCGGCAGTCACGCAGCCTCTGATGTATAAGAAGATCGACGTGCACCCCACGGTGCGTGAGCTTTACGGCAAGGCGCTGGAAGAAAACGGCACGATCCCCGAAGGCCGTGCGCAGGAAATGGACCGCTATGTCCGCGACCGTCTGAAGAAGAGTGAAAATCCGCGCGTCATCCCGGAGTCACTCCGCGCGAAGCACGTGGTGGACTGGAGCCCCTGGATCGGGAAGGCGAGGACGGAACCCGCGACGAGCGTTCCGGTCGCGAAGCTGACTGAGCTGGGGCGCGCGATTACCGCGGTGCCTGCGGCGTTCCGGCTGCATCCGCTCGTGATCCGCGTGCTCGACAGCCGCCGCCAGATGGCGGAAGGCGCGGCTCCGGTGGACTGGGGCATGGCTGAGCACCTCGCCTTCGCGTCGCTTCTCTCTGAAGGCCACCCCGTCCGGATTTCGGGCGAGGACTCGGGCCGCGGCACGTTCTCTCACCGCCACGCGGTGCTGCATGATCAGGACCGCGCGAAGCGTGATGTGGGTGAATATATTCCGCTGCAGCATGTTTCCCGCTATCAGGCGCCGTTTACCGTAGAGGATTCGCCGCTTTCTGAATACTCCGTCATGGGGTTTGAGTACGGCTACGCGTCCGCATCGCCGAACGCCCTGGTGATCTGGGAAGCGCAGTTCGGCGACTTTGCGAACACCGCTCAGGTAATCATCGATCAGTTCATTTCGTCAGCGGAAGCGAAGTGGGGCCGTCAGAATGGTCTCGTTCTCATGCTTCCGCATGGCTACGAAGGGCAGGGCCCGGAACACAGTTCCGCGCGTGTTGAACGCTATCTGCAGCTCGCGGCTGGCGACAACTTCTCTGTCGTGCAGCCGACCACCGCAGCTCAGATTTTCCACGTGCTGCGGCGTCAGGTGCTGCGTCCGTACCGTAAACCTCTGATTCTCTTTACGCCGAAGAGCCTGCTCCGTAATCCGAATGTCGCGAGCCCCTTAAGTGACCTCACGTCGGGCGGCTTCCAGCCGGTGATTGGTGACGCGGCGGTCGATCCGGCCCGCGTCACGCGCGCCGTGCTCGCGAGCGGCCGCGTGTACTACGACCTCCTGAAGAAGCGTGAGGAACTTTCGCGGAACGACGTGGCGCTTATCCGGGTGGAAGAGCTTTATCCGTTCCCCGCGGGTCTTCTCACGACCGAGCTTGCCCGCTATCCGGGGCTCGACGAAGTCGTATGGTGCCAGGATGAGCCGCGCAATCAGGGCCCGTGGAACTCGCTCTTCCCGCAGCTCCTTGATCTGATCCCGAGCAGCGTGAGGCTCTCCCACGCCGGGCGTGATGAGAATCCGGCGCCTGCGACGGGCTACGCCGCGCGATTCAAGCGCGAGGAGGCGGCGCTGCTGGAAGCCGCGTTCGGTACGCCTGTGAAGTCCTGGCGTGGTGTGAAGGGCGAATAACGACAACCTGATCGGAGGGCGGCGGAAGATTTCGCCGCCCCGGAGAGATAAGCATGAGTGAAATTGAAATCAAAGTCCCGGAACTATCCGAATCGGTGTCGAGCGCCGAGGTGCTTGGCTGGAAGGTGAAGCCGGGTGACCCGGTGGAAGAGGATCAGGTTCTCGTTGAGCTTGAGACGGATAAGGTGGTCCTCGAAGTGAGCGCGCCGTGCGACGGTGTGGTAACCGAGATCCTCGTGAAGGAAGGGGATACGGTGAAGACCGGTGATGTCGTGGCGAAGGTGGAAGAGGGCGCGGCGAAGGCCGAGAATGTCCCAGCCGCAGCCGCCGTGGCTTCGGTTCCTGCCCCCGAGCCCGCGCCGGCTCCTGAGGCTGCAGCTCCGGCAGCCGCCCCGGCTCCGGCTGCGAAACCCGCTGAGTCCCGCGTGATGCCGTCCGCCCTCAGGGCCGCGGCTGAAGCCGGAATCGATGCCCGCGCGCTTCAGGGCACCGGGGTCGGCGGCCGCGTGACGAAGGCAGACGTGGAAGCAAAGGCCGCCGCTCTTCCGACGCCCGCGCCGGTTCCTGCGCCCGCGGCACCGGCAGCGGCTCCCGCGCCGCAGGCTGCCGCGCCGGCAGAGTCCCCGGTTTCTGTTTTCTTCCCCGCGCCGCACGCGGTGTCGCGGGACACTTCGCGCGTCGCGTCAGCGGCGGCCTCAGTCCGGCTGAATTCGAGCCTCGGCACGGCCGCAGTGACGCTTTTCGAGAAGGTGGATGTCACATCCCTTTTTGACCTGATCGAAAGCGAGTCGGCGTCCTTTGAAGCGCGTGAAGGCGTGCCGCTTGAAGCGTCCGCGGTGTTTGCCGCCGCGCTTTCCCGTACGGCCGAAGCCTTCCCCGCGATCGCGCCGGCCGCGGCATCCGGAGCGGCTCTCGTGAATCTCGCCGTGGATACGGCGCTTGGCACCATTTACCCGGCTGTTGTCGCGTCCCGCCGCGAAGGGATCGCGGGGCTCCTCCGCCGCTTGTCAGACCTGAAGAGCCGGGCTGAGGCGGGTAGCCTCACGCCGCAGGAACTGTCGCTTGGCGACATCACGCTGATCACGGGGCGCGGCGCCGGTACGATTTCATCGACCCCCGCTGTGACGCCGCCTCAGGCCGCGACGCTTGCGGTGCACCGGGCTGAGGAAACAGCGGTTTGGAAGAACGGCACCTGGGAACCCCGCCGTGTGGCGGTGGCGGCGCTTTCCTTCGATAGCCGCATGGTAGAGCGGGAAACGGCGTCAGACGCGCTGCTCTTCTTCCGTTCACTCATTGAGAATCCTGTCCGGATCTTTCTTTAAGGGGGGCGCCTGATGGCAGATGGAATTGATTTTGATGTCTTTGTGATCGGAGCGGGGCCGGGCGGTTATGAATGCGCGATCCGCGCAGCCCAGCTGGGGTTTAAAACCGCGGCGGCGGAACCCTGGAAGGACGCGGATGGAAAGGCGGCCCCGGGCGGCACCTGCACGAATGTCGGCTGCATCCCGTCCAAGGCGATGCTTGCGTCCTCTCTCGCCTACGAGTCCGCGGGTGAGACATTCCGCGAACTCGGTATCAATGTCGGACCGGCGTCCTTTGATCTCGATGTGATTCAGGCGCGCCGCGCCAAAGTGGTCCGGAAGTCGAACGACGGCATTCTCTGGCTCTTTAAGAAAAACGGGGTCGAATTCTTCCCGGAATCCGCGCACTTCCTTCCGGGCGGAAAGCCCGGTGCCTGGAAGATCGGGCTTTCGGACGGCACCGAAATCACGGCGGCGAACGTTGTGGTGGCGGCGGGTTCTGTTCCCCGCCTGCTTCCCGGGGTTACGCCGGATGAAAAGACGATTCTCACCTCGACCGGAGGTCTGGAGCAGACCTCGGTTCCGAAGCGCCTCGGTATCATCGGGGCCGGCGTGATCGGGCTTGAGATCGGCGCTGTGTGGCAGCGGCTGGGGGCCGAAGTGACGATGCTTGAAGCGCTTCCCGGTTTCCTCGGAATCGCGGATGAGGAGATTTCGCGCGCCGCGCTTCAGGTTTATAAGAAGACCGGCTTTACGTTCCACTTCGGGTGCCGTGTGGAGTCCGTTGAAAAGCGGGCGGACGGTGTCGTGGTTCGTTACCGCACCGGGGATGAAGAGAAGGAAGCGGTGTTTGACCGGCTGATGGTGTCGATCGGGCGGGTCCCGGCGCTGCAGTCCGTGAATCCGGAAGCCGTGGGGCTGAAGGCGGACGCCCGGGGGTTTGTCGAAGTGGATGAGGGGTGCCGCACGAATCTCCCCGGGGTCTACGCGATCGGAGACCTCGTGCGTGGACCGATGCTCGCGCATAAGGCGAGTGACGAAGGCGTAGCGGTCGCCGAAGAGATCGCGGGTGAGCATCCGGTGATCAATCACCGGCTTGTCCCCTCCGTGATTTACACGCATCCTGAAATCGCCTGGGTAGGGCTCACGGAAGCCGAGGCCCGGAACGAGGGCTACACGGCGAAGGCCGGGAAGGCGTTTTTCTCCGCGAACGGCCGCGCCCGGGCTCAGGGTCAGACAGACGGGTTCGTGAAGATCGTGGCGGACGCTGAGAATGACCGGGTGCTCGGAATCCATATTCTGGGGTCTGAGGCGGGAGAGCTGATCGCCGCGGCGTCCTTTATCCTTGCGACCGAAGCGACGTGCGAGGATGTGGCGCTCACGACGATTGCCCACCCGACGTTTGCTGAGGCGATCCGGGAAGCGGCGCTCACGGTTCTCGGGCGCCCGATGAATAGCTGACCGGCCGCGTGACAGTCTGAAGAGAGGGGGGAGAACCATTGCTTCTCTCCCTTTTTTACAGCCGGATGCGATTCAGGCCGATTCCTTACGGGAGGAGCTCCGATTTTTCAGGCGTCCTGCGGTAAACTTGAGAATCCCGGTCATGACTCCGGCTTGTCCCCAGTACAGAGGTTTTATTTCCATGCATTTCGCCCGGTCTGCAGTTTGTCTTTTCACGCTTACGCTGATTTCAGGTTCTGTCTTCGCGGCCGGCACCGGCATTGCTGGGAAATCCGGTTCCGTGATGACCTCTGGCTCCACGATCCGGGCACCGAAGGCGAATGCCGCGCCAGGCGCTGATGTGGATCCCGCGCGTCTCACGCCCGCTCCGAAGACCGGGGCTGAGAGACTAACAGACTCGAGCATTCTCCAGCGCTGGCGCGCCGGCTCCATCAAGACGCATGACGAGGCGGAAGCCGCGCTCGCGGACGTTGACCGCAACCGCGCGGCGCTGAAGAAGCAGGAAGCGATTGAACACGATGCCTGTATTGACCGGTTTTTCGTGAGCGCCTGCTGGGAAAAGAACCGCGTGAATTCCTATGACCGTGAAAAGGAATTCCGCCGTGTGGAGCTTGAGGCGAAGGATTGGCTCCGGGCCGAAAACGCTCAGAAGGAAAAAGAGCGTCAGCTCCAGGCAAAGATTGAGGAAGGAAAAGAAGCGAGCGCGGGTGAAATCGGTGCGGTCCTCGATGACAACGCTCCGACGAAGCGCATGATGGGTGCCGAATCCCGTATGGAAGCCCGGATCCGGGCTGAGGAACGGGTCGCGAAGGCTCAGAGTGACGCGCTCGAGAAGCAGGCAAAGGAACTTCAGAACGAAGAAACCTATGCCCGGCGCCAGGCGAACATTGTGGAGCGCCAGGCCAAGGCGGTTGAAGACGCCGCGGCTGCCGCGAAGCGTGTTGAGCAGCACGATAAGACAGTGGAGCGCGTCGCTGAGCGCCGCGTCCATCTGCACCGACGAATAACCGTTCAGGTTGGAATCGCCGTCGCTGCCCAGCATGAACGTAT
>ENA-UESH01001860-UESH01001860.1-human-gut-metagenome-genome-assembly--contig:-NODE-1860-length-13370-cov-4.548409_pt1 | contig 13370 bp, 6 predicted proteins | sample MGYA00243001_ERZ508002 | MGnify/ENA primary metagenome ERZ508002 (study PRJEB26167, sample SAMN06115447) | human gut metagenome | host: Homo sapiens | place: China:Anhui | collected 2015-08-07 | study... | reverse complement strand
TGCCGAAGCCTAAAGCCTAAAGGTGAGCGATGAAAAAAATTGCAGCAATATTGTTGGCGGCCTCTATGCTGGCGGCGGGGCTGGGAAGTTGTGCGGACGGCTCGACTTCCCAGAGCACCGGCGGAAGCGGGAATTCGGCGCAGACGGAGTATAACAATCCCGTTTATGAGCCCGTATTCGCCGATCCCTGCATCATCGAGCATGAGGGGAAATATTACGCCTATGCGACGGAGGATTACGGCGAATGGAAGCCGAGCGACGATCCTCTCGAATACGTGTCAAACAAGCAAATCGTACCCATTCTCGAATCGGACGATCTCGTGCATTGGTACTTCAAGAATGCCGCGTTCACCGCGCTTAAAAAACCGAGCTGGGGAACGATGGGCGCAAACGTGTGGGCTCCCGACGTCGTGAAAATCGGAAACTCTTTCGTCATGTATTACGCGCTTTCGGTATGGGGCGATCCCGATCCGGGATTCATGTTTGACGACTTCGCAGTCTATAACAAAGAATTGTCTCCGGAACAGATCAAACAGATTATGGAAGACAAGACTTTGGCTCTGCCTACTCCTGTCTACATCAATACCTTTGAAGAAGGAACCGGAGATGCAAAAATCGTAGGTTCGGGCAAAATAGTTTCAGTGGAAGACAAAGGGTTCGGACAAATATTCCAGAATGTAGCCGGTTCTAAAGGCACTAATTATCTGATGTTGCCTCAGGATGCTCTTTCCCACTCCGTAGAATCTCAGGAAGTGAGTATCAGTGTATGGGTGAATGCCAAGAATGCAGGAGCATCGGACGATTATCGCTATTCTCCCCTATTCACGGCATACGGAAACGAGCCGTCGGCAGGATCAGAGAATATATGGCCATTGTTTGTCCTGCAATCCCGCGGACTCGCCCAAATAAACTGTAACGGATGGACAGACTTCACCGCCGCACAAAATGAGAAAGGTGTCAACACCGTTTATTGCTCGGAATATGCAGCAGATGGAATCGTTTGTGAGGAAGACTGGCTGAAGGATCATGAATGGCATCTTTACACAGCCGTTCTCACGTCTACCACCTGTAAAATCTACATTGACGGAGAAGTCGCCAACTCATGGACAGTGTCGGGCAGCGGTGACGGCAATACCATCTCCGGAATATTCACCAACGGTGCAGACTTGAAATACATCTCATTGGGCGGAAACCAGGCATGGACATGGGCTGACCCTGATCCCGGATTTATGTTCGACGACATCGCTATCTACAACAAAGCACTGACAATCGATGAGATACAGGCTATTATGAAAAAGAAAAAGAATTAAACCTTAAAGTTTAGTATACATGAAGAATTTTATACTGATACTCTGCCTCGCCACATTCAGCCAATGGGTGTATGCGCAGAACAAGCAGATCACCGGACGGGTAGTTGATACCAAAGGTGAAGCCGCCATTGGTGCAAGCATACTTGAAAAAGGAACTACAAACGGAACCATTACCGACTTTGACGGTAACTTCAAACTGACGGTCGGACCGAAAGCCGTGTTACAAATCAGTTATATCGGCTATAAGACACAGGAAATTCCTGTAGCCAACAAGACGAAACTGAATATCACTATGGAGGAAGACACGGAAGTGCTGGATGAAGTCGTAGTGGTCGGATACGGTGCGCAGAAGAAAGAAAGTGTGGTAGGTGCCATCTCGCAGGTTTCTTCCAAAGAACTGTTGAAATCTCCGGCAGCCAATATTTCACAAGCGATTGCCGGTAAGATTTCGGGTGTAATCACTTCTCAGACTTCCGGTGCGCCGGGGGCTGACGATATGAAAATTTATATCCGTGGCCGTGCTTCTTTCGCAGGAGACAACCAGCCGTTGATTTTAGTAGACGGTGTAGAACGCGAGTTCTCACAGATTGCTCCGGATGATATCGAATCGATCTCTACGTTGAAAGATGCTTCCGCTACTGCCGTATATGGTGTGCGTGGTGCAAACGGTGTTATGCTGATTACAACGAAGCGTGGTAAAGAACAGAAACCGACCGTCAGCCTGACCGCCAACTGGCAAATACAGTCCCCTACCCGCCAGGATACTTATCTGGATTCTTACAATTCGGTTGTATTGCTGGAAGAAGCGCTGGCTAACGACGGACTGCCTTCTCAATATTCGGCATCCGACATCGAAATGTATAAAAGAGCCTCAGCAGGACAACTCAGCGGAATCGATGCCCTCCTCTACCCGAATGTAAACTGGTATGACACCGTTTTGCGAAACAGTGCACCGGCACAACGCTACAATGTCAATATACAGGGCGGTACCAAACGTATGCGTTACTTTACTTCTGCCGAATATTATAACCAACAGGGATTGTTCAAGGAATTCAGTCAGGACGAATACGGAAACAAGTCGAACTCCAGCTTCAAGCGTTTCGCTTTCCGTGCCAATCTCGACTTCCTGATGACCAAAGACCTGACTCTTTCCGTCAACTTCGGGACACGTTTCGAAGAACGCAGAGGACCGAACTCGAATGAATCGAGAGACGGAACTTACAGTCAGGCATTTTATGAAATGAATCATACACCGGGATGGTTGTTTCCGGTATCCTATACCGTAGGTGAAGGTGAAGACCAGAAGACATTGTACAGCGGCAGCTCACAATACCAGAATAATATCGTGGCACGTTTTGCCAAAGCCGGTTTCTACCGCTCCACCAATACGATCAATGAAACAAATTTCATTGTGGATTATAAGATGGACTGGCTCACCAAAGGGCTGGCAGCAAAAGGTATGGTATCTTTCGACTACGACGCTTACTATATGCGTGCTTTCAATGCCGACTTTGCCACTTATGAACTGAATGACCATAATAACTACAATTCAATAGACGCTTATACCCAGTTCAATACGGATACGGAACTTGCTTATCTGGGCAATAACCAGACTACCACTTATAAACTTTACATGGAATTCCAGCTGAACTGGGCACGAAAATTCGGCAAACATGACATTACCGCTATGGCACTGTACAACCAAAATGACTACCGTTATCAGGCAGACCTTGCCGAACGTTACCAAGGACTGGTAGGGCGTGCCACATACGGCTACGACGACCGTTACCTGGCAGAAGTCAACTTCGGCTATAACGGTTCGGAAAACTTCATGCGAGGCAGACGCTTCGGTTTCTTCCCTTCTTTCTCCGTAGGATGGAGAATCAGCAACGAAGCTTTCATGAAAGGAACGGAGGAGTGGCTGAACAATCTGAAGATCCGTGCATCCTATGGTGAAGTAGGTAACGATGTATACAAAGTGAATGGCGTAAAACAACGTTTCCTGTATCAGGCAGTGTGGACACAGATAGCCAACGACTATCACTTCGGAACAACCGGATATACCGGTATCTATGAAAGCCAGTACCCTAACTATGCAGTGACTTGGGAACGTGCTCACAAATACAACCTGGGACTGGAATTTGGTTTATGGAACGGACTGCTGAACGGTAATATCGACGTATTCTACGAAAAGAGAAACGATATCCTGACTCCTTATCTCACCCGTCCGCAATGGGTTGGTGTCAATATGGCTGCCGGCAATCTGGGAGAAACCAACAACAAGGGTTTCGAAATCGAACTGAAACATGCGAACCATATCGGAAAGGACTTTACCTATAATGCAAGTCTGACTTTCTCACACGCCCGCAATGAAATCCGGAACATGGACGAACCCGCCACAAAGACAGCTTATCGCAAACAGGAAGGTCATCCGATCAACCAATACTTCGGTCTGGTGTGTGATGGTTTTGTAACCCAAGCCGACCTGAACAATCCCGATTTTCCGGTTTCTACTTTCGGCAATGTACAGGTAGGTGACCTGAAATACCGTGATATGAACGGAGACGGATTTATCGATAGCCGTGATGAAACATTTATCGGCTATAGCGATGTTCCCGAAAACACTTACGCCTTGTCTCTGGGATGCGAATACAAAGGCATCGGATTCAGCATCATGTTTCAGGGAGTAGATCATGTTTCCAGATATTATGATGCGGAAGCAATGTACGCTTTCGTGAATGGCGGTAAGGTAAAAGAACATCATCTGAACCGCTGGAATCCCAACCAGTCGGAAGCATACAACCTTGCCAATGCCAGCTATCCGCTGCTCCATTATGACAGCTACGGTGACCATAACCAGCGTAAGAACTCGTTCTTCCTGAAAAACGGTAACTTCCTCCGTCTGAAGAATATCGAACTAAGCTACTCGCTTCCGGCTAAATGGATCAGAAAAGTAGCCATGAACGAATGCCGCGTCTATGTGAATGCAAACAATCTCATCACGTGGGATAAACTGGATGGTCTTTGCGATCCGGAAAGTGAAGGTTCCAACCGTTACCCGATTATGAAGACTGTGAACTTTGGTGTAAACATTAAATTCTAACAGATATAAGACATGAAAAAGACAATCATATATACCGCCTTTTGGTTGGCAACCGCCGGAATCGCCCTGACTTCCTGTGAAGACATATTCGGTGGTTTTCTGGACAAACAACCCAGCAACGAACTGACAGAAGAAGAGGTATTCAGCCAATGGACTACTACCCGCGAGTTCCATTTCGATACTTACAACTTCCTGCGCCACGGTGCCTGCCGCATCAATAACTCATGGATGGATGCAGCTACCGACTTAGCCGAAACCAGCTACGCCAGCGGCGGCACGCGTACAAGTTTCAACATCGGTAACTATTATGCCAGCGGTGCCGCCACTGAACTTACCGGCACATGGGAACACTATTACCGTGGTATCCGCAAATGCAATATGCTTTTAAAGAACATCGACGACGTGCCCAAAGCTACGGACGACTCGGAAGAAGCACACGCTACCTATGTGAAACAATACAAGGCGGAAGCTCATTTCCTCCGTGCTTATTTCTACTGGGAAATGTTTCTCCGCTACGGCCCCGTCCCCCTGGTTACAGATGTACTCGATCCGGACGGAGACTTGCTGAGCAACTATACCACCCGCCCTTCCCTGAAAGAATATGTAGTTGACTTCATTCTGAAAGAACTGAAAGATTGCGAAGAAGGATTGATGGATAAAGCCACTTCTGCCGAATCGGGCAACCCCGGACGTATCAGCCAACCAATGGCACGTGCACTGTATTCACGTGTCATGCTCTACATGGCAAGCGACCGTTTCAGAAGTGAATCGGGTATCAGCTGGCAGCAAGCCGCCGATGCAGCGCAAAGCTTCATGACAGATTACGGAACGCTCTACGGACTCTACACGACCGACACCGACCCGAAGACCTGCTATACCAACGCCATCCTGAAGAACGCACATGACGAGAAAAATAATGAAACGATCTTCTGGCGTAATGATGTGGCTGTAGGATGGGGAGCGATCTATAACGATACGCCTGTAGGCGAAGGCGGCAACGGAGGTTTGTGCCCGTCACAGAATTTAGTGGATATGTACGATATGGCGAACGGACAGTCTCCTTTCAGCAGTTATGATGAAACCGGTGCCCCTGTTTATAACGGAACAGCCACTCCGGCCATTAACAATGCCAGCGGATACAAGAGCAATGATCCTTACAGCAACCGTGACCCGCGTCTGGCGGCTACCGTGCTCTACAACGGTGTGAACTGGGGTAATGGCATCATTAATGTACTCAAAGGACAACGGGATAACCCGCAAGGAAATGCCAATGCAACACCAACCGGATACTATACCCGCAAGTATATTCCGGAAGTGATCCTGAACAACAACCATACCGGCAGCAACTACCGTAACTGGATTATCATCCGCTATGCAGAAATCTTATTGAACTACGCAGAAGCCTTGAATGAAGCCGGCGGTTCACGCTCGGACGTACTGAACGCCATCCAGCCTCTCCGCGACCGTGTAGGGATGACTACCAAACTCACAGACCGCAGCGATCTTCAGACCATTGCCGACCGCCGCAACTTCATCCGCAAGGAACGTACCGTCGAACTCGCTTTTGAAGATCATCGCGCCTGGGACGTACGTCGCTGGAATGTAGCAGAAAAAGCATTGGCACGTCCTATCTACGGAATGGAGATTACCAAGGAAAACGGAAAGTTTGTCTATACACGTAAAGTTGCCCAGAACCGGGTATTTACGGAGAAAATGTATCTCTACCCGATACCGGAAGGAGAAGTATGGAAAACGAATATCGAAAACAACCCGGGTTGGAACAATTAACTGAATGAATATGCAACCGATGAAATTAAATAACATACAGACAGGATTCAAAAGAATCCTGCTCACCGTAGCCGCAGTTTTCATGCTGGGCAATGGATGGGCGCAAGATGCTAAAGTCCTGAAAGGACGAATCGTAAATGCAGAGGGTGAACCTATCGCAGGTGCGGTGGTCAACGTAGCGGAAGCAAGCCGCATCGCACTCTCGGACAAGGACGGTTTCTTCACTTTGAAGAATGTAAAACCTGCCGACGAGCTTTATGTAAGCAGCGTAGGTTATCTGCCGACAACAGCCATTGCCGACTTTGAGGAGAACTTCAAAATTGTCATGGATGCCGACCTGGATGAATATGCTCATACGACTCCGCTTCCTTTCAATCGCAAACCCAAGAAGTTTGTGACAGAGTCCACCTCCATCGTCACCGGAGAAGAACTGGAAAAACATCCGGTAACCGTTCTTCAGAATGCGTTTACCTCCACTGTCACCGGTGTAGAGACGTATGAGGCGCAATCCGAACCGGGATGGAGTGAAACGGCTATGTATATCCGTGGCATCCGTACCATGAATGCCAGTGCACGCAGTCCGCTGATCATCGTTGACAATGTGGAACGTGACCTCTCATTCCTCGATGCCTACCCTATTGAATCGATTACGATATTGAAGGATGCCGCCGCCACCGCTATCTATGGAATGCGTGGAGCCAACGGCGCAGTACTCGTAACGACCAAACGCGGAGAAACCGGTAAGACTAAAATCAACTTCACACAAGAAGTCGGCTTCCAGACTATTGCCGGAATTCCCGAAAGCCAGAATTCTTACAACTATGCGCTGAGCCGTAATCAGGCACGATACCTGGACGGATTAAGTCCCGAATATTCCGATGAAGACCTGGACTACTACCGTCGTGTCTGCAACGGTGAGCAACTGGAAGGAATGGCAAAATACAAATACTTCAATACGAACTGGCACGATACCATGCTGCGGGATGCAGCTCCGCAATACCGCACCAACCTGTCTGTCAGCGGCGGTAATGCACGTGCACGTTACTATGTCTCCTTCTCTTATCTCCGCCAGGAGGGTTTGTTCGACACCAAATGGACGGAATGGAACGAAGGATACAGCACACAGGAAGTATTGAACCGTTACAACCTGCGTTCGAACATCGACATCGATGTAAACAAGTTTCTGAATGTATCGATGGACTTGGGCGGACGTATCGACAATATCTCCCAACCGGGCATTGACGTATGGAACCTCTTTACCTGGGGAGCCGGCGAAAATCTTCCGGTGTATCCCGTATTCTGCCCGAACGGTGAATTCTTTATGCCAACCAGCAGCGACAGTAAAAACGGTGCCGCACAAATCGCCGGACGTGGTGTGGAGCAGAACCGCCGCCGTAACCTCTATACAACCGTAACGGCTACCGGAAACCTGGATGCCCTCGTTCCCGGACTGAAAGCCAAGATGACGTTCAGTTTCGACTCTTACGAAACATTCCAGAAGGTGCAGCAAGCCGATGTCAATGTCTACTACTATAACTATATGGCTGATGTCAACGACCCGTCGGAATATACATACCAACGCATGAGAACGTACAAAGCATTGCCCAATGCCACCACTTCTCCACGTGACTATTACTATAATCTCAATATGAACGGCGGACTGGCATACGAACATACATTCGGCAAACATGCCATCAATGCCCAGGCTTTTATCCGTACTTATCAGAATGTAGTACGCGGACAGGAATCATCCAACCGCTACCTCTCTTACAATGCACAGGCTACCTATGTATATAACAACCGATATATCCTTTCCGGTAATATCTCCCGCATGGGCAGTGATAATTATGCCGACGGCGAACGCTTCGGAACATTCCCCGGCGGTTCCGTGGGATGGGTACTTTCCGAAGAATCATGGCTGAAGAACTCGTTCGTGAATCTCCTGAAACTCCGCGCATCCTATGGACGGGCAGGACAAGCCGTAACAGGCGTCAGCCGCTACCCGTACCAAGGTACATTCACCGAAGGAGGCGGATATAATTTCGGTACTTCCCAATCTTACACGGAAGGTGTATATGAATCGACAGCCGGCAACAAGAATATCAAATGGGAAATCTCAGATATGGCAAACTTCGGCGTTGACTTCGACTTGTGGAACAAGAAAATCTACGGTTCTGTGGACTTCTTCAAGGAATGGCGTTCCAATATTCTGGTATCCCGTTCCACCGTGCCCGGCTTATTCGGTGTAAACGCTCCGCAAGACTCTTACGGCAAGGCCGAAACGAAAGGTTTTGAGATCACTTTAGGACATAGCAACCGGATCGGTGATTTTGAATACTATATCGACGGTATGCTGACCTTCAACACCAACAAGATCACCGAAATGGATGAACTGACTCCCGATTACGCTTATCAGGCAAGAACCGGCAACCGGATCGACCAAAGCCAGCTCCTGATCTGGAAACAATGGGCCAGTAATCCCGACCTGATTCCGGAGTCGTATGAAGATGCCGTTGCCAATCCTCAGAAATATCCGTGGAACGCTGCCGGTAAATACAAGCTCGGCAATGCCGTATTCCAGGATACGAACGGCGACCGTAAAATAGACAGCTACGACAAAGTACCGACCGGATACACAAATATTCCGGAATTAATCCCGACCATCCGTTTAGGTTTCAGTTGGAAAGGTTTCGACGCACGTGCCGTGCTGACGGCTTATCTGAACCGCACCGTTCCCTGTCGCGAGAATATGGACTATGGTTTCGGCTGGGGAGGTACTTCCACTCATGAAATCACCAACACATGGGGATATTATACCGATGATCCGACAGACCCGCGCAATATCAACGCCAAATATCCGCGTTTGTCTACTTCCTTCAGTGACCTCGACCGGAACTATCCTTACAATGAGTCTACCATCTGGGTAGTCAATGGAGATTTCCTTTCATTGCGCAATGTGGAAGTCGGCTACTCACTTCCTGCACGATTGATTTCTAAAGTCAATATGACGAAATGCCGTCTTTACTTCAGCGGCTACAACCTGTGCAACTGGAGCCATCTGCCTAAAGGCTTTGATCCGGAAAACCCGACCAACTATATCTGGGCATATCCCAAGACACGTTCATTTACGTTCGGTGTGAATATCGGATTCTAATCATTCAATAAAACAGCAAAGAATTATGAAAAGAATATCAACTTATATAGTTACTCTGGTCCTCGCACTCGCAGGCAGTTCGTGCAGCGACTACCTCGACAAAGAGTACGATGCCTCCTTATCTGAAAAGAAAGTGTTCAATAACCAGAACCTGACACGCGAGTTCCTCGCCAACATCTACACGAATCTGCCGGACGGACTGGCGCCACTGTCGGACGACCAGTTCACAGGTGCTTCACGTGACTGTATGACGGATAATGCAGTGACCTGCTGGGGACTTCATTATTATACAAAGATCGGCAGCGACGGATACACCGCCGGCGACCATCCCCTGCTGGGCTTCTGGAACACCGACTTATACGGGATTCGGAAATGTAATATGTTTCTGAAGAACGCCAAGGCATCCGTAGTAGGAAATACGGAGAAAGACGGCGATGACAACCGCCTTTACGACCGTTACTGTGCAGAAGCCAGACTGCTTCGCGCTATCTTCCATTTCGACTTAATCTGCTGGTTCGGCGCTGCCCCTGTCATTGCGGAAGATGAATCCGGCGAACCGATCATCTTCGACTTGTCCGATCCTTCGGCAATGAACATGTTCCGTACTCCCGCTGCCGAAGCACTTGAATGGGTAGCCGACCAATGCGACCAGATCAAAAACCAGCTCCCTTTCCGCTACAGCGATGAAGCATCCAACTGGGGACGTGTCAACGGAGCCGCCGCTTATGCTTTAAAGGCAAGAGCCCTGCTCTACCGTGCTTCCAAACTGAACAATCCGGACGGCAACACCGCATACTGGGCGAATGCGGCGCAGGCAGCAGCCGACTTCATCACTCAGAATAACAAGCAAAGTTACCCTTACCGACTGTACAATACGGGAAATCCGGAGAATGACTATTACGAATGTTTCACGACCAATCCGGTATACAACAATGAAATTATCCTTGCACGCTCTGTATGGAATACCAATCAGGTAGAAAAAGTATTCCTGCCGGTAGGCTTTACCGGTTCTTTCTCCGGAAACGGACGTACCAACCCGACACAGAATCTGGTGGACGCTTACGAAATGAGCAACGGCAAACGGATCGATGAGAACGGCAGTACCTACGATGCCGCCAATCCGTATAAAGACCGTGACCCGCGTCTGGCACAAACCATCTTCTATCAAGGCATGATGTGGGGACGTGCCGACAAAGAAGAAAGACGTGCCATCGACGTACGCTACAACTCGGATGCGGACAAAGGAGTGGATTACACCTCAGCCATGGGAGGCACCTACACCGGATACTATCTGAAAAAGTTCGTGAATAACATTTCCTGCAAAGAACCGGCCACCTATCCTCACGCATGGATGATTTTCCGTTATGGCGAAATTCTGCTGAATGCCGCCGAAGCCTATAATGAAGCGGAAGGTCCTGCCAAGGCATACAGTTACATCAATGAGGTACGCGCCCGTGCCGGTATGCCGGCCTACGCAGATATGTCGCAAAGTGAACTCCGCGAACGTATCCGCAACGAGAGACGCATCGAACTGGCTTTCGAAGATCATCGTTTCTTCGATGTACGCCGCTGGAAACTATATGACAATGTAACCTCTACGGGAGAAACCGGAAAGCCCCGTTACAACCAGTTGCTGAATCTTTATGGAGTGAAGGTCACCGGCAACGCAGATACTCCCTCCTATACCTTCGGACTGGCAGAAACGGTCAATTCACGCACGTTTGTCAATCCCAAGAGTTACTATTTCCCGATACCTGCCAACGAAGTGAAACGGGCACCCAATCTGGGACAGAATCCGGGATGGGACACCGGAAGCGCTTCTAACGAATAAACATCAAAACAATCTAAAAAAGAAAGACTGAGATATGAAATACTTAAAGACCATCTATCTTCTACTCTGTTGCACGCTCGCCCTGGCAGCGTGCAGCGACGACGATGAAAACTCCGCATCCGGAGCTTTAAGCATCACAACGCCGGCATATACGAATGTGGGGTACAACAAAGCAACCTTATCCGCCAATATCAGCGGAACGGAAGGTGTGAATATCGTCAAACGGGGATTCTGCTACGCCACGGCACCCCATCCGGACATTTATGACACGACCTCCGAAGTCAGAGGATCGGAAATCAGTACGACCCTGACCGGCCTGACTCCACAAACGACGTATTACGTAAGAGCTTTTGTCACCCTTTACAACGAAGAGCCCAGATACTCGGAGGAAACTTCTTTCACGACTCCCGCCGAGACACTGAGCGATGAACTGGCAGCGTACGAAGCACCCACGTATGTAGACGACTACACCAGTTTCTCAGCCTGGAGCAACCGTTATGACTGGAACCTTGCCAACGTACACGACCCTACGGTAATGAAAGCCGATGACGGATATTACTATATGTATCAGACAGACGCTTCTTACGGCAACGCGCACAGCGGAAACGGACACTTCCACGCACGGCGTTCCAAAGACCTCGTAAACTGGGAGTATCTGGGAGCAACCATGAGTGAAACGCCCCCGACATGGATCAAAGAAAAGCTGAATGCCTACCGTCAGGAGATGGGACTGGAACCGATTGACAATCCGTCTTACGGATACTGGGCACCTGTTGCACGAAAAGTATCGAACGGAAAATACCGTATGTATTATTCCATCGTAATCACGAACTACATCCAAACCGGAAAACCGGAAATTGAGAACAACGGCAACTTTGACGGTTCATGGACCGAACGCGCGTTTATCGGACTGATGGAAACTTCCGATCCGGCAAGTAATATATGGGAAGACAAAGGATTCGTTGTCTGCTCTGCCAGCGATAAGGGAAAGACGGATTATGGGCGCAGCAGCATCAATGACTGGGAAGGGTATTTTAAAATCAATGCGATCGACCCTACTTATATAATAACGGAAAATGGCGAACACTGGCTGATCTATGGTTCATGGCACAGCGGTATCGCTGCCCTACAGGTAAATCCGGAAGACGGCAAACCGCTGAATGCTTTGGGAAATCCCTGGGACATCACAGGGGAAGACAATTCGGGTTATGGAAAGATAATCGCCACACGTGGCACCAGCCGCTGGCAGGCATCCGAAGGTCCCGAAGTGATCTATCGTGACGGTTATTACTATCTGTTCCTGGCTTACGGTTCACTGTCGGTAGAATATAATACACGTGTCTGCCGTTCTAAAAACATCGACGGCCCTTATGTAGACATACACGGAAATTCCGCTATGGGAAGCGCGCAACTATATCCGATACTGACTGCTCCTTACCGGTTCGACAACAGCTACGGCTGGGTAGGAATTTCCCATTGCGGCATCTTCGATGACGGAGCCGGCAACTGGTTCTATACTTCACAAGGACGTTTCCCTGTGAACGTAGGCGGCAATGAATACTCCAACGCCATCATGATGGGACATGTACGCAGCATCCGCTGGGATGCCAACGGCTGGCCTCTCGTTATGCCCGAACGTTACGGAGCCGTTCCGCAAGCGCCTATCACGGAAAATGAAATAGCCGGAGACTGGGAACATCTGGCATTGACCACCAGTACGGGCACCCAACGAACGTCCGAAACGATGACTTATGATCTCGGTACGCATAAGATAACTTCCGGCAGCTGGAAAAATGCTACATGGACATTTGATGCAGCGACTCAAACCATCACGACAAGCGCCGGAGTAGTACTCTACCTGCAACGTGAAGTCGACTGGGAAGCCAGTCCGCGGACACATACGATTGTGTATGCGGCCCAGGGTAATCAAAAGACATATTGGGGGAAGAAACTCCAATAACCCTCTATAGAAAAATAAATATGTGTTTTGCTGTCACCGTCACAAAGCAGAGCATAACTCACTTATAATGAAGAAGTAAAGCAGTGACAGCAACTAGTGACAGCACTGTGATGGCAATTTTTGCTGTCACAGTGCTGCTATATCTACCGGACTTTGCCGACGGTCATGCGTAGGTCCATTCGTTTCCATATGCCGGAACCAACGGTTCCAAGCGGATGAAACTC
>ENA-UESH01001850-UESH01001850.1-human-gut-metagenome-genome-assembly--contig:-NODE-1850-length-13457-cov-6.592152_pt1 | contig 13457 bp, 14 predicted proteins | sample MGYA00243001_ERZ508002 | MGnify/ENA primary metagenome ERZ508002 (study PRJEB26167, sample SAMN06115447) | human gut metagenome | host: Homo sapiens | place: China:Anhui | collected 2015-08-07... | reverse complement strand
TACGCCCGCAGAGGCATAGAAGTGGAGTGTGTCCAGACGGACAACGGTTTCGAGTTTACCAACCGCTTCTCCAACAGTAAGCGCGATCTGCCCACCCTGTTCGAGAAAACTGCCGCCGAGCTGGGCATCCGGCACAAGCTGATCCGGCCCTACACGCCGCGCCACAACGGCAAGGTGGAGCGCAGCCACCGCGAGGATCAGAAACGCTTCTATTCCTGCCATTCGTTCTATTCACTCGACGACTTTGCCAAGCAGCTTGCCGTCCATAACCGCCGCGCCAACAACTTGCCAATGAGACCCCTCCGCTGGCTTTCACCTAATGAGTTCGCTGTCCAATATGTTTGACAAACCTACACCCGCAGGAAACCGCGCCGCCCGGAGGGAACCAATTTTCCCCCCGGGCAGCGCCCTATTTTTCTTGATTATGCCCCGAAATAGGCCAGAATTTCCTGCATCCGGCGGCTCTGGGCCACATGGAAGGGACAGCGCCCGTGGCAGTGGCCGCAGTCCACGCAGTCCCCGGCCCGCTTTTCCAGGGTCAGGTAGTGCTCCCGGGCCAGGCTGTCTCCCAGCCGGGCCAGGTCGTAATACTTGTTGATCAGGGCCACGTCCAGCCCGGCGGGACAGGGGTGACAGTGCTTGCAGTATACGCATTTGCCCATGGCGTCCGCCGGTTTTCGCCGCCGATGACGGAGGAGCCCATGCCGATGACGCTGATCTTTTCCCCGCCGTGGGGCAGCGCGCGATATTCCGTGTGTATTCTCCTGACCTTGTTATAGTTCTCAGTCCAGGGCGTCCCGGCTCTCGAACACGTCCCGGATGGAGCCGTTCCGGTCGATCTCCGGCTCCGGAGCCGGGGCCTTGGCCATCTTCAGCTCCTGCCACTTGGCCTTGTCGATCAGCAGCTGCCGGGGCTTGGACCCCTCGAAGGGACCCACATAGCCCCGCTCCTCCATCTGATCCACCAGGCGGGCCGCCCGGGCATAGCCCAGCTTCAGCCGCCGCTGCAGCATGGACACGGAGGCCTGCCCCGTCTCCAGCACCACGTCCACGGCGGCGCTGAGCAGCTCGTCGTCGGGGCTCTCCCCGGCAGGCTCCGGCGCGCCGGCGGACTTGCCGCCGCCCTTTTCCTTCTCCTTCACCGCCTGCTCGATCTTGTCCATCACGTCCTGGGAATACTCCGCCTCGCCGCTCTGCTTCACATAGTCCACCACGCGCTCGATCTCCTCCGGGGTGATGAAGCAGCCCTGGACCCGGGTGGGCTTCCCGGCCCCCAGGGGGGCGTACAGCATGTCGCCCTTGCCCACCAGCTTCTCCGCGCCGGTGGTGTCCAGGATGATCCGGGACTCCAGCGACGACGCCACGGCGAAGGCAATGCGGCTGGGGATATTGGCCTTCATCAGGCCGGTGATCACGTCGGAGGAGGGCCGCTGGGTAGCAATGACCAGGTGCATCCCGGCGGCGCGGCCCATCTGGGCCACCCGGCAGATGGATTCCTCCACCTCCTTGGCCGCCACCAGCATCAGGTCCGCCAGCTCGTCGATGACCACCACCACGGTGGGCATTTTCTTCAGCTCCTCATTGCGCTGGGCCAGGGCGTTGAACCCGGCCAGGTCCTTCACGCCGTTCTCCGAGAACAGCTTATAGCGCTTCATCATCTCATACACCGCCCACTGCAGGGCCCCGGCGGCCTTTTTGGGGTCCGTCACCACGGGGATCAGCAGGTGCGGGATGCCGTTGTACGGGGCCAGCTCCACCATTTTGGGGTCCACCATGATGAAGCGGACCTCCTCCGGGGTGGACTTGTACAGCAGGCTCACGATCAGCGAGTTGGTGCACACGGACTTACCGGAGCCGGTGGTGCCGGCGATCAGCACATGGGGCAGTCTGGCGATGTCCCCCACGATGCAGTTGCCGCCGATGTCCTTGCCCACGGCGAAGGCCACCCGGGACCGGTGCTCGGCAAAGGCCCGGGAGTCGATGACGTCCCGGATGCGCACCGCCGTCACCACCCGGTTGGGCACCTCAATGCCCACCACGGAGCTCTTGTTGGGAATAGGCGCAATGCGCACGCCGCCGCTGCCCAGGGCCAGGGCGATGTCATCGGCCAGATTGGTGAGCTTGGACAGCTTCACCCCCTGGTCCAGGGTGAATTCGTACCGGGTGACGCTGGGCCCGTGGACCACGTCGCCGGGCTTGGCATCCACGCCGAAGCTGGTGATGGTCTGGGCCAGGCGGCGGGAGTTGTTCCGCAGCTCCGCCCCCACCTCGGTATAATTGTCGTCGGTATTCTGGTCCAGCAGCGTCACCGGGGGATACTGATACGCCTCCTCCGGCTCCGCCAGCTCCTCCTCGATGGCCTGTCCCACCTCCTGGGCATGCTGCTCCACCTCCTGGGCGGCAGCCTGCCCCCGGCGGGACTTTTTCTCCGGCTGGGAGGCAGGCTCCGACTCCGGCTGGGCCGCAGGCTGCGCTTCCGGCGCAGGCTCCGGCTCCTGGGGCCGCAGCACCTGGTCCGGGGTCATCACGTCCTCCCCCCTGCGAGAGAAGAAGCCCTTCCCCTTCTTCCGGGGCAGAGGCTCATCGGGAATCTCCTGGGGCTGGGGCTCAGGTTTGGGCTCCGTCTTGGGTTCGGGCTTGGGCCGCATCGGCTCATCCTCCAGGGGCACATCCACCGATGGACGCTGCCGCCGGGGCTTTTCCGGCCGGGCCGGGCGCTCCGGCTCCGGCTCATAGGGGACCCGGTCACGGGCCCGCTGCACCAGCTCCCGGGGGGATACCCGCAGCGCCGCGAATACCGCCGCCGCCAGCAGCAGAAGCAGCACGATCACGGACACCACCGTGCCCACCAGCCGCTTCATGCCCATGGCCAGTCCACCGGCCAGTGCGCCGCCGCTTTTCAGCAGCAGGCCGCTGGCCCACAGGCTCTTCATGGCCGGGGCCAGGCCGGTGACGGCCTCTCCCCTATACAAAAACAGGTGCAGGATGGCCCCCAGCAGCACCGGCAGCACCAGGGCGCAGGCCGTCCGCAGCGCCACCGGACGCCCCCGGTGGGCCAGCAGGTTCACCCCCGCCAGAGCCAGGGCCGGGGCCGCCAGCCAATAGCCGTAGCCCGCCAGGCCCTTCAGCAGATCCCCCAGCAGGTTCAGCACAATGGCGTCCGCCTGGAAATAGCTGACCACCACGCACAAGGCCAGCAGCAGGCACACGCCGCCGCCTACCTCCCGCCGGATCGGCGGGAGGGCGGATTTCTGCGGAGCCGTCTTTTTGGTTGTGGTTTTTTTCTTCTGTCCGGACGCCATAGTGGTTCCTTTCTCTTATTTAATGAGCTGCACCACGATGGTCAGCAGACCCACGGCCCAGCAGTAATAGGCAAACGCGCCGAATTTTCCCTTGTTGGCAATGCGCCGCAGCAGGCCAATGCACAGATACCCGGACACCGCCGCCGTGGCCACGCCGATCAGATACACCGGCACCTGGCTCCAGTCCACGCCTGCCTCCACGGCGTCCTTCAGGCTCAGGATGTTGGCCCCCAGCACCGCCGGAATGGACAGCAGGAAGGAAAACCGCACCGCGAACTTCCGGTCGAAGCCCACGAAGCACCCGGAGGTGATGGTCATGCCGGACCGGGAGATGCCCGGCACCGTGGCGACGGCCTGGCTCACGCCCACCGCCACCGCATCCAGCAGCGATGCCGTTCGCTCGTTCTTCCTCCCCTTCTTCACCCGGTCGCTGGCGAATAACAGGAAGCCCGTGACGATCAGGGCCCCGCCGATGAACAGCATGTTATTGCTCAGGCCCAGGACCTTGCCCTTGATGGGCAGCACCGCAAACAGCGGCAGGGTGCCCAGGATGATCAGCAGGATCAGTCTCCGGGCCGGCGGCAGGGGCTTGGGGGTGGACCGGTGGGCCAGGTCCCCGATGCCCCGGAAGAACTCGGCGATCATGTCCTTGATGTCCTTCCAATAGGCCACGAACACCGCCCCTAAGGTGCCCAGGTGCAGCAGCACGTCAAAGAATTCCGGCACCTCCGCGTCAATGTGCAGCAGATTCTGCGCGATGGCCAGATGTCCGGAGCTGGAAATGGGCAAAAACTCCGCCACGCCCTGCACCAGGCCCAGCAGGAAGGAAGAAAAAGCGTTCATATTTCATATTCTCCTGTCTTTTCAGATTACATTTTGTTTATTTCTGTCGGATTATTCCGATCTGTATTCGTTTCAAAAATACGGATACATTTGTACTATAGCACACTCCGGGGGAAATTACCAGTGTAATTTGCGCCCCGGGGAAAAGATTTCCCCGGGGCGCAAAAAAAGGGCGGACGCCGGCGTCCGCCCTGATCTTTATCCGAACAATAGGATGCACCACCAGATGGCGCCGATGACAGATACGACCAGCCCCAGCAGGAGCATAATGCCCCGGGCCAGGTCCGTGGCCTGGAGCTTTTCCGAGTTGTCATAGAAAAAGCCCAGCAGGAATTTGTCCAGGGCGATGGCGGGCTTCAGCAGCAGGGGGAGCACCAGGCCCAGCAGCAGGAACAGCCCCGCCGTGAGAAATTCCCCGGACCGCCCGGCAATGCGGGTCTGGTGATTGCCCAGGGCCATGCTGTACAGCGCGTTATCGGTCAGGCCCGGGCTGAACCCGGCCTTCTCCTGCACCAGGGTGCTGATGGACCAGCTGTCGCCCGCTGTCATGAACGTTCCGGTGGCGGTGTTGTAGGTGATGTTGCGGACCACGCCGTCCATGGCCATTTCCGCCGCCCGATAGGAGCCGTTTTCCGCCAGGGACAGGGTAAACTCCGCCGTCTGCCCCGTGGGGGACTGAATGCGCAGGCGGTTGTCCTCCGTCACCTCCACCGTGGAGCAGCCCGGGCGGGTATAGGTCCTGCCTTGTTCCCCGGCGGCCATGCGGTAAAAGCCGCCGTAGTTCCACACGCCGGGGCGCAGGCCCCACACCAGGGCCGAGACCGCCAGGAGCACTGCGGCGGCCAGTTCGATTTTCCAGATGATGCTTTTCATGATGTATTCCCTCATATCCTCCACAGTTATAGTTTTCACTCACAGCTATCAGGGATGCGCCGGAGTCTCTCACAGATATGGCTCAATGTGAGGAGCGGCATCGCCGTCATAATTATAGTCTTCGAGATAATCAAAAGATTCCATAGTAACACCATCAACATTTCCAATTCTCACAACTTGGAAATTTAACTGCATATAACTGTCCACAGAATAATCCTCAGTCAGATCTCCGTAAAACTGTAGTCCTCGCATCTCTTCCGATGTGCTTTCAAACCTAAATTCAGTTACATTGCGCTCTGGAATATATCTTACGCTCTTTATCTTATCCCGGAAGACAACGTTATCTCCTTCATCAAAATGTCGAACGATATCAATTTCCTTGCTCGTCACAGGGTCTGTCTTTTCGTTGATCAAATCCTGAAGTGTCATACCTTCGCTCTGATTGATCCGGGTTGATTTAGTATTTCCTCGCTCTTCTATCTGGGGTAGCCTATACAACCTTTGAGGAGCATTATTTTCAATCTTCCAGCCCGGCAACGACTCTTTCTCAACGGGAGCATCCGGGAAAAATCTATCATTGAATGTTATTTTCAAATCCCATGTCTCGGAATCAGTGTAAATGAATCTAAAGTCATAGAATCCGAGGTCTTTTGTGTTGCCGTATGCCTCATATAGTCTTGATGAACCACTTTTTATTCTCTCCAGATTGTCCGTGCTACCTGATGGCCTCTGCACCTGAAGCGCCAGGTAATTTGAACCCGTAGTAAAACTCTTTTTCGTTCCATACATGAACACATTTGTCCTGGTTCTTGATTGTGACCACGTAGTTGCAATTTTTGTTCTATAACCTGAAACAGAGCCAATGTTGGCTGTTTTGTTGTTGAATTTCACAGAGCCTAGGTCGGCTTCCCACGCATGAGAATCGTGGACAATAATTGTGTGGGACTTTATATTCGTGTTGTTTGCCAACTGATTGGCACCATACAGGCAAACTCTAAACACTGCATTGTATACCCAACCAGGCAACGTTGCCGCATAAGTTTGAGTTATTGTTGAAATAGAAAACAGGCATAACAGCACCAATGATGTGATTATGCGACGCAAACTCCCCTTACTTTTATACATCATTTTTCCTCCTTACGTGTACTCCAGTTTTGCAATAATTGCCAATGTTGATACCATTTTGTTAAAGCTGAACTGCGCATTGAAGAAAAGAGCTTATTCTCACCTCCTGCTAAGAATCATTCGGGTGTCTACACTTCAAACTATACTATGACAATATAGTTTTGTCAACAAAAAAACGTGACTATAATATCGCATACACTGTTCTTTATAACAGTTTTATCTCCACCAACAGTGAAGCTTTTGGCGAAGCTCCCTAATTTTGGCGGTTTTGCACTCCATCGGCGCGTGTAGGCACCGTGTTTTTTTCTCCGTTGCGATTTTTCAGGGGGCGTGGTAAAATGTATTTTGCAGGGCTGTGAGCATTTATTTTTCCTTGCAGTCAATGCCGCCTTGCTGGACACCACGCCGCTTATTACCCACCCCTTCCCGCTGAGCGAGATTGAGGAGGCCTACTGCATCTTTGAAAACCGTCTGGACGGCGTCATCAAGGTGGCCATCACGGCGCATTCCTCAAAAACATAACACGGAGAGAAAACCATGGCTTTTGATTTCAAGAAGGAATACAAGGAATTCTATATGCCGAAGAACCGGCCGGAGATCGTAACCGTGCCGAAGGCAAACTATATCGCAGTCAGAGGAAGCGGCGACCCCAACGAGGCGGGCGGCGCCTACCAGCAGGCCATCGGCGTGCTGTATGCGGTTGCGTACACACTGAAAATGAGCTGCAAGACCGATTACAAAATGGAGGGCTTCTTTGAATATGTCGTCCCGCCGCTGGAGGGCTTCTGGTGGCAGGACGGGAAAGACGGCATTGATTATGCCGACAAATCTGCATTTCACTGGATCTCCGTGATCCGCCTGCCGGATTTTGTGACCCGGAAGGACTTTGCGTGGGCTGTGGAAACGGCGGCGAAGAAGAAAAAGCTGGATTGCTCGGCGGCGGAGTTTCTGACCATCGAGGAGGGACTTTGCGTGCAGATGATGCACCTGGGGCCTTTTGACCAGGAGCCTGCATCGGTTGCGCTGATGGACGCCTATCTGGCGGAACACGGCTACGAGAATGACCTGAGCGAAACAAGGCGGCATCACGAAATCTACCTGTCGGATGCCAGAAAGGTCGCACCTGAAAAGTGGAAGACCGTCATCCGGCACCCGATCAAAAAGAGATAGACAAATCGGAATTTATGAGGATACTATAATGAATTTTACAATCAGACCATATAAACAAGGTGAAGAAAAGTATGTTGCAGATCTTCACAAGGCGCTCTATTCAACCGAATACTCATGGGGACCGAGCTTTACCGATTATGCCATGAAGATTGCAACAGGTTTTGCAAAAAGCAGGAAAAATGACAGGGAAGAATTGTTTGTCGCTGATTGCGATGGGACTTTAGCTGGGTGCATTATGCTTTGTCAGACAGATGAGCCATCCGTTGGGCAGTTGCGACTTTTTGCCGTTGAGAGGGACTATCGACGCTATGGCATTGGTTCGGCGTTGATTGCCGCTTTTATGAAAAAAGCCAAGGATTCCGGGTATCAGAAAATTATTCTCTGGACAGCCAGCCCTCTTACTGATGCTATTCGGCATTATGAAAAGTTGGGCTTTAAGGCGACAGAATCGGTAGAAAACACTACATGGAATATAGATGGAAAGCCGCTTGATGAAATCAAAATGGAATTGTTTCTCTGACAACTTCCAGTTTAACGAACAGGAGATGATCGCATGAAAATCCTATATGAATTATCTTGGCTATGGGAAACGCTGGGCATTGCACTTGTGGCTGCGGCTGTCTGCGTGGCTTGCGCCGCGCTGATCTGCAAGGCAGCGAGGAAGAAACTTAGCATAAGGGTGTTGGCAATCATAGGGGCTGCGGCATTTGTGGGCGCGATTCTGGCGGTCATTCTGATTGCCCGGACGCCGATGCCGCTTTGATAGGACGGAGCGTTTGCAGGAAGCGTATGCGTTTGGGAAAAGAATTTACTAAACAAATCGGGATTTATGGAGGTATGAATATATGGCAGATGCGTATTACAAATCTTGCAAGGAATTTGACATTTGCAATGAGCTGATTGAAAAATATTGGGAATCAAAACAATATGACAAATGCTTTGAAGGTCATTTGGTATTGGCAGAGCAGGGCTATCCCCTTGCTGAATGTCAAATAGGCTATTTCTATTACGAGGGACTTGGTGTTGAAAAGGACTTGGAAAAAGCACTATATTGGACTCACCGTGCCGCAGAGCATGGTGATAGAGATGCACAATACAATTTGGCAGAGTTTTATGAAGATGCAATCGGAGTGGAACGAGATATCGAACAGGCTAAGCATTGGTATCGACTTGCTGCATTGCAAAACAATGATTTGGCAATCGAGAAATGCAAAGAACTTGGAATTGCATTGTAATTACGCATCGCAATAGAATCAACAGTTCGTCAACTTCCAGTTTGACGGAGAAGAAATGGAAAATATCAAAACCCGATGCCGGTGGTGCAGGCTGGGTGGCACAGCTTCCGTTGCAAGTACACCATGTCCACCAGCTGCACTCCGGCCTCGTAGATGGGGTGGTCATAGTGGTCGGTGAAGAAATTGGGAATGCGGCGCCAGCGGACAAAGCCGCACTTCTCATAAAACGGCACGGTCAGCGGACTGTCGCCGGTGCCCACCTGTAAAAGTGCATAGCAACCAGCATATTGACGCACAAGAAAGTCAATCAGCGCCTTGCCATAGCCCTTTCTCTGCGCCTCCGGTTCCACGGCGAGGTTCTTGAGCTCCAGAATCCCGCCGCCCTCGTCGGTGACGACGCATTCCGCTTTCACGCCGCCGTCCTCCAGCACATACATGGTGCCCCGCTCCAGATAGCGGTCGATCATGTTCTCCTGCTCATCCGCCAACAGCAGAAGCGGGAGGAATTGCTTTTTATTTTCGTGGATTTTTCGAATATTCATAAGCTGCTATTCTACCCAATCCTTTCCCGATTTTGTAGTTTTGGAATCAATCATACTTTTCTCTTGACATTTTCCAATATTCTTTAACACCCGTTGAAATTCTTCATCAGAGTATGGAAGGGCATAAAAATCTCTCGTTGTCTCGAATGAGTATAAATCCAATTTAATAAAAAGCGTTTCTCGATTAAATGGATCAATGTAGTTCCATAATGTGTGGCCGTAATAATCGTCGACTTTGCTATAGCCTTTCCCAGAACTCACATAAAAAAAGATATACAGATTATTAACATAGGGACTGATATCTACACGATCCAAAAACCTTAAACGACCTTTTCCGGGCCAGAAAACATGAATTTCATTTGAGTCATCCTCTTTAATATAGTACAGTTGCTTGGATGGATATACGTTGCAGAAATCAAATATCCATATCACTCTGTAACCTTGACTCATATAAAAGCCTGTACGGGAAATAAAATCTGTGCTTGAAATAGAACTGTGTTGAAACTCAATCACATAAGGTATAGAATTCTTCTTGAATACCACATCTGCAATATGGTACTCGCCAAGGTCATTATACACAAGGACCTCTTGCCATATTCTCGGGAATAGATTCTGCATTTTCTTATGCCATGCAGACATTTTCCCGGAATACCATGGGTCACAGATACCGTTTGATTTATGCGCAAAATGGTGCGTTACAATGTTGCCTCTCTTTTGAACTAACTGCGCATTACATGCAGGGCAAAAGTATTTCCGATTTGCATCTGCATCATCGATATACGTTCTCACGCCGTTTTCATCGACCGCAAAAAACATATCGGTTATGCACCTCCCATAAAGTCAATTTTTCCGTTTTGGTATCTCTTGTTCTGTCATCCCTGCGGCGCAAAATAATGCGTCTGGGCATAGGCGAACTGCTCATGGAACCGCTGGGCGGCTTCCCGGCTCAGGGGCGTGTCCGGCTGCATCATGTCAAAGGCGTGCACATCGGAGTGGTACACGTCCACACTGGCGGGAATCCCGCTTTTCTTCAGGTTCTCGATATACCGCACCGTCTCTGCATAGAACGGCTCCCCGTCCCCCACGAAGGTGTAGGCAGGCGGAAGGCCGGAGAAATCCGTCAGCCGGGCGGGAGCGGTGTAGGGCGACAAGCCGTCCCGCTTCTGCCCCCGCAGATAACAGCGCCAGCCAAAATGGTTGCGCCGGGTGTTCCACACCTTGCCGTGGTTATCCCGGGAGGTCTCCGTGTCCCGGTCGTCCAGCATGGGGTAGAGGGGCATCTGAAAGGCGACGTTCACCGCGCCGGTATCCGGCGTTGGCCTGCGGGAATGGTGATTTTTTGCACCCGAATCTCCGGGTCCGGTCTCATGGAACGCATAGGTTTTCTCCTGAATCTATGACTGCAAAGCCTACTTTGCAGTACGGTGGGCTTATGGCAAATAACCCTAACTTTAATAGAATGTACCCTCAGATGCTTAGGCAGGTGCTCTGATAATTCTCGCATAGGCATATTTTCATCTTAGCAGATAACCGGCGCCTAATCAATAGAAAAAGTCCACCGTAATTCTATCCGAATTACGGTGGACTTATGGCAAATAACCCTAACTTTGATAGAATTTCAAGAGGGGGTGCATCTTCGGTGCAGAGGGGGTGCAGTAGTTTTCGGGAATGCACCCCCTTCGTCGCAAATGCGATACCATAAGTTACAGCATATTTTTTATAATCGTTGTTGCTGTATTCAGCCCAGAGCGACCATCGCTTGGAGTTTTACCCAATGTAACCATATAGCGACCATCACCAAAGTACGTTAATTTGAAATGCTTTCCGTCTTCGGTAATCGTAAATCCTATGTCCTGAAGGGTTCGTTTCATTGATCCTGAAACATTTTTGTACCCTTTCAGAAGCACCTTTAGTTCTTCAGCACGTTCAACGAGAATGTTCTGACAATTATTATTGGATATAATATCCATCAATACATCTCTCCGACGAGTACCTGTAGCATACTTTGGCAGAGCGTCCTTTAGTGCATCTAATACAATGAGCTTGATTTCATTAGGGAAAAACTCATCTTCGTCTCCCAAATACAAAACTGGTAAGCTATCAGCACCATCTATTTTGGCCCGCAGTCCTTGGTTCTCATAAGCCAGAGCCTCATTTGACCGTGTCAATTCCTCGACTTGTTTTTTGAGTCGGCGAACATCCTCATCCCCAAGTTCAATCAACTGATCTGCTTCCTCTGAAACCCGTTCTTTTTCTTTTTCAGCCAACAGCAGCTCCGCGCTTCGGCTATCTAAACGATCACGCAGCAGCGCATTATTTACACCCTGCCATGTGTACAGCGTATCCACCATTTGCGCATTGCAGTATTGAATGACACTGCGAATTACTTTTTCAGCTAAAACTGCATCAATGCCGTCGTAGGCACGATATAAGAACCGTTTATGTCCGTAAGCATTATTAGGGAAATATACACCGACTGCTCCGTAGTATTCGTTATTATCGTTGCAAAGCCTTCTGATAGTGGAATTAAGCGATGTACTTTCCTCAACAAGGACATGGGCTACGCCCTTTAGTCGACCTGCAAGCTTCCAAATTTCAACAGGGTCATCGCCATTTGCTGTTTTTGATATATAAACAACCGGCATCCGGTACTTTTCTTTCCCATTTATAACATCAGTGAGCGTTGTTATATTATCTGCCTTAATGAAATAGGGAGTTCTAAGCACTGGCAGAATACCATCAGATTTAATGTAGTTATGCTCAATTAAAAGCGTAATGAAATGTGGCGTTGAAAAAGCAGCATCCATAGTCAGTGCTTCTTCCAAAAAGCTGCGGTCAAGGCGAATGGACATTTTCATGTCATCAAAATTCATGACATAATCGGTATCCCAGACCACACCATCACTTTCAATTTTCTCGTATCTGATTGCAACGGTATTTTTATTGCGATACTCTTCAATCGCAAGCCAAAGATTCTCTGTGCCATAACGCACATTATACACACCGTTCCAATTAATACCTTGGATGCGGTTCTCAACATGAGGGCTCCCCTGGTTCCATTCAATAGCCAGCCGGACAAATGCTTCTTTTGTCATGGCATTACTTATTTCAAGCTGTGCAGAGAACAGTAGCATTTCAATACCTCCTGGCGTGCTTCAGAATACGGATTACATAAATTCAACCAAAATTCCCGACTGCTAAAAAGAGAACCGTCGCAAAATACGAATTCAGAACCGACAAATTATACCTCATTATAACATATATCATCTGCTTTCACAATGTCTTTAGGCAGAAAAAAGCCACAGGTTCAATGAAACCTGCGGCCTTTATGTTTTTGGGTTTATACGTCAATCTCCGTGCCACCCTGAAATTTGAAGGTCATCCGCCCATCGGCGTGGACAGTCACCGTATCGATAACCGTCAGCCATAGTTTCTCGTCAAATTCGGAAAGCGTATCCAACTCCTGCACCTCGAACATGAATGCGCCAATGGCATCCGCCTGGGCTTCTCTTGCAGCCTTTGTGCCACGCAATTCCTCGACCCGTGATTTTGCCTTTTCGTATCGTTCCACGAAGCCGTTGTACCGGGCAGCGTATTCTTCCTGGTTCTGAGCTGTCTGCGAGTTTTCGGCGATGCAGCGCTTTGTCAGTTCAGTCACTACATCAATCTCCTCAAGCAGGGACTCTATCTCGGCATCGATACCGGAGCAGTCCGTCAGCGTGGACTGCATCAAACGGCAATTCTCCAGGGCGCTGCCTTTATCCGCAAGGATGGCATTGAATGCGCCCACAAACTTGGTTTTGATAGTTTCCTCATCGAGATGGGGCGTTTCGCATTTGTGCTCGCCTTTGAATTTGTTGTTACACTGCCAAATCACCCTACGGTATTTGCTGGTGGAGTTCCACACCTTGGAGCCGAAGAAGGCACCACAGTCACCGCAGATGATACGGGATGAGAAAATGCTCTTTCCGCTGTACTGGCGGCTGATTCGTTTGCGCCGCTCAAATTCAATCTGAACCTTGTCGAACTCCTCTGGCGTGATTATTGGCTCATGGCTGTGCTCCACATAGTACTGCGGCACTTCACCCTCATTGACTTTTTTCTTTTTGGTAAGGAAATCCACCGTGAAGCACTTCTGTAGCAATATCCTGCAATTCCGGCAGGATATCGCATTCGAGGATGCTCACTTCTACCGTATTTTCTCTGCCAACGGCACGAGCCTTTTGCATATAGAAGGAGGATACGCACATGAAAAAAGCAACTGTCACCGTCACCTTTGACGATGAGAAACTGGGCGCACTGGAGTTCTCGCTCCGCAAGGAACACTCCTCTGTGCAGGAGCACTTGGAGGATGCGCTGAACGCTCT
>ENA-UESH01001845-UESH01001845.1-human-gut-metagenome-genome-assembly--contig:-NODE-1845-length-13483-cov-270.267716_pt1 | contig 13483 bp, 7 predicted proteins | sample MGYA00243001_ERZ508002 | MGnify/ENA primary metagenome ERZ508002 (study PRJEB26167, sample SAMN06115447) | human gut metagenome | host: Homo sapiens | place: China:Anhui | collected 2015-08-07... | reverse complement strand
CAAAATCCTGGGCAACTTTTTGTTGCTCAGGAACTTATAAATAAAGTTAAATTATAGTGTTGCGGAATTAAGGATAATCTTTAATGTCGAAAAGATTGCTCATGATTTTTTTGAATTGTTTGAATAATAAATAGTTAATAAAGGTGATGCTACAATCATACTCATTGTCATCTTCGCATCATTTGCAAAATTAGCGCATTTTTATTGAATAAGCAAATATTTAGCTGTGTTTTTTCTCACGACATTCTCTTTTCGTACTTTCTACAACCATTTCGCGTGCGAAACTGGCTTATTTCGTCTTTTTTTCTTATTCCTTCCTTCATTTCGTTCGATGTCTACAAAAAAATAACTCAACTTCCACATTTGTGAAAGTTGAGTTAATGATCTATTGTGTTGTGGTTTATCGGCCAAAGGCCTATATGTCCTTACTCCATGAACTTAATCATGTCGTCACGTCTTGGTTTGGCCGCTGGTGCTTCGTCAGGATAACCGAGGGCGATGCAGTAAAGAAACTGAACACAGCATAAGTTGAGTAAAAACACTCAACTTTATAATCCACGAGCCTTGAAGATACGTTCCTTGGCATCATTGATCTCTTGGAACTTTTTCTCGGCAGCTCTGCGGACATCCTCGCCAAGGGCAGCCACCTTGTCGGGGTGATGCTTGAGAGCCATCTTGCGATAGGCACTCTTCACCTCATCATTGGTAGCCGATGGCGATATGCCGAGTACACGATAAGCATCGTCGAGACTTGAAGCCGAAGAAGCTCCACTGCGGAGGTTGAGCATTAGGTCAAGTTCGTCAGCACTAAGTCCTAAGTGATAGGTAACCTCTTTCAGCGCTGTGAGTTCCTCAGCTGGCACCTGACCGTCGGCCTGGGCTATCATGACCAGGAAATTGAGCAACTGAAGGCGCTGTTCGTACACCATACTGTTGCGAATCTGCTGACAGCTGTCCTGAATCACGCTGCGATATTGCAACACACCTACACGCTTCTGCTCCTCAAAAAGTTTCAGAAGAATCTGCTCGCCCTGTGTCATGGCTCCCAAACCGAAGTTCTGGCGTAAGAAGCGACGCACGAGCTCCATCTCGGAATGCATCACCTTGCCGTCGGCCTTGATGATGTAAGAGGCAAGAACAAGTAACGAGAACATGAACGAGTTGCGTTGTCCCTCGCTGCTGTTTCTTTCCTGCTGTCCTGTATCCTGGCGGTTTACCTCGTTAAGTCCATGTTCGAAGAGAGAGCCTAAGGCATAGCCTGCCAAGGCTCCCAACGGACCACCTGTGATGAATCCGAGTACACCGCCAATCCATTTTCCTGCTCCCATTGTCGTTTCTGTTTTTGGAAGTGATGCTTAGCAACTTAATTAGTTGAAGTAATACAAGAAGGTGGCAATACCGGAAAGGGCAGGCTTGCGCTGACCTTCTATCTCGATATCGAACTTGATGCTTGCCTTGCAGATACCACGAAGGTTCTGAATGTCATGAAGGGTTGTCACAAGGCGAACACGTGAGCCGGTGATGACAGGCTGACCGAAACGCATCTCGTCCATGCCATAGTTGACCAACATCTTGATGTTGTGTACTTCTACAATCTGCTGCCACATGTAGGGTAACAAAGAAAGGGTGAGGTAGCCATGAGCGATAGTGCTGTGGTAAGGACTCTCTACTTTTGCACGCTCCACGTCTACATGTATCCACTGTGGGTCGAGTGTAGCATCAGCAAACTTGTTGATACGTTCCTGGTCTACCTGCAACCACTCTGATTCACCTAATCTCTCACCTAAGTGAGATGCAAATTCCTCGTAAGAATTGATAATTAATTTTGCCATACTTTTGAATATATTATTTTTATAGTTTTTTCTTTATTATGAAGTGAAAATATTGAATATTCTCCAGGAAATTCTCCTTCTTTCCTCGTTAGTCTCTTCTGAAAATGTCGCGTGTATAGACTTTCTCATTCACATCATTCAAGACTGGGTCGTAACGGTTGGCGATGATGGCCTGACTCTGTTTCTTGAACTCCTGCAAGTCGTTGACAACACGGCTGCCGAAGAAGGTACTGCCATCCTCGAGGGTTGGCTCATAGAACCTGTGCACCTTTAGCCTTGATGCGCTTCATGACTCCCTGAATACTGCTCTGGCGGAAATTGTCACTGTTGCTCTTCATCGTGAGTCGATACACTCCGATAGTGCAAGGGTGTTCTTTCTGAGGATCATAGCTGCTGTTATCCTTATAGAAATAATATCCAGCCATACTGAGCACTCGGTCGGCGATGAAGTCCTTACGGGTGCGGTTGCTCTCAACAATGGCTTGAATAAGGTTCTCAGGAACATCGGCATAGTTGGCCAGCAACTGTTTGGTGTCCTTAGGCAGACAGTAACCTCCATAGCCAAACGACGGGTTGTTGTAGAAAGAACCGATGCGAGGGTCGAGTCCCACACCATCGATGATCGACTTCGTGTCAAGCCCCTTCATCTCGGCATAAGTGTCTAATTCGTTGAAGAAACTCACACGCAGTGCCAGATATGTGTTGGCAAAGAGCTTGACAGCCTCAGCCTCGGTAAGTCCCATAAACAGGGTGTCAATATCCTGTTTGATGGCTCCTTCCTGCAGGAGTGAGGCAAAGGTATGTGCTGCTTGGTCGAGTCGCTCGTCGCCCTCAGGACGGCCTACGATGATACGGCTGGGGTAAAGGTTGTCGTACAGCGCCTTGCTCTCACGTAGAAACTCGGGAGCGAAGATAATGTTGTCGCAATGATACTTCTTTCGTACATTCTCCGTGTAACCTACGGGAATGGTGCTCTTGATGACCATGATGGCATCAGGATTGACACGCATCACCAACTCGATAACTTCCTCAACATGAGTCGTGTCGAAATAGTTTTTTACAGGATCATAGTTGGTAGGGGTGGCTATAACGATGAAATCGGCATTCTTGTATGCTTCTTCTCCATTGGTTGTCGCCTTGAGATGCAAATCCTTCTCTGCCAAATACTTCTCAATGTAATCGTCTTGTATGGGTGACTGACGATTGTTGATAAGGTCCACCTTTTCTGGCACTACGTCAACAGCCGTCACCTGATGGTGCTGGCTCAGCAGCGTGGCTATGCTCAGACCAACGTAGCCTGTACCAGCTACCGCAATACGAATATTTTTGTTTACTGTTTCCATTGTTATAACTTTTAAAAGTTTTGTCGAAATGTAGCTTACCTTAATTTATAATATTGTGCAAAGGTACATTCTTTTTTAGACTTGACCAAATATAGATGGTAAGAGTTTTCTAAAATCAATAAAAATGACCTACTTCTCTCTTTACACCTTATTATTATTAAGGCTGAGCTCAACAGGCTTTACTTACACAAGGCTGTAAAGGGACAGTGCTCACAACGCTGCTTGTCTTCTGTTGCCACAAGTGGAAGAGAGGGATCGCATATCTCGCTGATGAGAGCTTCTATGTGCTGCATGAACTCGTCCTGATATTCGGCCACGTCAAAGATAGGATTACGGCCAAACTTTAGCGTCGGGTCATAATCCTTGCTTCCCGCTTGCTGAATGAAAAGCAATCCCGGACTAACAGGGTCTTTTGTCTTGTTATATCGGCCGTCATTGCCTACAATGATAGAATAAAGCAATGCCTGCAGATAATAATCAGTGTGCAGCGAGAGCTTGGAAGGATCGAATATGGTAGCCACATCAGCAGGGAACCGTGAGGGCATACGTCCTGTCTTATAGTCGATTACGCGAATACGCTCGGCTATATTGTTAAGACCAGGATTACCATTGGCAGCCACAGCATCAAGACGGTCGATGAAACCGCCTAATGTGATGGCCTTATTACCTATAGGAGTATTGAACTTAAAGGTTTGATTCACTTGTTTCTCAAGTCCTAATAGTGTATAGGGTGCCAGCTTTTGGTCTATGCGGAGGAGTTGTTTTAGATAGCTTGTGATAACCTCGCGGTTGATGAGCTGAAGACCGTTGTATTCGGGCATTTTAGATCCGGGCTTCAAGCGGAACAATTGTTCTGCAAAAGCCTGATCTACTAAACTATACAGGCTGTTTTCGTGTTTGAGCGCATAGTCTATCTTCTCCTTGCTGATGATGAGGGGATGAATGAGCTGCTTCTCACCATTATCATTGGTTTGCAAATCTTCGGGACGGGCAAACTGAAGATAGAACAGTTCGGCTGCACGATGGAAAATCAAACCAAAGTAACGGTTGTCTATCTCATCATCCAACTCTTCTGGTTCTTTCAGTCCAGCCACATACCGGTAGTAGAAACGTTTCTGACATCTCAAGTAAGTGTTCAGGCATGTTGGAGAAATAATCTTTCCATCAATGAGTTGACTAATCATTTCCTCCGTTTTTTCTATTTCCTTTTGGTCGGGAGGAAGTGGTACTTGACCTGATGACAGAGCAGCGGTTTTCACCTGGTGCTTGCTTTCTACCAACAGCTGTAGCATGAAGCGGCTCATTTCGCCAGTATGTCCATCCTCAGTAGAGTTGTTGTATGTAAGGGTGATGTCAGCAGAACGTTGCAGCATGCGATGGAAATAGTAGGAGAAGATAGCCACTTTGTTGTCTACCGTGGTAAGTCCGTAAGCCTTGCGCAACGAATAAGGAATGAACGAAGAGTCGTTGACGCCCTTGGGAAGATTTCCTTCGCTGGCAGAAAGCACGATGATATGATCGAAATCAAGATTGCGTGTTTCGAGAACACCCATTATCTGAATACCTTCGGCGGGTTCACCATGAAAAGGAATCGTGGTGGTCTGCATGAGTTGCAGCAGGAGGTGCTGTAAGGTAATGATATCTACGATTAGGTCACCCGACTGGATGAGTTCGTGGAGACGGTTGACAAGCGTATAGGTGCGAAAGAGTGATTCCTGAAAGAGTGGGTCGTCAAGCGTACGTGCTTGTGTACCTATGTTCTTCAGCACGTCCAAGAGATACTGTACGAGCGAAAGGTTGAAGTTCTCGCCCGATGACATTTCCTGAAACAGGATTTCAAGTCCCTCGTCCTCTTTTTGGCAAAGCCATTTGCGGGAAGGGAAGAATATCTTCTTGTCATGAAGTTCGCTCATGAGTTCGGCATAAGCAGACGAGATGTACTGGGCGTAAGGATGGCGAAGCACATAGTTGACATAACGGAGACGATAGCAATCTCTATCCTTGTCATAGCCCAAGGTCTGCAGATCGGTTAGCGTTTGTATCAGACTGTAGAATGGAGTCTGCTGCAAGGGATAGCCTAATGTGATGTTGACACTCTCCACCTCCTCAGGTAAGGAGTGGATGACTGTAGGCAACAGACTCTCGTCTGCAAGCACGATGGCAGTGCTGCGCCCTTGCTTATATCGCTCGTTCTGCATCAGCCAGCTATGTATGTAGCGAGCCTGTATGTTATCGGTAGGGGCGCTAACATAGGTAATATCTTTGGTCGAATCAAAAGAGTCATACAGCTCTGTATCAGATAAATAATCCAACTCGTTACCAAAAGCACTCATCAGCTGCCGGATGTAATATCCGGCCTCGTTGCCATCCTTCATATAGTATTTGTCGAAGTCCCAATAGAAGGCAGCCTTGCCCTCTTTCTGCAATCGTGAGCACAGCTTCTGCTCCACACACTGCATCATATTGAAGCCCACAAAGAGATATTTCTTGTGCCGGAACTCAAGCGACTCGTCTTCCACCACACGCCGATACAAGGCACCCTCGTAGGCAAGGTTCTGTGCCTCAAGGCGCTGATTGAAATTGGTATAGATGTCGTAGAAATGACTCCACAACTGTAGGAAGCGCTTTTTGAGTTCGGTGTTGTGGTCATCAGAGAAATTGCTGAAGAATTTCTTAATGATTTCCTTCTGCTCTTCGGTGAGGTAAGACACGTCATCGAGTTCATGGATGTCACTGAGGTTGGCAAAGAGCTGCCTGGCAGAAGCCATGTTCTTGTCCACATCATCGAAGTCTGCTATTAGCAGCTGCCCCCAGCCGTAAAAGTGGTCGAGTGTCTCTTCGATGCCAGTACACTCGACGAAAGACTTATGAAGATCGCATACCAACTTGATGGGGTCACCCACCTTCAGCGTAGTGTGCTGACGAAAGAGGTCGCTGATGGTGATATAGGTGGGGCTCCACAAAGGATGGGAAACCAGACGTGCCAACTGCTCGTTGAGAAACAGCGAGGCACGCTTGTTGGGGAATACGATGGCTATATCGCTCAGATTGTTGCCATATTTCTGTATGATGTCTTGGGCTACGTATGTCAAGAATGATTTCATATTCGTCGTTTTTATAATCTTGATGAAATAGAGTCGTTATGTCTTAGTCTGGGGTGTCAGAATTCCACCTTGACTATCTTGTTGGGATAGACATACCACAGATAGCCTTCTATGAGTGGATGACTGTCATTTCCGTTGTCGGGATTTGCACTTTGGTTGGTCTCCATGCCTTCCAGCAACTGCATGTACTGTCTTACCTGTACGTGATGCTCGTCCTTGGGTTTACCGAACTTGAAGTCCACCACAATGGTCTTTTCACTATCCTTCATCACTCGGTCAGGACGATGTTCTACCACCTTGCCATGTTCCACACTCAGGATAGAGCACTCGTTGAAGAGTGTCCAGTGGGGAGAAAACCAATGCGCCACCTGCTGAGACTGCAGACGCTTGCGTATCATTGAATCCAAGTGCTTGCGTGAGAGATTCTCGTCGTAGAGCATTCCGTCTAATTCGAGTTGACGAAGGGCCTGCTCTATGTCGTCGGTGGTACGGATGGAGGAGAAGAGACTGTGCAGAATGGTACCCAACTTGATGTAGTACTTCTGCTGTTCCTCGTCCTCGTCGCCCTTTATGAAATCACGACTCTTGTTACTCTGCCTGAACTGAGGCATAGCAGGATTCACCTTCAGCTGCACAGCGATATTGGTGGCTTGCTGGCAAAAGACATTCTCCGATTTCTCCTTTTTCTTGTCTGTAGCGTCAGCCTCCTCAACCTTAAGGGTTCCATATTCAAAAAGAATATCCTCGTCTTGCGAATAGGAAAGCGTTACAGATACATTGCCGCTGCTGAGTGTCTTCTCTACATCTGATAGCACACTTTCTATCAGATAACTACGGAATGTTTCCTTGTCACGATGAGCAATAACGAAGAGTCCACGGCTGGCACGTGTGAAAGCCACATATAGCAGGTTCATGTTGTCTACCATGTTCTGCAGATGCTCGTGGTGGTAATCGTCCTCGTAGATGCTTCCCTTCATCTGTTTGGCGATGAAATCGACAGGAACCAATGGTATTTTGTTGAAAGGAGCTTCGGCTGGCGTACACCACAGGGTACCTTTGGATGTCTCCAACATCCAGTCGCAGAAAGGAATGATAACATAATCAAACTCCAGACCCTTACTCTTGTGAATCGTGACGAGGCGTATGCCATTGAGCGCATCGCTATGTATGCTTTTCTCGTGCAGCGTATTGTCCCATTCCTTGATAAAAGAGTCTATATCGCAACAGTTGTCCTGCAGGTAAGCAGCCATCTGATCGTAGAAGGCGCAGATATAAGCACTCTGACTCTTCATCTCCTCTATGGTATCTAACTGTAGTTCAACAAAGAGGTTTTCCACTAAATCGAAAATAGGTTTCTGTAACAGGATATCACGCTGCTCCTCAATCTTTTTCACGATTTCATCGCTACCAAGGAAGGTGAGTGCGAACTTCTGAAGGGTAGCCCTGGAAATAGGATCATCGGGATGAATAAGCACACGTAACGCCGTAACAAGCGAATTGACCGCCTGGGATGCATCCAGACGGAAAGCCTCGTCGGAAACAAGAGGGTAAGGGCAACCATTGTTCATCAGAAATTCTGCCAAATCCTTAATGGTGCGGTTGGTTCTTACGAGGATGGCAATCTGACTGGGCTTTACACCCTGCTCTGTCAGTTGCATGATAGTTGCCATAGTTTCCTTCAGTGTGCGTTCTTTCCATTCTTCCTTGTTCAGGAGTTTAATCTGCACAAAGCCATTGGCAGGTTTGCCCGAAGGCACCCTCTGGGCTACGTCAGAGTATGCAATCTTCAGTTGTTCTGCCTCCTCGGGGGTATTCTCCTTGAGAGACTGGTATTCAGTTTCGGCAGCAGCTTTGAAGAATGCATTATTGAAATCGATGATGTTTTTTGCCGAACGATAGTTTGTATCCAAGGTCTTGATATCAAGTCGCTTGTCTCCAAACTGCTCTTGTATATTGTTAAGCAGTCGCCAGTCACCAGAGCGCCAGCGGTAAATGCTCTGCTTTACATCACCCACAATGAGGTTGCCTGCATCCTGATGACTCATGGTTTCATCGAGCAATACTTTGAAGTTCTGCCATTGTATGGTGCTGGTGTCCTGAAACTCGTCTATCATGACATGCTCCAATTGCGTACCTATCTTCTCAAAGATAAAAGGTGAGTCACTGTCCTGCATAAGCGAATGGAGCAGCGTCTGCGTGTCACTGAGCAAAAAACGGTTTGCTTCTTCGTTGAGTGCCCGGACTTTCTTCTCTATACTTCCTAAAAGGCGCAACTGGTTGAGGTTGCGCAGGGTGAGGTCTGCACTCTTGTAAAGACGCAACAACTTTGGGCGCTTCTCTTCAGAATAGCGCAATAATGGTGCAAGGGTTTTGCATACCAGATCATACTTAGGTGAACCTGGCTGTGCATCTGCCGCACTCATCCAGGTATGCTCGTCCTCCATGGCTGACACAACACGTTTGCCAACGAGTTTTTCATCGTCGAAATGTCCGTCTCTCAATTTGATGAAATAGCTGCAGACACCTGTTTTGCCATACGAGAAATCCGAAACCGTAAGTCCATTCTCGTCGAGTGTGTCAAAGAAGGTGGCTGCTATCTGCGCAAAGTGTTCCTTGGCATCCTGTTTCATTTTCCTGAGCTCGGCAGTGAAGTTTTTGAAAAAGTCTTCCTTTTCCATCACTTCATTGAGCGACTTGGCGGCACTCTTGTAATAATCGCGGAAGATATTTTCACCAAAACTCTTGATTTCACCGATCACGTTCCAACTTTTGTCATCAGCCATATTCGACTTGATGTAGTCCATGATCCAGTGCAGAAGCCTGTCGGTCTGCCCCAGATCCTCAATCAGTTGGTCTACAGCCTGTTGCTCCACCTGGTAGTCGTTGAGTCCTATGCGAAGGTTGGCGGTAAGGTCGAGCTCACGTGCCAGGTTACGAAGCACACTCTGGAAGAAAGTATCTATTGTTTCAACGCGAAAGTAGTTGTAGTTGTGAATGAGCAGACTGAGTGCAGTACTGGCATTCTTCTCTATCTGCTCCTGCGTGAGATGGGGCAAAGCTTTCTTTATCTGTTCCAGATAACCATGCGATTCCTCGAGTCCATGGGCAATACCATATAGCTGACTGAGGATTCGTGTTTTCATTTCCTCAGTGGCTTTATTGGTGAAAGTCACTGCCAGGATGGTGCGATACGAATGTGGGTTGGCAATGACTAAGGTCATATATTCCCTGGCCAGCGTGAAGGTTTTGCCAGAGCCGGCACTTGCCTTGTAAACGGTGAGTTGTGAATTCATATATATTATAATGTAAGAATGTTTGTTTTAAAGAATGTCTATCTGTAAGTATTCGATTCTTCTACCAGTTGCGGAAAAGCTCAAAGTCGAACTTGCAGCCTACGCCATAGAACTGGGCATTTTTGAAACCGGCAAAGACTCCGATAGAAAAGAGGCGGGTGCTGAATCCATAGCCCCATTCGGTATAGGGATGCAGCTTTTCTACCAATAAGGCATTGACATAGAAGCGCTCAGCCTCTACAAATCTGCCCACTAAGGGCACCCAGGCGGCAAAGATCATCGGATTTTCGTAGGTGAAGTTGCTGCGTACGTAGTATTCAGAAGAGTTGTACCACTCTGAGGGCAACAGTTCGAACGAACCGCTCCAGTCGTCATTCCATCCTCCTGGAATGTAGTTGTCATTGAAATTGGAGTAGTCGATAAAGTACCAGTGAGAACCTCGCATGGTATAGAATCCTGCTCCAAGACGCGCAGAGTACAACTTTCGACGGCTGGCGTAGAAGATGCCCTTGGCATCAGCCTCAATACGCTCATAAGGTATGTTTGAGCCCATGAACCCCTTGATGCTACGCTCATAATCGGCCGTGACAGACACTCCTTTAGGCCCCCATGGTCGCCATATCAATCCAAAAGCAGGGGCCACGGAGCGATATTTGGAAGGATAGCCATACGATTCGTAGAATTCTGGATGAATCGCCCTGCGATGGTGAGCCACTATTCCTGCTTCAAATCCCCACTTGGGACTAAACATCCAGTGGTTTGTGAGACGGAAATAGCTGTCGGTAAACTCGGTGTAATTGTCCTTATTTACAGTTATCTCCTCATCGTCATCCCTCTTGATGTCCAGTATGTTGCGGGCTATCACGTTGGTATTGATGCGATTGCCCTGTCCGTATACCATCTCGAGATAGCCGTCGTGCTTGGCATTATAGTTGAAGGTAGCCGGAATATTGAAGTACAGTTGATGCAGCTTAAAACTATAACCCGCCCTGAACCGCACACCAAGCTGTATGTTGTCGTTGAAGGAATAAGAGCTTCTGATGTCAAACTTGTAGATGAGTCCCTTGCGCTTGGTATAGCCCATGTATAGAGGGTTGAGGATAGGACTCAGACGTACATATCCTTGGCTTTCCTTGCCAAAGTCCTGCTGTATTCTGTTCACCATGTTGTCGCCAACGATGTCCCATAGCACATCCTTGGCAAAGTTGCGCTTTTTCTTGGTACTGTCGGCCAGGCTGAGCGAGTCGCGACGGCTCTTCTCCTTGAAATATTGCTCATAGATGAGTTGCTCCTGTTCGTTGAGGAGAACAGGGCGCACTTGCGACATAAGGGTGGTGTCAGCAGCGTTGTTGAGTGTGTCAGAAAGCACCTTGGGCAGATTATAGTAAGAACAGAGCATACCGGTGATGTTGTTGCCCATAAACCTGAAATTGGCTTTCAGGTTGCATCTGTCGGGCAGAAGAGAGCGGTAGCCATCGTTGCCCATGACGATGGATATAAAGAAGCGGGTCATATCGTACTCGCCCTCAAAGTCGACCAGATATATTTTTCCTGTCTTGCTGTTTACCACAGCCTTGGTTTCCACCATCTGCGTGTTCTTAATTTTGGGGTAGGCGTATACCTGGGCCTTGTCGAACGGCAAAGCGGTGACCCGATAGGTGTAGAACCTGCGGTTGGCTCGATGGAAAGGGGAGAGGATATTGTTGTGAAAAAGGTTCTCGCCAAAGACATTGGGAGTTACATAAGGAAGAATATATGACATGATGTTACGGCGATGTGGAACAGTGCTGACATGGAGCAGACGCTGGTCGGTGAACTTGTCGTTCTGCATCGTTATCTTGGTATAGTATTCGCTGATAAAGTGGCGTCCTGTGCCATGGGCGATGGCATACATCGAAGGTACGAGCATCAAGGTGGCGTTGCGTTTGTTAGTGTGCATCTGCATCTTGGTGTAAGAATACGATTGTGAACCATGCAATCCTGTGGTGTCGGTACGTTTGGCATAGGTAAACACCAAGTTAAGCACCGAATCACGAAACGCAACATTCGGTACTTTCACTTTAGCCTTACACCCCAAAGACGATGCCAAAAGGAAGGCTATGAGCAAATATTTATAAAACGACACCCTGTTAGCCAAGGTATTTCATCAAGATTTTAACATATCCAGACTCTCTGAGTTTCGAGATACTCTTTTCGCGAATCTGGCGCACACGCTCACGGGTAAGCCCCATCTTGTCGCCGATTTCCTCCAGACCTTTCTCTGGCTCTCCAATACCGAAACAAGCACATACTATCTGTCGCTCACGCTCCTTGAGTACCTGACCGAGAACCTGTTTCAGTTCCATTGCCATACTCTCGTGATCTACCTGCTTGTCTGTACGACTGTCATCGCCACTCGACATCACATCGACCATGGCATTATCATCGTCGTCTCCAAATGGAGCATCGATACTCACGTGATGTCCACTTGCAGCCATACTCTGTGATATCTTCTCCTCATCCACACCTGTGCGGTCAGCTATTTCCTCCACACTGGGACGACGGAGATTCTCCTGCTCAAACTTGTTGATTTCGTGGTTCACCTTATTGAGTGAACCTACCTGGTTGAGGGGGAGTCTGACGATACGGCTCTGCTCAGCAATGGCCTGAAGGATACTCTGTCGAATCCACCATACGGCATAAGAGATAAACTTAAAGCCACGAGTCTCATCAAAACGCTCTGCAGCCTTAATAAGACCGATGTTGCCCTCGTCGATGAGGTCGGTAAGCGTGAGTCCTTGATGCTGATACTGCTTGGCGACAGATACCACAAAGCGCAAGTTGGCTTCTACCAACTTATTCTTGGCACGCTCACCGGCACGACCACCTTTCTTGATGGCCTGAGCAAGTTCTATCTCTTCCTCAATGGAAACCATAGGTGCACGACCAATCTCAACGAGGTACTTGTCGAGAGCCTCGCTGTTGCGGTTGGTGATGCTTTTCTGTATCTTAAGTTGTCTCATTCTCTATACTTTCGCCTAATTTGCGCAAATATAGTAAAAAAATGCATTCGTTGTTATTTTTAATAACTAACTTTAACACAATTATTTAACAACCTCATTCTGAAGAAATTTCTGATAAGCGTCACGATAGCCATTAAAAACATTGATATCTACATGTCCACGGATACCACTTACTCTTCCGTCTGGACATAACTGCCACAAAACCAGCCTGATATCTGGCTTATACTCGCCATAACGGGCTATCCATACGCGATAGTTCCGCTTCAGATCGGGCGCATATTTCAAGTAACGGTTCACAAACATCTGACTGATATAAAGTATCGGCCTTGTGCCTGTTTGGCGTTCCACATATCTCAGCCATGCCCTTACTTGTGCAAACATAGCGTCTGGTCCGCCCATCTGCTTAATCTGCCGTGGTGTCGGTTCCAGGTCGAGTACGGGTGGAAAATCACCCCTTCTTACCAGAGCATGCTTCATAAACTTGCGGGCCTGTGCCAGCCCGGGCTTACGAGGCGAGAAGAAATGATAGCTTCCCACCCTGAAACCATGCGCCTTTGCTGCCCGATAGTCTTTACGGTAATAGGGATTGAACAGGGAGGCTCCTTCCGTACACTTGATATAGATGAAGCTGATGGGATAGCTTACACTTCCACTGACTGTTTTGCGACTGATGTTGCCCAAGTGGGTAATACGCAACTTACTCCATCGGATGGGGTATTTCTTCTTACCTATAATATGCTGATATTTAGATATATCTATGCCGTATATTCTATCAAAGGTATAGACAAGACGCTCTCCACGATAACGGTCGTTTTTCCATTCTCCCACGCAGAGTTGTTTGCCGGACTCAATGCCAAATCCGAATCCATCACGATGTCCATGTTTCCATTGTCCTTCATAGTGCGACCC
>ENA-UESH01001844-UESH01001844.1-human-gut-metagenome-genome-assembly--contig:-NODE-1844-length-13485-cov-9.539678_pt1 | contig 13485 bp, 6 predicted proteins | sample MGYA00243001_ERZ508002 | MGnify/ENA primary metagenome ERZ508002 (study PRJEB26167, sample SAMN06115447) | human gut metagenome | host: Homo sapiens | place: China:Anhui | collected 2015-08-07 | study... | reverse complement strand
CACTTCAACCAAAACCCTTGTAACTCAATTCTATCACTATATCTTTCCGCATTTCACTTTTTTGTAGTAACTTTGCACACACAACATACCGTTCCCGACGGCAGGCGGCATCCGCCCCGACGGCGGGGAACGGGGATAAAAAGGAATACGATGAGTATTTTTCGATGGACGGCGCTGCTGGCGTTCTGCTGCATCTGCACGGCATGCGGCGGCAGCGACGATACGCCGGCGCCCGTACTGAGCACCGAACAGGTGGCGGGCATCTGGAAGTTGAAGAGCTGGACGGGAGAAGCGCAAAACCCAGACGGCACGAGCTATACCTTCTCCGACGTGGTCTACGTCTATGTCGAACTGCACGAGGACAATACCTATGCGCTCTACCAGAACGTCAGCGCCGTGGGCGCCGTGAAATTCACGGGCAGCTACTCGCTCGAAGCCTCGACCATCCGGGGCTTTTACAGCACCTCGGCCGGATCGAAGGCGTGGTCGGACTCCTACGAGATCGGCAACCTGTCGGGCAGTGCGATGACATGGACCGCCAGCCACGCCGCAGGCGACGTGCAGCAGTTCGTCCGCGTCGAGACCGTGCCGCAGGAGGTGCTCGACGCCTCGGCCGAAGTGCGCTCCGCCGCCGTACCGACGTCGGGAGGCATTTGGTAGGTGACAACGGCCGTTTCGGAAAGACGGGGTCGGGACTTTCGGGTTCCGGCCCCGTTCGTTTGCTTAGGCATACAACGGAGAGACTCTTTCTCAGAACAATCGGGCAGGCCTCTGGCCTGCCATGTGCGGACACAAACGAATAATCGTCGTTGCGCGTAGCGCACCATCGCTCCGCCTTGCGAAAAAAGTGGGAAGAAGAACGGACAGCGGCTGCGCCGTTGAAAACGCGGGCGCGAGTTTGTCCGCACAGCATTTTAGGCACGGCCGTCGGCGGTTCCCTGACATTTTCGCCTGGCGGATGCTTTTGGCACCACCTTTTGCCCCTAAAATCACAACGGCTATCTACAAAAAGTATATTAAAGAATATTATCTGATATTCAGATTGTTATTCATCATAATATCGGTAGAAATATCGAGAGGCCGGACGACTCTGCCGAAATTATTTTTGTCCACCTTAAAAAAGCAGAGTTTATGCGCAGTACTTTCAAGGTCTTGTTCTACCTCAAACGAACAAAGAGCACCCCGCATGCAGTCTATCCGGTTATGGGCCGCAGCACGATCAACAGCACGATTTCTCAGTTCAGTGCCGAAATCAACGTTCCGGAACAACTGGGGAAGGTTAAAGGCGGTCGAGCCAAAGGCAAGAGCGTCGAGTCGGAACGCATCAACCGTCATCCGGACAATATCCGCATTCTGATCGGCAAACATTATCGGTCGATTTGCGATCACGATGCCTACGTCACGGCTGAAAAGGTCAAGAATGCCTGGCTGGGTATGGGCGAACGATACCGGACTCTTGTGGATGTTTTCGAACATTACACGAATGATCTTTTCAAACGTATCGGCGTAGATCGCTCGGAAAGTACCTGGTGGCGCTATCGGGCGGTGCTGGGTCATCTCCGGGCCTTTCTGAAACACGAGTACAACCTCCACCATATTCCGCTGCTCGAATTGGAACAGTCGTTCATCGAGCAATATCACGTCTATTTGAAAACTGTCTGCCGTTCGAAGGCGGGAAGCGTATGTCGCTACATGGATCGTTGGAATAACGTGGTGAAAATTTCGTTCAACAACGGTCCTATGCCGCGGAATTCGTTCGCACTTTACCGCTATTCCGCTCCGAGGGAACCGAGAACCTTTCTCAGCGAGGAGGTACTGCGGATTTTTCAGACGACACGATTGAAGAGTGCCAAACACGAATACCACCGCGACCTGTTTCTCTTTTCCCGTTTTACGGAAATCTGCTACAAAGACATGCGCTATCTGACCTGTGAACAAATCATACCGGATACCAAGGGGCACCTGCGGATACACGGTAACCGCTGCAAAACGGGTGGAGAGTATACGATCAAATTTCTCCCCGCAGCTTTGCGTCTTCTGGAAAAATATCGCGGAACAGCTCCGTCACCGCTTGCATTCGATATGCCGAGACTTACCGAAAAGCGGAAATGAAGAGTGCGATTCTCCGCTTCGAACCGCCTGTAAGGAAAATGTAAGATTTTTATTTTTCAACAAATTGATTAGAAACAGTTTGCGAAAATTCTGTCATTGCTATTTCATCCTCTCTTTCCGAAAAAGATTTCCTATCTTTGTTCAAGGCGCATCTTCCGGTTTACGAACCGAACTCCATACACATTCTCATTCTAACCTAAACTCTTTCGGCTATGAAGCATCCGGCCTTTGTATGTTGCGCCGTGTCGTTCCTGTTTCTCGGAGCGACGTCCGTACAGGCGCAGGAGACGTCCGATCTGACGGACGTCCATTTCTATCCGCCGTCGGCGGTGTCGATGATGAAGTACATCGACTATCCCGTTTCGCACCGCACGGGAATTCCCGAAATCTCGATCCCGCTCTACACCGTCAGATCGGGATCGCTGGAGCTGCCCGTGAACCTGAGTTTCCACCTCGACGACTTCACGCGCGTGAACCAGCTCGCCGGCGCGGCCGGCGCAGGATGGTCGCTGAGCTGCGACTTGCAGGTCTCGCGCATCATCAACGGCCGTGATGATTTTCACGCCTCGGGTTATCTGTCTACGGGCACATCCTACACCAATATCGACAAGAATACTCCCGAAATCATTCCTTCGGATCAACATCTCTTTTCGATGTGGATTAAGAATATAGACGAAGAGCCCGACAAGTTTTACTATAAGCTTCTCGGTAGCAGCGGTGCATTCTACATCGAGAAAGAGCTGGGGCCGACGACCGTACCGATGAACGGCGATAGGATCGATTATGCGAACCGCAACGGGAATACAGATTTTAGTATCGTGGGTAGTGACGGAACAAAATACAGTTTCTCATCGCAGTACGTCGATTGGGTGCGAGATTTCAACGCGATGGAGGCTCCGGCACCGACTGCATGGAAATGCACTCGTATTGAGAGTGCCGACGGCAGCGATGCGATCACCTTCTCGTACCTACCTTATGAATCCAATCTGGTTCGACAATTGGAGGGATCGCACGATTTGTACGACGATGCCGAGATTTCAGGTTCCGGCTCTTCAATGTTTGAATCGCTGGCTCGAACGCCCCGGCAGGAGCTGCATTACGGAATGAATACTTCGTGCGATTATTTTCTGAGAGGAGACAATGAAATTGCCGACGGTTGGGAGATGGAAACTGCGCCCGAACAGGATGAAAGCGCACAATTTGCCCGCAAAGTCCTCAATACGATACACACCCATTACATCGACAGAATCGAATTCCGCGGCGGTTCCCTGCAATTCGTCTACGAACAATACAACTCCAATCGCACAGCGATTCGCAGGCCCATTCTGACACGTATCGAGGTTTACGATCTGCAAGGCGTGCTGCGCAAGACGATCCTGCTGACACAATCCATCGATACGGGGTATTACCTCGACGAAAATTTGGCCATGATGTACGGCCGTTACCTGAACGCACTGACGATCGACGCTCAACGTTATCGATTCGAGTATGGAGCGATGCACTACGGAGATTCTTTCTCGGATTTCTGGGGACATGCGCGTATGGGCAGCTACGACCGCGGAATTCCTGCTATTGCACGCCATTATACGACGATCGAGAAAGGCAGCTCACCCCGAGACCGTCACGGTAACAGATTGATCGATACGCCTCTTTCGGAATATGAGAAATATATTCCGTCGTACTATACATCCGAGATTTATCTCTATACGGCATCCCCTAAAAAACTGCTTACGATTACCTATCCCACAGGCGGCTATACGGAGTTCCACTGCGACCACAACCAGTTCTGCGATCGTTCAGGCACAAACCGTTATATCTCGAGTTACCGCATTCGGGACATCCGTGCGTTCGATCGTGACAGTATGTTGCTCAAACAGACACACTACGAATACGGAGCCAATGAAAGCGGCAACGGCATCATTCGTCATGAACCCGACACGAGCGAGGAACAGGGTAATTGCCATACCTTACAGACGATCGTCTATTATGAGACGTACAATGGAGCGACAACGAACACCCTGCGGTTACGTTGCAGGACATATTATCCTCATACGACGTATCGCACCAACTACGACGACGGGAGCCATGTCCAGTACGACGAGGTGGCCGAATACCAAAGCGAAGGTGGAGTTCTGTCCGGAAAAACCGTCTACAAATATACGCTCGATCCGCCGCTCGAGGGCTCGCTGAATCGCCCCGCAATAGCACTCCCCGGAAGTCCCTATCCCATGGAAATGGAATCTTGGCATCAAGGAAGTCTCGATTCCGTCATCCAATACAAGTATGTCGACGGTCGTTTCGAATGGCTCGTCCGCAGAGATTATACCTATATGCCGTATCTCTCGGCTAAGAAAATTTTCAGAGGACGTGTCTGGCCAACTACCCGGCATGTACAGATCGAAGCGAATGGCTCCTTACGGGAACAACCTCGGTTGACAACTTCACCCTACGACGATAATAAAAATACATATAGTTACTCCTACAATGCCATCGACGTGGGTTGTATGCAGCTTTCGGAGGAGGTTATCGAGCAGCGCGAAGACGACGGACGCATCCTGCGCCGACGGACGAACTATTATTACGACACGAATCCCTATACCGCCAGCCGCAAGGAGACGACCTACGCCGACGGACGAACCGTCACCGAGCGGACGCTCTACGCCGAAGACTACCTGCCGTCGAGCGTACGGACGATGCTCGATCGCAACCTCCTCTCGCTCCCGCTCGAACGGGTCGTCTATACCGACGAGACCGTCACGCACGGCGATACGTTCCGCTACGATCTCTACGGGCGTCCCGACAGCCTCTCGACGCTGGCTTCGCTCGACCTCTCGCCCGCATCGTTCCGCTTCTCGAACCGCAGCTCTACGGACGGGAAAGGCGCCTATACGCCCGACACGCATTACATCGGACGGGCGTCGCTGCGCTACGACGCCGACGGCAACATCTGCGAGGTGCAGGCCGTGGGACAGCCTCCGATCTGTTATCTGTGGGGCTACAAGGGTCAGTACCTCGTGGCCGAAATCCGCAACGCCGCATACGACGAGGTGACGACCGCCTTGGGTGCGGCGACCGTCGAGCATATCCGTACCTCGGTCGTGCTGTCGGAGGGCGATCTTGCGGCGCTCGACGGCCTGCGAACCAGCCGCAAGGAGTGGCACGTCACCACGGCGACATACATCCCGCTGGTGGGGATGGCCTCGATGACCGATCCTTCGGGACGTGAAACCACCTACGAGTACGATGCGTTCGGCCGCCTGATCTCGGTCAAAGACGGTAAGGGCGAACAAGTCCAATCTTATGATTATCATTTTGCTACGGAAAACCGGTAAATCTGAATCACTCATGAAAAAGCTATATCTGTTGCTTGCTCTCGCAGTAGCGGGCATGCACGTATCCTTCGCCCAGTTGATCTGGCATCCGAATCTCGGAACACCGCCCTCGGAGCAGGTCTCGCTGTCCTGGGACGATACGTCCTATACGATCGTTGCCGAAGACGGCGACGAGTTCTCGCCGGGCAACGCCGTCGAGGAGATGAACCGCCAACTTCTGGATAATGGAATCCGCTGGGTTCGCGTCCTGTATATCGACAACGCCGAAACGGGCAGCTATCTGATCGAACTCCAACTCGATCCCAACACCACGAGCGGCGAACGCACGGTGGCTTTCGGCACTTATGCCAGTCACGTCTATATCAAGCAAAAACCCCAGTATTCGTATCCATCCGTCGACTGGCCGGCCGACCGCTGTTTCTACATCTGTCCGGGGCAGTCCGCAGAAATTCATCTGCACGACACGGAGATCGACAAGAGCTATTTCCTATGGCGGACCTACGAGGACGATTCCGAGGAGGAGACTGACTTCTTCCTCGGTACGGGCGGCGACTATACCTATCGCATCTCTACTCCGGGCACGTACCGGTTCGACTTCCCGGATTCGGACTTTTCAATCAAGTACTACGAGTCATTCGAGTATGTCTACAATGCCGGCGAAGAGGTTCTCGCAGCCGATCCCGACGGCGGCGTATATCGATACACACTGACCCGATATTGGAAGGACGGTACGATGTATCCAGTCGACGATCTTGCGGACATTTCCTTCTTCGATGCGCCGTTCGCAATTTACAATTCGGGAGATTCAAGCCAATGGAATCCACATATGCGTATCTCCTATGGTTACGACGAAAATTTAGGGAAACTCTATTTGGAGATCTATTGTCCGCCCAACCTCTCGAATGCGACGATACGCAGTTATACGAATTTGCGTTTCGACGACAATATGGCTATGGAAGTACATCAGTCCGGAGGTGGCTCAGTACGAACACTTCCTGTCGTCTATCACTACGATAAAACAGCCTCCGTTGTCGTGGCAAATATCGGCAACTCTCAACCCGACGTGGTTTATACGCTCTATCGCGACGGAATCGAACAGGAGACCGTGCTCGGCAACGGAGAGACCATCACGCTGTACGCTCCGAAAGCCACCGGATATTACCACGTCACGGCGGCCTACGAAGAAAACGGACTCCGCGACGAAAAGGAACTCGACGGCGCCCGGTATGACGACGGCATACTGGCTCTCGACAAAGACGAGAACTGGATTCTGACCAGAACCTTCAACGGCGACAAGCCGGCGGCGTCCGATGTCGCCTATTACAATGGGCTGGGATTGCCCGAACAGTCGATTCAGATCGCGGCATCGCCTGACGGTCGGGATCTGGTAACGCCGATCGGTTATGACGCGCTGCTGCGTGAAGACGCCAAAAGTTACCTCTCTTATGCGGCTCGGTCGAGTGGCGGACGGAAACAGGCGTCGGCCCTGACGAACCAGCAGGCATTTTACGGCACATTGTATGGACAGGCCGATGCGCAGCGCTCCTTCACGGAGAAGGTCTACGAGGCGTCGCCGCTCGGGCGCGTACGCAAGCAGGCGTTGCCCGGTTACATGAAAGACTTCGAGGTCCTCTACACCGAGTTCGATTACCGGACAAACGACACCGACGAGGTGCGATGGCTCGCAGTGGGCGTCGACGGCGAACTGGTCTGCGAGGGGTGCCACGACGCCGGAACGCTCTCATGCACCGTGACGACCGATCCCGACGGCCATGTCGTGCAGAGCTTCACCGACGGACTGGGGCGGACGCTGCTGAGCCGCACGTTCGATGACGACGAACCGATCGACACCTACTCCGTCTACGACGACTACGGCCGGCTGCGGTGGGTCATCACGCCCGAAGGCAGTTACCTGCTCAGCGATTCGCTGACAGTCCCCGTCGACGACGATTTCGCCGAAAAGTATTGCTACGTCTACACCTACAACGATCGCGGCCTCATGGTCGAGAAACGGATGCCCGGACGCGAGGCGGAGTATATGCGCTACGACGAAGGAGACCGTCTTCGAGTGTCGCAGGACGGCAACCTCCGCGCGAAGAAGCAGTGGATAAGCTATTCGTACGATGCACTGGGACGGGTGCAGGAGCAGAGCCTCGCTGTCGAAGCGGAATTGATCCCCATAAGGTCACAGGTTGGCGTCTCGATCGGTGAGCCGATCAAATCTGTTGAACCGCCCTATCTGGGCTCTTCGGTACCGTTGCGGAAATATGTTTACGACACCTATCCATCGGAGGTGCAGGCGGCAGGGCTCGATTTCCAGCCGATCGAAGGTCTGACGGCCACGGACGGTGAATCGCTGCGCTACGACAATGCCACGGGTTCGCTGACCTACGAGAAACTCGCTGTGCTGGCCAACGATACGATCACGGGCTATCACCAGCGCGCCTACTATTACGACTACAAAGGACGTCTGATCCAGACCGTCGAGTGCGACACCGAGGACGGCATCCTCTGCACCTCGCAGCGCTACGATTTCGTGGGAAACCTCATCGTACAGCGCGAAAGCTACACCCGCGCGGGCAAGACCGACGACATCGACCGCACCTTCACCTACGACGATCGCGGGCGGTTATTAAGCGAGACGACACAGGTGAACGGTGGCGAGCTGGCCGTTGTCGATTATGAGTACGATGAGTTAGGACGATTGTCTGGGCGTATGTTGGGCACAGTTGAAGAACAGTCGGATTACGACATCCGAAGCTGGCTGACTGCGAAAAGCAGCGAGTTGTTCGACATGTCGCTCGGACACTCCTATACGGGAAATATCACCTCGTGGCAGTGGCAGCACAAGGGAGACCCGTCCGGCGACGGCCCGCAGAACCGGTATGAATTCACTTACGACGACCTGTCGCGGCTGACGAATACGACTCAGTATGTGAACGGGGAATTGAACAAGCAGAATGTCGAACGTTTCCTTACCTATGACCGCAATGGAAACCTGCTGACGATGATCCGCTATGAGAACGGCGAGCAGAGCAGCAATCGCCGTTATACCTACACCGGCAACCGGCTCGACCGGATGGAGAAAGACAAGGTGATCGCATGGGATGAAATCGATAGTCAGCCTGGCGGTCCGGCTATCGTAGTTCCTGGAGCTGCTATGGCGGACAATGGAGCCTCTGCGTTGGCTGCCGGAGTTATCATCGACACGAGTGTGGTCGTACATCCTGTCGATCCGGGGATTATCTTGCATTCACGTTATGCGCACGACCGCAACGGCAATCTGACATACGACATGGAGTTGGAAACGAATTTTGCATACAACAATCTGAATCTGTTAGAAAAAGCCATGCGGAACGATACGATTGTCGCGAAATATTCGTACCTTGCAGATGGTACGAAACTCTCTGCGGTGAATGCCGACGACTGCGGTTTTGCGTATCGGGGTTCTTTTACATACCGTGCAGATGCCGGAGGCGACCGTGTATTCGAGAGTACGCCGTTCGGCGGCGGACGAATCGTAGGGACGGTCGACGCTGAAACCGAGGTTCGTTATTTCCTGACCGATCATTTGGGAAGCGTGCGTGTCGTGGCGACAGACCAAAACAACGTCCTCGAACGCAACGACTACTATCCTTTCGGAAAACGCTGGGACTCTGCATCGCTGCCAATTTCGGACAATCGGGACCGCTTCAACGGCAAGGAGGATCAAGTATTCATCGGAGACTGTCTCGCGGACTACGGCGCCCGAATGTACGACCGAGAACGAGGAAGATGGCTCACACAGGATCCCTTACAGCAATACCATAGTCCGTATGTTTTCTGCGGGAATAATCCGATCAATAATATCGATGTTGACGGAAATTGGTCGGTTACAAATCATTATTTGATGACACGAAAAGCGTTGGCACAATATGGCATAACTGGACAGCAAGCCGAATTATTATCGTATTATGCTTCTATGTATGCAGATAATCCAAGTAGAGGTGTTAGATTTTTGAACAATGTATTTCACTATCGAGAGAAAATTCTTCTGAAAATTTCAAGTATAGATCATAGCGGAACTGCCATCTCCCAGGAGACGGATTGGGATCCGAGTTCTCCGCACGAGAATGCCAATATCCGGCATTCGATGCGATCGAATTGGGAAGCCCAAGCATACTCGGAAGGACGGGAAGGAGGAATCTCAAAGAGAGATGCTCAGTTGCGAGGTATGCGCTTCGGATGGAAAAACATATTAAGTTCTGCGAACAAAGGTTCTTTGGCCACTTTCGTGAAAAACAATGTCGGAATCCAGATGTTTGGCGTAGGACTACATGCTCTGCAAGATGGTTATGGTCATGCTGGGGTGTCGATGAAAGAACATGATGAAATCGCTGATGTATGGGGAGATACGAGAGCTTCCGAACGTATTACTCAATCTGCGATCTATGTCCATCAGATCGTATCCGGAGATTGGTCGAATTTGGGTGGTCGTATTGATTTGGATTTGACGGGAATGTCTAATGCGCAATTTCAGGTATTTTTATCGCGAGTTATCGATTATATAAATAGCAAAAATTGATTTATGAAACAAGATTTGGAGACATTCTATATTATTGCTCTGATACTGGCAAAAATATTCTTTCGAGGAATTTATTTGTTAACCCTCTTTATAGCTATTGGAGGATTATTACATTGGGGACTTTATCCAACAATGAAAGGCTTGAGACTGATGGATTTTTATTATATTATACCTTTCATACTTGGTTCTGCCGGAATTCTTATTTTGCTATCCTTATTGGAGCAAAAATTTCCACATGTAAAAATAATGCCATTTTGTGGAAATATGACATCTATTTTAATAAAGCCTGTTCTTTGGACTATGTTCATTTTGTCGTTTTCTTTTATTGTAATGGCATGGTCAGAAGATTTCATGTATAGTAATCCTATAAGATTTTTGAAAAGAGCATTGCCTGTGTTATCTGTATCTGCGGTTCTTTTATGTTTAATTTATCTAAGAGAAAGAAAACATAAGAAACTTACTAAATAAAGATTCTTGATTGAAAGAGGAGCTTTTTTTGCTCCTCTTTTTATGCTATTTAGCTAAAAAGATCGTTCGACCGCACCTTCACCTACGACGATCGCGGGCGGTTATTAAGCGAGACGACACAGGTGAACGGCGGCGAATTGGCCGTGGTGGCTTACAGCTACGATGCTGTCGGTCAGCTCTCTGGAAAGACCTATGGTACAGGAACGCACGCCATTCACGAGACGATGGAATACAATATTCAGGGCTGGTTTACGGAGAAGAACAGCGAACTGTTCGATATGTCTTTGGACTACTATAATAAGTGGGGACGCATAGATGATGTTTCGCCATCCTATACGGGCAACATCACCTCTTGGCAGTGGCAGCACAAGGGCGACCCGACAGGCAACGGCCCGCAGAACCGCTATAACTTCACCTATGACGACCTCTCGCAGCTGACGAATACCGACCAGTATGTAAACAACGAGAAGACACGGCAGAATGTGGAACGCTGTCTTTCCTATGACCGTAACGGAAACCTTCAAACTTTTATTCGTTATGAGAATGGCGCCTGTGTATCGAACAGCAGCTATAATTATTCGGGGAATCGACTTGTTTCGTATTGTCCGGGAACAGTCTTCGAACGGGAGGACGTAGGTATCGGAGAGATTATTGTCCCCAAGAAAGGGATCGTTTTTCCCCTAACCGTTCAACTGCATCAATACGATGCGAACGGTAACGTTACAAAAGACTGGGAGCGAGGACTGGATATGTCATATAATTGTCTGAATTTGCTTGAATATACCTCGGACAACGATGCGAATGTCATAAATTATTGTTATCTTGTAGACGGTACGAAACTCACTGCGGTGAATGCCGACGACTGCGGTTTTGCGTATCGGGGTTCTTTTACATACTACCGTGCGGATGCCGGAGGCGACCGCGTATTCGAGAGTACGCGGTTCGGCGGCGGGCGGATCGTGGGGACGGTCGACGATGAAACCGAGGTTCGTTATTTCGTGACGGATCATCTGGGCAGTGTGCGCGTCGTGGCGACAGACCAAAACAACGTCCTCGAACGCAACGACTACTATCCTTTCGGAAAACGCTGGGACTCTGCATCGCTGCCAATTTCGGACAACCGCGACCGGTTCAACGGCAAGGAGGATCAGGCGTTCGCAGGCTTGCCGTTCTCGGACTACGGGGCTCGAATGTACGACCGAGAAAGAGGACGGTGGCTCTCGCAGGATCCCAAATCCGAGGACTATTTCAGTAGTACGCAGTATGGTTTTTGTGGAAATAATCCAATCCGCTACATTGACCCGTCAGGAATGGCTGTACACAAAACAGACTCAGTACAAGTTATTGATATTGACCCCATAACAGTTACTACTTATAGAAATAACCCGTTGTCTAATGCGGTATTGCTCTCTATGTGGTCTGCTGCTGAATGGGGTGAAATGTGGAATAATGCGACCGGTCATGTAAATTCGACATTCAATAATAATTTAGTCACGGGAATGAATCTGTGGAGTTCAATTGCAATCTCGTGGGGTATATCAAAATTATTTAGGTCTTCAGGGAATATTACAAAATCCACAAAAAAACAAATATATAAAAATGCAGACGATTTGATTTCTGCTGCAAAAGAATTGAAGCGATTAAAAGGTGGAGTTAGACAAGGTCGTGTAATAGGCAATATAGATGAAATTTTTCAATCCATTTCACAAGGAGGACAGCGAATAGGAAAAAATAGTTTTCGATTACCTGATGGTACTATTATAACTAAATATTCTTCTTCCACGACAGGGGTACCAACAATTCACATAAATAAGCAAGGACAGCTTTTTAAAATTAGAGTAGAAACCGGTATTAATATTGAATGAACATGAAAAATTTCTGTGAGAATATTCAAGCAGTTTTCCATATAGCAGACAAATACACCAAGACGCATCTTCCGTTTCAGATTTTTGTGAATAGGGAGTTTAAGTTCTTAATTACATCGGGAGGAGCGTTCGTGGACAATAAAAATGAATATATAAAATTTTCGAGTGTATTAAATACTATCGGGGAAGAGTATATATGTTTGCTTGAACATATTGATAACCAATATGCAAGTGATAGTCCATTTAAAGGAGTAATAAAAACTTGCGAAGGCTTTGATGCATTTAGAAGATTAGAAACTACATTCGATCCTCATTTTGGATTGATTTTATCGAATTTTTATATTTTTGGAGCAAATCCGAATTGTGGAATTTACTTATGTGAATATCCAGCAATAAAATTGATAGGGTGTATTGACAGATACATACCGGCATTTAAAGACGCTTTTAATATTAGAGGAACAGGTTTTGAGGAAGTGGAGCCCTTATTAGAACAAGAATTCGGACAAAATCGAAATTTTCAAGATAAATTGATCGAAAATTATCATTTGTAAGTGCTCTTCATTACTCATAATCATAACAACGACGCATATTTAAAAATTCGTAAACGGCCGGAACGTGCAGAAACAGACTTATGAGATTGTATACCATATGAAGAGCCAAGATTGGTTATGGATTAATTAGAAATTAAGGTTATGAAATCTTTATTGTGTTGTTATATTCTATCTATTGCTTGTGCGATAACGGGAAATACACAGCCGTATATTTCTGCCCATCGGACTATTGAACAGTTTCAAATTTATGATAATAGTTTTAAAACAATTATTCGAGATTTTATAGCATATGAACAAGAATACTGTACTGAATATTCTATTAATTGGTATATATCTATCAGTATTAAGCAACTAAGTGGACATAGATTTAATATTAAAGTTACGCCTATACCATTAGAAGGTAAATCAGCAATCATAGGAAACAATAACGATAAGATTGCGTATATTCATTATTACGGGCACTTTATTTTTCTGCTGGGAGATTACGAAAAGACAAAATTGGTAAATTCTACAAATCACTTTAAAGAATTTTCTTATTGGAAGAATAAAAATCCGTATGCATTGCATTCTTGGACAGAGGGATATACTGATAT
>ENA-UESH01001831-UESH01001831.1-human-gut-metagenome-genome-assembly--contig:-NODE-1831-length-13557-cov-7.741988_pt1 | contig 13557 bp, 24 predicted proteins | sample MGYA00243001_ERZ508002 | MGnify/ENA primary metagenome ERZ508002 (study PRJEB26167, sample SAMN06115447) | human gut metagenome | host: Homo sapiens | place: China:Anhui | collected 2015-08-07... | reverse complement strand
CGGGATTGTATCTGTTGCTGCATAATAATATTTCCCCGTATCCTCAATGACCTGTTCATTTCCATCCAATTCATATAGATACTGCCATGTTTCCCGGACATACAGAATATCTCCCGGCTGATACGGCAATTTGTAAAATCCTTCGCCGTACCCATCGGCATACACCCCTCTACAAGATATATATCCTTTTGGGGTAAACGCTGTATATCCCCATAATGCATCATCTGGAATAAATCCTTTCGCAATCCGCCGTGTGCAGGTCTTCCGCCCGTCCAAAATCGCCCGAACCATTTCGGTGTTAAATAATATCGGCTTAATTGCCATCTACCCACCTCCATCTAAAATGAAATACTGCAAAATGAATCTGAATGTTGAAATTTTTATCAATCATTTCATACTGTGTGCTTATTCTGATTGTTGGAAGAATATATACATCTTGTATATCAATCAGGAAGTCGAATCTGTCAAAATGCATCATACTCCACCGCCTTTCACGATTTCCAGCAGATCATCTACCAAGTACGCAACTTCATACATCATCATGGTGGCATATGACTTTTCCTGCTGTTCCGCATCCTTGTTCCCATATTTTGTGCATTCCTTCAGGAATGTTGTTCGTTCTTCCAACTGCTCCACAACCTTGTCCGGGTCGTAGGCAGTCGGCTGCTCCAAAACTGTTTTCCGCATAGCACCAAGACCAAACAAAATACCTTGTGCAAGTGTTTTTCCATTTCTCCTGCCCTGCGTCTGTTGTTCGACTTCCAGAGCAATTTTTTCAATTTTTTCTATTAGCATGTCCGCGTCGATCAGTCTCATACTACGCCACCTTTCACTAACTCGATTGCTGTTTGCACACCATCTTCATATCCATCGTAGTATAGCTGTAGTCCACCAGCTTCCAGAATTTTGTCATTTGCTTTATCTGCCAGCTTGTCCAGCTCTCCCACAACCTTGTCCAGATCGTATATTTTTTCTGATCTGCATAATTCTTCAATCTGATCTACGATAAAATAATCACAGGATCCACGATTAGAAGTATTTATGAGTTCCATCACATCATCTACTCTTACATATTTACCGCTCATCGCTGTCTCCTGTTCCATTCGGAAATTACCTCACTCAGGTTATGTCCTGCCGGATAAGACACTACCGGCACAGGACAATCAGGATTGTTACACTTTACCATATACATCATTCCTCCACTTGACCAATGTTCGATTCCTGGTGTTTTTCCGCACAAACAGCACGGTTTAAGTTTCTCCATCAGCTTTTACCCCCTTCTGTGCTGTTTTTATTTTCTTTATACATTCTGGGCAAAAATCGAAACCGTTCACTCTTGTTGTGCATTCAGTACATATTCTTCTGTCACAAGTCATAATGTGGTTTTCAAGTCCTAGATTTCTCGCATATGGCGCAATGATCTTTCCTCTCGGCATGTCGCACAGCAACGTTGCTTTTCTTTTTCGGCAAAACTGGCAGAGGTCATCTTCCGGGATAAACTCAACCACTTTATTCATACTCATTCTCCTTTCCACGGCTCCGGCAGTGGCATCCAGGCTATAACGCATCAATCCTCATCAATGTTTATATTTGCTTTTGGGAAATACTTCTTCTAGATTTACACCATACATGCTTGTTATATCTTCCAAATTAAAGAAAACATAGTCGCATCCAACTTTTGCGTCTATCCCACCCTCGTCAAATGCACATGCCCCAAATATTTTTCGGATTCTTTCCATGAAATCCTTAAGCCATATAATGTTTATCCAAACGCAAAATTTCGTATCATTGATCCATCCAAATTCGTCAACATATGAAATATCTGGATCATCTTCCTCTGGTGTCATGATAAGTTTGTATAATTCTAACTCGTAATTCATTTCCATCCTCCAATTCATCAGCCTAGTTAAATTAACTCGTTAATTTAGTTAAGTTGAGTTACGCAAACCGGAGCTGTCCGGTCTGCTCTGCCTGTATACGCATATTCGGCATTCTCTCCGCCACACAAAGCTCTGGCAGATTAGCTCTGACCATTGCTGCCGGAATCGGTGGGCATACCGCATTTCCACAACGCTTGACCTGCTCTGCTCTCGGATATATCTTTCCAGTGTAGTCATGATCGATTATGTAGTCTTTTGGAAATCCCTGGCATCCATATAACTCTCTTGGTTCCAGCATTCTCAGACCGATATCAACAATCTGATAATCTACCCCTGCAATGGTCACAAGCCCAAACCTATCTTTGGTCGTAACAGTATCAAGCGGATTTTTGATATCCTGTCCGGTGCAATCACCGTAATATTTAATTAAAAATGCTCTGACTTCCCCAAAGTGCCCAGGCGATGTGGTCACAGTATGTAATGGCTCCCTGATATCCTGCCCAGTACCGCTCTTATAAAATTTGCTTAAAAATGATGCAACCAATCCGTAACGGTTTGAACCATCTACAGTCATGATTGGGTCTGTGATAGTTTGCCCTCTCACCGCATCTTTTGTAGTCTCCGAATGATATTGAATCAGAGTAGGTACCACCAGCCGGTTGTGATCCACTGTGGTAATTGTATCTATTGGATCATCTACCTTGCTACCGCTCCCTGCATAATTTCCACCATATGCCTTATCAATTATCGGAGTCATCACTGGATTCACAATTCCGTAGCCATGTTTTCCGGTTATGGTTGGCATCGGCTCTCTGATATCATTCGGTCTACGCTCACCCCCGTGGTTACACTGGATAATAAACGGCTCCGGATTCTCCAGAACAAATTTTTTCAGACCACGTGCAATCCGCTCCATTGTCTTCGGAGCCAGCGGTCGTACCGACCGGATCCCGTATTTTTCTTTTATTTCTTCGGAAGTATCAAAAATACTGGGACATGGTAAAGAGAAATCAAATTGTGTATATGCTCCAACATATGCCTTTAACAATCCGGCTTTTACCGCCTCACTGTCTGCCGGTCCATGTGTCGGCTCTGGCCACATAATCGGCACTCCATCACACCTGGCGATCAGAAAGAACCTTTTTCTCATAGTCGGTGCACCGTAATCTGCTGCCACAAGCTCCTTTGTCTGTACTTCATATCCAAGCTCCTGCAACTGTTTAATGAACTTCTGATAGGTTTTTCCTGTCTTACTTTTAATCGGTCTATGGCTCCGGTTTAACGGTCCCCAGGTCTTAAATTCTTCCACATTTTCCAGCATGATAACTCTAGGTCTCACAAGTCCCGCCCATCGGCATGCTACCCATGCCAGACCTCTGATATTCTTGTCCTTTGGCTTACCGCCTTTAGCTTTTGAAAAATGCTTACAGTCCGGTGAAAACCATGCCAGGCCTACTGGGTTCCCATTGCAGACTTTTACTGGATCTACCTGCCATACATCCTCACAATAATGTTTCGTGTTAGGATGATTCATCTTGTGCATTCGGATGGCTTCTGGATCATGATTGATGGCTATGTCCACACTGTATCCTGTTGCCAGCTCAATACCAGTGGAAGCACCGCCACCACCAGCAAAATTATCTACTATCAATTCACCGTGAATCATCTTTTCGCATTCTCCTCATCTGCCGGTTATTCGCATTCACTAAATGTGCTTGCTGTCCAAACTGTTTCCCGTATCTGCTCATACCTACCAGCTGCCCTGCGGCTTTGGTCTTGGCATATTTTGATTTACTCATAACCTATACCTCCATAAAATCAAACAGTGTCGGCTCATCCACCTCGTTCTCTGCAGCCTGCAGATATCCAACACCATCCCGGAAGTAATCTGGATTTAGCTCACAGCCTTTTCCATACCGGTGCATCTTTACTGCTGTCATAGGCACCGTCATAAGCCCTCCAAACGGGTCATAAACCGTATCTCCCTCGTTGCTGTAACGATTGATGATCCGCTCCACAATATCCAGCTGTAACGGACACACATGCATCTGTGCGCGTCTGCGGCTCTGTGTTGTGTTAAGGGTACGCATCCGGTTGATATCATCCCATACTTCCATCTGATTCCAGGATCCCGGTGCAACCACCATGAAGGTAGCCGGGAGTTTCCCGTTTTCATCCAGCTTCTTTGCCAGATTCACATGGTCTTCATAGCTGTATATGCTTTCCCGGCTGTACTTCCGGTACACTGCCTGCAGGTTATCTACGGATATGTTTTCCAGCTCTTCCTTGCTGATCAGACGGTCTCCAGATGACCTCCAGTATCCGTGAGCATCAATCTGCCACTGTGCCCTTGTATACTCCTCCTTGGACTTCTTGACCGGCATATCCGCATATGCCGTGGATCTATCTGTCGGAAGTTTCCGAAAAAGCAGGATATACTCCGGGCATCCTACTCCCATCTTGGATCCGTCCTTGCACTGCTCCGACCACCCCAGCCGGTAGGTCTGGTTATTCTCACGAACCACATCCGTTACCACTGTGATCATTCCAAAATACTGGAAGCCGTGTTTCATATAGTGGCTGATGCACTGTGCATGAAATGGTTCAATAGTCGGCATTCCGGTACCTGTCGCATTACCAAACAGCACACGGTCTTTTACATGAATTGCTGCCACTCTGCCAGGGCGCAATACCCGCAGCAGTTCCGGTGTAAGATAATCCATCTGCTCAAAAAACCGGTCTGTATTTTGGTTATGACCGAAATCATTGTAATTTGCACTGTATTCATAGTGATTACCAAAGGGGATGGATGTATGGATCAGATCCACACTGTTGCTTTCCATCGCTCTTGTCTCTTCCACGCAATCTCCATACACCGCCTCATAATGCTGTCCTCGCACTGTTCTTTCTTCTCTGCTGCCTTCCACGCCCATCTTCCTTTCCAGCCGCTCTGCCTTATTTGCAGAGGTCAGTCCATATTTCTTTACAATCTCGATCATCTTTGCAACCATGTGATTGTGGTTCTTCCATTTTTCCAGCAATGCTTCCTTGATCTGCCGCTCATTCTCCATGTAAATGATGTCGATCACAACCGGATATTGCTGCAAGAACCTGTAACACCGGTGCACCGCCTGAATGAAATCATTGAACTCATAATCAAGTCCCAGAAAGATTTCCCTGTGACAATACCTCTGGAAATTACATCCGGATCCCGATAATGATTTCTTTGTAGCAAACAGCTTTGTCTTACCATTCGAGAAATCAATCACCCTCTGCTCCCGAAGGTCATAGTCCATAGATCCGTAAATGTCCACGGTCTCCGGTAATGCCTTTTTAATTGCATGCCGCTCATTTTCGAGATCATGCCACAGCAGGAAATGATCTTCCGGGGATTCTTCCACGATTCTCTTCATCTCAGCTACACGCTGATCTATGCTGTCACGCTTCACTGCTGCCGCTTCTTTTAGTCCTTCCGCTGCTTCCTGAAACAGTTGCATCTGACCGTTCTTGTCAGCAGTATCACCATAGTGCACCGGCAATTCATGCCACCTTACTTCCAACGGCGGCAGATCATAACCGACATCAGAATATGTAGGATCCAGATCTGAAGGTCTGGTGATGAATAATGCCCAGCTACTCACCCACATCCAGAACTCATCTTCCATGTTTGGATACAGGGTCAGGTTATTTGCCTTGGTACTGTCACGCTGAAAGAATCGTGTCAGTGCCTGTCCGGTGTCCATCACTTCCAGATATCCAGCATAATGGATCAGCTCCTTATATTTGTTCGGTGACGGTGTAGCCGTTGCTACCAGCTTATACGGCACGTTCTTGAATTTGTTCAGGAACGTCTGATATGTCTTACTGCCAAATGATCGGAGTACACTCGCTTCATCCAACGATGTTGCCGAAAAATAATCTGGCCGGATGTCTCCATCTCGAACTCTCTCATAATTTGTGATCACGATCTGGCTGGTACTATGTTCCACTTCTTCCATTGTCCGGCAGTATTCTGGTTTCTCATACCCCAGAACTTCCACCGCATCTCTGGTAAATTCCTGCTTTACTCCAAGCGGTAACACGATCAATGCACGTCCGCCACTATGTTCCGCTGCCAGATGGCAAAACTCGATTTCCTGCACGGTCTTTCCCAGTCCAAAGCTTTCAAATAGTGCCCGTCTGCCGCCTTTCAATGCCCACATCACTGCATCTCGCTGGTGTGGTTTCAATGCCTTATTGACTTCTCCCGGATCCACTATGAATCCACTCTCTGTCGCAAGTTCAATTTTTGTTTCTAAAAATTCTTTATATGTCATTCTCTAAAGGAGACCGCATATGCTTCACTCTGGCCAGAGTCTCGGCTCCTTTCTCTTACATAAATTCTTCTAAGCTCATCTGTCCCTTGCAATTTCCGCCAATGGTTGTCGGATCCCATTCAACACCGATATATTCCAGGACTTTCGCCCATCCATAATCATTTCCATCCTTATCCTTGCACATGTGGAACATCAGATAATCCCATTCTTTTGGATTACTCTCATAAAGCAAATCAAACCTGTGTGGTCTTTTTTCCATATGGATTCCAAATCCACACATACTGCATCCGGTGCGCTGTGCCTTTGTGGTATACAGTGTTCCGTCTGGTTTCTTCTCAATGGTTCCATAGATCTCCGGAATGATGCTGTCCGGCATCTGGAAGCTCTCTGCAATCTTTTCTTCCTCCAGAAGCTTTTCATGATACTTTTCTTTCAATCCATCTTTCCACATCTGGTCCATCTCCAGTGCCAGGGTCAAAATATCCTGTCTATGGAAGATCGCCAACGGCGCTGATCTGATGGTTGACTTTCCGAAGTAATTACATCCATTCATCCGCAGGCTCTTGGCACGTCTGCCGCCCTCGGATGCCATCAGTCCCAGATAAGGTACACTGTTATGCTCCTTACCCCAGTTATCACAGTTCTTCTCTTTGAGGTAATAGCAGCACTTGGAAGATACCAGGAAATCCGGCTTCTGATAATTGCAACCTTCATTCTCATTTTCATATCCACCGAACAGCTCCAGCCATCGTTGCTTCAGCTTCATGTTGGAGTCTTTCTGCCAACCACCATACTCTCCAGTCTCACCGGTTATGATGGCATGTCGGACTGTTTTGTTCTTCTCTGATGGGTTCTGCAACAATTCGATCTTCGCTGCTACTTCCTTCGAGATCACCGGGAATCCAAATTCCTGTATCACCCTGGCTTTCGTCCAGAGCTTCCCATCATCTCTTCTCAGCGGTGGTACCCGAATGATCCCCAGTGCCCTATGCACCCTCTGGATTGACTTGTCCTCCAGCATAGATGCGCTCACGCCCGGTGCGTTGATATTGCAAACCTCATGCAAAAACAGGTATAAAACAATACTGTCCAATCCACCGACTGACACATGGTAGTTCAGTCCACGACCATCGCATTCCGTGGCAAATTCCTCTGCCCGGATCTGTGCGTATTTTCGCTTAAAAGCATAATCTTGCTTTTCCTTTTGCATGAATGATGCTATCTTTTCATACGTTCCCAGCCGCTCCATTCTTTCTTGCACGGATTCCAAGCTGTTTCACTCCTTCCCCAAGTTCTCTCACCCATTCCACATGCCGAAATGGCTCTGTAATCTTGTCCCAGTCTTCCAGCACGTATGCAAGCTGGGAATTGACTGGCTCGCCCTTCTGGACAATCTTGTATCTTCCGTCCACCAAGGTTCCATTCTTCGCGTATGCCGTTACTGTCCCGATTGGGATACCCATCAGATCTGCAATCTGTCCGGCTGCCTTGCTTTGACCAATCAGCCGGTTTTCACAGTAAAGGTCGTACACATGTGTGATATATGCCATCTTTCTATCCTTTCTGGCTCTCCAGTAGCTCCCGTTCCAGTGCATCAAAATCATAATCGCGCTGCTGGAAGTTGCTGAAGCCTGTAGGCTTGGCTCCGGTCTTTTTCTCCGGTCTTGCGGAGTTCTGTGACCGTGACAGCCAGCCGTTCAAAAATCTCTTTGCTCCGGATCTGGTCTTCCGGTTCTTCGGATTCGATAAGCACCAGCCGGTAATGTTCCTGATCTCCTGTCTCACATCTATCCCCGGATAGAGCTGCTGGAAATTCTCCACGTCGTTCTCCGTGATCTCGTATGATGTTCCATCGTTCAGGAGGAAGCTTCCGGCGCAAGGCGATTTATCGTCCGGCGCAGAAGGAATATTATTACTTTCTTTCCTTCTTTCCTTCTTACTTTCTTCTATTGTTGCCGGTTGACTGCCGGTTGCTTGCCGGTTGACTGCCACTTGACTGCCGGTTACTGTGCCATCTGTCTGATACACATTGTAGTTTTTTATTGCAACTACGCTGAATTTGGGGTGCCGGTTGACTGCCACTTCCCCTGTCGTTTCAAGGTGATTTAATGCGGTTCTTACGTTCTTTACCGACAATCCTGTATCTTTCGCCAGACTGTTATATGATGTTACTAGCGATCCCCTCGGCACTTCAGTGCCCTGGAACCTGCCGTCCTTCCAGTTGGCTTTCAGCAGCAGGTGGATAAACAGCCGACAAGTGTTTATGTCCGAATACCATTCCCACTCAAGGATCCGGCGGTCTATCTTGATATGTCCACCCATAGGCATCCACCTACAGGCTTGCCTGCTGATAGAGTCTTATCCAGTCATCCATAGTCATCGTCACAAGCCATTCATGGTCGTTTTTACGCCACATAACCGTGGGCATGGTTCCAATCTTCGCCGCGTCTCTTTTTGCCTGTTCAATGGCTTCGTAGACGTTCAGATTTTCTCTCCGCTTGACCTCGATATGGATACCCGGAAGCCCTACCACATCCGCATCACCGTTGGCTCCGGCATACTGCTGACCTCTTCTACAAGGGTAACCGTAGCTGCGTAAAATCCTCGCCACTTCCAGCTCCCCGGCTTTCCCCTTCTTCTTCCCGTTTACCATGCTTATCCATCCTTTCAAATGCCGCCCACATAGGTTTGATCTTGTCCAGTACCCTATATGCTCTGGCAGTCTCTTGCGCTATATATTGCTTGCATTCCAACTTTTCCGCCGGAACACTTAATCTTGGTTTGTAATAACCATCCCCGACATTGATGATCGTGTCGTTGTCGCTATGCTCATTCCATTTACCGATCATCCGGCGGAGGCTTCTGTCCACTGCTCTGTTCCTTGGTCTCTCGACTCTGGACTCTCGCCCATAGCCGATCCGGTAAAACAGGTCTTCCGCAGCTTTCTTTTTGTCCTTCATCCGTCTCCTTTCTCCGGCGGTCTGAGCCGCCGGTTGAGAAACAATCTTGAAGATATATCCATCATGGGCTTTTGTGTGATATATTATCGCCCGGAGGTAACTGATCTTTTATTACGATTCCATAGACTTTATACATCTTCTGGAACCGCTCATCTCCTAAGTTATGCCACATCGTATGATGTTCACGGCAAAGGCACATTTTCCGATATTCGGAATCATCAACCTTACGCCGGTCATTTCCCATGCCGATAGAGTCAACATGGTGGATCTCACCAGGCTTACCGCACACGCAGCATTTCTTTGCTTTCAAACAGTAATACAGGTATCTTCCAATATCGTCAGTCCTCTCAACTCCCATTTCAGCCAACGGAATGCCGTTTGTAATGGCATGCTCCATAAGGGTATTGATAAATTCCCTTGCGGTATCCATCGTGCAGTCTGACAAGGAAAAGTAATCACATCCTGTGTTGATCATGTGCTGATACTTCATCAGCTCTTTTTCGATCTCTGGAGGATTTCCCTCGTATTCTGCAATATCCTTGATAGTGGCATATGCTTTCTTTCTCTGCTCGATGGAGATTGTCCGACCATCATCAAATCGGATCTCTGCCTGCCGGATCCGCTTCTCCATCAACATGTCCTGCAACTGGAGCTTCGGGATATGGATCATCAGATCTGTTCCCTCTTCCGTCTGCCGGACCTTTTGGATACTTGTTATTGTGTGCACTACTCATCACCGTATCTCTCTTTCAACTGCTTGAGCATCATTCCAGCATCTTCTTCTGTGAGTGTCTCCCACGTTTTTCCATTCTGCTCAATCCATTTGGTCAGATTCAATCTGTGTTTCTTCTGAAGCTCCTTCAGCACTGTAATTTTTGCAGAACTCGCTTTCAGCTGTTCTGTCGGGATATGGTTCTGGAACTCTCCCATTTCACTCTTCAGCCACAGTCCAAAGCCAAGACCCGTATGAATAGCTACACACTTTACAAACGACCGACACATGCTATTCCAGACTCTCTGCTGACTCATGCTGTTATCCTTTACAGGATTGTTTCCGTTCATTACCGGAGACTGCATGATGTATTCCTTATCATCAATGACAACTTTGATCCTGGTCTCATAGCACTTATTTACCACACCGTTTTTATCAGAAAATTCTTTATCGGTCATTCTCAGGCTGGATCCTGTCCTTGGATCTGGAATCGGTTCAAAATATGCCTGCTCAGCTCCATGCTCACGGAGAAGAGCAACGCATTTTGCCCAATTCAGATATAATTTCCCGTCTCGTTCTTCACAGTACGGTGTTACATCTATCTGTCTCAGCTCATCATAGCTTTTTAACATTTCGCATCCTCCTTAAGTTTCACATAATGGTTTTTCCTGATATGCTTCATAACACACGCTCCGCATATACGGAATCCATCAATCTCATAGCAGTCATCCTGTTCATATTCATCTGTTTCTTTATGGATCTTTCCTCCACATTCATCACAGATGATATACGGATCTTCTTTTATACACATGTTGCCATCTCCTCCAACTTCAGCCGGATCTGTGGTTTCTCTGTATCCAGCAGTTTATCTAACTGCCTTCCTCGTCTTGTCCGTTCTCTTATCCTAGCTCGACACTCTTCACACAGCAGTCCCTCTCCCGGATCGAGGTTGCAACCGCAACCATCGCATTTATACTTCCACATGATCCTCTTCCTTTACTGCATCCAGTCCCAGAGCCATGCGGGCAAGTCCTGCATCCAGATACTGTCTGGATACTGATGCGCTGTCGATCATCTTTCTTGCCATTTTGAGCTGCATATAATCTTCAAACTCACTTCTGGTAATGAGAACCTTGTCTTCGATTACCTTAAACATGTTCATCCTCCTATTCTCAATACGCCTGCCAGCACCACTGCCCAGATCATCAGGCATACCAGCAGGATGATTACCCACTTGCAATCTTTCATAACTCATATTCCTCGTAAATGATTCCTGTGATAAACACACAGGCAAGCCCTCCTACCGCTGTCACAACGGCCAACGGTATGTCCTTGTTGTCACATATCGCTTCTGCCGTCCACAGCATCCCGTAGGTAAACAGGCAAAAGCTAAAACCGCCAAACAGCATCCACAGCAATCTCATATGCAATAACTCCCAACGTTACCAGCCACACCAGTGCAAACATCAGGCACAGCCGCTTCCAGAACAGTATCTTGTGCTTCATTTTTCCAATGACCTCAGTAGCCAGTGTCTCCTGTGCTTCACTCCATGTTTTGACATTTGTACGCATAAGTCCCTCCTATAATTCTTCCCACTTAAAACGGCCCTTGCCGGAATTTCTCCACTGTCCCATGCCCCGGAACTCTCCGTAATCGAGCCACTCTCTGACAACCTTCTCATGACCGTCTACCATCATCTGGATGGTAAATTCAATGGAGCTTCCCTCTGGTACTGCCTCACTACTTGCCAAGGCAATGCGTTCTCCCTGCGGTGTGCTTCCTCTCAGCGGTCTCTGGCACAGATCACTTTCTCCAGCTTCTGTGATCGGGATCTTTCTCTCTTTCACAAAGATCAAACCATCAATCTCTTTCTTGTATGCCCGGATCTTTGCACTCTCGGAACCGGATACCTTACGGAGCATACCGCAAGCATCCTTGAAAAATCCTTTGATCTGGTAGTCCCAGAAGATTTTCCGTCCCTGCTCGTCTCTCGGAAAAATAGTGGTGGATTTCTCAAACACCTCATCTTCTCCGAGTGCTTCAACCTCTTCCGCCAGACTTGGTGCGTCCGGTGCCTGTGATGCGATATACTTCTTGTATATCTCTTTGTCAGCACAGGTCATACCCAGCACTTCCTCCAAAAATGTTACTCTTACTCTTAATTCCTTCACTTTCTTACCTCCTGTTTGATTTACCTTTCCTGGCCACTCTCCGCCTTTTCATAGCAAAGCACATCCGCGCCTTTCCGTTTCGTAGATTTTCCATGCCTGTCCTTTTCATCTCTCGGCAATGATGCGCAATTCTTTTCCATCGCAATTCTTTTCCTTCCTTTCAACGCACTTCATCTGCCAACTCTTCCGTCTCTAAGCTATCTTTGCCTTGCCATTTCGACTCACAGCTAAACATCTCTTTTCCATCTCTTCGCTTATAAATTCAGTTCCTTCTCACAGCGCAGATCTGATTCTCATCCACTTGCTCTTCCGCTTCCAAGCTGTCTATGCTTTTCCATTTCAGTGCCGTTCATATCCCAGCAATTCCATTTCAATTCCGCTCCAAGCCATTCCCTCTCACTTCCTCGACTGCCGCCACCGCTCAAATTTCTCGGTCTCGATCAGTACCGGAGAGTTCCGGCTTTCCGGGTGGAGCTTAAATGCAAATGTCTGCCCGGGATAATGTATCAGCCGGGATATGCTCCCTCGACTGTATCCATATAGTCGCTCGATCTCGGCGGCTTTCATTATCTTTTTCGGATACTCCGTCTTTCTCACCTCCTACCATGACAGACCCTGTATCTTGCCGTTGTACGACCGCTTCTTGACGGTTGCCATCAGTTCCTCACCGTCAAGATCGCACAGTTGCGAGTACCATTTGGATCGGAAGAATATTTCGCAATCCTTTTTCAACCGCTCATGTGCGATCTCGCCAGATTCAGTTTTCTTACTGGCAGGCAACCGGAGATACCGTAATGCTCTCTGGTAATCTCTGACCGCCTGCGCTACGATCGCAAATATTAAGCGTTCCTCACCTTGCATGGTCTACTCCTTCTTTTTGCACTCTTCTTTTTTCTCGGAAAAGCTCTCTGTCTTGCCGAGAATGTATCCCTTGTCAAAGTCTGACATCTTCGGGATATTCTCTCTCAGTTTTTCGATGATTCTTTTTTCTTTTTCTGACATATACCCACTCCCTTCTGTGTGGTATACTCTCCTTGGGAAAGGAGGTATAAAATGATAACCTGGAAACAATATCGGTTAATGAAGTCCGTTCTCAAAAACAACGGAACCACCGCACAAGATACCGAGAATCACGAAATGTATAGATATTTAGCATCTAAAGGATTCTTGCACAAGCAACCTGTACGTGGGCATGAGGGCTATGTGGTCACTCAAGACGGCGAAGTTGAAATGAAAATATATAGGGAAGATACTTACCGTTTCAAAGTGACTACCATAATCTCATTTATTGCTCTTATCACAAGTATCGTTTCCACAATTTTGAAATTCTGTATCAAGTAGATCATCTGCAAGATGTCCGAGTGGTATTTTCTCTCCGGGTTCTAAATGGATAGGATTTGGAAGCTCTAATCCATTTGTTTTCCCGGTAAGGACTGCCACTTTTAACTGATTTACCTGTTTCTGTAAATCTCTTACATAATCAAATAGATACTGGATATCTGATCTACTCAACTGTT
>ENA-UESH01001810-UESH01001810.1-human-gut-metagenome-genome-assembly--contig:-NODE-1810-length-13715-cov-6.175392_pt1 | contig 13715 bp, 10 predicted proteins | sample MGYA00243001_ERZ508002 | MGnify/ENA primary metagenome ERZ508002 (study PRJEB26167, sample SAMN06115447) | human gut metagenome | host: Homo sapiens | place: China:Anhui | collected 2015-08-07... | reverse complement strand
GTGGTACTATCGACCTTTTCGGTGACCTTGCGGCATTCGGTATCAAGACCAAGTTCGTAAAGCACGTTACAAAAGAGTATCTGCAACCAATATATTAACATATTCAATTACCAGACCATCTATGGTAAGACTTCAACAATACTTCGAACTAAAACTTTTCATATTTATTATTTCCTTTAAGTTTAGCCTTTTACTTTTGGGGGCCAAACCTTAGTTCTCATAATTTAATAAGCACTTTTATCAAGCAATCTCTTTATTTACGTCTTCTGGTCTTTTAAATGTTGGAACAACACTTCGGAGTGCCTCTTTTGCAATCATATCATCGCCCGTATTACATGCATCTCTAAGTATATCAATCTTTTTGTAGATTTCTTCCTTACTCAATGCACTATCTCTTTCAATGAAAATCATGCTGTTATCAGTTTTGTCAAGTTCTTCTGTCTTAACTAACAGTTCCTCATACAACTTTTCGCCTGGCCTTAATCCCGTTTCAACAATCTCAATTCCCTGAACACCAGATAAACGAATCATATTTTCTGCTAAATCTATAATCTTAACTGGCTGTCCCATATCCAAAACAAATAATTCTCCATTATCCGCAATTGCTCCACTCTGAAGAACGAGCTGTGAGGCCTCTGGAATTGTCATAAAATATCTGATAATTCTCTTATCTGTAACAGTAACCGGACCACCATTCGCAATCTGACGCTTAAATAATGGAATAACTGATCCTGCACTACCTAGTACATTTCCAAATCGTGTAGCACTGTATTTCACTTTTCCGTGTGTACTTGCACTCTGCACAATCATTTCACACATTCTCTTTGTAGCACCCATAACGTTAGTAGGGTTAACTGCTTTATCTGTAGATACCATCATAAAGCGTTCTGTTCCAAACTTCTCACAAAGCTCTACTAGATTCTGTGTACCGAATACATTATTGTAAATAGCTTCCACACAGTTATGTTCCATTAACGGAACATGTTTATGAGCAGCTGCATTAATAATTATCTGAGGATGGTATTTCTCAAATACTTTCTCAAGAGCTTTCCTATTTGTGATAGAACAAATTTCGATCTGCAGATCAAGACAATCTCCGTACGCGATCTTTAACTCCTGTTGAACATCATATGCACCATTTTCATAAATATCCAAAATGATAATCTTCCTTGGATTCATCTTTGCCAGTTGTCTGCAAAGTTCTGAACCAATGGAACCACCACCACCAGTGATAAGTACAACTTTGTCTTTATAGTAAGCATTTGTTCTTTCATCAGAAACCACTAATTGTTTTCTAAACAAAAGTTCCTCAATATCAAATTCTCGAAGATGCCTCTTTCCTCCTGCGGCATACATAGTCGGATAATCATAAACCTTTAACTTATATCCTGCATTTTTGTAATATTCATAAAGCGCCTTTTTCTTGTCAGCATCCATTGACGGTATTGCAAAAATAATCTCCTGTACTTCAAATTCACCCAATCTGTTAAATGTTGCCTCATTCTCTGACCAAACTGGGATTCCATGAATTTCACGACCAACTTTTTCTTTGCTAATATCTATAAAACATCTCGGAATATATGCTGTTTCCTCATTATTTATTAGTTCCTCTGCCAGACTTACACCAACACGTCCTGCACCAATAATTGCAACTTTGATTTTCTGAACTTCTTTTTCATTTTCCGCTTCTATGCCAGAAAACATATGTAATAACGCGGAAAGAATTTTTCCTTTTGTAGTTTCCCGATTTCCGCACTTATACGCATAGCGATACATCATACGAAGCGCTAATGCTCCTAGAAGGTTCAAACTGACAATTGAAAGCATTCTAGCAAATGTAATTTTTTGAATTGGAAGTAATAATTCCAGACACAGATAAGCTACAAAAGCCATAGAATCGGTAAATAGTAACCGGATATAACATTGTATTCCACCATATCTCCATACCTGTCCATATACTTTACCAATAAGACGTGCTACAAAAATACACAGTACCGAAAGGCATACTTGCTGAAGTATTCCTATAGTTGATAACTTATCAATTCCTCCATACAGTAATAACAGTATTGCTACTACCACTGCATACATAATCAAATCATACCCGATAAGCATCCACCTGATATTAGATGTGCTACTCTGCTTTGTACGATCCATATTCATACTATTCTCATTTTCTCTATCCATTGTTTTTCCCGCAAAAATCGGATGGGTTCATCCTTTCATATTTTTTCTATTTTGTGGTTTACTTCTTTTCAAGCGGTGTAAATAATTTTTTGCTCTGTTTCAATTCTTATTTCAAGTAAACTTGTTAACTTCAAAATTATTCTAGATTTTAATGTACAGCCATATTAAAAAAAGCATACGTTGGCTAGTTCAAATCCCCTTATCATGAATTTCCAGCTTATAGTGTGATTTAAAATAAGCATCTAAGAAACCATTGGATTCTCATAGTCTTGCTGCTCACCCGACACAACCACGTAGAAAAAAACATCATAGCTAGATTCAACTAAATAAGCGAAACTCTTGTATAATCAAGGCTTTAAACTCAAAACAAAGTCAAGTATTCTCTTTATGTATTTCGCATACATTACTCAAAACAACTCCTAATAACTCGAATAATTCTCTCCTGCTGTTCCTCAGTCATCTTATTATCGCTAGGCAGGCAAGCACCTCTGTCAAAGATATCAGCGCCTACATCTTCTGCACCGCCTGCAATATAAGCATTTGTGCGGCATCTGATACTGCCGTTGCGACCAACACACTCGTGCATTCTGTACATAGGCTGCATGTGCATTGGCTTCCATATTGGTCTTCCCTCTGCATTTATGCTTGCTATCGCTTCCAAAATTTCAGTAGGACAAGTCTTGCCAGCTTCTTTGATGTACAAAGCCTCGCTGTCATTTCTGACCTGCTTGCACATTGCGTCTTTATCTATGATAAGTGCAGACAGCCAATAATTCGGCTCTGTACCCTCAACGATAGGATTCATTTTAACGGGAAGTCCTTTAAGACCCTCTTTGTATCTCTCGTATATTGCTTTTTTCTGCGCAATATGCTCCTCAAGATGCGGATACTGACCACGAACGACTCCTGCAATAACATTCGACATACGATAGTTGTACCCGACCTCTTCATGCTGATACCATGCCGCATTCTCACGAGCCTGCGTTGACCACTTACGAGCCTTGTTTGCATCTTCAAGGCTGTTCGTCAGCAAACATCCGCCGCTAGAACCTGTTATTATCTTATTGCCATTGTAACTTACAGCGCTGTAATCGCCAAAGCTTCCACACTGTCTGCCGTCAATGGTAGCACCCATAGCTTCAGCAGCGTCCTCAATCAAAAGCGCACCATGCTTCTCGCATATTCTCTTGATCTCGTCCATTCTTCCAGGAAAGCCGTATAACTCAGCGCTTACTACCAGCTTGACTTCAGGATACATCTCAAAAGCCTTTTCAAGCGCCACAGGATCCATGTTCCAAGTATCTCTGTCAGTGTCGATAAAAACAGGGATACCTCCCTCGTAAACAACTGGGTTGAGAGTAGCGTCAAAGGTCATGTCGCTGCAAAAAACTCTTCTGCCCTCAAGAGCGCCATGAGATATAGCAGGCCTGCCATAAAGCCTCTCACCAGCAAGCTTACAGCACAAGTGAAGCGCAGCCGTGCAGCATGAAAGACCAACAGCATACTTGACTTCAGACTTCTCCGCCGCTATCTTCTCGACCTCATTTATATTCTTACCGACTGTAGACATCCAGTTGGTATTATAAGCCTCAGTAACATATTCAAGCTCCCCACCATGCATTGTAGGTGACGCAAGCCATACTTTTTGTTTAAAGGGTTCTATTTTTTCCATTATTTTTTCCCTCTTCCATATTTACTTCATATAAGTAACTATAATTGCACTTATTCACGTTAATAATTTTATCACAAAATTTTAATCTAGTCAAGTATTTGCCCCATACTTATGTATATTTTTTCAAAAATCGTACATTTTCAGTGTAATATACAATGCTAACCATTTACAAAAAGCTCAGTTTGTGCAATTTTATACTAAGCTGAAAGCTATAATTTTCTTCATTTAAAATTGTTAAATCATGAAACGTTTTGAAAAATATTTTTACCACAAGATTTTTGATGCAGACAAAAGCTGACTTGATTTTTATCTGTATTTTACACGGCTTTTATTGATTATCAGGCAAAACCAGCATATAATCATAATAGTAATTATGGCGAAGTATGAGAAATATGATTGGAGCGGTGTTTATGATAGTAAAAATTTTCTGTGCGGTTTTGGTAGCCCTTGGAGTGAGCGTTGCAACTGTTATAGGCGGTCTGATAATTTTGGCTTCTTGCGTTAGTGGCAGAAAAAAGCCTGCTGGTGACAATACCGCTGATGACGAAGATCCCTTTATGTACACAAATTATATGCAGGGATTTTACCTATAACTTTTTCTACCCTGCCAAGCTTTTCATATAGTATAATAAAGTGGAGAGTGCCTTGCCCATAAGCATTCTCCACTTTTGTATACCATTTTTTATTCTATCACTCGACCCCCAAAAAACTATTGACACAGCCCGAAACTTGTGCTGTACTCTCAACAAAATCAAATGACACTGCACACAGAAAGGGCGTTTTATAATGACTGAAAAAGAAAAAATGCTTGCGGGCAAGATATATGACTCCTCCGACAAGGAGCTTGCAGAATTGAGGACAAAGGCTCACAAGCTTTCACAGCAGTACAGCAGTTTGTATGAAGATGATGAGAGAAGAAACGCTATCCTTGACGAGCTTCTTCCCGACCATGGCGAGGGATTTTTTCTCCAAGGCCCTGTGTATTTTGACTATGGCGTTTTCACAAAGTTCGGCTCAGGCTGCTATGCAAACTTCAATCTGACAGTGCTTGACACCTGCCCTGTGACGATTGGCGACAACGTGTTTTTCGGTCCCAACTGCACCATTGCCACACCTGTTCACCCATTCAGATGGCAGGAGCGTAACATGAAGAAAAAGTCTGACGGCACTGTTTATGATGATGAATACGGCAAGCCTATCACAATACACTCCAACTGCTGGATAGCGAGCAATGTTGTCATCACAGGCGGAGTTACCATAGGCGAGGGCTGTGTTATCGGTGCAGGAAGCGTTGTCACCTGTGACATACCGCCAAATTCTCTTGCGGCAGGAAATCCATGCAGAGTTATCCGTGAGATAACTGAGGAGGATTCTATCAAGTACAAAGCAGAACTTTTCTAGGCACACGAAAATACCCCTGACCAGAAAATGATCAGGGGCATTTTTTATTGTATGTCATATCATTGAGTATAGACCCATTTTTTATCGGACCACGCTCCGTTATAAATCTTTCCGCCTTTGACAGTGTAGCTTCTTACACGGACGTAATATTTTTGATATCTTGCAAGCCCGGAAACTGTCTTTTTATCGGTGCGGTTGTTTGTTACCTTTACGCTTTTTGCTCCCTTAAAGTCGGAACGCTGTGAATATGATATTTCATATCCCGTGGCAGAACCTTTCTGTGCATAATCTATAAAGAAGCCTGCATATGTACCATAAAGCTTCTGTATCACCTGCTTTGCAGGATAGATAGCAAAGCTTTTGGTGATAACTCCGCCGTAAATACCCTTACCTGTGATAGTAACCTTTGCTGTGCCGACCTTTGTGTTTGCAGAATATTTCACAGTGTAGTCTGTGCCGTTTTTAAGGGTCTTTGAGCCGTATTTTACTGTGATCTTCTGCGTTATCGCCTTGCCGGTAAAGCTTTTTGAAGAAATTCCACTGACCTTTGCGTTTGCAAAATTAGTCTTTGCCGTCACAATGCTTTTAGCGTCTGACCAATTGCCGTAATAGGTCTTTCCTCCCTTGACAGTATAAGAGCGAACTCTTACATAATATGTCTTTGAAGTCCCTAATCCAAGTACCGTCATCTTATCCGTCTTGTTGGTGGTGGATCTGTATGTGGAAGCATTTGAAAAATCAGATTTTGTGCCATACTGGATCTCATAGCCTGTTGCAGATCCTTTCTGCACAAAATCCACAAAAAAGCCCTTGTATCTTGTTTCAAGCACCTGTATATGCTGTTTTGCAGGATTTATAACAAAGGAAACGGTCTGCTTGCCCTTATAGTTTCCGTAAAATTCAACTGTTATCTTGCCCGTGCCAACGTTTACATTAGAGGAATACATCACCATATAATCAATATAACGCTCTAGGGTCTTATTGCCGTCCTTTATAAGCACATCAGGTGTTATCGCCTTGCCGGTGAACGACAGTGGTGTAGCATAATAAAGCTTGAACTTGGAAGCGTCCTTTGGCTGGATAGTAAAGCTTTTTGCAACAGAGCCTCTGTATTCGCCTTTTCCAACAAAGGTCATTTTTGCAGGTCCTGCGTTAAGATTGGTCTTATAATAAACAGTGTAATCCACGCCCTCTTTAAGCTCTTTGCCCTCATAGGTGAGCGTTACGTCAGGCTGTTCAATATTCTTTCCTGTGTATGTGAAGCTGTTCTTGAAGCCTGATATCTCGCAGTCTGCAATGAGCTTGCTGTCAGAATACTCCGCTGTGACAGTCATATCCTCTGTGACGTTTTTATAGTCCTTGTCCCAGCCTGTAAAACGCAGACCCTTTATAGCAGGGGCTTTCGGAGCTTTTGCAGACTTACCATATTCCACTGTCTGCTGACTTATCACCTTGCCGTCCTTATCCACAAACGTAACGTTATATGTATAAGACTTCCATGCGGCATAAAGAGTCTTTGCACCGCCTGAATATGAGATGCTTTCTATTCTTTCACCTGAAAGTGCAGCGTTATCATACCAGCCTGCAAAGTCTGCTCCCTCTTTTGTCGGCTCGGAAAGCGTCACGCTTTCGCCTTTGCTGAGGTATTCTGGATTGCCTGTGCTGTTCGTGCCGCCATTTAAAACATAGTCTATAGTGACAAATTTTGCTTCAACAAGCTTTGCCTTTACTGTGCTGTCAGCAGTATAAACTGTGTTCGCATCGACAGCAATGCCGTTCTTGTACCAATTAAGAGCATAACCGCTTTGCACTTTGACAGCAGGATATTTCACCTTGCCGTCCTTATCAGTGCAGGCATAATGCTTGCCGTCGGGAGCTTCAAATGTTATCTTGTGCGAAACCTGCTCCCCAGGACGAGTTAGCCTTGCTTTGCCGCCTGCCATTGTCCACCTGCCGCTGTCTGTCTGCTTTCCGCCAATGGTATTCAGCGAATAAGCTGCAGAGCTTGTAACGTTAGACAAAGCCGTTTTCTTGACCTTGCTGTCAGAAAAGTTGCCGTTATACCAGCAATCGGCATATTGCTGTCCATAATAAAAAGCGTCATTATCAATGCTGCCCACCATAGCTTTAGCATTTGAGCTGCTTGATTTTGCAAGGTCTGAAGCACACTCTGTCAGGGTCAGACCACCTGCTTTGCCCACGATTCCGCCTGCTGAGCTTGTACCCTTGACAGTTCCGCTGAACGTGCAGCGTTGAATAGAAGCCGCATCAAATTCACCAACGATCCCGCCTGCGTACTTACCGCTGACAGTTATTTTCTCAGCACCGAGATCTCTTATCTGCGCTCTGTCCTCGGCATAGCCGAACAGACCTGCATAAGAATTATTTTGGATAACAGCGTTTTTCAGAACGTGTCCGTTGCCGTCAAAATATCCGCAAAAAGGCTTTGAAGCCGTTCCTACTGCCGATATCTTTGCACCACCGAAGTCGATGTCTTTTTCAAGCACAACACGCTTTCCTGCAAAGCTTTCACCGCCTGATACACGCTTTGCGAAGTTTTTCCAATCCGTCGCCGTCTTTATAACAAGGCTTTGTTCCTTTATCTCTTTCGCCTTTGCCTTTATAAGAAGCTTGGCATTGGTGATATCGTTCTTTGAAGCGTTTTCGTCTGCAATAACTTTCTTGCCGTTGTTGACCTCACGCTCATAACCGCTCTGCTTTTCATACTTTGCCACAAGTGTTTCAAGCTCGCTTTTATCAGACTTATCTATATCATCGGTATAGGCAAATATTATAGGCTGACCAGTATAAGCATCCTTGTCGGTAACGTCCGTCCAACTGTCGCCGTCATTGGAAATATACGCCTGACCAGGCTTCATGACCCCGTCTGAATAGCCATAAACGGTCACATAGCCTGAGCCGTCATCACCGCTGAATGTCATCACGACAGAATATCTTTCGCCCTCGTCAAGCTCAACATCAGGGATATCCACAGTATAAAAGCCGTCGCTCTGCACCTTTCCGCTGACCTCACATTCAAGTATCCCCACAGGAGTGCTGTCTGAAACAGAAGTGTAGACCTGCACGGTGTAGTCAGACTTTCCAGTGTAGCCAAGATACATAAAGCCCACTTTGTCAAGAAGCTCGTCTTTTTTTGCTGTAAAAACATCAGCACCGCTCATTTTATTTTCATTGCTAACATAAAATATAGAATTATCCTTATTAGCAGGATAATGGTAATTATTATCACAGCTTTCAGTGAGGTCGAACGCCACCCAATCGGTCATTTCTGCCTCTTCATAGGATATCCAGTAATAGCCGTCTGTGCCACTGGATACTCCCCAAGAGCCTTTCACAAGCCATGCCCCGTTTTTCTTTGGCTGATAGCCTGCAAGGAAATTTGACTTGCTATAATTATCGTCCCAGCCCACTACGCTTACGGCATGATTTATTCCACTATATTTTGTAGTTTCCGGATCGTAATAGCTTTTGTTATCAAAGGTCATATACAGGTCGTCTGCATAATAGCTCACCATTACTCCGCCAAGCTCTTTTATCTTGTTTTTAATGGCGTTTCGTCCGCCTGTGATAGTGGAAGCGTAATTAAGCTGATATTCGCAAACGCCCTTTTTCTCCTCAGATACGATAGTGGCTTCCGTTCCGTCGGACACGAAAGGCTCATATTCATCATAACAAAGTCCCCTATGAGCTGCCATTGCAAGGGACGAATCCATCCACGTTCCGCCGCAATCCCATATTGACTCGTCAAATCCGCCGTTAGCATATGTAGAGAGGACAAGACTCGGCACAGAAAACTGCACGTTTTGATTTTCAAGCCCCTTTTGGATAAGATTGCTCTCAGTGCAGGAAAGTGCCGCAAACGCCCAGCAAGTGCCTGTCTGGAACTGGTTTTTGATAGTCGTCAGCGTATTCTTAGATCTGGGGTCATATTTCGCAGGCAGTGAAGCCGTTGCCCTCTGTGCATAAGCTGAAACCCCGTCTTCCGTATCGGTCAGATCCTCATCAGCGATCTCCGATTTTTCCAGACCTTCCTTTTCGTAGCCATAACCATTATCAGTAAAAATTATCCTGCCCATCTTGAATTTCGGGCTGTCATTATCTCCGCCATACTCCATATCCGCAAAAGCTGCGCAAGGAAACTGCACTGACAATATCGCCGCCGTCAAAATGGCGGCACATTTATAGATCACCTTCATAAAGATCTCCTTTCTGCTTTTCTGTTATTTAGTTGCACAAAGTTTCTTTTGGTTACTATTTTATCTTTTTCTCCCCACTGAGATAATATTTTTCTTAGTAAGCACAAGTAGCACAATGCCAAGCAAAAGTATCAGCGGCCAAGTAAGATACGGTCTTTTATCATTATCAATATCGGTCACGACCTTATCAGGCTCACCGTTTTTATCAGTGTTGTAATACACGTTCACTTTTTCGTTCTGACTCACATAATATGTGCCTGTGAAGATCTCTCTTGTGTACTCCTTGCCGCCAACATCAAAAGCGACAGTTATGTAATATGTTTCAGCTTTGTTGCTTGCCTTTTTGTTATGTCCCCAAGTTTTCAACTCATGGTCTATCCACTTCACATAGCCTGTGGTTTTCTCAGCACTTGACATGAAAAGCCTGTTTGAAACATACTTGCTGAGATTATAGATAGTAGAGAAACCACCCATAAGAATAAAAACGATACTCAGAGCGATAAGCCCTGCATTTTGCTTTTTCATTTGATATACCCCCTGAACAGAAATGTTGTGTTAATATGAATTTATTATATCATATGAGGACATGGGAAGTCAATAAGCCTATCCCATCTTTCCATAAGTCTTATGGACATATTTATTAGTACGGTTTTGATCGTTGATGTAAGCCGCTATTTTCTTTCTGCTGTAAGGACTTTTTTTATGAGATCATGTTGAAACTTTATTTTCTTCATTTTTTGAACAATTATTGACTTTGTTACAAATCTGTGTTATACTAATCATAAACGAACGGTCGGTACGCATAAAAGGAGCGAAGCAACATGAAAACAACTGAGCAACAGCACAATGAGCGGAAACGTGAACTAATGGAAAAGTGCTTCGAGTGCTATGCGGAAAACGGGCTCACAGGCACAGGAATTAAAGCACTAGCCGATGCGTGCGGATGCACGAAAGCAAATTTGTATTCGTATTTTAAAAACCTTGATGAACTGATCATTGAGTCAACGGCATACTGTATGGAAAAGGTTGAGGACGACTTTATGGAGATGGCACCCACCGACCCCGAGGATGTTGTCCGTTTTGTGAAGGAGGTCCCGTATTGGACAGCAAAAAAGCACGGAAAAAAATATCGCCTGATGTATCAGATATATACGCACCCGAAGTATATCGAGCACGGCAAGAAATTCTTTGAGGGCGTGAACGAACGCTATACCGAGTATGCCAAGCGACTGGAGCCAAAGATCGGCATTCCATATACGGTCATCACGCCGCTGATCTTTATATTCGTCCGTGCCTGCGTACATTATGCGATGTTTGAGGATGAATATTATCTGAAAACCCAGATGGAGGTCTTAAAACAGGGGGTCGCCCTGTTTGTGGATAAGTACAAAGCAAACCAAGCATAAGCCTATCGACCGCCGCTCATTTACGGCGTGGGCAGCGGCGCAAAGCTCCGCCGTGATAAACAATTCCGAACGGAGGAAAAAAGATGAAAACAGGAAAAAAACTACTCACAGGTACACTTTTGGCGCTTTGCACCGCTCTTTTGGTGCTTTGCAGCGTGCTTGCAATAGGATGGAGCAAGGCGGCAAAAACAGGCGACGCACTGCCGGAGGTGCGAAACAACGGCACAGCGATTCAGTGGAAATACAGCGACGAAGCCGACTGGCACGACCTTGTGGCGCTTACCGAGCTGCGGGGCGCTGCCGGAGAAAACGGAACAGACGGTAAAAACGGTAAAGACGGCTCTGACGGCAAGAACGGAATAAACGGCACAGACGGTAAAGACGGCTCTAATGGTGCCGATGGCAAGGACGGCATTAACGGAGTTGACGGTAAAGACGGTGCCAATGGTAAAGACGGATCCGACGGCAAAGACGGTATCAACGGCACTGACGGCATTAACGCCAAAAGCATAGAGGTGCAGCGAGCTGAAACCCACATACAGTGGCGTTACGAGGGCGATGAGTGGCAGGACCTTGTGGCGATAGCCGACATCACAGGTCCCACCGGGCAGAAAGGCGCAGACGGAGCAAACGGAAAGACACCGGAGTTCCGTGTAAGTGAAAACACCCTGCAGTGGCGCTATGTCGGCGATAAAATATGGCTGAACCTGTATGATCTTTCGGTTTTGAAAGGTCTTGACGGCAAGGATGGTATAAACGGAAAGGACGGAGCCGATGGAAAAGACGGAACAAACGGACAAAACGGCTCCGATGGCGCGGACGGCAACACCCCGTTTATCGGCGAGAACGGCAACTGGTGGATCGGAGAAACCGATACGGGCGTAAAAGCTGCCGGAACAGACGGTACTGACGGCATCGACGGCGAAAAGGGAGACAAGGGCGACAAAGGTGACAAAGGCGAAAAGGGAGACAAGGGTGAAAAAGGTGACAAGGGAGATGCAGGTCAGAACGGCAGCTGTTCGGGATATTTTTACGGAGAGGCAAACTCTCCGAGGACAGTACTGAATAACAGTCGTGTCAATATTTCTGTCTACGAAAAAATAAACAAGGGCGGCTTGATTTCATCCTACATGAATAATATTACACTTAAAAAAGGACATATTTACAATGTCTGCTTAAGCGGTTCTCTCGAAGTTGGTTCAAACGAATTCAACAACAGCGGCAATTACTCTATTCAGATGACAGACGGTTATGATGACGATCTGTGCAGGGAACTTACACGAATAAAAAGAGACGGGGCAAAAATACCGTATACCAATGATCAACATTCCTTTAATTTCAACAGAATGTATGATGCGTCAAATAAAGACATTACATTGCAGTTGTGGTTTGAAAATTCGGCATACAATACTTATCTCGGTGGCTTCAGAGGTACCATTATAATAACCGCTCTTGACTGAGCCGATATACACGAAAACAGAGGTAACGGAAAATAAAAAAACGAATACTCAGTATCATGCTCACCCTTTGTATGGTTCTTTGCATTGTGTCGACAAGTGTATTTGCCGAGGATAATATGGCAGCGAGTGGGACGGCGGAAGTTTCCACAGCGGCGGAACTGGTTTCAGCAATCAGAAAAGCTTCATACGGAACAGTCAAACTGACGTCAGACACTACCATTTACACCACATTAGTGGTCAACCGCACCGTCACTCTTGATCTCAACGGTTATGTGCTGAAATACAGCAGCAGCAGTGCAGGGCATGTAATCACTGTGTCCAGTGGTATTTTGACAATTGAAAACAGTGACTATACAAAATCACACAATTTCCAAAAGAAGTATAATTTATATGTAAATGATTTTTTTGAATTTTGCTCCGTTTAAAATCATACTAATTTTAGCTTTTAATTTTTTTCATTCCAAAAATCGCCCTGTTTGGTTCTATAAATTACCTCTTATAAACTTTGTTACGGGTCATATAATATTATTGCAAACCCGAAAAACAAATGAAAAGGAGATACGAAAATGAAAGGTATCACAACTCAGGAAGGCAGAGAAACACTCAACAAGTTCAAGATGGAAGCAGCTAACGAAGTTGGCGTAAACCTCAAGCAGGGCTACAACGGCGATCTTACAGCTCGTGAGGTCGGCTCTGTAGGCGGTCAGATGGTCAAAATAATTAGTCCTGAACAACAATGGATATTTACCCGAAACAGCGTAAGAAACACAGGTCATTGCATTGAGATTACATATGCCGTTAGACTGTCAGTATAGGAGCAGCACAACGATATATTTTCTTATCAAAACATCGCATTTGTAAAAACAAATGCGATGTTTTAATGTTTATTCGTTCAATATGTTAACCCAATCATCTGGAAATCCCATAAGTTTTTTATCAACGTGAGGGTACTTGTGAAAAAGTTTATCTAGTTTGTCCACAAACGCTGTCCAATGTTGATCATTAGTTATTAGATGTTTTATGCAAAGAAGAGTTGCAAATACACGGATACTGCTTATCCCCTTTTCTGTATATTGCTTATATAGCTTTGGCGTTTTAGCAAGATTAACATTATACAAACGTCCATAGTGTGCACAAATATTCCGCACAAAAGCAATGTGTTCGACCCAGCTTTCAAGATAAGTATATCCCACGCCATACAACGTTGCAACGGCTTTTTTGTCCTGAGGTTTCATATTTTTATAAAACTTTGAGAGCGTACCAAAACTGAACAGCTCAACCAAAGCGTAAAACGGAATTTTGCCGTCAATATAATTATTTTTGAAATTCTTAACAAAAGGGGCTTTGCTATTTCTGGATATTTCCTTTTTTATCT
>ENA-UESH01001809-UESH01001809.1-human-gut-metagenome-genome-assembly--contig:-NODE-1809-length-13721-cov-168.311712_pt1 | contig 13721 bp, 10 predicted proteins | sample MGYA00243001_ERZ508002 | MGnify/ENA primary metagenome ERZ508002 (study PRJEB26167, sample SAMN06115447) | human gut metagenome | host: Homo sapiens | place: China:Anhui | collected 2015-08-07... | reverse complement strand
TTTTGCTGAGAAGGAAGGTGCCGTAACAGCGCCAGCCACAGGGCTTCATTTCTCGCGCGAGCTCATGAAACGTATGGAGATCAGAGGCATCAACTCTGCATTTATTACCTTGCATTGTGGATTGGGCAACTTCCATGAAATCGAGGTGGAAGACCTTACCAAGCACAAGATGGACTCCGAGCAGATGCATATCGGCAAGGAGGCTTGTGAACTGGTCAACGACACCAAGCGTGCCGGTCATCATGTTTGTGCCATCGGTACGAGTGTGGTCAAGGCTACAGAGACTGCAGTGGGTACAGATGGAATGATGAAGGAGTTTGACGGATGGACCAATAAGTTTATCTTCCCTCCTTATGAGTTCGGACTGGCCGATTGCATGGTGGCCAACTTCTATCATCCAGAATCTACACTGATGATGAGTACTGCTGCATTTGGAGGTTACGACCTTGTATATGAAGCCTATATGAAGGCTTTGAAGAATGGCTATATGTTTGGTTGCTTCGGCGACTCTCTGCTCATTCTCAACGACTAATATCTGTGACAGTTGAGGCAGTAAATGGCTTCGTTTGTTTTAGGCGAAGCATCGTTCAATAACATATTTATGTATACATGCATAGAGTATATCTGAGTCTCGGATCCAATTTAGGCAATCGCAAGCGTAACATCCGTGAGGCTCTTGAAAAGATAGGAGAGCTGATTGGCGACGTAGAGCGCCAGTCAGCTCTATACGAAACTAAACCGTGGGGCTATTCTTCGCCCAACGACTTTATCAATGCATGTGCCTGTGTGCTCACTCCTTTGGCGCCTCGCCAGTTGCTTGAGGCTACTCAGAAGGTGGAGCAAGAGATGGGCCGTAAGCTCAAATCGGTGAATGGTGAATATCACGACCGCATTATAGATATAGATATTCTACTGTATGATGATCTTCGTATAGACCAGCCCGACCTGAAGATTCCTCATCCCCTGATGGAGGAAAGAGATTTTGTTATGGTTCCTTTAAGGGAAATCATGTCTCTATAATAGAATTACCATAGGAAAAATATTAAAATAGGAAGATATATGGAAGAGACAAGTAAATTGCAAGTGTTGAAATGCCCGGCATGCAATGCTAAGCTAACATACTTCTTTGAATTTGACCAGGTTATAACATGCCCTGTTTGTCATAACCGTATGAATAGCCATGTTCTTCAGACGGTTGAAGCGCACATGCCTTTGCGTTATGTGTCGCCTACCATTGATGTAGATGGTTTTAAGCACTTGATGGCGCAAACTTTGGTTGATATTGACTTTGTTCCATGCGATGTTTTCCAGGCCATCGATGCCGAGGAGGTATTCTGTATCTATCTACCTATGTATCTTTATGAGGGTACCTATCAGGTGGCGTGGAGCGGCAATGGCGCTAATCAGCAGCAGCTTCATGGCAAAGCAACAGGCAAGATGGCTTATTTATACTTAGCCAATGATAGAAAAGGTGATCTTCCAAAGGAACTTCGCGATTTTACCACTTGTTTGCCTTACGATGCTGAGGCTTTGAGTTCTTTCGAGGCTGGGCACATCGATGCAACTGATAGTCATATTCTCACTGCCTTGTCTACGATTACTGCCGAGGCAGTGTGGAAGAAGTGGGGATCGAAATTAACGGATAAGCTGGCAAAGAGTACGGTGCATGACCAAATAGGTAACCAAAAGGTTCGCAAGTTGAAGATTTCTCCCACTGTTGAACTGACCAATCTGGGAGAGCCTCTCTTTGTACCTTTTTATTTCTCTTATTACACATATAACAATCGTCGCTATTGTTTTATAGCTGACGGTCAGGGTAAGCACCTGTCTTATAATAATCCCATTGACAAGCGCGAGAGTAGTTATGCGAGAAACTGTAAGGTTCTCATGCTCATCGTAAAATGGATGTGGATGTTGGCAGTGTTGGTATGGGCTGTTTACGACTACCGTTTTGCCATGGGGTATTTGGTAGCTTGGGCTATATGTAAGGTTGTTGTTGACTGGGTGCTGAAGCTGCAAATAGCCCGTAGATTAAAACGCTCCAAGGAAACACGTAAGGCTGATGCTGACCTGTTTTTAGGAATATAGTCGCTAATTATCTAATTAGGTTTTCTATTTTTATGGGTGTGCGAGTCTTAGATCCCTTTTATTTGCTTCTTCCAAAGTGGCATGACGTGAATGTCATTAATACCCCAGTTCGGGATAAGAATAGTTCATAAAAAAGTTGGTAGTCTCACAAATATTTTGTACCTTTATAGGTGATTTACAACAAGTTACAAATATATTTGATATGACTACCGATTACAAAGTTACAGAATTATTTTGTATTATAGACGAGTTTTGCAAACATTTTGATGCAGAAAATGCAGGAAACCTACTTGAAGACAATAGCGGAACCAAGCGTGGACGTCGTCAAGCGTCGTTGTCCGACAGTGAAATCATGACCATTCTGTTGTATTTTCATTTTGGTACATTCCGCAATTTTAAGCACTACTACCTGTTCTTCATTAAGGGTACGATGAAGTCGTATTTTCCGAAAGCAGTGTCGTACAACCGCTTTGTGGAGTTGGAAAGCCGCGTGTTCTTCCAGCTCATGTTCTTCCTTAATCTGGGAGCTTTCGGAAGATGTACTGGCATAACATTCGTTGATTCCACGATGATACCCGTATGCCATAATCTCAGGAGATATGCCAATAAGGTATTCAAGGGAATTGCCACTGACGGAAAAGGAACAATGGGTTGGTGCCATGGCTTTAAACTCCACCTTGCGTGTAATGACAGAGGCGAGATAATTGCGTTTGTACTTACTGGCGCAAATGTCAGTGACAAGGACCCGAATGTATTCAAGGTTCTTGCTAAACGGTTGTATGGCAAGCTGTTCGCTGACAAAGGCTATATTTCACAGAAGCTGTTTGACTTCCTCTTTGAGGATGGAATACAGCTGGTGACAGGGTTGCGCGTAAACATGAAAAACAAGCTGATGCCGTTCTATGACAGAATGATGCTGCGCAAGAGATACATTATCGAAACAATTAACGACATGCTGAAGAATACGGCACAGATTGTACATTTGCGTCATAGGTCTGTGAACAACTTTGTCATGAACCTCATCTCAGCATTGGGAGCATATTGTTTCTTTGACAACAAGCCAATGGCATTGCAAGGATACTGCATCGAAGACACAAAGCAACTTTCATTGTTCTAAAGACAGAATAATCTCTTTCGATTCTTTATATACAGCCCATGTCTGATGGCATGGGAAGAGAACTCGCGTATCTGTCTTCACATGCAACTAATCGCTATTTTATCCCGAATTGGGGTAATAATTTGAAGCTTAACGCTGCTAAAATGCCCGTAGTGATGGGCACTCTCACCCCATTGGTATGGGAACGGAGTGCCCGTCACTACGGGCATTTTTTTATGTGTGTTGGGCATGACACTAACCTAGTTGGTCTACTCTATTTCCAAAGAAATTATATTAAAAAAAATAGAAAAGAATTTATCCTTTAGGGGTAATATTGAATCCTGCTTTGAGAATGAAACGCAAAGTTTCCTTAGATGTGTTTCGGTCATAGACACGTTCTTCTTCGGGAAGCTCCTCGTATGGGACGAGACAAGGGTGTTCTTTCTTCTCGTCGTTACGTGTTTCACCATATTTCCAACCTTGTTCTATGCGAGTTTTAGCCCAAACTTCATGTACGTTTTTTGCCATAAGTTCACTCAGTTCTTCCAATTCTTTTGGTAGTGTAATACCTTCTGCCTCTATAGGATGAGGTATGTATTCTTTTGCTTTCATAATTCTTTGTTTTGATGAGAGTAAATTTCTATAGTTAAGTTTACGACATTTCTGTCAAATTCCTTGTAGTTGGCGTTCCAACCTTCTGCTTCCGTTGTCTCTTTGGATTCTTGATCTAATAGTTCCCAAGGAAGTAGACAATTATGTCGTTTTATTCTTTCATTGCTGTTATGCGTGTTGGGAACTTCTGGGGCTTCGGTAAAATGTAAATATCCCATTGTTTCATGCGAAGCATTCCAACGGATGTGTTCTAAGCGAGCCAAGTTGAGCATTAAGAGTTTATTTTGTGTATCGCTTCCGTTTGCATGGAAAATCTTCAACTTGGTTTTTGAGTGGTAAGCATTGGCTAAGTCTTGTCCTTCCTTTCTGTGTAGTTCGGAAAATTTGGTCAACTCCTTGGCATCTATAGCTTGATCACGGCGTTTGTCCCATACGTTTTTGTCCTTGTCTTTTTGTGTAGCATTCTCATAATATTTATGGTTATAAGCAATGCCTTCCTCCATGAAATGATTATGTACGATATTTTCGTATGTATATATATCGTCGTCTGTTCCAAATAGTCTTAATACTTGCTTCCTCTTCTCTTCGTTTTTTGCACATTCTTCATTATAGTAGGAAAGTATCTTTTGAAACTTGGATTTGTTACTAACGTTCTTGCACTTAATAAGAATCTTTAGGCGTGTTAGATTGCTACGTTCTTGAAGTAGCAAACGATAAATGTTTATAGCGATGTTCAAGTTTTCAATGTCTGAGCCAACAGCGACAACGACATAGTTGAGAGTTGGACATAATGTGGTTAGTATATTGTAGAATACAGTGCTGTTAGCATTCGTTTGGTGCGTCGTAATGAGTAGAGAATCATCGGCGTCATTTTTTCTGTAGGCAAGAGCACGGCTGGTGCAGAAAAACTCGCCTTTGAGTTCTTCCATATTGGCATCAATGATGTGACAATGGAAAGGGGAACGATATACATGACCAGCAGGAATCCCTAAGCAATCGTCCTCCTTCATGGAGTGGCAGTCAACGAATGCGCCATATTCATAAAGAAATTTGGTGACTTCTTGTCCTGTCTCTCCAAAGCCGATGATCAAAGAGTCGAATGAGGAAGATACGGTACCGACATTATTAGTTGTATCTAACTCAACAAAGTTGACAGGGTGTAATTCTTCTGTCATTTTCAGGTTGTTGATGCATGCTTTGGAAGAGTCAATAAGACGGATGTTGATTCTATTCTTGATTTCCAAGTCTTCCAAAGCTTGGGTAATATTGTTATGGCGTGCATGGTAGTATATGTTTACATCTTTATTGTTGTTTGCCATGAGGTTGATGGAAATGTCGTTTCCTAAGGCTTGCATACCTGCAATATTATTCTCTTCGTTTTCAGATAAGAAGAAAATATGTAGTTCACCTTTTTCTAATAGGGATAACTGAGAAATAAGTTCTTTGATTTTTACCAGATTCAACATCGTGAATACGTCTGAGCTTTTGTTAATGGATAGTTCTGTAATCTTTGTATCGGCGATGGCAAGATAAGTATTGGCTTCCTCTGTCATCTCAAAGGTTTTGCGACTATGTGAGAATAGTTGTGTAATACTACTCCAAACATCTGAGGTGCTATCTATCTCATCGTTTTGTGATTTAGCAATGGTGATGATGACGGCATTGGAATCATGCCTGTGAATATCTTTAGCCAATAGCTTGGATGGCTCGTTTGCACCGAAAAAGAGATAAAGATGATGTTTCTCTTGTGTTATCTTGAGATTTCGCAAGGCAATATATGCCTTTAGTCGTTCACAGATAAGACTGAGCAACAAGAGTACCGTGCAAAGGAAAGAAAATATGGCAATGGTAGAAATTAAACTTTTCAGCAGGTAATGCTCACTGATGCTGTCAATGATGTTGGTGTCTACGTCAAGCATGAAGAGGTCGAGTGAACATATCATGCTTCGAAAAGTCATTTCGGTACAAGCATACAAGGCTATAGGGGTGTCTGCTCCGTCCATATCGTAGATTTGTGGGCAGTGAAGAGTGAATGCGGCTTGGTAAAGGCAAGTGCCAAATGACCAAAGTAGGAGCATGGTAGCAGCTAAAAGTTTGATGCGGCATAGACGTATGGTTGGTTTACTGGAAGCTTGCCAATTTTGAAATTGTTTGTAAAAAACATATATGGAAAAAATGACTAATCCACATGATACGATATATGGAAATAGCAATGTTTTATAGAAAGACAAAAGTATGAATATAGTGAATATGCCAAATAGATAGAGTGGAGACTTCTTGTTCTTGGCTTTAATACCGTTGCGGATGAGTGTATAAACGAATGCTACTAATAATAACGCAATGATAGTCTCTGCGATATTATGGACTGTTAGGTACTTGAATATGTTTATATTTTCCATTTAGTGAGTAGGTTTTTAGTTGTATATCTTCAATATTGCTGACAAAAATAAGAAAAATTTTTGCTATTGGCAAAAGAAAAGTGTTAAAATGTAGAAAGAATGAAAAATAATTTGTATATTTGCAAGCAACAATCATAATAAACAATTACCTAACATGAAAAATAATATAGAAAAGACATTTGATGTGTTCATTAGTTACTCACGTGCAGATCGTATGATTGCAGAGGGAGTCTGTGGGTATTTGGAAAGCAAGAAAATTCGTTGCTTTATAGATTATCGTGACATACCTAAAGGCATGAATTGGTCTAATGTGATACCTAATGCTATTCGAAAAAGTTGTTTGATGCTTGCCATATTCTCTAAGGATTTTAATTCTTCAGAACAGACAGATAGTGAAATAAGTATAGCGGCAAATCGTAAATTACCAATACTTGTATTTAGAATAACTGATGATGATTTTGAAGGAACAAAAGAGTATTATCTTACAAAATCCAATTGGATAGAAGCTTTTCCTGAGCCAGAGAAATTCTTTGGTGAATTGTATAATAATCTTTGTATTCTTTTAGGAATAAAATTACAAGAGGCGGTTAAAGACAATCATGTATGCAATGTTTCTGCAACAGATAAAGGGCAAGAATATTTACAAAAAGGATTGGCTATTCAAGAATCGGAAGATGGAGATCGTGAAATGGCTACATATTACTTTCGTAAAGCAGCAAGAGAAGGAAATCCTGAAGGAGAATTTCGTTTGGGTATGGCTTACTATGAAGGTTTGGGAATACCTAATAGTTGGGATTTGGCTCGGGAATTTTTCAAACTTTCAGGTGAACATGGGTATGCGAAAGGGAAAACCAGGTTGGCTCAAATGTATCACTATGGGATAGGTGTGGAGCGTAATAGCATGATTGCGATGAAGTTATACACTCAAGCGGCAGAAATGTTGGATGGTAAGGCAATGAAGGTGTTGGGAAAAGTTTTACATACTGGGGAATTGGGAATCTTTGATGAGGAACGTTCTCGGAAATATTATGAACAGGCATTTGATGTCCTTTATGAGCAAGCATTTGGTGAGGATGATGAGGAAGCTCAAACTATATTGGGTAATAGTTATGTTGACGGAGAGGGGGTAGAGCAAAATTATTCTTTAGGGATAAAAATGTATCAACGTGCCATAAAACATAATTATGCAAATGCTTTTAATGCTTTAGGGCTCTGTTATTCGTCAGGTTTAGGGGTAGTAAAAGATCTCCAAAAGGAATTTCGTTTAAAATTGAAAAGTGCAGAATTAGGCTATCCTATGGGTATGAATAATGTTGCTATAAATTACTTGTTGGGAATTGGGGTGGATAAGGATGTTCAGAAATACAAAGAGTGGTGTTTGAGGGCTGCTAAATGTGGAAACATTAGTGCGCAAAGAACATTAGCTGTTGATTATTATTGTGGTGAAGTTGAGAAAAAAAGTATAGATAAGTGTTGTAAATGGCTAAATAAAGCAATAAAAGGAGGCTCTAATCAAGGATTGGCATTGTTAGGAATTCTTTATGAGAATGGAGAAATTGTGGATGAAGAAGGTCAGAAGAAAGCTGTACAATATTATAAAAAAGCTGCAATTTATGGATATGTATCAGGTTATTCTAGTTTAGCAAATTGTTATTATCATGGCATCGGGACTGAAGAGAATGACATTGAAGCGGAACGTTGGTATCTCAAAATGGCTGAAGTTTATGAAAAAATGATAGAAAGTGAAGAAGATTTTTTCCGTGAGGAGAGTGGAGCAGGAATTGTTTCATTTATTGATTTTGATTCTACTCAGCAAGCTGTTTTTGCAGAAGCTTTTAAGAATTTAGCTTGGCTTTATCGTAATGGAACCGGAGTAGAACACAGTGATTTGTTAGCAGACAAATGGGAAAAAGTTAGTGCCCTTTTAAAACAAGATGACACTTCGGATACGTCAGCAGATGAAGCGAAGACTCTTAATGATTTGGGAGAGGACTATTATTATGGTCAAAATGGAAAGGAACAGGATTATGTGGAGGCAGTACGATATTACCAAAAAGCAGCAAAATTAGGGTATGACTTAGCAGAGTATAGTTTGGCATTTTGTTATGAGGAAGGACATGGGGTTGTTCAAGATTATTCAGAAGCAGCATTGTGGTACGAAAAAGCTGCTATTCAAGGTCATAAAGATTCCCAATATCATATAGGAAATTTGTTAGATTATGGTTTGGGAGTTGAGCAAAATAAATTAGAAGCAATCAAATGGTATGAAAAGGCTACTAAACAAGGACATGTTGGGGCGCAGTTTAGATTGGGATATGCTTATTTTGAAGGTACAAATCTTCAGCAAAATTATAAAACGGCGTATGAATTATTCCAACAAGCAGCAGAGTTAGGACATGATGGTGCTCAAAATATGTTGGCATATTGTTATGATTATGGATTAGGTGTTGAACAAAATCATGAAAAGGCTATAGAATGGTATCGTAAGTCTGCTAATCAAGGTAATTTGAGTAGTTTACATAATCTTGGACTAAAATATTATAAGGGGGATGATATAGAGAAAGATAATCAAGAAGCGGCTAACTTTTTTACTCAGGCTGCTAGTCAAAATTACGCACCATCCCAATACATGTTAGGGAATCTTTATTTTTATGGTGAAGGAGTTGGAGTGGATTATAAACAGGCCGTAATATGGTATAAGAAAGCTGCGCTTCAAGGAAATCCTGATGGGCAGAATAGTTATGGCTTCTGTTTGAATACTGGAAGTGGTGTGCAAAAGGATTTAGCCGAAGCTGTAAAGTGGTTTCGCAAGTCTGCAGAGCAGGGGAATGTATATGCTTTGTATAACCTTGCTATATTCTATTATAATGGTGAAGGTGTTGAGCAAAGTTACAAAAAAGCTGTTGAATATCTGCAAAAATCGGCAGAAAAAGGTTATGCGCCAGCTCAAAATTTCTTGGGTGAGTGTTATCGGGATGGTGTTGGGATTGCTATAGACTTAACAAAGGCAAAAGAGTGTTTTCATAATGCTTTAGTACAAGGTAATAAAAATGCAGCAATAAATATACAAAAAATAAATAACTTAGAAGTGGATAAATGAAACTGTATGATAGGGTAAGGGGGAGAACTTTGGAACTATGGTGTCTTTGTTATGTCATTTCAGTGTTTTGTTTATGATTTTTTGCGACATTAAGATAAGTGAAATATCTGACATGACAAAATCCTGAGCAACTTTTTGTTGCTCAGGTGCTTATAAAAAACTTAAATTATAAAGTTACGGAAATTGGGTTAACAAAATAGTTGTTATATGCTAATCTTACGATATATCCTTTTACTGTTCATCTTTATTTGTCCTGCATTAAAAGCCCAGGACATACCAGCATGGTATCGTACTACAACCGAACTTAATATTCGCAAAAGCCCCTCTGTGCATTCACCTATTATATATAGAGCACCCAAGGGGGAGGAGATGATGGCGATAGGTGTTGATGGGGATTGGTTTCAAGTTGTGTATCGTAAAGATACGCTTTATGCCTCTTCTCGTTATTTGGAATTTTCGATGTTTACGGATAATGATATAGAGGAAGAACCGCAACCTCAACACAAACCCAAGTTCTCTTGGTCGTTCTCCTTTTGGGGAATTATCTGGTGGCTGGTAAAAATAGCAATACTTCTTTTCGTCATTTATAAAGTTTCAAAGTTGCTCACTTATGGAGTTGCAATCCTCTATATGATAGTGCAAGGAGTATACAAGGTTGCTTCTATTCCTTTTCGCATCACCAACTGGCTGCAACGTTGGTTATCCAAGCCTTGGCGAGCTTTGTATAAGTACAATTCTGGCAATGATGCAAAAAATGAGGAAGTCGATGGCTATCTATGGATGGCTCAGTTGCCTCTTTACGTGTTGCTGACACCTTTACGTTTTGTTAATGCCTTCTTTTTCAATATGATAGCGCATTGTTTCTTTGAGTCCTTTAACTATATACTTGAGGTATTGTTGCCAAGCAATGAGAAAGAGGGAGATGTTGATGATATGTTGACGTGGTTGCTATGGCTTCCTTGGAGAATCATTAAATATCTTTGTTGGCATTTGCCACTCACAGTTATTGAGAGTGCAATATGGACAGTAGCCGATACAATCTATCCTGCTCTCACTCTATATCATGGTACAAGTCATGATGCAGCCTACAATATTGTAGTTAGTCCTGGACGAACTTGGGGTGGTAATATGCAGACGGGCATTTGGAATGTTGGGGGAGGAAATTATGCTGGTGATGGCATCTATTTTGCCCCTGTGATGCCTACGGCAGAACATTACTCAGGCAATGGATGTATAATCGTTACAAGGGTATCGCTTGGTAGTGTCTTGGACTTAGGACTGGCTCCTTGTCGTATTTATCGCCAATGTGGACATCCTAATGCCAAGGGTGTAACCAAGTATGGGCTTGACAAGGGATATACTACTGGAGAATGGTGGCGCAGTGATTGTGGTTGGTGGGAGTATTGCATGTATGATTGGCAGAACCGCTACAATGAGAGTTGGCGTATCCGCCCACTTTATGTCATTGACTTGCAAGATAGCAGAAATATCCTTCGCATCCCAGGTGGTATGTCTCATTGGTTGTTTAGGAAGATGGTGCTAAAAGATTTGCAAGATTTCTTTGATTTCTAAATGGCTTGTTGTTAAAAGATTATTTGAATACAAAACAAAATTCTATCATTATGAGTAAGAAAAGTTGTGATTTCCCAAGAGAACTTCTTGTTGCATTGTTCTCTTTGTTATGTACTTGTTCTTGGGCAGGACCGAGAAGTTATTTGCAAGCCAAGGCTATAGCCGAGAAAAAGGCAGTTGAGATGGGCTTGCAAGTTGTGAATGGTAGCTCGCAAGAGAATCTTGCTAAAGGTAGGTTGGGTGTTATGGAAGAACAATGTCCTTATTATGTGTTCTCTAATGCTGAGGCTAAGGGCTTTGTCATCGTCTCTGGTGACGATAGATTTCCTGAGATAGTCGGCTATTCTGGTCAAGGTACATACGATGAAGCGCTGCTGCCTGATAACTTCAAAAGCTATATGAATGCTTATCGGGCAATGGTTGAGGCTGTGAATAAAGGCAATGTTGCAGCGACTCGCCAGTTGAAGGAAGTGGAAAGTTTGCGTTCGTCAGTAACATCAACGGCGGTTTCTCCTTTGTTGGGAAATATCGCTTGGGGACAAGGTTCTCCTTACTATGATTTTTGTCCAGGCGATGATGAGAGTTGCTATTCGTATCCTGCCGGATGCGTGGCTACGGCGATGGCGCAAATCATGAAGTATTATAGGTATCCTGCGGCTTTGCAAGCCGATATACCTTCCTATACGACTAAAACCTTAGGACTGTCTATTGCAGGAAGAAGTAAGGAGGACGAGACCTACAATTGGGATGAAATGTTAGATAGATATGTTAGTGGCGAGTATACTTCTTCTCAACGTATAGAAGTGGCTTCTTTGTTGATAGATTGTGGATTTGCTGTAAAAATGGACTATACACCGTCTGGCTCTTCTGCGAACATTACGCCTTATGTGTTATCCCACTACTTTGGTTATGATGCGGACTTGATGCAGGATGTCAGCCGTTCCAGTTTTACGCAAGCACAGTGGAATGCGCTTATAGACAATGAATTGGCGGCAAAACGCCCGATATTATATTCTGGGCAGTCTTCCACAGGCGGACATGAGTTTATTTGTGATGGCTCTGATGGAAATGGACTGTATCATATCAACTGGGGATGGAGTGGTAGTCTGAATGGCTATTTTGACTTGACAGTACTGAATGCCAACTATGAAGGTGCTTCGTCAAGTACTTCTACTGATGGTTATAATCGTGATTGTAGTATGATTATAGGCATTCAACCAGACAATGGGGTAAAGGATGAACCTTTGGCTGTGTTTGCTCCGATTACCTTATATGATTACAAGGGAAAAGTGACCCTATCTATCACTTCGGATACCCGAAACTATGTTTCGGATGCTTTTACAGGAGAGGTGACATATTGTTTTGGAAATTTGAGTTCTGATGATTTCGCAGGGTATTTGGCTTTGGGCGTGAAGGATAAGAATGGAAATATCCAGTTGGTATCGTCTTCTGCGAAGGTGAATATTCCTGGTGTTACAACAGAGGGAAGAGGAAGCTTCGCTCTTTGTCCTTTGGATTTCAACTATGCTTTCCCTATTGGTAATACGACCATTTATGGTATATATAGTAAGGACGGCAAGCAATGGGATATTTGTAGTAATGCAGCTCATGGGGCTTTTGTTGTGGCTGCTACTGCTAATAAGTTGACGAGAATGTCTTCCCCTTTTACTGTAAGTGTTGAGTTGGGGGAGGAAAACGACAAGTTGGTTAGTGCTACGGAAAATGTCTTCAATGTGGTGATAACAAACAATTTGGACTATGAATATGATGGTTTTGCCGATGTGTATAGCAATAGCACTAACGAGTGTCCTACGATGAGTATGACAAGTTTGTATGTCACAATTCCTGCTCATGGCACAATCACTCGCAAAGTTGTGGTTACGCCAACCGCTGGTTCGCTTTATTTTTGGGTAAAGGATGCTGATTATGGTAATCAACTACTTGTTGATGCCAAGTCGTTCACAGTAGAGCATACTTCAACCCCAGTCTTGTATCTGATAAGTTCCACAAGTAATGCTGATGACAACGATTTGGAGACGGAGAAGTCTTATCAGAACGGTTGCGATATTATAGCTACTCCACGAGTTCATGATGATAAGGTTACATTTACTTTTGGAATCAAGAATACGGGGGCAACAGCAACCTTGCGATATGTAGCAGGTGGTTGGTGCAGTGGTTATAAATGGCCTCAAAAGTCTCTTCACAAGAAGGATATAGAGTTTCCTGGCGATGGAGCGGTTACTTACATCCAAGAAACCTTTACGCTTGATGAAGTAGGAGAAAACTTTATGTATGGAGACATTGAAGTTTGGGATGGTGGTGGACATAATGTCTTGAGTTATGATAAATGGCCTGTAAGGCAATATTGGTATGTTACCAAGAAGTTCTGGTTTGATGGCTATAAAGGTCGAGTCTTGGTTTATCTGACAGGAGAGTCATCTTCTATTTCTTCTGTTGAAGTACAGAATGGTTGCCAAGTAGAATGTGGCAAGGGCTTTATTTCGGTATTGTCTGCAAAGGTAGAGAAGTTAAGTGTTCATGCCTTGGATGGTCGCTGTGTGAAGACTTTCCTTACAGAACCTAATGTTCGTCAAACGATTAGTCTGCCTTCTAGTGTCTATATAATAAAAGGTAAGAAAGTCGTTGTACGGTAAAAAATATACAAAATTTCCTTTATAAAGGAAAGAAAATAGTAAAAAGTTTCCTTTATAGGGGAAACTTTTAGTGAAAATCCTTCCTCTATAAAGGAAATATATAAAGAAAATATACGAAAAAATGAGGGTGTGTCAAAATTCACACCCTCTTTTAAAATATCACAAAGCCCGAACTTTCACAAGCTCGGGCTTTGCTATTC
>ENA-UESH01001800-UESH01001800.1-human-gut-metagenome-genome-assembly--contig:-NODE-1800-length-13776-cov-3.420542_pt1 | contig 13776 bp, 7 predicted proteins | sample MGYA00243001_ERZ508002 | MGnify/ENA primary metagenome ERZ508002 (study PRJEB26167, sample SAMN06115447) | human gut metagenome | host: Homo sapiens | place: China:Anhui | collected 2015-08-07 | study... | reverse complement strand
GCTTATCGCTTTAGACTATGTAAAACAGTACTCCAATATCACCTTTAAGTCATATGATGACCCGGCACGCATCGTCATCACAAGCAAATGGGATGAAATAGACAGTGCCACTGTCAGCAAGTCTACCCAGGTCCGCGTGAAGGGCGGCATAAAGAGCCCTATTCTAAAAGAGGTGAAAAAGGATGACAAGATTACTATTCTTGATTCCGGTGACAAATGGGATAAGGTTGCCACTGAGGATGGTGTTATTGGATATATAAAGCGCAAGGCTCTGTCCGAGAGCAAAAAAACTAAGCTTACGAATCCTGACTATGAGGAAGAAACCTTTACGCATATCAAGAAGGATAAGGATATCTGTCTTGCCTGGAATCAGGTAACAAGCCAGTCAGCAAACAGTAAAGTGCCCCAGGTAATTTCATCAACCAAGGGCATAAATGTAATGTCACCAACTTGGTTTTATTTAAATGACAACAATGGTAATCTGGCAGATATAGCAAGCAAGGATTATGTCAGCTACTGCCATTCCCAGGGCATCGAGGTATGGGGACTGTTCAGCAACTTTGAAAATACTGATGTAGATGCAGCATATGTGCTCACACATACATCCACGAGAACTACCCTGATCAATCAGATTATGTCGGCTGCATTTAACTATGAGCTTGATGGTGTAAATATTGACTTTGAAAATATCACAGAAGCAGCATATGGAGACTCTTACATCGAGTTTATCAGAGAGCTCGCCATAAAGTGTCACAATAACGGTATATCACTTTCAGTTGATGTCACAGTACCTGCCAGCTTCAACAAGTTCTTCAATCGCTCTGATATGGCAAACTTTGCCGATTATATTGTGATTATGGGATACGATGAACACTATAAGGGCTCTGATGCCGGCTCAGTTTCTTCCATTCCGTGGGTAACTGATGGTGTTGAATCCACTCTGAAGGAGGTTCCCGCTGACCAGATTATTCTCGGCATGCCTTTTTATACCAGAATATGGGAGCTCACTCCAAAGGAGGACGATGATGCCGTAACCGATACCGAGGATCAGTCAAAGTACACTGTTGCCTCACAGGTATATAGTATGGACGCAGCTGCAGCACAGCTTGCCACAAACAATGCCACTGCTGCTCTTGATGAGGAATCTGGTCAGAACTACGCTGAGTGGTCTGTATCCAACAAGCTGTACAAGGTATGGCTCGAGGACAATACATCTTTAGAGAAAAGGCTCAAGCTCGTCGACGACAATAAGCTCGCCGGTGCAGCATTCTGGAAGCTTGGCTTTGAGAATTCATCTGTCTGGGATACTGTTATCAAATATCTGGACTGATTGCTTAAGGCCTACTGAAAGAGGCCGTACCTTTACAGCTACAGTCTAACTCAGTACCTTTTATAGGTTATAAATGATATCAGCCAATCATATAATATACAAACACACCCGATGCCTTCTATGTGCATCGGGTTTTTTATAGGTATCTTATATGAAAAAATATATGTACATTATTAAGAAAAACACATACTGTCTTATTTTAGCACTCTTTATTCTATCCTTCTACCTCGGAAGTGTTGTCTGCGCTCTTGCAAAAAACACCGGCAAAAACACTAATTCAACTGTTATTGTAATAGACCCGGGCCATGGTGGAAGTGATCCCGGTAAGATTTCCACCTCCGGCGTCATGGAAAAGGATGTCAACCTGAGTATTGCAATGGCTCTTAAACAGCTGTTTGAAAACAGAGGCTTTACTGTTGTCATGACCAGAACCACCGACTGCGACCTCGCCCCGGATAATTCCAAACATCCAAAGACAGATGATCTGACAAAGAGAACTGCCCTGATGTCTAAAAGCAATGTGGCAGTCAGCATCAGTATCCATCAAAACAGCTTTGAGGACAATTCAAGCTGCGGTCCACAGGTATTCTATTATGAAGACTCTGATGCAGGAAAAGAGCTCGCATCCTCTGTCCTTGGAGCTTTAAACACTTCTCTTTGTATCGCAAATCCACGAAGCATTAAGCCCAATAAAGAATACTTTATACTTAAAAAATCCACATCCCCGACCGTAATCGTAGAATGTGGATTCTTGAGTAATCCTGCTGAGACACTTCTTCTTACTGATAAAAACTATCAGGATGACCTGGCACATGCAATATATATCGGTGTTACAGACTATCTTGCGCAATCACCCTCTGGACATTTACAATAAACTGCTCAGCGATGTGATATAGTCTGGTTGTCTGGACACTTTCGCTGCCATCAAGCTGCTTTTTAGTCTCATTATCTGACTCAGTATTCGATTTCATATCTGACATCTTAGACTCTTTTGCAGATATATCATGCTCCAGTGCCACATCTATGCGCACACGCTGTTCACCATCACTTATTCCTGCCTCAAACATAGTGATATTGTCTTCAAACAGCTTTTTAGTCTGCTCATCGTCTGTGACTATCATAGCAGATACTGAGTTTTCCTTTGCCTCAAAATATGCAGCTACCCTGCCGCATTTTTTATCCTCAAGGAATATATCAACCAGTCCCTTTTTATCTTCACCTCTTACTATGCTAAGCTTCATACCTGTGACCCCGTCTGCAGTCTCTATTGGTACAATATAGTTTTCCTGTCTCGACATATTTGAAGCTATCCTTAGCTGACTGCATAATAGCTTCATCTGTCTGAGGTCTATTGAACCTGTGTGCCTATCCTCTATAATCATCGAATCCATAACATGCTCAGCTGTATCAGCCAGCGTTTCCTGCGCCTGCGCAAGCTCCTTTGGATTTTTGACCGACTCAGAAAACCGTCTTAAAGTCTCATCCAAAAGAGCCCTTGCCGTAGCACTGTCTCCATGCTCCCAGAGATTTCTTACTGCCTCTGACGGATTTTTCATTAGCCGTGACGCAGCCATGAGGTTTACCGCGGTTGTTTTTACATCATATTTCTCTAGAAAAGCATATACGTTCTCAGGCACCGAAACTGCCTGATTGAACTGTCTTAGCTGTTCTGTGACATATTGCTCTGACAGTGCGTTATCCTCGTCTGCCTCATATACAGCCTGCCTGAGCTGCTCCGGAGTCATCTCAAGCCAGCTGTCATCCTGCACAAACTCCATTTTCTCAGGTGAAAGTGTATCAAGCACATCTCTTAGACAGTTTGTCTGATATGCGCTCTCTATCTGTTCATCAATTCTAGCTCCCTTACTTACTCCTTCCACTCCGGCAAAGGTATCGTCCACCTTATAGTCCATGGTACTCTTTCCTCTTGTCCGGACTGCTGTAAGCAGATTTTTCATTGTAATATCTGCGCCCTGATTGACAAGTGAGCCTATCACAGCACCATCTGACTGCTCCACCTGTGAAATAAGCCTGTATATGCCTATATATGAGTCTCTTTCCTCCTCTGAGATTTCATTTTTCTTTTCAAGCTTCCAGAGAAACTCGCTGAATTTCTCATCCCTTTCGTCAGGATTTTCTGATTTTATCCGTCTGGCAGTGTCACTTATGTCACTCATGCTCATATCAAGCGGTGATATACCTCTTTTTATCATCTCAAGTGTCACGGCCGGTGTCATGTCGCTGAATGCTCTCTGCACCTGCTCATCTACGGACTTTATCTGCTTTATATTCTCCTCTGTGATGTCGGTACTGTTGTACGCAAGAATCCTCACAGCCCTGCGATTGCTTTCAGATGTTTCTATCTGAAGCTCTTTAAGTATATCATCCACATTCTGAAATGCTTTTGACATACTATCTCCCATATCTGCCCGCGGTGATGTCATAAGAGTCTCATATCCTGAGGCTGCTGCTTCTAATGACTGCTTCATTGCTTTGCCTGCTGTATACAGCTCATACACAGTGTCATCAGCGGATTCCAGGGTCAGTACATACGCCGGCTGCTGCTTCATCTGATTGAAAATATCACAGACATTATTATACATACGTACCCTACCATCAGATGCCTCTACACTGCTCTCACCAAACAGCGCTCCGTAGTATTTATTTTCCTGCTGCTTAAGCAGCTCCACTACACGTTCAATAGGCTCTGTGTCTATTGAAACTCCTTTTTTTATGAGTGAAAGGTTGGCTTCTGCTGTCATGGAAAGTCTCGCTTCCTCAAGCTTTCTTTGAGCTGTCACAAGCCTTGCTTCCCGGCCGTCTGTAATCTGATTATCCGCAGCTTTATTCGCCGAGGCTTGCGATGCTGCACTATCCTTGCCTCTTGCAGCTATAAGCTTTGACAGATTCTCTATCGTGACAGGTATGTTATCTGACTCTAATGTGACAATGTCATCTGCGGTCGCCTCACCTAATACATCACAGGCCTTCTTTGCCATGTCAAATGTCAGACCATCTTGTGACATAGTAGCATCTGTAGCCTTTTTTCCCATTGCCAGTGCTTCTGTCACTGCCCTTGCATAAAAATCACTGCTCACATTCTCTCCTGCTGCGTTGATGGAGTCTACCTGATTCGCAAGCAGCACATTGTCAGGTGTAACGGCTATATCTTCATCTATCAGCCATCTGCACTGATTCAGATTCTCATCACTACTGTCTATATGAGCTTCCTCTAATATCTGTTTAAGCTGTGGCTTAAGCTCATCAAACAGCTCATCTGATATCTCCGTCATTTTGGTTTTCTGCCTGTAATCTTGTACCTGACTGCTGCTGTACGTAGCCTTGTATACATTGGAAACCGTCGGATTCATGTTATTTCTGACCAGATATGCCTTTGTCTCATTGGATATATTTGTAAGGCTCTTTGCCCGGTCTATGGCATCTGTACCTGCCTTTATATTGTCATCTGTAGCAGGAATATCATATGCTTTCATCTGATTGACAAGCATGGCCGCTTCAGTCTGGCTTCCCGTGATGTCTGTAAGCTGCTCCCTGCTCAGATCATCTCCATATATGGATATATCTACACCAGCCTTTGCCAGCACTGCTTTTATCTTGTCGGTCTCAGTGACAATGACATCGTAGCCGTCATCCTTTGCAGCTTTGTAATCATCACTCGTGGTGGTGCTTGCAGTGACAATCATATCATTTCGCCTGTTTTCTGAGGTCTGATTCATGTCATTTAGCAGATTTTCTGCCATATCTGTGTCATCGTTGTTCCCGGCTTCATTTTTAGCCTGTGGTCTTGCATATATCGTATCCGACATATCAACAGAGTTTGACGAACCGACAACAGCCGCCTTTTTTGACATATTGTCACTGCTGTCTGTCTTTATGTAGTCTGACACACGCATACCCGCTGTCATGTCATTTATGTTTTTTGTGTCCGTATTTTTCGTATCTGTGCTTTTATTAATCAAATTCTCTATCTGCATATTTCCTGCTCCGTGCCCTGCATATATACCATCTCTGCAGCCTTTATTTATGGATATTTATACTTCGTACTTTTGTGGTTCTGAATAGTTATCTTTTTACTATATATCGACATATAATACGCAAAAATAAAGACCGCGCCTTAAATTGGCGCGGTCCTTTACCCTGCTGTTTACCGGTATATTAGTATTTAAATACAGCAACTCCGTAAGGCGCAAGTGGATAAGCAAATGAAAATGGTCTGCCGTCACACTCTGATTTGACTGCCTTATAGTCAAGCTTCTTATATGTCTGTTTTGCTGCCTTGCCTCTGCCCTTTGTAGCCTTCTTTACAGGCTCTTGTACCGTTTTACCGGTAAACTTAGGATCCTCACTATCTAAAACAAGCTGATATGTCTTGTGCTTTGGCACTCCGACTCTGTAATCAGGTCTCTCTACCGGTGTGAAATTGATGACAAAGAGCATATTATTCTTGCCATCCTTACTCTTTCTGATAAAGCTGAAGATGCTTCTGTCTGCATCGTTTGCATTTATCCATTCAAAGCCTTCCCAGCTTGAATCCAGCTCATACAGACAGCGGTTTCTCCTATAGAGATGAAGCAGCTCCTTTACCCAGTTCTGGATCTTTTTATGCTCCGGATTCTCAAGCAGATACCAGTCGAGTTCTCTTTCCTCACTCCACTCCTGCTTCTGTGCAACCTCCTGTCACATGAAAAGAAGCTTCTTTCCACAGTGTCCCATCATAAATGCATATCCTGCCATGAGGTTCTTGAATTTATCCTCTTCTAAGCCCGGCATTTTGTTGAGCATAGAACACTTCAGATGTACCACCTCATCATGTGACAGTACCAGAATATATTTCTCACTCTCATTATAGCTCATCGCAAATGTCATCTTGTTGTGGTTATTTTTTCGGAAATATGGATCCAGCTTCATGTAATCAAGGAAGTCATGCATCCATCCCATGTTCCATTTGTAGCTGAAATTCAGTCCGTCATCCTCTACCTTGCCTGTTACTTTTGGCCATGCGGTAGACTCCTCGGCTATCATGACTGTTCCATGATTTCTTCCAAGTATGAGTGTATTGATATGCTTGAAAAATTCCACTGCCTCAAGATTCTTATTGCCACCGAACTGGTTTGGAACCCACTGTCCATCGCTCTTTCCGTAATCGAGATAAAGCATTGACGCAACTGCATCCACACGGAGTCCGTCTACGTGGTAATTTTCTATCCACATTAATGCACTTCCGATAAGGAAGTTCTTTACTTCATTCTTACCGTAGTCAAATATCTTTGTGCCCCAGTCGGGATGCTCTCCCTTTCTTGGGTCTGCATACTCATATGTGGCTGTTCCGTCGAAATTGGCAAGTCCATGCGCATCCTTTGGGAAATGTGCAGGTACCCAGTCGAGGATTACTCCGATATTATTTTTATGGCACTGATCAACAAAGTATGCAAAATCCTCAGGCTCTCCATACCTCGATGTAGGTGCATAGTAGCCTGTCACCTGATATCCCCATGAGCCATCAAACGGATACTCTGAAATACCCATAAGCTCAATATGTGTATATCCCATAGTTTTTACATAGGATATGAGTGATTTTGCAAGCTCCCTGTATGTATAAAAACCCTCATCATCCCTGCCCGGATGTCTCATCCATGAGCCCGGATGGCACTCATATATAGCCATAGGTGAAGAATATACATCAGCATCTGACTTTGCTGCTCTCTTATCCATCCACTCTTTGTCAGTCCATGTGAAGTGCTCAATATCTGTGATGATTGACGCTGTTCCCGGACGAAGCTCTGCGTAGTTTGCGTATGGATCCGCCTTGTACAGCTTATCACCCTGTTCAGTGACTATAATAAACTTATACATCTGACCCTTTTGCGCTCCCGGTACAAAAAGCTCATACACTCCCATGGTTTCCGGCTCTACACGCTTCATCTCATGACTGGTCTCATTCCAGTCGTTAAACTCACCAAACACGTATACTTCCCTCGCATGTGGCGCCCAGACGTCAAAGCACACTCCTTTTTTTCCTTTACGCTCAGCTAAGTGAGCACCCATCTTCTTGTAGATATCATAGTGTGTTGCCTGACCAAACAGGTAACAATCCATTGCTGTAAAATTACACATATATATACCCCCCATAAGTATTTATTTTTCCCTGAAATGATCCTCTTTGAGTACAATTCGGTCATCATCTGTATATCGCCTGGCTGTCAGAATACTTATAGCCTTCTTAAGTCCGCTGTGAGCCTCCCTGTCTATGGCCTCGTCAATTATATCCTTGACCTCTGTCAGAGTGGTAGCCTGGTCTATCCTCTCAATATTGCTGATTCTGTTATGCAATGCCAGAATAGCCATCTCATCTATCTTGTACCCAAGCTCTGCAGAGTACGATTTGGCAAACAATACGAGTTCATCATTTGTAAAAATAGGAACCGATATCTTTTCCGTGAACTTGGATGCAAAGCCCTCATCCATTGAGAGAGCCTTCTTTATACCCTTTGATGTATCCTCAAGTATATAGAGTGTTCCTGTAATATCATGCTCCATCAAAAATGATAGCTGGGCAGCTATGCTGCGGTCGATATCACCGGCTCTTTCTATGATGAGACAGCCTCCTGTTATCTTTCTGACTACCTGCTGCACATCCTTTTTATTGAGTGCGGCAGCATCAATCTTGCCCATCTTTCCTGTAAGCTGTTCACCATCTTTTTGTAATACCTTTATAAAGCTTGTAGCAAGCATTGTCTTTCCGCAACCCTGCTCTCCCTGTATAATGAGGTTGCCTGTGGATGCGTTTTCTTTCCTGTTGAAATGATCAAGCACTGCATTATATGCCTTGCAGATCTGATCCTCCATACCCTTTACCGGTATGAAATATGAAAATATAGCTTTCTGTTCGCTTGTAAGCTCTTTTATATGTTTTGTTTCTTTCAATTTCGAGTCATCTTCTTCGCTGTCTAAATCCTCCGGCAATGAAATATCCGGCATTTTTCTTGTCTTAGCCATATCCAGCTTCTTCTCCAGTCCCGGATTTTTTGCTGTCATCTTGGCTATTTCCTGCTCGATAAATGATGTCACATGATCAAAATCTCTCTTCTCAGAAACGTTTTCTTTCTCCTGTGAAGTCTCATCATCTGATGTATCATCATCGACATTTAACATATCATCTGTTATTTCAGGCATCATGGTAGTCGGCTGCATGAGTATCTCGTCTTTCTCAGACTCCTCTGCCATAATTATATCCTCCGGCTCTCCAACCGGTTCCTTGACTTCATCTGCAGCCTCTTCCGGTGCTTCCTGTGACTCCTGTGCTTCGTCTATAGTATCTTCCGGTGCTTCCTGCGGCTCCTGTGCTTCGTCTATAGCCTCTTTGGGTGCTTCCTGCGGCTCCTGTGCTTCGTCTATAGCCTCTTTGGGTGCTTCCTGCGGCTCCTGTACTTCATCCACAGTCTCATCTGCATAAAGCTCCTGCATATCCGGTTTCTGTTCTTCTTCAGGCTCCTTCACGGCAGCTTTCTGCTCTATAATATCAACCGGGACCTTCAAATACTCCTCCTCAAGAAGTTCCTTCGGAGTGACACCTGCATCCAGCTTTGGAATGACATCATTTAGTCTCTCCATGATGTCTCCTGCCTCCTGAAGTGCTCTTGCCTTAGCTGACTCAAGTTTCTGCTGCTCAGCCTCTTTAAGTGCAATTTCAGCCGCATGTCTGGTCTTTTCCCATTCTTCAAGCACATCCTGTATAGACATCTGTCCTGTAATCTGATGCTCAAGCTGAGTCTTTTCACTCATGACCATAGACATCTGTCCGTCAGCGTCTTCACCCAAAAGCTCCTTGAAATTCAACTTAAGTGAACCATCTATCTCTTCATCTGTAGCGATATGCTCTGTCTCTTCCGGCTGCTGTACATACTCTTCCTGCTCCTTTTCGAGCTTGAGATAAGGAATATCCTCAACTATCTTTTTGATGGTATCCATCGTATCAGCAACTTCATTCTTGCCCTTGGCCTCCATGATCTGCTGCATACCCTTGGCAATCTCCTGCTGTAAATTTACAGTATTGAACTTCTCCTGATTTACAGTAATCTGCGGGATAGTTACGTCATCATGCACTATCTCTCCGCCCTTTACCATCTCCATGGCACCTATCTCAGTGACCTCAGCCTCATCCTTTATCTTAGCCGGCTTTTCCTTCTCTGCCTTGAATCGTCTGTACTTTTCCTCCTGAACCTTGGTAAGTGGCTGATAAAGCATCTTAAGCTCCAGCGCACGCTCCACATATGGTCCGTCTCCGAACCACAGAATGAGCTCATCGCAGGCATCTATACACTTATCGGCTTTTCCGGCCTTGTGGTATAGATATGCAAGCTCATATGCCCACTCCTCAGTGTATTCTTCATCCTTGTACTCTTCAAGAATAGTGATAAGCTCATCAAATGAAGCTCCCTGCCCTTTTTTGATGGCATATCTTAATACATACTTCATATCATCATGAGGCGCTATCTCAACAAACTCATCATAATACTCTGTAGCAGCATCATAATCACCCATCTTGATGGCGACCTCAGCCAGTCTGTATATAATCATCCTGCCGATTGGTGAACGGTCATAGGCCATTAAAAGTATGTCCCTTGCATCCTGGTATCTTTCGGCCTTCTCGTAGATTTCGCCGATTTTAACGAGTGTATTTACATTTTTAATTTTGTTCCAATTTATGCTATCCGCAATCTCTGCTGCGCTCATATAGCCCTCCTCGGCGCTTAGGGCTTTTATCTGATCCAGCTTGAGATTGTATTCGTATTTATCCACTTATTTCACCTACTCGTATTTAAGCTTATTATTTTTTGTATCTACGCCTGTTGTCTTTGTATAATCCCTTGTGTCCTCAGGAAGCTTCTTTTTCCTGAGAGCATAATTAACAACTCTTTTCACAATATAGTATATCACAGCAAAGGTTGGAACACCAAGTAACATTCCAAGAAAACCAAACATTCCTCCGCCGATTAGTATGGCAAACATAACCCAGAAGGTCGAAAGACCGGTAGATGAGCCAAGTATCTTAGGCCCTATTATATTGCCATCCACCTGCTGCAGCACGACAATAAATATCAGGAGATAAAGCGCATGCCACGGACTCTGAATTACTACTATGAATACCGGAATCACATTTGTGACGCCGATAATCACTGCAACGAGCACCGATGATGGAATCCTTAAAATCAGACATCCGAAATATGCAATCACACCTATAATCAGTGAATCTATAATCTTACCGCTTATGAAGCCTCCAAAAATCTCATTTGTCTTTCTGATCGTCTCAATGATGATATTGCCTGTCTTTGGCTTGCAGACAGCATATATTATCTTTTTGCTCTGTCCTGCAAGAGTCTCCTGAATACTCATCACATAGACCATCACGATTATTCCGATAATAAAATTAAATAAGCCTCTGACTACCGAAATCACACCGGTTGTAATCTGTGCAACATACTTCTGTGCCTCAGGAATCAGCTTTTCTGTGGCATAATCCTCAATGTAGTCGGTTGCATTCTGTAAACCTGTGCTCGCGAGCTCAGCAATTTTGCTGTCCCCGAAATTGCCGTTCTTTATCATGTTGATGAATGCCGCAACATCATTTGGCAGTGTCTTCATAAGTCCCGATATACTTGCTATGACAGAAGGCACAATAGCCGCAATGAGGAGCGAAATAATCGCTACAAGAATAATAACCGAGCCTGTGATTGCAAGAGCTCTTGAAACCTTTCGCAGCTTGCTTTCGCTTTTCATCTTTTTGGAAAGAAGCTTTTTAAAGCATCTTTCCAGCCACAGCATGACAGGATTCATCAGGTATGCAAGCACAAGTCCCATTATAATAGGCATTGCTGCCGCAAGCAGCTTGCTCCATATGCCTGCAAAGCCCTCAAATCTGTACAGTGCAAAGAAAAACAGTATACTGACTGCAAACGTGACAAATACCATGACACCTATTCTGATCAGATGTGGCCATTCCTCACGCCCCGGGTGCGAATTCTGCTTCGCACCCTTATCTGCATTTATCTCAATGTTTGATTTTTTACCAGTTTTTCCGGTTTCTTCCATCGGATTAGACTCTCCTTATTTACGGTTATAGTTGATGAGACATCCCTTTAATATTATCTCTCTTTCATCATCTGTGAGCTCACCCATCTTCAGTGTAAATGGCTTTAATTCACCATCCTTGACAACATATGCCTCAAACTCCGTCTTTGCATCCTCGATTTCCTTCTTGATTCCCGGAAGGAAGATATAGTCGAGGTTGTGGAACGGAAGCTCTCCCTCATCGATGATGAATGGAAGCATTCCCCAGTTGATAAGGTTTGAACGGTATCTCTTTGTGGCATACTCGTTTGCGATATTTGCCCAGCCTCCGAGTACCTTCTGGCAGCTGGCAGCCTGCTCTCTTGCTGAGCCGTCACCCGGCTTAACAGCAAAAATTGTGCTTCCGAAGCCCATATTCTCATGGCTTGCCTCAGGGAATTTTTTCTTTACTACTCCCATGATTTCAGCAACCTCAGGAACAGCCTTTCCTGCGCACTCACCACTCTCTATAGCCTTCTGGGCCTTCTGGATTTCCTTTGCTCTGCCTACATACTCAGGATCCTTTCTTGAAAGTGCGAACTCTGCAAGTCCAAGAGGGTTTGAACGATATGAAGATGTCTCTCCTGAAGGAATGAGCTCATCTGTTGTAGTAACAGGATCATGAATCTCTGAAACCACCTTAATGAGCATATTCTCAGGAAGCGCGCTCATTGCCGGCCAGTCCTTGATGTTTGGTCCGAACTGGATTTCAACTGAAGGATCTGCCACTCCATGGCTGTCAAATACACGGTTCTCATATATAGTCTTGTCAAAGAAATATTTTGGCTTTGTAAAGTTGACATCAATATCCGCTGCTGATGTAAGGAAGCCCTTGTTTGCTGCTGTTGCAGCGATTGAACGTGCATCCATGAGTGCCACTGAGCTGATCTGTCCGTTCTGTACCTTAGAACCCTCTCTGTTAGGGAAGTTTCTTGTTGAATGACGGATAGAGAATGCGTTGTTGGCAGGTGTATCTCCTGCACCAAAGCAAGGTCCGCAGAAAGCAGTCTTTACGATTGCACCTGTCTCAAGAAGCTTTGCTACAGCTCCGTTTTTCACAAGCTCCATGTATATTGGAGTAGATGCCGGGTAAACACTCAGTGTAAACTCGTCTGCTCCGATTGAATGTCCGTTTAATATGTCAGCCGCATCGCAGATATTCTCAAATCCACCGCCTGCACAGCCTGCGATGATTCCCTGGTCTACATACAATTTTCCGTCTCTTACCTTACTCTTTAAATCAAGCTTCACCTTGCCGTCAAAGCTTACCTCAGCTCTCTTCTCACAGTCATCGAGAATATCCATGAGGTTTGCATTGAGCTCATCGATAGTATAGGTATTGCTTGGGTGGAATGGCATAGCTATCATTGGGCGGATCTGGCTTAAATCAATCTCAATAAATCTGTCGTAGTAAGCCACCTCACCCGGATTAAGCTCCTTGTGGTCCTCAGCCCTACCGTGAATCTCAAAGAATTCCTTAACCTGATCATCTGTTCTCCAGATAGAAGAAAGACATGTAGTCTCTGTTGTCATAACATCGACACCTATACGGAAGTCAACGCTCAGATTAGACACACCCGGTCCTACAAACTCCATAACTTTGTTCTTTACGAAGCCGTTTCCGAATACCTCTCCGATAATTGCAAGTGCGACATCCTGTGGTCCAACGCCCTTGATTGGCTCTCCTGTCAGGTAAATGCCTACAACCTCAGGCATATCAATATCATATGTCTGTTCGAGAAGCTGCTTAACAAGCTCAGGTCCACCCTCGCCGACTGCCATAGTACCAAGTGCACCATAGCGTGTATGTGAATCAGAACCAAGTATCATTTTTCCGCCACCGGCAAGCATCTCTCGTGCAAACTGATGGATAACTGCCTGATGAGGTGGTACATAGATTCCGCCGTACTTCTTTGCACATGTAAGACCAAACATGTGGTCATCCTCATTGATTGTTCCACCAACTGCACAAAGGCTGTTGTGACAGTTTGTAAGTACATACGGGATAGGGAATTTTTCAAGTCCTGAAGCTCGTGCTGTCTGGATGATACCTACAAATGTGATATCATGCGATGTAAGCTTATCAAACTTAATCTGAAGCTTGTCCATATTGCCGGATGTATTGTGCTCCTTTAAAATACCGTAAGCAATTGTCTCCTGCTTAGCTGTCTGTTTATCGATGTCCATGCCGGTCTTGCTTTTGACAGCTGCCTGAGCCTCTGGTCCATCAATTATTACTTCCTTACCGTTTAAAAGGTAAGCACCATTTTCATATAATTTCACTTATTCTACCTCCGTATGTGTATTTCAAAATTCTT
>ENA-UESH01001795-UESH01001795.1-human-gut-metagenome-genome-assembly--contig:-NODE-1795-length-13788-cov-3.698199_pt1 | contig 13788 bp, 10 predicted proteins | sample MGYA00243001_ERZ508002 | MGnify/ENA primary metagenome ERZ508002 (study PRJEB26167, sample SAMN06115447) | human gut metagenome | host: Homo sapiens | place: China:Anhui | collected 2015-08-07... | reverse complement strand
AACAAACGGTCGGCCAAGGTCGATTTCCCGTGGTCTATATGTGCTATAATGCAAAAATTACGGATATTCTTCATCTTTAACAGCTATCTATTTAAAAACAAACAAGTTTCTTGCTTTTCGGGCGCAAAGATACGCAAAAAGAACAAGATTTTAAAGACTACAATAAATTTATAGCAGACAATTCCCTGCTCAAAGACTGTATGCCTTTCTGGATCTTTTCCAACTGCCGCCTGCGAGGTTTATGCACTCCGGCTGCATAATGCCACAACTGGCGTTCATTGATTCCGGTAATCCGGCTCAAAGCAGCCTTGGTGAAGATGCTGCTATAATAGTTGATAAAAGTAGCGGCATCTATCTTAAATTTCAATTCAAACTCTCCCGACAAGACTTCACAAGGATTCGGATTATCTTCCAGATACAACTCTATTGCCTCCTTCATGTTATCCTCAATCTCCTTCATGTCATTGCCTACGGTAATAACGGGAGCACCTTCGATATAAGCACTCAAGTTCTTTCCTGCGTGTTCTACAATCACTTCCACTGTTTTCATATTGCCTCCTGTCCTAAAATATCAAGAGAACAAGGGGGGCTACTTTAACCCCGCTTGTCTCAGAATGCTGTAATAAGTGCCTTTCTCAACGCCTTTGCTATTGTGATTCGGTACAATAACCACTTTGCCGTCTTTCTCAAACTTCATGTGACTACCCTTCTGACTCCTTAGAACAAAACCGTTCTCTTGCAACATAGTTACAACGTCTTTCACTGATTTGTAACTCATAACGCTTTGGACTTAATTACTATACAAATATAGTAATAATACGAATGCTACCAAACAAATTATTCATTATTTTACTATAATTTACCAGATATATCCTATCTTTCAGCCTATTTGCTGCACGGCTTCCATAAATTCATCCTTGGAAAGCAAAGATTTGTTCCGCACTTTCAGACGATAGTTGTACACTGTCTGGGCAGAATAATGAAGGAAGTTCGCAATCTTCCCACTATCTGTAATACCCAATCTGATCAGAGCAAAGACGCGCAACTCGGGGGTCAGCAGTTCACCTTCCTTCGGACAGATGCGCTCATCTTCCTGAAGTAAAGTATTGAACTGTTCTATGAACTTAGGATAGAGTTTCAGGAACACACTATCGAACGTGTAGAAGAATTCTTTCAACTCATTGGCAACAAAAGAAGAGGAATTGACAGTCTTATACAAATCATCCAATTGCCCGGTCTTGATTTTACGGGCAAGCATTTTCCGTTGTTCTTCCTGCTTGTTGATATATAGAGAGCACATATTGAATACATAGCCGATATATTCTTCCTTCACCTGATTGGATTCCTGCAACTTATCATTCAGTGTATGCAGATCAGAATTGATATGTTTAAGTTCCTCATTCATAGTGTTCACCGCTTTCCGGGCTACATTCAGCCGCTTCATCTGATAGAAAATGAACATCAGAGCAATCAGCAATATGATCAGCAAGACAGATGTCAGAATGACCAGGGCAACCATTTGTGTTTTCTCCTCCTTCAACTTGTTTTCGTACGTCCGGCTGATAACGGGAAGCAGTTCCGAAATCTCCTGCGTACGATAGCGTGCATTGCAGAAGGTGGCATCTTGCATAGAACATTCTATATAGGTATAAGCACGTTTTATATCTCCTTCCTGAAACAGAAGGTTCGCTAACTTCCACAAGGAGATGTATTCCTTCGTTGCCGCCTGAATATCGGCAATAGCCGAAATAGCCAGATATTTCTTCTGCAATTCGGTATTGCCCATAAAGGCATAAGCATTGGCGAGGCCGATAGAAGGAATGGCAACACTGTACCCCTTCTCTTCATGTGTCTTGTAGCAACTTTTCAGTATCTCTATGGCCTCATCATACTTTTCTTCATACAGCAATTTCTCACTCATCATCAACAGATAACCCTGTGAACCGGGACGGCGCATACTGATAATAGAATCTTTATATTGGTATGCCAACCCCCGGTAATGTTCTTTCATCTGATCAGAGAAAGCATAATCCGCCATCAGCGTATAAACCTGGTGATACTGATAATAATAATAGGAAACGCCGGAAGCGTCCAGATCAGCGGACTTGATTCCATCCAGTATTTCCAGCCCTTCCTTATACATGGCCACTCCTATCATTACTTCGGCAATATTCAGTTCAGCCGAACGAATATAAAGGGGATTCTTCATGCGCTTGGCAAGTTCTACGCGCTGATTGGCCACCCATAGAGCCGAGTCCATACGGTAAGAGCGATATTTGCCGAATAATTCGCGGTAAAGATCATAACGCTCCTGGTCGGAATGAGACAGACGGAGTTTTCGTTGCAAGGCATCTATTTGTTCCTGACGTTTCAGGGTGTATTGAGGACGGTTTCTGATAGACATATCAAGTTCACGAAGCAAAGAATCAATTTCACTGGGATAGATATGCAGGGATAGGGATGCTAACAAGACTGCCAAAAACACCTTTAGTTTCCTCATACGAATTTCTTTCTCGGTTTAACAATAGATCTTCACGGACAAAAATACGGAATAAATATCTGAAATGGAAAGTTTCATGAGTCTTTTGGCAGGAATTCACCGGAAACGTTGACGTACGGTTCTGAATAAAATGAACCATCATCCGACACCCTCTATTTTTGAAAAAAAACTCTTTCCGTTCTTTCAGTTCTCACTGACTCCCCCTATTCATCGGCATTCCGGCTGAAACTTCCAGCTTTATAGCTGTTTCAGGTATATTTCAGCCGGAACGCCGATGAACAGGGAGTTTAAGATAAGCTGAAAGACTGAAAGAAGAAAAAACACTTAATGTATTGAATAACATCTGAAAACAAGCAGTCTTATGATCCGGAATAAGCAATGTTATGAATGATTAGATTGCTTATTATCATCCACAACAAGCAATCTAATTTCAGGCAAGTCCGATTCCCTCTTTTAGCATCTATATATCGGTAACGTTGGATATATAGATACTACACATCCGATATATAGGTGCAACGCATCCGGTATATAGATGCTGTGCGTCCGATATATACAGCTAATAATACACTACACACCACTCCCCCCCCTTCTGCCGCAAGGCACTTGTAGCCCGTAACGCGTAGCTCGTAGCTGATTCATCTTCTGCGACGTCCGAACAAGTCCTTTATCCCATCCAGATCAAAACCTAACGTAAAACGAAGTGTCTGGTCGAGCGGATTACTTTGTGCCGTAGATACCAGATAAGCAGCATCCAACGAGAATACGCTCATCTTGAATCCTGCACCAAAAGAAAAATATTTGCGGTTTCCTTTGTTCTCATGTTCCCAGTGATAACCGCCACGAATGGAAAACTGTTCGTGATAAGTATATTCCAATCCCAAAGACCACTGTATCTCCTGCAATTCTTCCTTGAAGCCGCCGGGAGCATCACTGAAAGATTTGAAAATGCCCTTAATGGGAGAAATATCATTATAATCACGGTCCAAACGCTCTTCATACTCTTCCTGCGACTCATCTTCTCCACGAACAGGACGGGTAGGAACCATATACTTATCATCTATCGGGAATAACAGGGAAGCACCCAAACGTAAGTTAGTAGGCAAGAACTGGCTGGTATTACCACTATCATAAGAAATCTTCGTACCGATATTGGAAGCATTCAGTCCGAAAGAAAGCATACACTCCCGCTGGGCAAGTATGACGTAATTCGTATAATAGAAGGCAATATCGGCAGCAAAAGCAGAGCCGGCGGAAACTTCTTCATCTTCCCTGTACGCCAGGTCGGAATAAATGTATCGCAAGGCAACCGCAGCAGAGAAATGTTCGGAAAGCATGCGGGAGTACGCCACATCCACCGCCATTTCATAAGGTTTAATGGTATATCCGGGAGAATTCTCATCCTGATATGCTACGGGTACTTCACCCAAAGAGAAATAACGCAAAGAACCGCTGACAGCCTGATAATCTCCGATACGGTAGTAGCCTGCCAGATATGCCAGATCAATATCATTCACCAACTTGCGCAACCAAGGTGTATAGGAAACCGCTACTCCGGCACGGCTGATCGTAAACGGATACTTAGCCGGATTCCAGTATTGAGAGTTTACGTCCGGATCTGTAGCCGCACCCACATCTCCCATACCACCGCCACGGGAGTCAGGGGCAATACCCAAAGAGTTAACACCGGTATTAACAGGGTTAAACTGATTCTTGTCCTGAGCAAGAAGGTGTACGGACAAGAAAGCTATGAGTAATAGCAAGATGTATTTCTTCATACGATATTATTTATAATACGATCTCAAATATAAAAAACAAAATCTAACTTAATTCCCCTCCTTTTAGGAGGAGAATTTAGTTACTCCTTTCAATTGAGATACTTATGATTTCTAATAACAATACTAATAAAACAGAGAATCCCCCTGTTTATTGTGACAGGATAATGATTTTCTGTGATTTCGTACTTTCGCGACTACCGTCGGAGACAATAGATGCACGATACAGATAAACACCCGGTGCCAGACGTTGCCCGCCATTACTGCACAAGTCCCATTCCACATAATAAGTTTGTCCTTCGGATACTCCCTTCTCCAGATGTGTCCACATTTCCCGTCCGGCAAAATCGTATACGGACATACGGACCGCAAGCGTGGAACCGGGGCGATTGTGAGAAAGAACGAATGTAGTACTTTCACGGGCAGGGCTTTGTGTACAAATAACAGAGAACAGACCGGGACGCAATCCGCGAACCACCTCAAACTCCAAAGTCTTTGTAGAGGAATTATTCAGCAAATCCCAGGCACGGAACGACAACGTATGTTTACCCTCAGTGAGTTCGGGCACAGAAAAGTATACCGTTCCCCGGGTATAGTCTCCCGCTACCGGAGTATAATAATCATTCAGATTATAAGTCAGCACCGCACTGCCGTCGATACAAAGCGAAAGATCATGCCCGATACCATTGCCAACCGTATTGATACCATCCGCATCTTCCAATTCCGCCACAAACAACGGGGTGGTATTGGTTTGTCCACCAGGACTAAAGTCCGGCGTATTCAGATAAACGGTTATCTTAGGTCCTAATGTGTCCGTCAGAGAAACACCATCATCCGTTCCACCCACCAGGAAGCGGTCGAAAGCTCCGCCGGCTTCATGAGAATGAACGGCATCCAGAGCATAAAGGCTCAATAAACCTTCCTCATCGGAATAGTTGATATCCAACGGCACGGGAAAAGTAAATTCAAACCGTCCCTGACGAACCGAGTCACTGCCCGAGAAAAGAGTTTTACTGCGCTCGGTATAAGTGAAAGCTCCCTCATCACGATTATCAAGAGTCGTCACTTCTTCCTTACTATCCAGCACAGTAGGATGCACTGTACCGGTAAAGTCTTCAGCCAAAGCTCCTTCGGGAGTCAGGATACGTCCTTTTACTGTAATCTTGCTACCGGCTTTCACCTGCGGATAGACGCTCGTTTCTTCTGCCACATTCACCCCCGCAAATTCGTCTACCTGCACCTGGTAATCGGGATATGCCAAAGTCAGGGCAGGATCGCCAATCAGAGAGAAGTTCAGTTTATTCCTATCGTTAGCCAAAGATTCATCGCACTTGGAAAGCCGCATGATGTCTCCAAGGCGCAAACGTTTACCTTCGGGACGCGAAAAAATATGACGGAGGAAAGCCTGATTCAACGTGGAGTTTTGCGAAGCATACACCACCCGCGATGTAGTGAGTAAAGCTATAGCACCACCTTTAGTATTCAGGAAAGCCTGCTCTCCGGCAGAAGTTTGTATATCATCAAAACGGGTAAAGTCACAGGTGGCGGTAATCCATAGAGGAAGGCGGGGAGACGTCATTTTAGTGATGTCAGCCATCGTCAGCAGATTCTCTGCCGCCCATGCAGAAGTACTTCCATGACCTGTATAGTTGACTACCAACATTCCCCTGTTAAATAACTGCAAGAGGCGTTTCGTAGCATCAGGATAAGTTTCTCCGGTAGCGGAAGACTCACGATGGAAAGCATCGGCATAGATCCGGTTGACAAGCAGGGAAGGATAATTCCTTTCGGTGTAGCTCGCCAATATCTCAGATTGAGAAACGTGCAAGTTCTTATCTCCGTCGTCAGCCACATAGCAGACGGTATGCTTCCACGGGCCTGCTTGTTTATTCTCCATATAGGCAATAGTCTTATCTACAGCAGCTTTTGCCTCGGCAGCTGTGCGAACGGGAAAACGCCCGATGCCAATATCCAGCATGGCGGCCGTAAGATCACCGCCTTCTTCATCATCAAGAAAACCGAAATAATCGTCAGTTACATAGGAAGAAGTCTCTTCCAAAGAAGTTTCCGATTGGTAAGACAGCAGAAAGTTTTCAGGCCGGTAACTCTTCCAGGAAGAAGTCAACATACGATTATCGTAACTGCAATCTCCGAAGAATAACAAGTATTTGGGACGTTCAGCTTCATTCGGGAAGCGATCATACAACATCTTCATCAGACGGCGATAAGCCGTTCCATCTGGTGTACCGGAGGAAAACTCATTGTAGATTTGCGGAGCGGTAAGGACAAGGACGGACAATCCGTCTTTCTCACGATGGGCTTGTGCCAGTCGTTCCGCCTGTGCCAGCAGGTCTTTCCGGTCGGGAGCAATGATAATCATATCCGTAGCTTCCAGAGAATGCAGATTCTGGTTCGCAACCCCACCTACGTTTTCCACTGTATCAAAGCCTCCCGCTTCGGGAGTGATGGCAACAAACTCACGCAACTCTCCTGCGGGAATGGTAAATGTATAGGTGCCATTGGCAAAACTGCCTTCTATTCTACCAATGTTTGCAGGATTGGTGACATCCCACACAACAGTAGAAGCTGTGGCACCGGAAAGAACGAACGTTGTCTCCTTATGAATGGAAGCCAAAGAGCGAAAAGTAAGATAAGGAGTGTTCAACGTAAGTGCACGCATGTAGTTTAAGGCAATGTAATCCAGACGCCCCGATGTACCCGAAGGGCGGGTATGGGTGATGGTTACAACCGTATTTTCCGACTTAGTCCCTTGCCAGGAAGCATTTATCGTTGCAGAAGTAGCTCTGGTATAATATTGATTATCGGAATCAATGGATGCCAGTGTGATATTGCCTTTCGGTTCACCATTCACTGAAACAGAGTAGCTGGTAGACGCATCAATGGAGCGGGCGGCAAAGACAGTAGTCAACCATCCGGCAGCTTCCGGCACAATGCCCGGCAAGTTCAATGTATAACTTTTCGTATTTCCGGCCACATAGTCATAATCTTCATAAAGCTGCCTGCCGGTACCTGCCCAACTATATGCATCTTTTTCATAGATAGCAAAGGAATTGAAAGTCGTCAATCTGTTGGCCGAAGTCTCTTTCAACGAAGAGAAAATTTCAGTTTCCATTTCCGGAATATCCTCCCGATCAGTCAGGAAGTAATACCCTTCATCAGAGTAAAAGTTGCGCTCGCGAACAAAGTAAGTATTTTGGCTGTCCGGTGTCCAGGATACAGTGCCACGACCATAAAACAACACACCATCTGACAAACGCAACAAAGGAACTTCGGGCAAGTCAGCTGCCGGATGTTCATTGAAACGTTGGGACAGCAAATAACCGCCATAACCAAATACGCGGACTTTTTCGGGTATTGAGAATCCCATCTTTTTCAATTCGGCATTCGTGATTTTAAAGACTCCGGTATTTCTCACACTTATCTTCGTCCAACGGCCGGAAGCAAGAAGTGATGTTGTACAATCCTTTAGAGATACTTCGGATAAAGTTGTTTTCAGATTTCGGGTAGCTGTTTCCTCCCCTATTCTATCTTTCTTAAGAAAAGAATTCACGGATAGTTTGAAAGAATTCAGCCGTTGATAACTTCCTTCACGAAAAACAATAGGAACAAAGCTTATGGAGAGAAAACCACGATGTGCGGAAACTTTAATGAAAGAGTTTATCTGTGGAGATGCCGGCAAGCCTTCCCGGAAAGCCACATTTTCATTGGGTAGCTGACGTAAACTGTCGAGTCGCATCTCTAATGCCGCCACCTCACTCCGGTTTAACTTCTGATATTCCGGAAACTCTATTTCCACCTGATAGGTGAAGGCACGGAAGTCTTTCCCCAAAGGGAGTTCACGCGTCACTACGGGAAGCGTTTGTGCAGAAGACAATTCCTGCCAGTTCAGCGTAATGAATTCCTGCGCTGAAACCGGAAGAAGAAAAGCGATAAAGCAACAAAGCAACCAGCAACGTTTGATAAACATATCGTAATAAATTGACTCAACGAATATAAAAGTCGAGCAACTTATCTTCTCCGAGGTATCCTTCCAAATGCTGTCCTATCTGTACCGGACCTACGCCTGCGGGAGTTCCCGTAAACAACAGGTCGCCTATTTTCAGCGTCATAAAGCGGCTGACATATGCAATGATCTCATCCACTTTGAAAAGCATATCCGAGGTATTGCCATGCTGCACTTCCTTGCCGTCTATTTCCAGACGGAAATCAAGCCGCTGCAAATCGCCTCCTGCCTGCTCCAAAGGAACAAAAGTTCCGATAGCTGCCGAATGATCGAACCCTTTGCAAAGTTCCCAGGGATTACCCGCTTCACGGAACTTACGTTGCAAGTCGCGTGCCGTAAAGTCGATGCCTACAGTCACTGCGTCATAATAACGATTGGCAAAGCGCGGCGCAATGTTTTTTCCCAAACGGCAGATACGTACCACCACCTCAGTTTCGTAATGAACCTCATCCGAAAAATCGGGAATAAAGAAAGGCTTTCCGTCTTTCAATATAGCCGAGTCGGGCTTCATGAAGATAACCGGCTCTTTATTAACTAACGTATGCCCCAGCTCTTTATTGTGCAGTGCATAGTTCATTCCGACAGCAATAATCTTCATTATTCGATTTCGTTAAAATTCAGGCGGTTGAACATCACCGCCAAATGAGCATATAGAGAAGTATTCTGAACAACTATATTTTCCGGCACACGGATACGGAACGGGGTAAAGTTCCATACAGCTTTGATGCCACCCGCTATCATGGTATCCGTAATGCATTGGGCTATCTCGATAGGTACAGTCAGCACACCGATGTTCACATCATATTCGCGCATCTTCTGCTCGAATTCACTGGAATGGAAGATCGGTATTCCGTTCAACGTAGTGCCTACCAATTCCGGGGTCACATCAAATGCTGCTACAATTTCCAGCCCGAAGTGCTTCAAACCGGAGTCGCGCAACAATGCACCACCCAGGCTACCTACTCCAAACAGAAATGCTTTATGCATATCGGTAAATCCGAGGAAGTCTTCCAGTACAGCTATCAGCGTATCGACTTCGTAGCCTACACGCGTACGCCCGGAGATGTTGACATACGACAAATCCTTGGCTATCTGTGAAGCATCTATATTGATTTCTTTAGATATCTGTGTAGAAGAGACGTACCGTTCGCCCCGCTGCTTGAGCAGCTTAACATTCGACAAGTACCACGGCAACCTGCGCAAAGTAGGCTCCGGCACTTTCATGCTATCCTTATATTGAATTGCCTGGTTCGTGGTCATTTTCTTCATTTCTTTCGGTTACGGGTGGACAAAAATACGCTTTTTTTGGAAAAGAATACTCCAACAGAAGAAAGTTAACATAATTTCCACAAAAGTTTTACTTGTCAGCAAAGAGGGATAACGGCAAACTAAGGGAAACTCCCACCGAATGGAACTTCAGGCAATCGAAACCGGCAAAGACTCCTATCCGTGCCATATCGGAAAACCCAATCGAATATCCAATCTCCGTATAGGGGCGCCCACCATATATCACGATGGAACGAAGATGCAAAGCTTCATCAAATGCTTTTCTTGACAGAAAAGGAAGATGTTTCAAAAGCAGATATGGAGTATACCAGGAGACATTAGCCTGTGTCCAGCGGGTATTAGTGGACAAAGCATAGTTATCCAGTAAACTAAACCCGGTATCGAAAGAACGTTCCGTAACCAATATGCGGGTAGAAGCGAAATGTTTAAAGTCGGGGAACTGAAGATTCTTTGCATCAAAGAATGAACCTGCATTCACTGACCAATGCAGGCGATTGAACATTCCGAATTCGATTTTCTGTTTAGCTGAGAACTGCATCAGGTGGTACGAGGTAAGATAACGGCTTCCGCTCATAGGGAAAGCTCTGTCATATTTCAAGGCAAATGTAGGATAACGGGAAGCTTCATACACTTTTTTACCTTGCGACATGTAATAGTAGTGAGCCGGAGTGTACTCCAACTCAAAAGAAGCTTTCAGGATATCATTCTCCGGCATTGGTCGGAAAGCAGTGTTTTCCGGAATATTCGGTTCGGCATCTCTTTTGAACCAACTTTTATGGATATGGTTATCCAGCATCTTCCTGCGTTGCCAGGAAAGTGAGGAAGAAAAAAGTAATCCGTTAGCCGGCTCTATCGCATGGTCAACTGTGAAGAAGGTATTCTCGTAAAGCTTCAGATGGTTATGACCGAACAGCGAGCTGGACATACTGTTAATCAAACGGGATTCTCCACTTTCCGAATTATAATCAGCGGACAGAAGACCTCCGGAAAGAGATAAATAACCACGGTTTCGGGGAGCATAATCTAATGTCAGTTCTCCTTGTCCAATCCAGTTTTTGCGGGCAGTGGTATAATAGAAAGAAGGCACAAAACGAAGTGTAGAAGATTCTGATAACTTCACTCCTGTTTTTAGCTTTACTCCTAACCAGAAGCCATCCACTAAATTATATTCGGGAATATAAGCGGAAAGACCAGGTAAAGTTAACCATGCATTTTTATTGGAAGTTCTGAAAGTCTTTCCCCACATAATGGTATTCAGTACTTGCCCGACCGTTGTTTTCTTCTCGGATTTTTCTCCGGGTGATAAATCTTTCAGCGCAATCTTTTCTTCTTTATATTGATAACTCTGCACTTCTTCCAATCGCAACGGCACACTACGAATAGTGGTCCAATAAAGAGAATCCCGCTTATCGGCAAGCGAATCAACCTGAGTATCTTTGCGTCCGATCCGTGCCGGACGTTCAAATTTATGTTTCTTTGGCTGCGCTACTGCATTGGCAGTTACAGGTTTTGTCGTTTTATCCGTACTGGTCTCCGGCTGGATATCCGTTTTTACCTCTCTATAGTGTATTGCTGCCAGATAAGAAGCCTCTGCCTTGAAACCCATTATATCAATGGTAGAAGAAGTCGTAATAGAAACCGGCAGAAAAACAGAAGACTGTACTTCCTTGCAAGTGATCTTAATCTTTGCTTTCAACCCGGTAGCGCGAACATTGACATCAGCAGCCGAAATGCACCACAAATCTTCTACAATGAACAGGTCTCCTTCCAGCAAACGGTTATCGTCTTTCTTGGGAATCACACGGATCTTATTTATCATTTGTCCTTCTTCCACAAAGCAAGCGTCAAGTTTGAAACGATAGTACGAGAAAGCATTTTTATTTAACGGGGAAACTTTACCGAAAAGCTCGGGGGTATAGAGATTAATCGTAGTTATACCCATGTCCACCCCTATTTCTTCTGGAAAAGAGTTCTTATTGGCTAATACCTTATTATTCCAGACATTGGGGGCAGTAAAGTTCACAATCTGCTGTTGCTCCAAGACAAACAGCTTTCCAAGCCATTCTTTTGCATCTTTCCGCACCTCTTTGGATAGTTTCAGGACAGCGGGAATAGCGATCCCTTTACCGGTTCCTTTCAGATATGTACCGGCTGTATAGCTTTTTATCTGAGTACGATAATAAGGAGCACGTGCTATCGCTTTACGCATCACTGCATAGGCCGGATCTTCATTTCCCTTGGTGATGTTTACTTCCGGCAGGCTATAGGTACGTTCGGCAAGCACTATATCCTTCTCATAATCACGATTCAGCATTTGAAAAGTAAAGGTCTGGGATATAAATCCTAAAGAAGAGACCTCACAGGTATATTGTCCGGCAGATAATTTCGTTTGAAACCGCCCATGCTCATCGGTAGTTAAACCGGACTTCATTTCTCTCAGATAGAGAGCGGCATAAGGAACCGGCTTTCCGTCAGTATCTGTAACAGTACCTTTGAAAGATTGTGCAAAAGATAGTATAGTAACCAAAGACAATAGGAATAGCCAGATGATTCTTTTCATATTTCGTATATTTGAAGCTAAATAGCGTTTTCTATTAGACGACAAAAGTCCAAAAAGATTGCAAAGTTCCACGCAAAATATTACTTTTGGTTCTTAAAACAGAACGAATATGAAGAATAATGATTGGAAAGAACGGTTGAATGTTGTTTATTCTACCAATCCGGACTATAGTTATGAAATGGAAGATGATGGGAAACAAGTTACCCCGGAAGCTTCTCAACAGAAATTGCGTGTTCAGTTGGATCGCAAGAATAGAGGAGGAAAAGTAGTCACACTTGTCACGGGTTTCGTAGGTACGGAGAATGACCTGAAGGAGTTAGGTAAATTACTGAAGTCTAAATGTGGCGTAGGTGGAAGTGCCAAAGACGGAGAAATCATCGTACAGGGAGATTTCAAGCAGAAAGTACTGGAACTACTTAAGAAAGAGGGATATACGCAGACTAAACCGGTCGGATAATCCAGACCATTTGTTTTCAGTAGGCATATCACTTCTTTCAAAAACAGCAAATATGCATAAAAAAACGACCGCTACGGAAACTCCATGCGGTCGTTTTTTTATATATATTGAGTTGAATTATTCAGCTTTCAAAGTGAAACGCTTGAAATCTACAATCTTCAATTCAGGGTCAGCTGCTGCCAACACTTCTCTTACGGTCTTCTTAGAGTCCATGATATTTTCTTGGTTCAGCAAGCAAACTTCTTTCAAGAACTTAGCCAAACGACCTTTAGCAATGTTCTGAATCATTTGTTCGGGCAGATGTGCAGCCTTCTCAGCAGAAACAGTAGCAATGATTTCTTTTGCTTTTGCTATATCTTCAGCTGTAATCCAACCTTTAGCCATGTTGCTTTCCATGTGGTCTTCGCTGTCCACGTGAGCCGGATTGATATTTGCTTTCTTCAAAGCAGCCTCAACAGCTTTCTGTACCTGTTCTGCTTTTGTCTTTTCGATAGCAACTTCAATCTCTTTCTGCTTCACATCTTCAGAAACGCCGTCCTCATCAATTGCAAGAGGATTCATAGCTGCAATCTGCATAGCCACTTCCTTAGCCAACTGTTCGTTAACTTCTTTGTTGAAAGCAGCGATCGTGCAAAGACCGTTTCTATTCATGTGATTGTAAACGACAGTGCTTGCACCCTCTACACTCAGATAGCCGTCAAGCTCCATCTTCTCACCTGTAATACCGCTACGGTCAGTCACTGCATCCTGTACAGTACCGTTACCCATCGGCAATGCTTTCACTTCATCCAAAGTTTTGCAGTTGTTAGCTACAGCAAGATCAAGAATATCCTGAGTCAATTTTATGAAATCAGCATTCTGAGCTACGAAGTCAGTTTCACACTTCAACGCAATGATTACGGCAAAGTTACCGGTAGTTTTAGCCAAAACACAACCTTCAGAAGCTTCACGGTCTGAACGCTTAGCGGCAACAGCCTGTCCCTTCTTGCGGATTATTTCTATTGCCTTGTCGAAATCGCCTTCAGCTTCCGTCAATGCATTCTTACAGTCCATCATACCTGCTCCGGTCATTTTACGGAGTTTGGTAATATCAGCCATTGTTACAGCCATAATATATTTTCTTTTTATAATTAATATTCTAAATGATAAAATGGTAAGATGATAGGATGGTAAGACGATATTATCATC
>ENA-UESH01001782-UESH01001782.1-human-gut-metagenome-genome-assembly--contig:-NODE-1782-length-13895-cov-5.147923_pt1 | contig 13895 bp, 5 predicted proteins | sample MGYA00243001_ERZ508002 | MGnify/ENA primary metagenome ERZ508002 (study PRJEB26167, sample SAMN06115447) | human gut metagenome | host: Homo sapiens | place: China:Anhui | collected 2015-08-07 | study... | reverse complement strand
ATGAAAAAAAGATATTACATAGCAGCCATGTTTGCCCTTGGTTTGGTAGCCCAGCCTGCCATCCTACGTGCCAATGCTGCTGACGAAGCTAACAGCATTGAGGCTGTACAGCAACAAAAACAACGCATCAGCGGTTTGCTGACCGATTCTAATGGTGACCCTATCATCGGTGCCACCGTCAGAGTACAAGGTACTACCAATCGTGGTGTTATCAGTGACGTCGAAGGACGATACTCCATCGAAGCTGCTCCCGGCGAAGTACTGGAATTCAGCTATATTGGATTTGTCAGTATAGAACACAGAGTGAAAGCTGATGAAACCACCTTCAACCTCCGAATGGAGATGGATGCCATCGCTACGGAAGAAGTAGTAGTTGTGGGATATGGTAAACAGAAGAAAGAGAGCGTAGTAAGCTCCATGTCCACCGTAGGACCAGCTCAATTGAGTGTAAAGAGTGCCAACCTTACCAACAACATCGCCGGTAAGCTGTCAGGTCTGATTGCCGTACAACGTTCGGGCGAACCGGGTTGGGATGACGCACAATTCTTTATCCGTGGTATCAGTTCGTATGCCGGTGGAACAGACCCATTGGTACTGGTGGACGGTGTACCCCGTAAGATGAACGATATCGATGTGGACGAAATTGAAACATTCTCTATCCTAAAAGACGCCGCCGCAACGGCCGTGTATGGTGCCGAAGGTGCTAACGGTGTGGTATTGATTACTTCCAAACGTGGTAAATCACAAAAAACAGTTGTCAGTATGTCAGCAGAATACGGCTACTCGACACCGCTCCGCCTGCCCAACCTCATGAGTTCTTACGACTATTTGAGCTTATACAACGAGGCAGACTGGAACAGCAACGGTAACCCGCGCGCCAACTATACAGCACCGGTGAGCGACGCTGATCTGGAAAAATATCGTAGCGGCGTAGATCCTGATCTATATCCGGATGCAGACTGGATGAGTATGCTACGTGATCACACCAGCAGCCAGCGCTACACCATTAACTTCCGTGGTGGTGGTGACCGCGTACGCTTCTTCGTATCAGGTGCCTACTACACACAAGACGGTGTATACAAGGAGAAGAAGAACGCCGATTACGATTCAAACATCAGTTTCGACCGTTATAACCTTCGTTCCAATATTGACTTCGAATTGAGCAAGACTACCCGTATGTCCGTAGATATGTCAGGACAGTATATCAACCGTGTGGCTCCCTCCAAAACAGCCAGCGACATCTTCGGTGGTATGACATTGCAACCTGTACACCTCTATCCGCAAATCTATTCTGACGGTTCAGCTTCACAACATCCTAACTATGATAATTCAGGTCTTCGTCAAAACCCCTACAACTTCCTCTACTTCAGTGGATACAGTAAAAGCTGGGACGCTACATTCCAAAGCAAGGTATTGCTAGAACAAGACTTGGATTTCATCACAAAGGGACTTTCTATAAGGGGTAGTGTCAGTTTCGATGCCAACTCCAACCAGTATGTCAACCGTACTATGTCACCCGCTACTTTTACAGCTACCGGACGTGACGCCGATGGCAACCTGATATTCAAGTCACTGGAGTCAGGCTCGGCATTGAGTAACCCCTCAAGCGGTTCATCCGGTGGTAACAAGAAAATATACATTGAGGCGTCCCTCAACTATAAGCGTAACTTCAGTGACAAGCACGATGTTACAGGCTTGCTGCTATACAACCAAAAGGAAACTCAAAAACAAAACGTTGGCGGACTCAACCTGCTTCCTTACCGTAAGCAAAGCGTCGTAGGACGCGGTTCTTATACTTACGACAACCGCTACACCATCGAAGGCAGCTTCGGTATGACAGGTAGTGAGAATTTCGCTCCGGGACACCGTTGGGGTATTTTCCCTGCTGTGGGTGGAGCCTGGTATGTGAGCCATGAAAAGTTCTTCGAACCTGTGCAGAAAGTAATCAGTACACTGAAGTTACGTGCATCCTACGGACGGACCGGTAACGATCAGTTAGGTGAAACTCGTTTCCCTTATCAGGAAGCCATGAATACCGATGCCGGCGGTCTTAACCTGGGTATCTCAGGCATCTCTAATGGTAATGCACAGAACTGGTTCGGCGGATTGAGCGAAAACCGTGCCTACTACGCCAACCTGCGTTGGGAGATTGAGGATAAAACCAATATCGGTTTCGACCTCGGCTTGCTGAACGGACAGTTGGACCTCTCCATGGACTACTTCTCCAACCGTCGTAAAGACATCCTGATTACCCGTAATACGGTTCCTTCTATGAGCGGTTTACAATCCAACCCAACTCAGAACTATGGTATCGTAAGTAACAAAGGTGTAGATGGGAACCTGACTTTCAAACAGCATGTGGGTGGCCTGAATCTGACATTCCGTGCCAACTATACGTATGCCAAGAACAAGATTGTAGAAACAGATGAAATCAAACATAGATACAGCTACCAGGACCTCACAGGTATGTCATTGTGGACTCCTTACCTCTACATTGCCGACGGTCTTTATACACCCGATGATTTCAACATCACCATTGATCCTGTGAGCGGTGCCGAAAGCTACCAACTGAAACCCGGCATAGCCGACCCGGGAGCTGCTGTGGCACCCGGTGATATCAAGTACCGCGACTTAAACGAGGACGGACTTATCAACGACGATGACAAGACCTACCGTAATGGTCATCTGGACAAGACCCCGCGCAGTGTGTACGGTCTTTCACTGAATGCCGAATGGAAAGGATTCTTCGCCGGTATCTTCTTCCAAGGCGTGACGGGCTGTTCCATCAACCTGATGAGCAAAGCATCCAACTTCATGCCGTTCAACCAAGGCAAGGACGCTTCTTCTGCGCGTATGGAGGCTATGAACCGCTGGAAAGCATCCGACCCCTACAACGACAACGTGCTCTACCCTCGCTTGCGTAACAATACCTTTGCACACAACCTGCAAGCGAGTACCTGGTGGTATCGCGACGCCAGCTTCATCCGCTTGAAGAACGTGGAATTCGGTTACCAATTCAACAAGAAGCAACTGAAATCACTGCGTCTCACCAACCTGCGCCTTTACGTGCAAGGTACTAACCTAAAAACTTGGGATCACGTGAAGTATTGGGATCCGGAACTGGGCGATGCAAACTCAGGCGCCAAATACCCCATCTCCAGCACCTGGACCTTTGGAGCAGAAGTTACATTCTAAACATCTAATTAATAAACGATATGAAACTGAAAAATTTACTATACGCAACCGTCGGCTCTGCCGTCCTTGCATTCAGCACAGCATCTTGTTCAGACTATCTTGACATATCAGGCGAGTTCAACGCCAGTCTGGGAGTCGATCAAGTTTGGGACAATGCAACCTATACCCGAAACTGGTACGGGGTCATCTACCGCAATCTGATGGAATATTCAGAAACCGGATCAGAAGTTAACGCCTTCAAAAATCCATGGTCAAACCTCTGCGGTGAAATCGCTTCAGAAAAAGCTAGTTCACGCGACGTCATGATGGCAGGTTTCACGGCAGCCAGCGGAAGTTATCATCGCTGGGCTACTTTCTACAAAGACATACGCCAAGCTATGATCTTCATTGAACGCGCCCACGACCAAGGTGTAGGCGACCCCAGCAGTACTAACAAGCTGACTGCCGAAGAAATAGCCCGCATGAAAGACGAATGCCGATTCATGATAGCCTATTATTACTTTTCCATGTTCGAGCTTTATGGCCCTGCCTGCATCGTGACGGAGATAGACGACGCTGCCGAACCGCACATAACGGACTACGACCGCGCTACTGTAGACGAAATGGTGAACCACATTGATGGCATATTGGCTCCCCTATGTGACCCCGCACAGTCAAAATTGCCCGAATCAGTCATCACATCATACGCAGACAATACATACAACTTCAACACCAATGAAGTGGTGCGCCCCACTATCGTAGTGGCCAAAGCACTACGCGCCAAGTTGTGGATGTATGCTGCCTCCAAGTTATTCAATGGTGGCGATGGTTCCGAATATTACCAGGGACTGCAGAAGTTGCAGAACTCTAAAGGTGAATACATCTTCCCACAGAGTAAGGACCCGCAGAAATGGGTAACTGCCAGAGACCGCGTAAAGGATCTGATAGACTATGCTGAAGCGCAACACCACGCTCTCTATCGCGTGATGGCAAACGGAGTAGAGCAACCCGACCGTTCTGTATACAACCTTTTCCAGGTGTACAATGAAGAAATCCTGTGGTGCAGTACCAACAACAGCTACTCCGACCAGTACAAGATGGAGAAACGCACTAACCCGCGTGACGTGAACTCATGCTATGGTACCATCGGCCCGTCTCAGGATGCTGTAGACATGTTCTTCATGGGCAACGGCCTCGCCATCAATGACCCAAACAGTGGTTATGACGAAACCGGATTCAGTGCTGTAGAAAACCATTGCTACGACCCCGACTATAAAGACAAGAAGACAGACCAGAATATCTCCAACATGTATGCCAACCGTGAACCGCGTTTCTACGCAAGCGTTGTATATCAGGGAAGAAGCTGGTTCAAGAAATGGATGAATGGTAATCCCAACTACATCGTAGATTTCTCTGCAGGTGGCGGAAACGACCTTTCCAACGGTGACAACGTGAAAACCGGGTATATGCTGGGGAAATTTAAGAACCGTACCGTAAATCATGCCAGCGGCGATACTCAGAGTTGGAAACGTGTTTCCATCATCTATCGTCTGGCCGAATTCTATCTGTTCTATGCCGAAGCACTCAATGAAACAGATCCGAGTAATCCAGACATCATCAAGTATATCGACATGGTACGCGAACGCGCAGGCATCCCAGGCTATCAGACCATGAACGATAACGGTATCAAGACCGGCATAATCGGCAATTACGACAAGCAGTTCGATGCCATACAGCACGAACGCTATGTAGAGCTCTATTGCGAGGGACAACGCTATTTCGACATCCGTCGTTGGATGATCTGCGGTGACAAGGACAGAATAGGTTGCGACCAGACACGTTTCTACGGAATGAACATGAAGGGTTCAAAAGACAAAACTCCGGGCGAACCAACTTCTTACTACACGCGTACGAAAGTAGAAAACCGACAATGGACAGACAAACTCTACCTCTATCCCATCCATCAGAATGTGATAGAACTGGCCAACGGACGTATTCCACAAAATTACGGATGGTAAAAAAGACAGCTTTTTTGATTAGTTTTCGAAGGATATAAGTAAAAAGATTGAATGAAGGTTTGGAGGCAGAAACTGGCATAACCGGCCTGGTAACTGCCTCCTTTCTTTTTCAGCTAATAAACCAACAATAAATATACCATGAGCAAAGAGAAAAAATATCGAATCGGGACATACCTGATCCTGATACCTGCTATTCTGTTCCTATTCCCCAAAGTATACGCACAACATGAGAGCAAAACGATCAACGACAGTTGGAAATTCTATCAGGGAGAATGCAAAGCTGCCGCTTCAGCAACCTATGATGACAGTGCGTGGAACAGCATACATCTCCCGCACACATGGAATACGGATGCATATACAGAAAAAAAGTATTACCAGGGAACAGGCTGGTATCGCCGTACACTGACATTACCGAAAAATTGGCAAACCAAACAGGTATTCCTGAAACTGGATGCAGCCAGTAAGGCCGCTGCCATCTACATGAATGGACGAAAAATAGGTGAGCATAACGGTGGATATACTGCCTGCACATTCGATATCACCCCATTCTGTTCATTTGACGCTCCTAATTCTCTCGCTATCCATGTAGATAATGCCCGACAGGATATTCCCCCCATCTCTGCCGACTTTACATTCTTCGGCGGTATCTACCGGGATGTATGGCTTACAGCCGTACCCAAACAACATTTCCATTTGACGAACTATGGTTCAGAAGGAATATTTATCAGTACCCCGCAAGTATCCGAAGAAAAAGGCACAATACTTATTCGCGGAGAGATAAAGAACGATGCAGAACAGAAAGCATCTCTTGAACTGGAACATATCATCTACAATCCCGATGGAAGTATTGCCCAGACCCAGAAACAGTCTATCCAGATAAAAGGTGGAGAATTATACTCTTTCCGCACCGAAACCTCCCCTATTCTGTCCCCCCGATTATGGGCACCCGAGGCTCCTCATCTCTACAGAGTAGAAAGCATTCTGCGCGATAAAAAAACAAAAGCCATCCTCGACCACAGTAATCACCATACAGGCTTCCGCTGGTTTAGCTTCGATGGTAAGACCGGCTTCTCCCTCAACGGAAAACCTTATAAATTACGCGGTATTTGCCGCCATCAGGACCAAAAACCCATCGGAGTTGCCCTGACAGACGAAATGCACCGTCGTGACATGAAGTTAATGAAAGAAATGGGTGCCAACTTCATCCGCATCTCCCATTATCCGCAAGATGACGCTCTGTTGGAAATGTGCGACAAACTCGGTATGCTGGCTTGGGAAGAAATACCCATTATTGATATTGTGCCCGACACTCCCGGCTATGCAGAAAACTGCGAAAACAATCTGCGAGAAATGATACGCCAGCACTATAACCATCCCTCCATCATCACTTGGGGATACATGAATGAGATATTACTCGTCACCCAGCGCCGCTATAAAAAAGAAGAAGAACTGAAACCCGTGCTGGAACGGACATTGTCACTGGCCAATCGTTTGGAGAAAGTTCTGAAAGAAGAAGATTCCACTCGTGTCAGCACTATGGCTTTTCATGGCAGTAACAGCTACAATGAGGTAGGACTGGGCAACATCACCGATATTGTCGGATGGAATCTTTACCAAGGCTGGTATGGAGGAGATCTCACAGGCTTCGAACGTTTCCTGACAGAGCAACACAAAAAACACCCTTCTCATCCGATGATTGTCAGCGAATACGGTGCCGGATCTGACAAGCGTCTACATTCGCTGCAACCGCACGCTTTTGATTTCAGTATCGAATACCAGCAGAAATACCTGGAACACTACTTACCGATATTGGAAGAAACGCCGTATATTTGTGGTGGAACTCACTGGAACTTTATCGATTTCTCTTCTGCATTGCGTGATGAATCTATGCCGCGCATCAACAATAAAGGACTGGTATACTCAGACCGCAGTCCAAAAGACGTGTACTATTACTATAAAGCCGCCTGGCGTCAAGACATTCCCGTGTTACACATTGCCAGCCGTGACTGGACGCACCGTAGCGGTGTACAACATGGAAAGGCTCCGGTTCCGCTACCCGTCAAGGTATATACCAATCTTCCGGAAGTGGAACTCTTCATTGACGGAAAATCCTTAGGCAAACAGAAAACAGAGAATTATACAGTTACATTTCAGGTACCATTCAGCCGGAAAAAGCACTTCATCTTCGCCCAAGCTGAAAACAAAGAGTCAGATCAAAGCATCTCCATGATAGAAGATGCCCTCCACATCAACTTCACCCCTATCCCTGCAAATCTGAATGAAACAAACTTACGGAATCTGGAACTTGCCGTAAATGTAGGCAGCAACTGTTTCTATACTTCCGATGAAAGCCAGCTCACGTGGCTACCCGATCAGCCCTACACTGAAAGCAGTTGGGGATATATCGGCGGAGAAAGCAAAAATAGCCAGACACAGGTTGAGAATACCCACGACGGCCCATTGTTTCAAACTCTTCGCAACGAAATTGAAGGGTATTGTTTCGATGTTCCCAACGGAGTCTACGAGGTAGAATTTCTTTTTACAGATATCTTCCGCGAAAATGCAGCAACTGTTTACCAGTTGGGCCGGGAATCCGGTGTAGAGAGCCGTGAAAATATCTTCGATATAGTTATCAATGGTGAGAGCGTTGAAGAGAACTTTTCTCCTTGCCGCGAAAGCGGTTATTTCCATGCTCTACGGAAAAGATACAATATTACAAACTTTCGGAATAAAATTGAAATACGCTTCCCTGTTCGGAATGGAAAAAGCTTTCTGAACGGTATAAAGCTCAGGAAACTTTATTAACTTCAAAACAAAAACACCATGAGAGCTAAAATTTGCTTAGTTATTACCAGTTTGTTGCTCGCAGTAGTCAGTATACATGCACAGTCCATCTGGGATGGGAAACATCTGGAGAGAGTAAAAAAATCATTACATCAACCGTACTTTTCGGCCGCCTATCAGGAGCTGATTTCAGGTGCCGACAGGCTACTGGATGTGCGCCCCTTGTCCGTCATGCTGAAAGAGAAGACACCCGGTAGCGGAGACAAGCACGACTACATGAGTCAAGCACGCTATTATTGGCCCGATCCCTCCAAACCCGATGGCCTGCCTTACATCAGCCATGACGGCAAGTCGAACCCCGAACTGGACAAGCTGGATCGCAACCGCCTCGGAGAAACAGCCCAACGTGTAACTACTCTTGCCCTTGCCTGGTACTTTAGCGGCGACGAGAAATATGCCCAAAAGGCAACGGAACTTATCCGCGTATGGTTCTTTAATAAAGATACGCGTATGAATCCAAACCTGGAGTATGCCCAGATGATACCGGGACACAACAACAATAAGGGACGTTGTTACGGCGTCATAGACACTTATTCATTCGTAGAGATGCTGGATGCCGTACAGTTGTTAGAGAAGTCGGAAGCCTTTACGCCCAAGGATGCCAAGCAGCTGAAAACCTGGTTCAGCAAGTTGCTGACGTGGATACTGAATAGTCCGCAGGGACAGGAAGAAGCCCGTCAGGCCAATAACCATAGCACGGCGCATGATGCACAGGTGATAGCCTTTGCCATGTACGCAGGAAACATGAAAGTAGCCCGGGAAGTCATCAATGCCATTCCCCGGAAGCGCCTCTTCACCCAGATAGAGCCGGACGGCAAACAACCGCATGAACTACGCCGCACTCTCGCTTTCGGTTACTCACAATTCAATCTGTCTCATTTCATTGACATCTTCATGATGGCCCGGAAGATCGGGATTTCCATTGATAATGCAACCTCCGAAGACGGACGAAGCTTCTACAAAGCCATGGACTTTCTGGTACCATACGTTGGAAAAGATGTCAAAGCCTGGCCGTACCAGCAGATCAGTGAATGGAAATACAAGCAACAGGAATTCTGCAAAGACCTGTACCGCACTTTCCTGCTGAACCCCGAACGCAAAGATTATCTGAAGCTCTATAAAACCCATCGCATCATCGACTGGAAAGACCGTTTCAACCTGTTATGGATGGAAGCCGATGATGTGAACAATGCCTACGCCTTTGCCTGCGGACAACTGCAATTTGCCATGCAGTGTGCTGCCAAGGCCCGAAAAGAGGCAGACAATCAATGCAAGCATCGTGTAATTCCCCGTAGCATCAACAAAGACGGTTCGCTGCGGATGATACATCCTCACGATTGGTGCTCAGGCTTCTTTCCCGGTTCATTATGGCAGGTATACGCCTATACAAACGATGATTTCTGGCGGCAGCAGGCCATCAGCAATACTTGGCTGATAGAAGAAGCCAAATGGCATAAAGGCACTCACGACCTCGGTTTCATGATGAACAATAGTTTCGGCAAAGCCTACCAGCTGACAGGCGAACGCTCTTACAAAGATGTGGTGCTGCAAAGCGCCAAAACCCTGATTACCCGCTACAATAAGAAAGTAAAGAGCATCCGTTCGTGGGATCATAATCGCGATAAATGGAAGTTTCCGGTAATCATCGACAACCTGATGAACCTGGAAATGCTATTCTGGGCTACACAGGAAACCGGAGATTCCATCTACTGGAAGGTTGCCGTAAATCATGCCAATACAACTATGAAGAATCATTTCCGCCCGGACTACTCTTCTTTCCACGTAGTAGATTACGATCCGGAAACCGGTGAAGTACGCGCCAGACAAACCGCACAAGGCTATGCCGACGATTCCTTCTGGAGCCGCGGACAGGCATGGGCACTATACGGATATACCATGTGCTACCGCTTCACCAAGAACCCCGCATACCTGCAACAGGCACGCCACATTGCAAATTTCTTTTTCGGCCTGCCCAACCTGCCGGAAGACCTGGTTCCCTACTGGGACATGAAAGCTCCCGGCATCCCCGACATTCCCCGCGACGCCTCGGCTGCCGCCATCATGGCTTCCGCCCTGTATGAACTCCGCACTTACGTTTCAGCAGAAGATGGCAACCGCTACCAAAGCATTGCCGACAAGATAGTGGACAGCCTCAACCGGCACTATCAGGCCGAGCCGGGAACAACTTATGGCTTCCTGCTCCTCCATTCCACCGGACACCATCCGGGAGGTGATGAAATTGATGTGCCCATCAACTATGCCGACTATTATTATCTGGAAGCATTGGCAAGAAAAGAGGCTCTTAAGCAATAATTAGAACTTTTTGAGACGGTAGTTCATCTTTTTGAGACGTTTTGTATGGTGAGCAAACTACTTTTCCACTATTTTTGTAGCACAGAGATATTAGAATCATTTTTATAAAAGAAAAAGACATGAAAAACTTATTCGACATTAAAGACAAAGTGATTATCGTCACCGGCGGTTGCGGTATTCTGGGTAAAAGTATTGCCAACTACCTCGCTGAGCAAGGCGCAAAAATCGTAATTCTCGACCGTGTAGAAGAGATCGGTAAAGAACTGGAAGCAGAACTCAACCAGAAGACGGAAGCCCTGTTCCTGGTAACGGACGTTCTGAACAAGGAGATACTGGAGGAAAACAAGAAAGCCATCCTGGAACGCTTCGGCACCATCGACATTTTGCTGAACGCTGCCGGCGGTAATATGCCCGGCGCCACCATTGCTCCGGACAAGACGGTACTCGACTTGGATGTAGACGCTTTCAAGAAAGTAGTTGACCTCAATCTCTTCGGTACCATTCTGCCTACCATGGCATTTGTAGATGTTATGGCAAAGAATAAGAAAGGTGTGATCGTAAACTTCTGTTCCGAATCAGCACTACGTCCTCTGACACGCGTGGTAGGTTATGGTTCCGCCAAAGCCGCCATTGCCAACTACACCCGCTATATGGCAACGGAGCTAGCCACCAAATTCAGTCCTGAACTCCGTGTAAACGCCATCGTTCCGGGTTTCCTGCTGACCAACCAGAACCGTGCCCTGCTGACCAATCCGGACGGATCTTATACGGACCGTGCAAAGACTATCATCGCCCACACCCCATGCGGACGCTTTGCTGAACCGGAAGAATTGTTCGGAACCATTCACTACCTCATCAGTGATGCTTCCTCCTTCGTGACAGGTGCCCTGTCGGTAGTAGACGGTGGTTTTGACGCCTTCTCTATCTAATACTAACTCATAAACCCATTCATTATGATATTATGTGAACAAACCTGGCGCTGGTACGGTCCTAATGATCCCGTCAGCCTGTGGGATATCAAACAAGCCGGAGCAACCGGTATCGTGAACGCCCTGCACCACATCCCGAACGGTGAAGTGTGGACTGTAGAAGAAATCATGAAGCGCAAAGAAATGATCGAAGCTGTCGGTCTGCGCTGGTCAGTAGTAGAAAGCGTGCCTGTACACGAGCATATCAAGACTCAGACAGGAGATTTCCAGAAATACATCGATAATTATAAAGAAAGCTTGCGTAATCTCGGTAAGTGTGGCGTGAACATCGTGACCTACAACTTCATGCCTGTACTGGACTGGACGCGTACCGACCTCGCTTACGAACTGCCCGACGGCAGCCGCGCCCTGCGTTTCGAACGTGCCGCTTTCATCGCCTTCGACCTCTTCCTGCTGAAGCGCCCCGGCGCTGAAAACGACTACACCGACGAAGAAAAGGCCAAGGCCAAAGCTCGTTTTGAGCAAATGACGGATGCCGACAAGCAACTGCTCATCCGCAACATGATTGCCGGACTGCCCGGTTCGGAAGAGAGCTTCACACTGGAGCAATTCCAGCAGGAACTCGACCGCTACAAAGACATCACACCTGAAAAGCTGCGTGCCAACTTGATTTACTTCTTGCAGGAAATCACTCCGGTTGCCGACGAAGCCGGTGTAGAGCTGGTTATCCATCCGGATGATCCCCCCTGCTCCATCCTCGGCCTGCCGCGCATTATGAGCAGCGCTGCCGATTTCCAGGCACTGATAGATGCCGTTCCCAACAAGAGCAACGGACTTTGTCTTTGCACCGGTTCGCTCGGTGTAAGCAGCTCCAACGACCTGGAAGGCATGATGAAGCAATTCGGTGACCGTATCAACTTCGTCCACTTCCGCAGTACACAGCGTGACGCAGAAGGCAACTTCTACGAAGCCAACCACCTGGAAGGTGATGTGGATATGTATCACGTCATGAAAGCTTTCCTCGAACTGCAACAGAAGAGACAAGTATCCATCCCCATGCGTCCCGACCACGGGCACCAGATGGTGGACGACCTGAAGAAGAAAACCAATCCGGGATACTCCTGCATCGGCCGCCTGCGCGGACTGGCAGAACTGCGCGGACTGGAAATGGGTATCGCAAAGTCTATCTTTAAGGATTCCCATTAAGCAGTCTCAACCACCTGACGCGTCCATACTATTAATTACGGGCTACAAGGCACCTATCATTCGTGCCTGTAGCCCGTAACTAATTATAAACTATTCTATCGGTGAATTTATATTATTCTACCTATTCAATAGTTTCATTTTGACACTTTGCTTTTTATGCATAACGAGAATGCCATATTTCCGTCCCGTTACAGGGAAGAACAAAAAGAAACGAGCGAATATCGGCATTTCACTGGCTGACAGCGCAATACAGAAATACATACAACTCTAATAAAAGAAAAACAGACGGTCTGTAAGCTAAAAACAGATGGTCTGTCTTCCATATATAGACCGTTCGTCTCCCATCTATAGATAGTTCGCATTAGATATATAGATTATTCCTGTCCCATCTATAGATTGTTCGCGTCCCATCCATAGTTCCTTTGTGAAAGAAGTATAGTTTCTTGCATACGTATTGCATATACAGCTCGTTTTATGCAAAAAACATGGATTTATATTATGCATATTATGCATCCGGAGTCTATTTCTGATATTTTCGGAAAAGCCTCTGTCACTAAAAGAATCATTCCGGTTACTTTTTGTCCGGAATAAAGCGTAACGAGTTTCACTTCTGTACGAATCGGAACCTAAAAAGAATGCGGAGCCACCTAAAGGACCCCGCATTCGCAAGATAAAAAGAGGAAGGAGGACATATACACAATACTATATGTCACTTGTTCACCTTCAAAAGATACGTTTTTTTCATATTCAACGTTCAAATACCTCTATGTTTTTATTCCAAGCTTAAAGAATATCAAATCAAATCGCTACAGCTTCTTCTTACAAAAAGGTTCACATACCTTTCATCAAGCACCTTCCACGATACCGGCAACGTATAGGTAAAATCTACCTTATCACCAGTATGAATCATCATTACCGGGGAGTATTCTCCCGGCTCCAAATTAGGCAGGATCACCAACACCTCTGTGTCGGTATACTTAAACACTCTTTTAACATGTATCAATGTGCCCTTATCGGAGACGGGAGAAAGCCCCAGGTAAATAGACACAGGTTTTCACCTGTAATAACGACCGGAGCATTCGGAGTAATCGTGCCATTACGCAAACCCGTCAACGGATCGTACACTTCCTTAATAACAGGAACCTTTCTTCCGAAAATCATCGAAGTTCCATTTCCTTCCTGCTTCCTATGATGTAGCTCAGCCGCCATTTTCTTTCTATCTTTCATCATTTATTCTATTCCTTATTAGTTAGTAATAACAGCTTCTTAACTGCACTACAAAATTACATCACAATGCATATACATTTGTGGCAAGAACAAGAAAGATCAAGCATCCGGGTTTTCTATATATGACGGGGCAAACAAGCTCCGGCACTTTTTTCGGAAATGGGGTATCTCTAAAAAGAAATGT